>Ga0181536_10006480_pt1 | contig 11723 bp, 9 predicted proteins | sample PEATcosm2014_Bin_41_FD_121105 | JGI IMG/M metagenome (GOLD analysis project Ga0181536, IMG submission 121105) | Peatland microbial communities from MTU Mesocosm Facility, Houghton, MI, USA - PEATcosm2014_Bin17_60_metaG | ecosystem: Environmental > Terrestrial > Soil > Wetlands > Peat | place...
GCGCTTGCGCCAAAGCGGGCGCATGATGCCGGACGGACTCGAATACATCGATAGTTGGGTGGAACCGGGTTTCGACCGTTGCTTCCAGTTGATGGAAGCGAGCGATCCGCGGCTGTTACAGCGATGGGTGGCGCAGTGGACCGATCTGCTGGAGTTTGAAATCATTCCGGTGGTTCCGGCTGCGAAGACGCGCGCGGATGTGGAAGAGACGCTGGACCGGTCCGAGCCGGGTTGAAGGACGGGCCAAGCGTCATTCCACGATCCGGCCGTCGCGCATGTGGATGGTATGGTGCGCGAAGACGGCGGCTTCCGGGTTGTGCGTGATCATGAGGATGGTCTGGCCCAGGCGCCGGTTGAGATCGCACAGGATTTCCAGCACGGCCGCGGAGTTCTCGGTGTCGAGATTGCCGGTGGGCTCATCGGCCAGCAAAATGGCGGGGTGGTTCACAATGGCGCGGGCGATGGCGATGCGCTGCTGCTCGCCGCCGGAAAGCGCGTTGGGCTTATGGTCCAGCCGCTGCTCGATGCCTAGCACGCGCAGCACCTCCTGGAATTGCGCATCGGGCGCGGGGCCTGTGCCGCCGATGTAGCGCGCCACGGCGATGTTGTCGCGCGCGGTGAGATTCGGCAGAAGATTGAACTTCTGAAAAACGAATCCGACGGTGCGCTTGCGCAGGCTGGTGCGGCCGGCATCGGTGAGCGAAGACAGGTCCTGGCCGGCTACCCGCACCTGGCCGGAAGTGGGCGGCGTGAGACCGCCGATGATGTGGAACAGCGTGGACTTGCCGGAGCCGGAAGGGCCCACGATGGCCAGAAACTCGCCCGGCTTGACGCGCAGATCGACGCCGCGCAGGGCCGGCACATCCACCTTGCCCACGCGATAGGTCTTGCGCAGGTCGTGGGTCTGGATGATGAAGCCGTTATTCATATGCCAGGGCCTCGATGGCGTCGTGGCGCGCGGCGCTCAGTCCGGGGTAGAGCGCGCCTAAGAGGGCTCCCACCAGGGTGACGGCGCCGGCGATGGGCCACCAGGCATACATGATAATCATGGGCAGGGAAGCGGGGACAAAAGTGCGGATGAGCCACCAGGCGCCGTAGCTCATGAGGATGCCGATGATGGTGCCGCCGATCGCGAGCACCACCGCTTCGGCCAGAATGATCCGCAGGATAAAGGCCTTGGAGGCGCCCAGCGATTTCAGAATGCCGATCTCGCGGGTGCGCTGCAGCACCGACATATACATGGAGAGGCAAACCGTGACGAAGCCGATCACCACACCGATCGCCATGATGACGTAGATGAACTCGGTCACGCCGTGGATGTTGCCCACGCTCCACAGGGCGGTGAACTCCTCCATGGTATTGACCTTCAGGTCGGTCCTGCTCTCAATGTCCTTCACCACCGCGTCGTCATTGGCGGGATTGTCCAGCTTGACCCAGATCTGGCTGACTTTGCCCTGGATGCTGTCGATGTACTGGAGAGTTGGGGCCTGCACCACGATGCGCGCCAGTTTGCCGCCTTCGATGATGCCGACGACGTGCCAGTTATGGTTCATCAGCGAAAAGGTCTGGCCGACCTGAAGCTTTTTCTGCGCGGCGTACAGGCGATCGACCAGGATATCGTCCGGACCGCTCAACTGGTGTCCCGCGACGTACTCGAAGCCACCGCTCATGCGGTCGAACTGTTCGGGGTCGATGCCCGTCATCACCACCGGAAAATCGACCAGGTGGTTGACGACCCCCGTGGCCATGGTGACGTGGGGCACCTCGGCGCCGAGGAATTTGACATAGCTTTCGGAGACGGCAGGGGGACCAAGGTTGACCACGCTGGTGGTGGCCGAGCCGCGAACCACCAGATCGGCGCCGACGCCTCTGGCGCGATTCTGCGAATCCTGCAACATGCCGTTGGCGAGACCGACCAGCGTGAGAATCAGGGTGACGGGCACGCCGATCAGCAGGAAGCTGAGCAGGCTGCGCATGGGTTTGTGTTTCAGGTTTTCGAAAACCAGCTTAGTGGTCACGGATGGCGTCCTTTTTTAGGAGGCGCCACGGGTGAGGGCGGAGTTACCGGCGGCTGGCCGATTGGCTGCAAGGTGGTTCCTTCGGGCTGATCGAGAACAAACTGATCGTCGGGCACACCTTTGTTGATATCCATTTTCACGAGATCGATGACCACGGCATATTCGTCGCGAGGGCGGTTGATTTCGATATGTTTGGGAAAGGGCACGTTGTCGTAAGGATGCCATTGGGAATAGCGGGCGTCGGTGAGGATGTTGCCGTCGTCGTCGAAGATCATCTGGCGCGCCATCAGCAGGTCGAGGCGGTTGAACCAGATGGTGCGGCTGAGCCGCAACTCGCCGCTCGGCGCCTCGCGAACCTCGTGAAGGATGTAGTAGGCGTTGTCCTCGTCGGTGAAATTTTCGATCATGACGTGGAAGTTTTTCAGATCGATGGGACGCACCATGAGAGCATCCAGGAAATGTTGCGGGCGGAGGTTCTCGAGCTTGTTGGGCGAGGGCTTCTCGATTTCGTTGCGGCCCACGATGAAGCGGTTCTTGGAAGGAACGTAGAGCTTGAAAGTGGCGCCATCGGAGACCATGTCGAAGGCCTGGCTGCGCACTACCGGAAGCAGGCCGATGAGCCGGATGTTGGAGGGCTTCCGGAAACGGATGTAGGCGCGGACGTCTTTATACTCGGTGATGCGGTTCTTCTCGGCGCTGCCCAGAGCGGGCACCATGTCGACGGTGGCGCTGAAATCCTGAATGGCGCCGTACTGGTGCTGGATGGCATCGAGAAGCGATTTGAAGTCCGCGATCCTGAGCAAAGGGGTGGTGCCGGCGGCGCGCGGAATGAGGCGGCGGCGCGCCAGACAGGAAGAGAGGCCGAACGGGAGGGCGCAGCACAGCAGGAGTATAGCCAGCGTTCGGCGCCGAAGGGGCATCAGTTCATTGTAGGCAGCCGGGAAAGCGGCCTGTCAATTCATTCGATGCGCGGGCTGTATGATATATTGAAAGGACCTGCCAGCGGATGCGAGGTAAGGGCCTGTGGCGCAGTTGGGAGCGCGCTTCCATGGCATGGAAGAGGTCGTCGGTTCGAACCCGACCAGGTCCACCAAAACATCCCGTACACGTCAAAGACATGCACGGACGCTGTGCTTCCGTAGCGTGGAAGAACACGTCTCTGGAGTCCAAAGTTGCCAACTCCCGTCTGATTCTCGGTTTTCGCTGCGGGGACAGTGGACTCCACTTGCCCGGGTTCATGACGCACGTGTCCACCCCGTTGGCCAGCAGGGTCCGCAAGAGACATTCAGCTGCGACCGCGACCATGGTGATTTCGTTAGCGCGTAGAGATATATTGAGCTGTGATCGGATGCTGAGCATGGCTGTGGTGCTGCGCAGTTTAGTACGGACGTAGTTGTGGCTGGCGCCGATGTTCTTGTTATCACCCGATTCCAGTGCCATTAAGCATTGGAGCAGGGTGGACCTCATCCGTACCGGCCACTCAGGTTCCAGATTTGCGCCCGCGTGGCCGCCACAGGCGGAGTTACCGAGGCCCTTGCCTCCAGGAGAAACGAAGTGGATCAACAGCGATTGCCGGGCGATGTCAGCCGGCGGAGGTTCGTTGGGAGCAGCGCGGCTGCGCTGGCGGCGCCGTTCGTGGCGAAAGCCGTCGGAGCCAACGATAAGATCACGGTCGGCATGATCGGCACAGGAGGCCGCGGGTGCTACCTGCTGGAGCGCCTCTTCGCGCGCAACCAGGAAACGACGACGGTCGCAGCCATCTGCGACGCGTACACTGGAAACCTGGCGAAGGCCGGCGCGCTGGTTCAGACCATGGGCGGCAATGCGCCCAAGACCTACGCCGACTACCGGGAACTGCTGCAGGACAGGAGCATTGATGCGGTCTTCATCGCCACGCCCGAGCATTTGCACTACCCCATGCTCATCGCTGCCCTTAAGGCCGGCAAGCACGTCTACGTCGAGAAACCGCTGGCCCACACCATCGAGGAAGGCGAGAAGATGCTGAAGGCGGCCGAAAACTCGAAGCAAGTCATCCAGGTGGGGACCCAGAACCGCAGTAACTCGCTCTACATCAAGGCCAAGGAGATGGTGGCCGCCGGCATGATTGGCGAAGTGCACTATACCCGCGCGTTCTGGTACCGAAACTCGCTCGACGACGCACCCGCCTGGCGATACGCCATTCCCGCCGCCGCGACCGAACGGAATACGGACTGGAATCGCTTCCTGGAGAACGCCCCCCAACGGCCGTTCAGCAAGCCCCGCTTCTTTCAATGGCGGCTCTACTGGGATTATTCGAGCGGCATCTCCACCGACCTGCTGGTGCACCAGACCGATATCACGCAATTCGTCCTGGACAAGACGACACCGCTTTCCTGCGTGGCATCCGGAGCGATCCTGCGATGGACCAAGGACGACCGCGAGGTGCCGGACACCCTGAGCGCCGTATTTGAGTATCCGGGCGGATTCCACATCAACTACAGTTGCTATTTGGGCAACGATCACTTCGGTTACGGCGAGCAGTTCCTGGGGAACGAGGGAACTATCGAAGTATTGAACCGCCAGTTCCTGAACTTCTATCCGGAGAAGTTCGGCGGCAAACCTCCGGAGCGCGTGGCCGCGCGCAAGGAACTCAGCATGGCGCTGCCGGGCAACGACGCCAAGGCCGTGGAGGCTCATATCGTCAACTTCTTCGAGGCGGTGCGCGGCCGCGAAGCGGTGATTGCTCCGCTCGAGGCTGGCCAGCGGGCAGCCGTCACCGGACACATCGCGACGCTCTCGTACCTCAAGAACCAGAAAATCTTCTGGGACCAGAAGACCAGGGAATACCGCGGCGCGTAGCGGCATACAACGAGATCGCGCTCCCGTTGGCCGTGAAATGGCGATGATTGGCGGCAATGTTCCTTTGGCGACCCTTCGATTGAGCCTGGCCGGGGCCGCCGGGGCAAGGTGCCGTCCGGCGAAGGTGGACAAAAGCCTGTTTTCGGTGCTCATCGGCGGCCAGCCATACTTTGGCTTTTCTCAGCCGCCTTCTAAGTGCCGTCGGTCACATCACCCGCCTGCGCGAACGCCAAAAATGGTGCTGTCGCCACGTTCGACCAGGTCCGTGGCCCGCATGGGAATCGCTTCCAGCCCCGGCTGGTTCTAGGACTGGGTCTCAGCCGGCTTAGCCATTGAGAAGCTGGCTACGGCCGCGGCTTCATCCTCAAACGCTTCGAAGACCGTGTACAGCTTGGTGAGTTTCAAAAGATCATGCACGCGCTTGGCGAGGTTCAACAGCTTTATCTCGCCTCCGGCCGTGGTGACAGTCGTGTGCGCGGCGATCAGTTCACCCATGCCGGAGCTGTCCATGTAGGAAACGTCGGCCATGTTCAGAACGATCCGCCGGGAACCGCTCGCCACCAGTTCCCGAATCTTCGTGCGCAGGGTGCTGGCGCCTTCGCCCATGGTTAGCTTTCCGCTGGCGACCACGATGATCACCTCACCCTTCTGGTGGGTTGTCAGTTTCACACTCATTGAATGATTCTCCTTTCCCTTTGCCCTGTTGTCTTCTCACTTCTGAGCGGGCCGCAGGTTATTCAATACTCGCACATCAGCACTCTGCCCGGAGGTCAGCTTACTTGGCGGGCCGTTTTGAAGGGTGCGGGGCTTTCTGGAAACTACGGCTGTTCGGATGCCGCAGGACTGGAGTTTGCGTGAAGCCTAACACTTCATGCTAACCTTTCGGGTACTAAGACGTCTGAATATTACGAAGTCTGAGTATGCCAAAACCGGACTCTCTCCAAGGCTCGCTCGATCTGCTCGTCTTGAAGATCCTCTCGCGGCGGCCGCGCCTGCACGGGTACGCCATCATGTCCGCGATCAAGGATTGGTCCGGCGACGTTCTCCGCGCCGAGGAAGGTTCACTCTACCCCGCGCTGCACCGCATGGAGGTAGCCGGCTGGATTCGCGCCGAGTGGATCACCAAAGACACCGGCCGGCGCGCGCGCATCTATCAATTGACGGCGGCCGGAAAGAAGCAGCTTGCCACGGAAGAATCGCGTTGGGAGGCGGTTACGGCGGCCGTGAATCGCGTTCTGAGGGCGGTTTGATATGTCGTTTTGGTCGCGCATCGTAAATATCGTTCGCGGCGATCGCCTGAACCGCGAAATCGATGAGGAGATTCAGCCGCACATCGAGGAGGCCATCGAGCACGGCCGCGACCCCGCAGAGGCCCACAGGTCCTTCGGTCCGCTGCTCTCCCGACGCGAGGAGAGCCGCGACATCCGGCTCATTGCCTGGCTCGACTCGCTCCGCGCCGACGCCGTCCTGGGCTACCGCCAACTGACCAAGCGGAAGGTGACTTCGGCCGCCGCGATCCTGTCGCTGGCTCTGGCGATCGGCGCCTGCACTTCGGCATTCCGCCTCATCGACGCCCTGCTGTTGCGGCCTTTGCCGGTGGCGAATCCCGGGCAACTCTACGCGCTGCTTCGCGAAGGCAGCAATCTGGTTGACGACAAGCCCTTCAAAGGGGACATGTGGCCTTACCCGTCGTTCCGCCTCATGCGCGCCGCGGTGAAGGGCCAAGCCGAGTTGCTGGCCATCTCCTATGCCGCGCGTATGGACCTGAGCTACAAGTCCGACGCCGAGATCGAAAAAGCTACCGTGCAGTACGTCTCCGGGTGGATGTTCGATTCGTTCGGACTGCGCCCCTCCGCCGGGCGCCTGCTCACCGAAAACGACGATCTCAAGCCGGGCGCGCGTCCGTACGCCGTGCTTTCCCACGACTATTGGAAGCGCCGCTTCGCGCAAGACCGGCGAGCGATCGGACGCACCTTTCGCATGGGCGACACCCTGTTTGAGATTGTGGGAATCGGACCCGCGCCCTTCACCGGCACGGAGACGGGTACGGTGACGGACATCTTCATTCCTACCATGATGCATCCCGGGGTGACGCGCGATGACTGGACCTGGATGCGGACGCTGGCGCGGGTGTATCCGGGTGTGGCGATGGAGCCGCTTCGCGCGCGGCTCGACGCCAGCTCTCACGCCTTCGAGGAGGAGCGAGCCAAAGGGTTCAAGGATGAGACGAGGGAGAGCATTGAACGATTCCTCGCCCAGAAGGTGGTGTTGGAGCCGGCCGCCGCGGGGGCGTCCGGCCTCCAGCAGAATTACCGCGTCTCGCTGATTGCCATCGGCATACTGGTAGCGCTGGTGCTCTTAATTGCGTGTGCCAATGTGGCCAACCTCTTGACGGCCCAGGCGGCATCTCGCGCCCGGGAGATGGCGCTGCGCGTCTCGATCGGCGCGGGACGCTGGCGGCTGGTGCAATTGGTGCTGGTGGAGAGCGCCTGGCTGGCGCTTCTGGCGGCCACGCTGGGCGCAGCGTTCGCCTGGTGGTCGGCGCCGTTCGTCGTCAGCCGGATCAACCCGCCCGACAATCCGGTGCGCCTGACTCTTCCGGCGGACTGGCGGGTGCTGGCGTTCGGACTGGCGCTGACTCTCGGCGTGACGCTCCTGTTCGGACTGGCGCCCGCCCTGCGCGCCTCGGCCACCAGACCGGCGAGCGCGCTCAAAGGCGGGTCCGACCCGCACGCACGGGGGCGCCTGATGCATGCGCTGATCGCCGTGCAAGTGGCCTTCTGTTTTCTGGTGTTGTTCGTGGCGGGGTTGTTTGCCGCCACGTTCGACCGCTTGTCTCACCGGCCTATGGGATTTTCCACGGAACGGCTGCTCACGCTCGACACCGTGGCGGACCGCGCCGAAGCTCCCGTTTTCTGGGACCAGGTGGCGGACCATTTGCGCACCGTGCCGGGCGTGGAAACGGTGGCCCTGTCCGGGTGGCCGCTGCTCAGCGGGGGATCGTGGAACGGATTCGTTTCGGTAAACGGAGCGCCTCTAGGCAGCGTTCTGGCCTACTTTCTGAGTATCTCGCCGGGTTGGATAGACGCCATGAAGATCCGCTTCGTGGACGGACGGGATTTCCGCGCCAACGACACTTCTCCCGGCGTTGCCATCGTCAACGAAACTTTCGTGAAGCAGTTCTTCCCCGACGGCCGTCCCATTGGACAGTCCATCGCCAAGGGTGACGGTGTCTACCAGGTGGTAGGCGTGGTTCGCGACGTTCCCTACAAGGACATTCACGAGCCGATCCTGCCGGCGGTTTACGTCCCGTTTCATTCGGTCGACGCCAAGGGCGCCAGCCGGCCGATACGGGGAAGCGCGTTCCTTGTGCGCACGTCCAGCGCGAACCCTCTCGCGCTGGCATCCACTTTGCGCCGCGAGGTGCCGCGCGCCCGGCCCGAATTCCGCGTCAGCAACGTCCGCACCCAGGCGGACCTGGTCCTGGCGCAAACCGTGCGCGAGCGCTTGCTGGCGATGTTGGCGCTGTTCTTCGCCGGCGTCGCATTATTGCTGGCGGGCATCGGCCTGTATGGCGTGCTCGATTACTCCGTGCTGCAACGGCGGCGCGAAATCGGCATTCGCATGGCCATCGGCGCGCAAGCCGGCCACATCGCCCGCCGCGTCACAGCGGACGTCTTCCGGATGGTGCTCACCGGAGCCGTCGCGGGCGTAGCGTTAGGCATAGCATCGGCGCGCTACATCGAGACACTGCTCTACCAGGTGAAGGCCACCGAGTTGGGCTTGCTGGCGCTGCCGGCGCTCGGAATCCTCTTAACCGCGTCGCTGGCCGCGGTGCCGGCGGTCATCCGCGCAGTAAGAATCGACCCGGCCACGATTCTACGCTCTGAATAGACCGCCTGAGCCCGGCTTTTCCGATTGCCGCAAAGCTGCCGCTGGGCCGCAAAGCCGGCCACCCGCCGCCGGGCGCGTTCGACCTGCGCCCGGCCAAGGTCGTGCGGAGGGTCCCCCGGAATACTAAAATAGATCTTTGGGGCGATAAGGAACAATCGGTCCCGATTTTCGTATGGACAATAGATGAGCGCGCGCGCATCATTCTGGGAAGCGGCGGTGGCCGCGGTCCAATCGCTCCGCGGAAGCAAGCTGCGCAGCTTTCTGACCCTGCTGGGCATCATCCTGGCCACCACCACCCTGATCCTGGTGATGTCGGTGATCTCCGGCATGAACTCCTACATCGCCGATAGAGTCTCCGAAATGGGCGCCGACGGGTACATGGTGCAGCGCGAGCCCATGGCCGAGTTCGACACCAAGAAACTCCTCGAGGCCCTGCGGCGCAATCCGCAATTGAGCCGGGAGGAATTCGAATTCTTGCGCTCGCGCGTGCAGCTCACCCCGGAGATAGGCATGTCCGCGGGTCGCGGCGTCTCGGTGCACGCCGGCAAGGAGACCATTCAAAGCGTGGATCTGCAGGGCGCGTCGCCCAATCTCGGGGTCATCAACAATTACGAGGCGGTGGACGGCCGCTTCCTATCGGACAGCGAGAACGATCATCGTCTCGACGTGGCTTTCATCGGCAAAGACGTCAAGGACCAACTCTTCCCCACCTCTGACCCCGTCGGACGCTCTCTGGCCGTGCAAGGCCTTCCCTTCACCATCGTGGGGGTGGCCAAGGCCAAGGGTTCAGTCTTCGGACAGTCACAGGACAAGTTCGTCATCATCCCCATCGAAACCTATTTCAAGATCTGGGGCCGGCATGACGGCATGAGCTACGCGGCCCAGGCCGTGGATCACGCCCACCTGGCGCAGGCGCAGGAAGAGACCCGCATGCTGCTGCGCGTCTATCGCCACCTGGGTCCCAAGGCCGAGGATACCTTCGCCATTCTGACTTCCGGCTCCCTGCTGGATTTTTGGAACCAGTTGACCGGCGCGATCGCCGCCACCGCCATCGCCGTGGTATCCGTGTTCATGGTGGTGGGCGGAGTCGTCATCATGAATATCATGCTGGCGGTGGTGACGGAGCGCACGCGCGAAATCGGCATTCGAAAGGCCGTCGGCGCGCGCAATCGCGACATCCTCAACCAGTTCCTGGTGGAATCGTCGCTGCTGGCGGCCTTCGGCGGGCTGATCGGCGTAACCGTGGCGTGGTGCGTGGCCGTCCTGGTCCGCACGGTAACGCCCGTGCCGACCTCAGTGCCGGTCACGGCCGTGGTCGTGGCATTGGCCCTTTCCACCGTCGTCGGGCTGTTCTTCGGCATCTACCCGGCCCAGCGCGCCGCGAAACTCGACCCCATCGAAGCCCTGCGGATGGAGATATGACGCTCCCTTCGGTAATTTCCGGCATCCGGCTGGCGCTGACCAACGTCCGCGAGCACAAGATGCGCTCGTTTCTCACCGTTCTGGGCGTGATCATCGGCACCGGCGCGGTGATCGGCGTAGGCTCCATCATCGCCGGTCTGGACGGCGCAATCACCAATATCCTGCGCTCCTTCGGCCCGAATACCATCATTGTCCTTAAAGGACCGGTGATGGCCGATTGGACGCCCGAGATCCTGCGCCGCAAACCGCTCACGCTCGAAAACGCCCGTGCCGTTCAAGCGCGCTGCCCGTCGGTGGAGCACGTCAGCCCCTATCTTTTCGCCATGGTGATGTCGGTCAACGATGTTCATCGTGCCCGCTACAAAGGCAACGACCTCTATAACATCGATCTGGGCGGCACCGAGGAAGGCTACGCCGCCGGCGGCACCACCATGAAAGCCGGCCGCTTTTTCTCCGATCAGGAGAGCGCCCATCACGTGCCCATCGCGGTCATCGGGGAAGACGTCGGGAGGCAGTTGTTCGAGAACGCCGATCCCATCGATAAATGGTTCCAGGTGGACGGCCACTCGCTTCAAGTGGTCGGCGTCATGGACCACCCCGCCGCTTCGCTGCCCGGCCAGAAAGACCTGCGCGTCCTGCTCCCTTACTTCACCATGCGCAAAATGTTCCCCAGCCTCAAGGAGCACATGCTGGTGGTGGTGGCCTACCCCGGCATGCTGGACCAGGCGCAGGATGAAGTCCGCGCCGTGCTGCGCCTGGAGCGCCGCGTGCCGTTCAACGCGCCCGATAACTTCTCGATGTCCACCTCCGAATCGATGATCGATCGGTTCCGCGAAGTGACCGGCACGGTGGCGCTGGTGATGGTGGTGCTCAGTTCGATCGGCCTGCTGGTGGGCGGCATCGGCGTCATGAACATCATGCTGGTGAGCGTCACGGAGCGCACGCGCGAAATCGGCATCCGCAAAGCCGTGGGCGCGCGCCGCAGCGACATCGTGGTGCAATTCCTGACGGAGGCCGTGGTGCTGACCGTGCTGGGCGGCATCATCGGGCTGACCATCGGCTGGCTGATTTCGCGCGCCGCCGGACTGATTTTCCCCAACCTGCCGACCGCCGTGCCGCTGTGGACCGCCGTCACGGGAGTATTGGTATCGGTCGGGGTGGGCCTGTTTTTCGGCATCTGGCCCGCCAACCGCGCCGCCCGTCTCGACCCCGTGGAAGCGTTGCGTTACGAGTAGGCGCACCGGAAACCGTCGAGCGTTCCGGGGACGCGGAGCAGTTACTCGACCGCCTGTGTCCGGCTGAAACGCCAGCGCCGCGGCGGCCGCCCGGATGCCTGCGAGCACCCTCATTTCCTGTCAGTAGTAGCGTGAGCCAGCGCCGAGCCCCGAAACGTGGCAATCTGGATATATATGAAACCGCTGTCTGTCGTGGGGTGCCTGCTGTTATTGGCAACGGCCCAGGCGCAGACCGTTCCGCCTCCGGCGCCTCCGTTTCCCCCACAGCAAGCTCCAGCGAATCCCAACGCCCCCGAGATGAACACGCGCGAAGAGA
>Ga0181536_10006482_pt1 | contig 11722 bp, 9 predicted proteins | sample PEATcosm2014_Bin_41_FD_121105 | JGI IMG/M metagenome (GOLD analysis project Ga0181536, IMG submission 121105) | Peatland microbial communities from MTU Mesocosm Facility, Houghton, MI, USA - PEATcosm2014_Bin17_60_metaG | ecosystem: Environmental > Terrestrial > Soil > Wetlands > Peat | place...
GAAGCCCGGGATCACGATCTCGGCCCGCACGCCGCCGCCCGAGGCCGGGGTCACCGACACCGGCAGGTAGCCCATCTCGCGCAGGCGCCCGACGACCACCGGCAGGCTGTCGCCGTCCAGCTGTCCCTGGATCAGGTTGCCCGTCTGGTCCCGGACCTTGTAGTCGAAGGTGGCCGTCATCTCGGCACGGCGCCGCGGGGTGAGAAACGGGGCATGACGCCGCCGGTGGCCGGATGGGATAGGAGGAGCCCGGTCGCTGCGACGACCGGCCACCCGGCCCCGTGGGCGGTGGACCCGGGGGTCATATGACGACCCGCAGCACTTCCTGCAGCGTCGTGTGGCCGCCGACCACCTTGAGCAGCCCGTCCAGGCGCAGCGTGCGCATCCCGCTCTCGCACGCCGCCCGCTCCACGTTGGCCATCGGCTGCTGCTCGATGATCATGCGGTCGATCTCCTCGTTCATGATGAGGACCTCGGCCAGGACCATCCGCCCGTGGTAGCCGGTGTGGCTGCAGGCGCGGCAGCCGACGGCCCGGTAGAGGGTGGAGGTGTCGACGCCCGTGAGGTCCGCTTCCTTGTAGCCGGCGGCAATGAAATCCTTCTCCGAGGCGGCGTAAGGCTCCTTGCACTGCTTGCATAGCACGCGGGCCAGGCGCTGGGTGAGGATGCCGGTGATCGACGAGGTGACGAGGAACGGCTCGATCCCCATCTCGGTGAGCCGCAAAGGGGTGGCTGAGGCGGTGTTGGTGTGCAGCGTCGTGAGCACGAGGTGACCCGAGAGTGCCGCCTCCATGGCGATCGTGGCCGTGGCCGTGTCACGGATCTCGCCGATGAGCACGATGTCGGGGTCCGAGCGCAGGATCGAGCGCAGCGCCATGGCGAAGTCCATCCCCGCCTTCTGGTTGATCTGCACCTGGGTGATCCCGTCGATCTGGTACTCGACCGGGTCCTCCACCGTGACCACCGACTTCTCCTTGCTCATGACCTCCTGCAGGGTCCCGTAGACCGTCGTCGTCTTGCCCGCCCCGGTGGGGCCGGTGACCAGGATGACGCCGTAGGGGCGCCGGTAGGCATGTGCGTAGCGATCCAGGGTGTCGGGCAGGAACCCCAGTTCGAGCAGGCTCCGGATGCTCGCCGTCTTGTCGAGCAGCCGCATGACGCAGGTCTCGCCGAACATCGAGGGCAGCGTGGCCAACCGGAGGTCGATCTGGCGGTCGCCGACCGTGAGCGAGACCCGCCCCTCCTGGGGGATCCGGTGCTCGGCGATGTCCATCTCGCCGAGCACCTTCAGGCGGCTCACCACCGCCGGATGGATGGAGGCGGACGCCGAGGTGGCGTCGTGCATCACGCCGTCGATCCTAAAGCGGATCCGCAAGCGGCGGGGGGTGGGCTCGATGTGGATGTCCGAGGCCCGCTCGTTCAGCGCCTGGAGGATCAGCAGGTTCACGTAGCGGACGATCGGCGCGTCCTCCACGACCGCCTGGAGGTTCTCCAGCTCGAAGCCGGACCCGGCCGCTGTGATGCCCCCGGCCGCGTCCTCGGCCAACCCCTTCATGTCGACGTCGGCCTCGTAGGCCAGGCGTATCTGGGTGGCGATCTGTGCCCGGGTAGCCACCACCGGGGTGAAGTTCCGCCCGATGATGGTCCGCAGGTCGTCCATGGCGTACACGTCGGTGGGGTTGGCCATGGCCACCAGGGGAACGCCGTGCTCCACCCGCACCGGGAGGACCATGTGGCGTTTGGCCACCGCCTCGGGGATCAGCGACGCCGCCCGGGCGTCGACGGTGAAGGTGCTCAGGTCGACGAATTCGAGCCCGACCTCCTGCGCCATGGCCTGGACCAGGTCGTCCTCGGAGGCCAGCCGCTTGTTGAAGAGGTACCGGGCCAGGGACTCGCCGCTCGCCCGGTAGGCCCCCAGGGCCTCGCGCATGTCGTCGATCGACACCCGCCCGGACGCGACGAGCACGCGGGCCAGTGGCGGGGCGTCCGCCCCCAGGGCGTCGGCGTCCGCCGCCTTGTCCGGCACCACCAGCCCGTACCCGCTGGGCGCGGGCGGCGCGGCCGGGGCCGGGGGTGCGGCGGCGGTCGGCGGCGGTGATCCCTCCCCACCCCTGAACTGCGGCGGGCGCAAGACCTGTCCCAGGGCCTCCCCCAGCGCCGTCGACGGTGCGGGGGTGGCTGCGGCGATGGCGGTCTCCACCGCCGGCGGGTGATCGTGCTGGCGGACGCCGTTGGCCGATCCGTTCTGGTGGCCGTTGGCCCCGACCGCCTGGGCCACCGGGCTCACGGGGGAACCCTGCGGCGGGACCACCGCGGGGGCGTGCGCCTGGTGTCCGGGCACCAGAGGGGTCCCCGCCACCGAAGCGCTCATTCCTCCCCTAGGGCCGCCTCGCGGACCCGCGGCCGCAGCCTGCGACGTCTCGGCGGCGCCCGAGGGAGAGTAGATCTGGACGATGGCCCGCTCTACCTGTTCGGGGCGTGCCACCACGGCGACGAATTCGCGCCCCAGGCTCTCGCGCAGCGCCTCCATGGCCGAACGGTCGCCGGGGTCGGAGACGGCGATCACGGGGGTCCCCAGGCGACGGCCGACGGGGACCGCGTGGTGGTGGCGGGCCACGGACTCGGGCACCAAGGAGGCCACTCCAGGGGCGAGCGCCAACTGGCTGAGGTCGACGAACCGGAGTCCGTGCTCCTCGGCCAGGCGGCGCGCGCTGTCCTCGGCGGTCGTGGTCATCCGCTTCCCCTTGTATCGGCCCCTGGAATGAGCCGACTCCCAGGACCTGCCATTGCCGGACCGTCTGGCCTGCCCATACCGAACCTTCCGGGAACATCGTGCGCTGGATACCCACCGCTGGCGATGGCCAATTAACTCTACCCTCCCGGTAGCGGGAAAAGGAATACCCCCAGGCACGGTATCGGTCCTTTGGCCCAGGCCCAGCACTACAGTCCGCCCATGGACCCGACGGCCGCTGCGCGGGTGTTCACGGTCGTGGTGAGCGGGCTGTTCGGCCTGGTGGTCGGGTCGTTCCTGAACGTCGTGGTCTACCGGCTCCCCCTGGGCATGTCGGTGGCCCGGCCGCCGTCCCACTGCCCGTCGTGTGACACCGAGCTCAAGCCGGCCGACAACATCCCCCTCTTCTCGTGGCTCTTCCTGCGGGGGCGGTGCCGCTACTGCCGGGCCCCGATCTCGGCCCGCTACCCCATCGTGGAGCTGACCACCGGGCTGGCCTTCGCCGGGCTGGCCTGGTCGCTCGGGTCGCTCCGCCCGCTCCCCTCGCTCCTCCTTCTGGCCGCGGCGGCGCTCGCCGCGGCGGCCATCGACCTCGACGGCCACCCGGTCCCGTGGGCGGTGGACGTAGCGGCCGCCCTCGGAGCAGTCTCGCTGGTGGTCGTGGCCGCGGTGTCGAGCGCGCCCGGTCGGATCGGGTGGGCCGCGCTGGGGGGCGCCGTGTCGGGTGCGGCCGCCCTCCTGCCCGACCGGTCGCCCCGGGGCGCCCGACGGGCGGTTGCCGTCGCCGCGCTGGGTTGGTCGGCCTCGTGGCTCTGGGCTCCCGGAGGCCTGGTCCTGGCCGCATGGGTCGTCGCCGTCGCCGTTGCTTTCGCCGTCGGCAGGCGGCGGGCGCGGCCCCGGGCCACGGCCGCCGCGCCCTCCGGCTCCCGGGCGGCGGGCGAGGGCACCGATCCTCCGAACGTGTCGGCCGTGCCGATGGTGGTCGTCGCCGTCGGCGCCTTCGGGCTGCTCCTGGCCGGCGCCGCGGTGGGCGCCCCTTTCTGAAGGCGGGTGTCCCCTCCTACCAGCGGCTGCCGGTGGCCACCAGGCCGCGCCGTTCGAGCATGACCCGTAGGTCGTGCGGGTTCGACGACACCTGGAGCGCCTCGTGCAGGGTGATCTTCCCCTCCTCCATCAGCTTGGCCAGGCTCTGGTCGAAGGTCTGCATCCCGTAGTACTCGCCCTCGGCGATGATCTGGGTGATCTCGCCGGTCAGTTCGGGATCGGCGATGCACTGTCGGATCCGGCCGTTGGCAATCATGACCTCCACCGCCGGCAACCGCCCCTTGCCGTCGGCCCGTCGCACCAGCCGCTGGGCGATCGACCCCTTGATCGCGCCGGCCAGCGTCGTGCGGATCTGGGACTGCTGGTGCGGCGGGAAGAAGTCGATGACCCGGTTGACCGTCTCGGTGGCGTCGATCGTGTGCAACGTGCTCAAGACCAAGTGACCGGTCTCCGCCGCGGAGAGCGCGGCGGCTGCGGTCTCGATGTCCCGCATCTCGCCGACGAAGATCACGTCGGGGTCCTGGCGCAGCACCACCCGCATGGCGCTGGCGAACGTGTCGGTGTCGAAGCCCACCTCGCGCTGGTTCACCGAAGCCATCTGATCGTTGTGGAGGAACTCGATCGGATCCTCGATCGTGACGATGTGGCAAGGCCGGTTCCGGTTGATGTGGTCGATCATCGTGGCCAGGGTCGTCGTCTTGCCCGAGCCGGTGGGCCCCGTGACCAGGATGAGCCCGCGCTGCTCGCCCGCCAGCTCGTAGATGGCCCCGGGCAGTCCGAGCTCGGCGGCCGAGCCCGCGCTGGGACGGACCCGCCGCAGCACGATCGACACCGAGCTGCGCTGGTAGAAGGCGTTCACCCGGAACCGGCCCACCGAGGGGACCGAGTAGGCGAAGTCGACCTCGCGGTGCTTCTCGAAGATCTCGGACATGCGGGGGGGCATCATCGCCTCCACCAGCAGCTCGGTCTCCTCGGGGCTGAACACGTCCTCGTCCGCCAGCACGCGCAGGTCACCGTCGATGCGCATCAAGGGCCGCGAACCTGCCTTGATGTGCAGGTCCGAACCGTCGCGTTCCGCCATGGCGGCGAGCAGGCGGTCGAGGTCTCTCTGGTCCACGCCCCGCGAGCTTATGCTCTCTCTTGTCGCGTCCCAAGCATGGCGCCCACCACGTCGACGGGCCGCCCGGCACGGGACGTGGGAGAAGGGAAGGTGACGGTGTCCAGGCTCTGGCGTCGGGAGACGACCCCCACGAGCGCCCCCGCCGCGCCGCCGGCGGCGGGAGGGGTGTGGGTGCCGAACGACCCCGCGCACGGTCCCCAGCCGGAGGCGGCGGACGCGGCGGAAGGGGCGAAGCTCAGCTTCCCCGGTGTCTGCCTTCTCTCCCAGGGGCCGGACGAGCCCGGGCCGGTCGGCGACGTCCGCCTCGATGTGGACGATGCGCTGGGGCTGGCTTTGGAGGGCGCGGACGGGGCGTCGGTCTGGTCGGCCACCTGGGCGGACCTGGCGGTGCTGGCCACGCCCGAGCGGCTCACGATGGCCGACGGGAAGGCCGCGTTGGTGGTCGTGGCCACGACGGGAACCGGCCAGTCGCACCACTTCGTGGTCCCGTCACCCCGGCCCCGCAGGCTCGAGCGCGAGCTGCGCGCCGTCGCCGCCCGTCACGGCGTCCGTTGCCGCAGGTCCGCACCGCCCGTCGCCGTGACGGCCGTCGTCGTCCTGGCGGTGGCCGCAGCCGTGACGGCACTCCTCCTCGCCGCCGGCCACGTCATCAGACTGTGAGGTGACACCTGCCGGCAGGCGTGCGTTCAGCCGAAGGAGCCGCTCCGCAGCTCGTCCAACGAGAACTCCGCCGTTGCCTCGCCGCCGCATTGGGGACAGTGCTCGACGTGGCGCCACGACCGCAGGAGCCGGGTCCCCTCGGGGTTCAAGAGCACGACGAACGACTCGGAGAGGGGGTCCAGCTCGAGGCCGAAGTACGGGCGCCAGGCCGTCGAGGCACGGCTGGCATCGAGGTCGAGGCCCTTCAGGATCCGCCGGAACCGCAGGTGGGCGACGTCGAACACCCACGTGCTGTGACAAGACTCCAGCACCAGGGGTTCCACTGGGTCGCGCTGCACACTTTCATCATGCCCGAAGGGTCTGATGATTCGATATCGGAACGATTTCGGTTCTGTGACGGTCGCATCCTCCCAGCTCAGCGGGGGAGAAGCGCCGGACGGGCCCCACCGGCTACAAAGGGCCGGCGTCGTGCTTCCGGCCGACCAGGGACTCCCGCTTGGTCGCCAGTGAGGCCAGGGTGGCGGTGAGTGCGACCCGGGTATCGGCGGGGTCGATGACCGCATCCACCAACCCCCGCTCCGACGCCGGCCACGGCGTCAGGTACTGCTCGGTGTAGTCGTCCTCCAGCCGTCGTCGCGCTGTGCCCTCGGCCCTGCGGTGCAGGATCTGCACCGCCCCCGGCGCGCCCATCACCGCGACCTCGGCCCCCGGCCACGCCAGGCAGAGGTCGTTGCCCAGGCCACGGGAGTCCATCACGATGTAGGCCCCCCCGAAGGCCTTGCGCAGGATCACGCACAGCCGGGGCACGGTGGCCTCGGCGTAGGCGAAGGCCAGCTCGGCCCCGTGGCGGATCATCCCCCGCCACTCGAGGTCCTTCCCCGGCAGGAAGCCCGGGGTGTCGACCAGGGTCAGGATCGGGAAGTTGAACGCGTCGCAGAGGCGGACGAAGCGGGCGGCCTTCTGGGAGGCCGCGATGTCCAGCGTGCCGGCGAGCGACCTCGGCTGGTTGGCCACCACGCCCACGGGGCGTCCACCGAGCCGGATCCAGCCGGTGACCAGCTGCGGGGCCCAGCCGCCCCAGAGCTCGCAGACCACGGCGTCGTCGGCGAGCGCCCGCACGACGTCGCGCACGTCGTAGGAGGCGTTGCCCCGGGCCGGCACGACCTCGCGCAGCTCGGGCACCTCCCGGTCGGGCGGGTCCGCAGTGGGCAACAGCTCCGGCTCCTCGTCGGCGTGGCGCGGGAGAAACCCCAGGAGCTCCGCCACGGCGTCGGCGGGGTCGTCGGAGACCAGCGCGCACAGGCCGCTGGCGCCCGAGTGAACCGCCACCCCTCCGAGCGCCTCCAACCCGATCTGGATCCCGGTGAAGGCCGCCACCATCGACGGCCCCGAGACGAACGCCACGGCGGCGCTGGTCATGACCACCAGATCGGACAGCCCGAGCAGAAGGGCCGGGCCCGAGACGACCGGGCCGGTGACCACGGCCACCACCGGCACCACGCCGGAGCAGGTAGCGACCGCCGCCGCCGCCCCGCCCCATCCGTGCAGCGCGTCGATCCCCTCGGAGACGTCGGCACCGCTCGAGGCCAGCTCGAGCACGAGGGGGAGGCGGAGCCGCATCGCGGTGCGCGCCGCCTCGGCCAGGCTCTCGCCGTCCTTGCGGGCGAGCGCCCCACGCCGGCGGTCCGAGGCGGTCCGGGCGACGACCGCACGGCGGCCCTCGAACGTCTCGAGGCGCACCGCGACGGTGCCGCCGACCCCGGCCCGCATCGCGATCGGCTCGTCGAAACCCTGCTCCATCCCGCGTCATCCTACGAGTTGACCCGCCGCGCGAACCCTAAAAAGTCGGCTTTGAAGTGCTAGAGTTCGCTGCGCGTCGTTCTTGAACTGACGGCATCTCGGGGTTGATGGGCATCGCCGAGGGCCGGCAGAGCGAGGGAAGGCCATCACGGTGGCCGTCCTTCGGCCTGGCCGGATGACGGGGGTATTCGGATGGCACAACGGATCGTCGGTCTCGACATCGGAACCAGCGCGATCCGTGCCGTCGAACTGACGATCGACGAGGGCTCCCGCCCGGTCCTCATGGCCTTCGGACAGGTGGGGCTGCCACCGGGCGCCGTCGTGGACGGCGAGGTGCGCGACCATTCGCAGGTCGTCCATGCGCTGCAGCACCTCTGGCGCGACGGCGGCTTCAAGGAGCGCAAGGTGCGGCTCGGGGTCGCCGGGCTGCGGGCCATCACCCGTGAGATCGACATGCCTCCCGTTCCCCCCGAGGAGCTCAACGAGGCCGTGCGGTTCCAGTCCGACGACGTCGTTCCCTTCCCGCTCGAGCAGACGTCGCTGTCGGCCAAGGTGGTCGGCACCTTCACCGATCCCGACGGCGCACCAACGATCCGGGTGCTGGTGGCCGCGGCGCACCGGGAGATGATCGACGGCGTCGTGCAGGCGGCGATCGAGGCCGGCCTCGAACCTGTCGCCGTCGACTTCGACACCGCCGCCTTGGCGCGCGCCCTCTACGACCCGGCGTTCGGCGGCCGTTCGGAGGTGATCGTCTCGGTGGGAGCCGGGTTGACGTTGGTGGTCGTGCACCAGGACGCGCAGCTCCAGTTCGTGCGCACCATCGACCTCGCCGGTGCCAGCATCACCGCCGCCATCGCCAGCGCCCTGGACCTGCCGACGGCCGACGCCGAACAGATCAAACGCCAATTGGCAGAGCCTGGCCAGAAGGACGCACGCGCCGTCTCGGCGACGGCCGAGGCGGTGGCGGAGCTCGTCGCCGAGATCCACAACTCCATCCGCTTCTACTCCTCGCTCCCTGGGCGCAGTGCCCCCGAGCGCATCCTCCTCACCGGCGCCGGCGCCCGGGTCGTAGGGTTGATGGAGGAGCTCCAGCGCGGGTTCGACGGCCCGGTCGTCCCCGCGACCCCGCTGTCGTTGGTCGACACGAGCCAATTGCCCATCTCGCCGGAGCAGGCGGAGCTCGTGAACCCGACCTTGGCCGTCCCCGTGGGACTGGCGCTGCCCGACCCGAGCGGTGAGCAGTTCAACCTGCTGCCTCCAGAGGTGCTCGTAGAGCGGTCCCAGCGACGCATCCTCCGCGTGCTCGTAGCCGCGGGCTTGCTGCTCCTCGTCCTCCTCGCAGCCGGGACCGCCTGGCGGATCCTCGGGGTCCGCTCTGCCCAGAACGACGTGAAGGCGCTCAACACCGACCTCACCTTCATCAACAAGGTCGAGATCCCCAAGTACGACAAGGTGGTGGCCATCCAACAACAGGTGAAGGCGCTGCAGACGGAGGAGATGCCGCTGGTCGCCAACGAGGTCGACTGGCTCGTTGTGCTGAACCAGCTCGGACAGTACCTTCCGCCGACAGCGGTTCTTACGCAGCTCAGCTTGACGGTGCAAAGCGAGGCGGTGAGCGCGGGCAGCTCGGGGAGCCCCAAGACAAACACGTCATCCACGACACAGATCATCGGCACCGGTACCGGCGAGGTGTCCATACCGAACCTGACAGCGCTTCCCTCCTTCGGTGACTCGATGGCAAAGAGCCCTGTCTTGTCGCTCGGGCTCTTGTCGGGGACCCTCAGCACCAGCTCGTCGGTGTCGTTCAGCATCCCGTTCACGATCAACCGTGAGGCCGGCAGCCGACGGCTGGGTCTGTTCACCCAGGTGGTCCCGTGACCGACCATCCCGCGCTCACTTCCACCTTGCGCAAGCCCAGGGTGCTCTTGGCGATCGTTGGCGCCGTGGTGGTGGTACTGATCTGGGCCCTCGCCTACTTCCTCCCTGAAGGAAGCAAGCTCTCCACCCTAAAGACCATGGAGGCAACACTCCAGGCGAAGGTCAACGCCGGCGACGCGACCGTGGCGCGCCTCAAGCACACATTCCAGCACTCCGCGCAGCTGCTCACATTGGAGTCGAAGCTGAAGGGCGCCGTCCCTTCGACACCGGACGCTTTTCACTACGTCTCGAGCTTGTCCGCAGCCGCCGCCAGCGCCAAAGTGCACCTCACATCGGTCACGATTTCTTCTTCCCTAGGGTCCGCCGGCACAAGCAAGTCCTCAGCCAGTAGCACTGCCGCTCTCAGCAGCACTGCCGTCACCATGATCGTCAAGGGATCCTACGACCAGCTCCTGTCGCTCATCACCAACATCTACTCGTTGAACCGCCTCACCGACATCAATTCGATTTCCGTCTCCGGCGGCGGCCCCGCGACGAACCGCTCGACCCCCCTTTCCGCCACCCTCTCGCTCCAGAACTTCTCTGCGTCGAGTGGGTCGACGAATCCCTAGGAAGCGATGCCATGCGCTATCACGAACGAGCCGAACGACGCGAAAGGCCCCCTGAGATGACACGCATCGATCGAGCGGGCCGACGAAGCCACCGCCAAGCAGCCGCCACTGCGATCGGTCTACTGGCCGCAGGCCTGCTGATCACGAGTTGCTCGGGGGCAGGCCAGGCGGTCGCCCCCACTCCCCACCCGCACGTCGTCCTCACCCGAGCCCCGAGAGCACGGACCGGTGCGTCGACCTCCACCACGACCTCCACCACGACCTCCACCACGACCTCCACCACGACCACGGAGGTCCCGGACTGCGGATCGCTCCGTGACCCCTTCGACCCCACGGATGCGGCACCACCTGCCGGGTCCCCCGCCATCTGCTGAGCTCGGGATCGGGCCCCACAGGCCCGTCGGTGGCAAGTCCCGTCCGGCAGGCAGCGCTCCGTTCAGGCCAGACGCGTTTGATCCAACGAGGGAGCTACGCCGTCCTTGGTGCCGGTCGGGAGCCACACGGTGGGCCGGTGACCCCGAGCGCGCTGGTCGACAACGTCCGCAGCCGGCACCCTTTTGAGGCTGGTTATCTCCTTGCCCTGGGACGTCTCTCGGGTCTGGCGCTCGTTACCCTGACCGACGTGATGGCGGCGCACCTGGTACCGCATGGGCACTGAGTCATCGCTTCGAATGACCTGGTCACCGCGCGCTTCCAGCGGTCGTCCGGGAGCAGCCTGAGACCCCGCTGGCGGTTCCCTCGCCGGGCTGTGACCTTGTCGAAGCCGGCGGCTTCGGCAATCCTGCGGCATCTGTCCACGTAATTACTACCGAGGCACCCAAATAGTGAGGTGAAGATCACGTCGCCGCGGCATACCGGACGTGCTCTTCGTTGAAGAAGTTCGCCACGACGGCTGGCTGCTTCTGCCGACGACGCAAGTGGGCACGGGTGCCGGCGATCAGCTCGTCCTGGTTGCGAGGACGGCGGCGACCGAGGGCGTTGGACTTCACGTCGTTGTTCAACAGCTCGTCGGGGTTCAGCTCGGGGCTGTAGGGCGGCAGGAAGTACAGGGCCAGTTTGGTCTTGTTGTCCTCGACGAAGGCCTTGACCTTCTTGGCCTTGTGGGAGGGGTGCCCGTCGACGATCAGGTAGACCTTGCGCCCGTCCATCTGCTTGATGAGGCGCTTCAAGAAGCTGATGAAGAGCCCGGCGTTGGCCCGGCCGGTGAACACCATGAAGTAGAGCTGGCCCCGATTGGACAACGCCGAGATGACGTTGGCCCCGAAACGCTGGCCGGTGCCGGCCACCACCGGGGTCTGCCCCTTCGGGCTCCAAGAGCGCCCGGCCGAGTGATCCGAGCGCAGGCCCATCTCGTCACCCCAGAGCACCAGGGCTTTTTCCCGCTTGGCCTTGGCGGCGATGGCCGGGTAGATGCGCGTGGTCCACTCCTCGACGGCTTGGGGATCCTGCTCGAAGGCCCGGCGGACCGGCTTTTGGGGGCTGAAGCCCCTGCGCCGCAGGTAGTTGCCCAGCGCCGTCAACCCCAGCCGGACCCCGTAGCGGCGCTCGATGAGCTCGCCCACCGCCTCCCTCGTCCACAAGAAGCCGGGCAGCCGGAGCTGATCGGGGTTCTTCTCCCGGATCAACTTCGCGATCTGGGCCTGCTGGCGCTCGGTGAGGGCCATCTGCTCTTTGGGGCGCCTTCCGCGCTGCCCGGCGGCCAGACCAGCATCGCCACCTGCACGATGCCGGCGCATCCAGCCGTTGATCGTCGACTCGGAGACGCCGAACAGCTCGGCCGCCGCCACGTACGTCATGCCATCGAGCACGGCATTCACAGCCGTCCGACGCACTCGCTCTTGCTCTGCCTGCGACCACGACCGTGCGTCAGCCACTCCC
>Ga0181536_10006483_pt1 | contig 11722 bp, 7 predicted proteins | sample PEATcosm2014_Bin_41_FD_121105 | JGI IMG/M metagenome (GOLD analysis project Ga0181536, IMG submission 121105) | Peatland microbial communities from MTU Mesocosm Facility, Houghton, MI, USA - PEATcosm2014_Bin17_60_metaG | ecosystem: Environmental > Terrestrial > Soil > Wetlands > Peat | place...
CGACGGGACGTCGCTGGTTGTGGTGGTGACTTTGATTTTCACACCAATGTTCTATCGCACTGGCGGCGTCCTGTCTGCTCATCGTTGTGGTTGCGGCGTAAGCCGCGCTGGGTTTATCTGTGTTCATCCGTGGTCTATTTCTTCAATCCACGCTGCCACAAATCGAAATGATATAGCGCGACGACGACGAGGGAGTGGCCGATTTTTTCGTCAGCCACGAGTTTCGGCACTTCCGCCACCGGCACCAGGCGCGTTACCAAATCCTCACCATGGTCGAACTCCAAGCCGTGTTTCAACCGGCAATTTTCAATCAGGACGGTGTAGGTGGTGTTGCTCAGGATGGCCGGGTTTGACCAGATGCGGCCAAGCACGCGCGCGTGGTCGCCTTCGTAGCCGGTTTCCTCGCGCAGTTCGCGCACGGCGGTCGCCACCGGGTCGGTCTCGCCCGCGTCCATCATGCCGCCGGGGATTTCGAGTTCCACCGTATTCGAGCCGTGGCGGTATTGCTCAACCATCACCAGTTGTTGGGCGGGCGTAACGGCAACGACATTGACCCAGTTGACACTGTCGAGGACGTAAAAATCATGTTCCTTGCCGGTGCGCGGCGAAATTTTTACGTCTGAGCGCAGCTTGAAGATGCGGAAATCGCCAATGGGCGTCGAACGGACTTTTTTCCAAGGCCGAATCATGGCAGATAGGAGATAGGAGATGGGAGATGGAGGCCAGAAAAAATGTGCCGCCAAAATCCCCAATTCCCATTTGCCAACTCCTAACTCTTGTTCTGCGCCGCCCAGCCTTGTTTCATCAAATTCAGCAGGTGCTGCAACGCGTCGTCGTAACTGCGGCCTTTTTGCGCGGCGAGCTGGCGGGCGCGCTTGTCCAGTTGTGCGGCCATCCCGGCGGATTTTTCGGACGGACAGCCGAGCGTGGTCAACGTTTTTGCGAGTTCAGAAATTTCCATGGTTCTCAGGCGGGACGGCGTTGCCGCCCGGCTACGATGCTTCGATCGCCTCGCGCACCTTTTTGGTCAAATCCAAGGGATTAAAAGGTTTTTGCAGAAAGAACGTCCCGGGTCTCGACATGGCGTCGCGGACCGCGTTGTTGTTGATGTACCCTGAAATGAAAAGAACCCGGACTTGCGGATTCACCTGCCCCAGCCATTCGGCGAGCGTTTTGCCGCTCAGTCCGGGCATGATTACGTCGGTGAGCAAAAGCTGGATTTTTGCGCCGTTCGCCTGCGCCAAAGTGAGGGCTTCATGACCATCGGCCGCTTCCAACACGGTGTAGCCCTGGGTCCGCAACACCCGGGCCATGAGTTGCCGCAGCGACGGTTCATCTTCGGCGAGCAGGATTGTTTCTGTGCCTTGCGGCAAACTGACCGGGACCTCGCGACTTGAAATGGAATCCTCCACCCCCTGAACACGGGGCAGGTAAATTTTAAACTGCGTTCCTTTGTCCACCTGGCTCTCGGAGTGAATATGACCGTTGCTTTGCTGGATGATGCCAAAACAGGTGGCCAGTCCCAAACCGGTGCCTTTGCCCTGCTCTTTGGTGGTAAAAAAAGGTTCAAAGATGTGTTGTTTGACTTCGTCGGTCATGCCCACACCGGTGTCGCTGACACTGACCATGACATAGTCGCCGGGAGTGATGAGGTGCCGGCGCGCATAGTCTTCGTCCAGGGTCACGTTGTCCGTACGGATGGTCAGGGTGCCACCATCGGGCATCGCATCACGGGCATTGACGACCAGATTCAGCAACACCTGCTCGATCTGGCCGGGATCGGCTTTGATCTGGCCCAGGTCAGGCGCGGTTTGCGTGACCAGCTTGATGTCCTCGCCAATCAAGCGACGCAGCATCTTGTTCAGATTGACAATCAGTTCGTTCAGGTTGATCCGGCGGGGTTCAATGACTTGCCGGCGGGCGAAAGCCAGCAGTTGACGGGTGAGGTTTGCCGCGCGTTCGGCGCTCTCCTGGATGCACTCGAGATTGGAACGCAAAGGGGCATCGGGTGACAATTGCGCAAGCGCCAGATCCGTGTGGCCGCAAATGACCGCGAGGATGTTGTTGAAGTCATGGGCCACGCCGCCGGCCAGCCGGCCGATGCTGTCAATCTTCTGTGTCTGGCGGTATTGAACTTCCAGTTCCAGTTCATGAGAAATGTCACGCTTGATGGCAATGTAGTTCGTGACGGCGCCTTTCTCGTCGCGAACGGGAGCAATGACCGCGTCTTCAGTGAAGAGCGTGCCATCCTTCTTTTTGTTGATGAAACGCCCGCGCCACACCTCGCCGGCATTGATTTTGGCCCACAGTTCCCGATAAAAAGCGCTTTCCTGTCTGTTGCTTTTGAGCAGCCGCGGGTTTTGGCCGATGGCTTCGGCCCGGCTGTAACCGGTGACCCGTTCAAAGACCGGATTGACGTAAAGAATGCGCCCCTGGGTGTCGGTGATGACGACGCTTTCCGGGGTTTGCTCGATGGCGGTCATCAGGCGGTTGAGCTCGGCTTCCGCCTGTTTGCGCGTGTCTTCATTGCCGATGGCGGAGGCGATAATTCCGAGGATTCGACGGTCATCGTCGGTGGGCCGGTAATCCGTGCCATAAACCACGCAGAGCGATCCGACAGCCTTGCCTTCGCATTTGACCGCACATCCCATGTAGGTTTGCAGGCCATGCGCCCGCACATTGGGATCGGACTCGGCGTAAGACGTCCGGGGCAGATTGGTAATGACCACCACGTCATTCCGGTTGTTGCGTATGACATCATAACAAATGTGGCCGGCGGGAGCGTCCTCAGATTTGAAGCCCGGTGGTGTATGCCACTGGCCCAGGGAGCAGAGCAAATCGCCTTGAAGACGATTATACAGAGCGCAAGTGGCTCCGAGCAGTTCGCCGCAGAGAGCGGTCAGCCGGTTGATGTTCGCGTCAAAGTTGGGGCCGAGTTCCAAGAGGCAGTGATTGATCCGCTCCAGCCGCACCTCGCCCTGGCGCAGGGCCTTCTCCGCCCTTTTGCGCTCGGTGATGTCCCGCCCAATTCCCACCAGGCCCTGAATCCGTCCCTGGCTGTCTCGGAATGGCACCTTGGTCGTCAAGAATGTGCACTCCCGGCCATCCGGGCTGACGCCTTCGCCTTCATGGTCAATGAGCGACTCTCCACCAAAAATTCTTACTTCCTGGGCACGGTACCTGGCAGCCAGCTCGGCGGGGTAAAAGTCCGCGTCCGACAGGCCAAGAATTTGGGAGGCACTCTCTTTGCCGAAGTGTTTGGCGAGCGCTTCATTGGCGACCAGGAACCGACTGTTCAAATCCTTGATGTAAAAGGTTTCGGGCAGCAGATCAATCAGCGTGCGGAGCAGTTGGCGTTCGTGAACAATGGTCTCCTCCGCCTGTTTGCGATCGGTGATGTCCCGCCCAATTCCCACCAAGCCCTGAATCCGCCCCTTGCTGTCCCGGAACGGCACTTTGGTCGTCAAGAACGTACACTCCCGGCCACTTGGGCTAACGTCTTTGTCTTCATGGTCAATAAGCGGCTCTCCACCAAAAACTTTTACTTCCTCGGCACGGAACTTGGCGGCCAGCTCGGCGGGGTAAAAGTCCGCGTCCGACAGGCCAAGCATTGGGGCGGGCGTCTCTTTGCCGAAGTGTTTGGCGAGCGCTTCGTTGGCGACCAGGAACCGACTGTCCAAATCCTTGATGTAAAAAATTTCGGGCAGCAGATCAATCAGCGTGCGGAGCAGTTGGCGTTCATGGGCAATGGTCTCCTCCGCCTGTTTGCGCTCGGTGATGTCCCGTGCGACCGCCACGTGCAATTCCGTGTGCCCGAACCAGAGATGCTTCGATGAAATGCTGACGGGGAAAACACTCCCATCCTTCCGGCGGTGAAAGGTTTCCAAATGTTGCGCGCCGCCTTTGTCTTCCTGGAATTGCTTCCACTCCGCGTCCCAACGCTCTTTCGGAAAAACCGGGTCAATGTCCCACAAATGCAGTCGCATCAATTCCTCGCGCGTATATCCCAGCGAACGACACGCCTGCTCGTTGACGTATGAGAAACCCGCTTCACGGGTCATCCAGAAGATTGCGTCCGAGGCCTGATCAATGGAGAACTCAAACTTCTGGAGGTTCTGCTCCGCGCGCTTGCGTTCCGTGATGTCGTTACTGATGCCGACAATGAATTTTTCACCCCTCTCGTTCGTGTACAGGGTCTTCTTCGTTATCAGGGTATGAACCTCTCCCTTGGCGTCGGTAATTTTTTCCTCATTGATATTCTCTTTCCCGGTGGTGAAAACCGCCTCGTCTTTCAACCAAAACACATCCGCCTCGCTTTTCGGGAAAAAATCGTGATCCGTTTTTCCGATGAGTTCATCCCGGGGGTGTCCTATCAAATCGCAGTTGGCGGTGTTGAGCAATATCCAGCGGTGTTGCCGGTCCTTGACAAAGATCGGCTCGGCAAGGGAGTCGATGATTTTGTAAAGGTAGTTTTGAGATTCGACGAGTTGCATTTCCGCCCGTTTATGCTCAGTGATGTCATGCGAAATGCCGAACAGCGCCTTTTTGCCGCACCATTGGCCATGTAAAATTTCCGTCTCCGCCAAAATGCGGGTCCCGTTCCTGGCCTGCAACGGAATGGGGCAAATCGTGATTTTCCCGGCCATCACGCCGGCCAAAAGTTTTGCGGCTTCCTGCCGTTGTTCCGGCGGGTGGAGATCAAGAGTGTTCATCCCGGCCAGTTCTGCCGGGGTGTATCCCAACCGATTTTGCGCCGCGGGATTTGTGAAGAGGATGTGCCCTTCGGGTTCAAAAACGAACACCAGATCGTCCAGTGCATTGAAAAAGGTTTGCAGGCTCTCTTGGTTTTCCTGCGAAGCTGCAGGGGAGGCGGAAAATTGTGTCTCTGCCTGCCGGACCGTCCTTTTTTCACGATCCGATCTCGATTGACCCGTTTTTTTGACCTTCATAAACGCCCAATATACAGTGCCTGACGCCAATCATTTTAGCAAGCAGGAGAGGCATTGTAAGCAGAAAGCCTGCCGTCCGGCGGCTTGGAAAGGGCGGATGAGATCCACATCGTTCATGCAAAGAACAAAGCTGGCCGGTACGTTTGTCCGCTCCCGATCCGGAGTTGTGCCGCTGGCCAACGTTAAATTCAAAATTTGCCACTGCCGGGTAAAACTTTTAACCTCCGGCAACCTTTATGCCGCAACCAAAAATCCCAGATGCCGCCACGCCCGCCAAACTCGGCTACTCCATGCCGGCGGAATGGGAAAGGCACGCCGCCACCTGGCTCGCCTGGCCGCATCATGAGGCCGATTGGCCGGGCAAGATGGAGGCCGTCCGCTGGGTCTATGGCGAGATGGCGCGCAAAATTTCGCCGGGCGAACCCGTGCGGATTCTCGTCCGGCACCGGGCCGAGCAAACACTTGCCGCCAGTTGTTTAAAACGCGCGGGTTGTGATTTGAAACGGGTGGAATTCGTAAAGCATCCCACAAATCGCGGCTGGATCCGCGACAGCGGGCCGATTTTTGTCCGACGTTCTGTAGCGGCGCTCTATGAGCGTCGCACGAAATTGGCGGCGGTCACAGACCGCCGCTACAGAAAATCCGAGACCGCCATCGTTCATTTTCATTTCAATGCGTGGGCGAAACATGACGACTGGCAGAAGGACCGCAAAGTGCCGGAGATGGCGGCGCGCAGGTTGCGCAAACAACTTTTCCGCGCGGAGTTTGATGGCCGGCCTTTTGTCATCGAAGGCGGCGGCATCGAGGTCAACGGTCGCGGGACGTTGCTCACCACCGAGGAATGCTATCTGCATTCCAAAATCCAGGTTCGGAATCCCGGCATGACCCGGGCGCAATACGACGGGACGTTTGCAAAATATCTCGGCGTTACGAACGTGTTCTGGCTGCGCAAGGGTCCGGCGGGCGACGACACGCACGGCCACATTGACGACATCTGCCGGTTTGTGAACCGGAAGACGCTCGTGCTCATCAGGGAAACGAACCGGAACGACATCAATTACCGGCCGCTCTCGGAAAACTGGGAGCGCATCAAGGATTTGCGGCTGGAGGACGGTTCGAAGCCTGAAGTCGTGCCGCTGCCCATGCCGGCGCCGCTGTGTTTTAACGGCCGTCGTTTGCCCGCAAGCTACGCAAATTTTTACATCAGCAACGCCTGCGTCATCGTGCCGACGTTTAATGACCCAAACGACCGCGTTGCGTTGGGCGTTTTGAGTGAGTTGTTCAAAGACCGACCGGTCATTGGCATTCACGCCGTTGACCTAGTGCTGGGCTCCGGTTCGCTGCACTGCCTCACGCAGCAGCAGCCGGCGTGAAATCGCTTCGTGCGGGCAAAAATCGCTTCATGCGGGCGATTTGCCGGTCTGTGCGGGCAATTACCTTTTCCGTGCGCCGATTTTCCGATCTGTGCGGGCGTTTTCCAGTCCGTGCGGCCATTTTTCAATCCGTGCGGGCGATCTTCCATTTCGTGCGGGCCAACTCCCCGTCCGTGCGGCGATTTTCCCATCCGTGCGGGCGTTTTTCGATTTGTGCGGGCAAAAAGCCTCGTTTTTGACGGTTTTTGCAACAATCCCAAGGGGATTTCATCATTCAGCCCGGCGTTGGCCGATGAAATCGGACTACGCCGGGTCATCGGACAAGATGGAAATCAACCCGGAACGGGTTGAATCAAATTGGTGCGGACGGCGATGCAACCCATTCAGGGTTGGCAAATGTTGCGGGACGTTGACCCAGCGTAGCCGCGCGCCGGTTGCGCCGGGACGCCGGGCGGCCGGGGCGGTTTTTTCTTGATAAAAATTTTGGCGGGCGCAAAGTCAAATTTGTGAAACCCAAAAACACCATAGCGCGGCAAAATGCGGACGCTATACTGTTTTGCGAAACCACTAATTATGAGCAGCGAACAGGAACACCAGTTAAACTTGGAATACCAACTTCAACATTTTATAGCCGATAATCCCTGGCTTCTAAACCTGAACTATGAAAGAGTAGTCGAGCTAAAAGACACTGGAATTGAATATCAGGTCGGTGATCAAAAACGAGCTGACCTAATCTTGAGAGACCGAGTTAGCTACTCTCCGGTCGTCGTGGAATTCAAGTTCAAGCCATTTGATCGGGAGAACGTAGGCCAGATACTTGAATATAAAGCTCGTATCGCTACGTCCTTCAACAAGGAGAATTCCGAACTTTATCGCATCTTCAAAGAAAACATCCTTGCCCCGAAGTTAGCCTTGGTCGTCAAAGAATGTGATTCCTTCACTCGCGTGGCTTGTAACATGGCTGGAATTGATATTTATGAATATCGAAACTTTTCGGAAGAAATTAAAGTTCCGAGTAAAATTGTCACCTTAAAAAACTTCGCAGAATCACTAAGGAACGAGAGAATGCCTCTGTCGCTAGGCCGCCGTGACGAGCTAGAAACGAAGGTATACCGCCCTATTAAGCGAATTTTGGAGGAACAAAATTTGAGTTACGCATGGCGGGAACCGCAAGAGAGCCGTGCGTATTTTTTCCCTCAGATGGCAAACCTTTTTTTGAATCGCTGGCTTTTTGCCGATGACAAGATTTCCATGGGGCTTTATGAAGACGTTTTTAACACGCACGATGTCATCATCGCATACTACTCGAATGATAAAGATCTTCTTGAGCAATTTGAACAGTTATACAATAAGTGTTACAACTGTTCACTAAAGATGGAATGGGATGATCGATACAAAGAAGGCTTTTTTGAGAGAAAATTCACCAGAAATGAGTTCTTTGATGGAGTTGAAGTGAGCTTCAAAGAGGAACTGAATCGCTACCTCCATACAATGAAATCAATCCCAACTGATATGCCTGTTGAAAATGCGAGCGTCAGCGGCGTGCCGCCGTCGTAAAAGGCGTCCATTCCGCCGCGCGCATCATGCTTTGAATTGTTTCACGGCCTCCACGCAGCGGCCGCAAATGGTCGGATGCTCGGCGTTCTGGCCGATGTCCGTTTCCCAATGCCAGCAGCGTTCGCATTTTTGGCCGTCGGCTTTGGAAACGGACACATCTCGTTTCATGGCTCCAGCCATAATATCTTTATATTCGACTTTGCCTGTTTCCAGCGGAAGCAGTGGCTCAATCGTTAATTGGGAGACGTTAATAAGTTCGCGAAACGCATCTAAATTTGCAGCAGCAATGTGGTGCAAATCATAATGACCACGCACTTCAACTCTTGCATCTAAAGATTTTCCAATCAGCTTATTTTGCCGTTGCGTTTCCAAATCCATCAAAACTAAATGACGAAATAGAAATAGCTTGGCCCACGTCAGTTGTTCTGTCTCTGAAATGGCAAAGTTTGTAATGTTCCACACCGCCTCATGCACCGAGCCGGTCGGCTTGCCCGGAATAAATTCCCACGCTTCGTCCGCCGTGAAGGCCAGGATCGGCGCGAGCATCTGGCACAAGCCCGTCACCAGCCGGTGCAGCGTGGTCTGGGTCGAGCGGCGGCGATGCGAATTGGCCGGGTCGGTGTAGAGCCGGTCCTTGATGACATCGTGGTAAATCGAGGACAGCTCCACGGCAATGAACTGGCTGACTTTTTGATAAACAACGTGGAATTCGTAGTCGTCGTAAGCTTTGAGAACTTCCTGTTCGAGCTTCGAGAATTCGCCGAGAATCCAGCGGTCGAGGCCGGTGAGTTTGTCATCGGCGACGGTGTGTTTGGCCGGATCGAAGTCGTAAAGGTTCGAGAGCTGGTAGCGCAGGGCGTTGCGGATGCCGCGGTAGGTTTCGCCGACCTTGGCGATGCGTTCCTCGCTTACGATGATGTCGTTGCGGTAATCCTGCGATGCGACCCACAGGCGGACGATGTCCACGCCATATTTTTTGACGTAAGCCTCGGCAGTCTGCGGTTTTTCGTAAACGCCCTGGGCCTGTTTGCTCTTGGAAATCTTTTCACGGTCCGCGTCCACCATGAATCCATGAGTGAGCACCGTTTTGAACGGCGCCGCGCCGTTGCCGGCGAGCGACAGCAGCAACGACGATTGGAACCAGCCGCGGTGCTGGTCGCTGCCTTCGAGGTAAACGTCGGCTTGCCAAGGTAGGGCAGGCGTCTCGCCTGCCCGCGCCGACGCAGTCGGCGCAGTTTCCTGACCGCTCGCGCTGGCGCGCTCGCTGGGCAGGCGAGACGCCTGTCCTACTTTATGGTGCAGTTCCGCCCGCCGCATCAGCACGGAGCGCGAAGACGAGCCGGAATCAATCCACACATCGAGCGTATCGTTGGACTTGTTGACGGCTTTCGCGCCTTTCCAATTCTTTGGTTTTACCAGCGACCACAGTTCGGCGGCGGATTTTTCAAACCAGACGTTCGAGCCGTGTTTTTCAATCAGGTCGGTGGTGTTGCGGACGATTTGGGCGTCGAGGACCGGTTCGCCTTTGGCGTCGTAAAACGCCGGAATCGGCACACCCCACGTGCGCTGGCGCGAGATGCACCAGTCGGGACGGGTTTGCACCAAGCTTTTGATGCGATTGACGCACCAGTCCGGCACCCATTTGACGCGGTCAATTTCTGCCAGCGCCTGCTCGCGAAATTTATTGTGGTCAATCTCGATAAACCACTGGTCCATCGCGCGGAAAATAATCGGCGTTTTGCTGCGCCAGCAGTGCGGGTAACTGTGATGATAATTCTCCTGATGCAGAAGCGCATGGCGGACACGAAGCTCGTGCAAGACCGCTTCGTTCGCGTCGCTCTTGCCGTGTTTTTCGAGAATGGACTTGCCGACCATCCCGGCGGGCATCTGTTGCTCGACCGGCAAATCATTCGTGTATGCGAACTTGCCGTCATCGTCCACCGGCGAATAAATCGGCAGGCCGACGGATGAGCCGAGGCCGTAGTCTTCCAGGCCGTGACCGGGAGCGATGTGAACGAAGCCGGTGCCGGTGTCGCTGGTAACAAAGTCAGCGGGATAAAACCTGCCAGTGCGGTTGCAGAACGGATGTTGGAACTGCAGTGCGGCTAGTTTTTCGGTTGGGAACGGTTGTTCGCTGTAATTGCTCCAGCTGCACTTTGCCGCGACAGCGGGCAGCAAACCACGGAACAAAATGTATTTTTCACCCGCGACTTCGACCCGGACGTATTGGAATTTGTCGTTGTAAGCAACGGCGAGGTTGGCCGGCAGCGTCCAAGGCGTTGTCGTCCAGATGAGCACAAACGTATTCGGCTGGCCGACGACGGGAAATTTCACAAAAATGCTCTGGCTGACATGGTCCTGGTATTCGACCTCAGCTTCGGCGAGCGCGGTGCGGCAAGGGATGCTCCAATAGACCGGTTTTTTGCCGCGATACACGAAACCTTTTTCAACGATGTCCGCGAACAGACGCAGTTCGTCGGCTTCATATTCCCTGTTGAGCGTGAGATACGGATTGTCCCAGTCGCCGAGAACGCCGAGGCGTTTGAATTGTGTGCGCTGGATATCAATGTATTTGCGGGCGTAAGCTTCGCAGGTTTTGCGAATGGTGGCGGCGTCAGCGCTCGCATCGCCCGCCTTGCGCATCTCCTGCGTGACTTTGAATTCGATGGGCAGGCCGTGGCAATCCCAACCGGGAACATACGGAGCGTTGAAATTCCGCAGGGTTTTGTATTTGACGATAATGTCCTTGAGAATCTTGTTCAACGCAGTGCCGATGTGGACGTCGCCGTTGGCAAAGGGCGGGCCGTCGTGCAGGACAAATTTTTCCGCGTTTGCGCGCACCGCCTGAATTTTTGTGTAAAGCCCGGTCTCCTGCCATTTTTTGAGCCGTTCCGGCTCCCGTGCGACGAGATCGGCTTTCATGGGAAAGCCGGTACGCGGCAGGTTGAGCGTGTTTTTGTAATCGGTCGCCATTTTTCGGAGCGCGAACGGTAACAGCGGCAAAAAGCGTTGTCAATGAACGCACGGAGTTAAAATTGTCAGATGCGATAAAATTGGGAAGAAAAGCCGGGTTAATCAGTCAGAGAATGACCGGAAAAGCCCGTGGGATTTAGTTCACCCGGAAACCTTCCAGCTCTGCCGGAGGACTCTTATACCAGTTTGTAGCAATGCTCTGTTAGCGCCGGTGGAATCAATGGCGACGGTCCCGTACGGCGGGACTACCGCTACAGCGCAAAAGCAAACCGTAAATGGTATTAAAGTTTGACTGGCGCGTTTTCTGGGGAGGGGCGTAACCCGGCGTCGGCAAAAATTCCTGTTTACAGTGTGAGGTTGGCTGTTAACATCCGCTCAGAAAAATTAACGCGCGGACGAGGTATGAAAAAAATCGAGGCCATCATCAAACCATTCAAACTTGAGGAAGTAAAATCTGCGCTGGCCGCTCTGGGTGTTCAGGGCATGACCGTTGCGGAGGTAAAAGGGTTCGGCCGCCAAAAAGGGCACACGGAAATTTATCGTGGCAGTGAATACACGGTGGATTTTCTGCCCAAGGTGAAGATTGAGTTGGTGCTGGCTGATGCACAGGCCGCTGCCGCAGTGGACGCGATTGTCAAAGCGGCCAAGACGGGCAAGATCGGTGATGGGAAAATTTTTGTGAGCGCCGTCGAGAGCATTGTTCGCATTCGTACTGGTGAAACGGGCGAGCAAGCGGTCTGAGTCAAATATTGCGTGTCCGAAGACAACGGAAAGCAAGCAAACCCTTGACTTAGGGGCCTGTGAATAACTCGTGAACAAAAGTTAATATGTTATCCTAGATACTTTCGTTCCAATTGCATAAAACGCTCA
>Ga0181536_10006485_pt1 | contig 11720 bp, 11 predicted proteins | sample PEATcosm2014_Bin_41_FD_121105 | JGI IMG/M metagenome (GOLD analysis project Ga0181536, IMG submission 121105) | Peatland microbial communities from MTU Mesocosm Facility, Houghton, MI, USA - PEATcosm2014_Bin17_60_metaG | ecosystem: Environmental > Terrestrial > Soil > Wetlands > Peat | place...
AGTTTCTGGCTGATGCCGACATCGAAATAGTCCGCCCGCTCGGCTTTGACCGCGTCATCCTGGGATACGAGCGGTTGATTGGAGGTGCCGCTGTACTTGGCCACGCTGGTCGTGGGGATGTTCTCGAGCGGAGGCGGCGTGAAATAGCGGGCATAGCCCGCGTGCAGGGTTGTGGCCTTGGAGGGTTGATAAATGAGGTTGACGCGCGGGCTGGGCTGGTTCTCCTTGTCGAAGGAAGAATAGAACTCGTCGAAACGGGCGCCGTAGTTCAGCGTCACCCCGTCAAAGAGTTTCCATTCATCCTGCGCGTAAATCCCGGCAAAGATCGCGTGCGCCACGCTGTTGTCCGGAATGGGGTACGGGGCGCTGCTCGGGAAGCTGTTCGTCACATTATAAACCGTCGCGGTGGTGTCCGAGGACACGCTCTCGTCCCATATCATCACGCCTGCGCGCAGCGTGTGCTTTTCCCCGAGCGCGTAACTGGCATCGGCTTGCAGGCCGCCTGAGTAGAGGGTCCGGTCCACGTCGCTGGCGACGCCGTTTAGGAAGAGGTCGCCGATCGGATCGGGCTTGAAATGCACGCCGCTGTAACGGGCAAAGGCGGCGACTTGCAGGTTGAAATCGTTCACCGATTTTTGGTAGGCCACCACCCCGTAGTAGTTCTGCTCGTTTTGGTTCTCGTTCAGGTCCAGCGAGTTGAAGGTCGGGGGGCCAAAAGGGTTGCCCGGATAGAAAGCGGGCAGGCCCGGCGAATCGGGAACTTGAAAATCGGCGTAGGAGAGGCTCCCCATCGCGCTGATGCGGCTGGTATCATCCAGCACGTAGGACCAATAGGTGAAGGCCTTGTATTGGTCGCTGACATCGTGGACGGGGTTGGCGCTGCCGGTCGTGTTTTCAATCCCGAGGTCGGTATGAGTGTAGCTGCCATCCACAAAGTAGTTCAGATTACCCTTGGAGCCGCCGTATTCAAAGCTCGGTTTGAGGGTGTCATAGCTGCCGCCGTACATTGAGAGGCTGCCGCCCGGCTCGAACGCCCCGCTCTTGGTATGGAGATCGACAATCCCGGCGGTGCGGAACCCATATTGCGCCGGCAGCGACCCGGTGATGAGACGCAAGCTTTCGACGAATCTGGTGTCGAGTTCCGTGCCGAACCCGCTGATGCCTTCCGGCAGGATGACGTCGTTGATGCGATATTGGATATTGGCGTGCTCGCCCCGGAGATGCAGGTCTCCGTTCACCGCCGAGTCCTGCGCCACGCCCGGGGCCCGCAGGAGGACTTGGTTGAACGGGGCGTTCTCGCCTTGGGGCAGCGCGGCGATTTGCGCCTGGCTGATGGTGTAAGTGGTCGCCCCGAGGTCGGGGACGATCTGATTGCGCGCGGCGTCCAACCTCCCGACCACCGTCGTCGGCGCCAGCTTGACGACATTCGTGGAAATGCCGCTGCTCGGACTTGCCGGCGCAACCGGCGGATTGTTGGTCTGAGCGGGCGGGGCATTGGTCTGGGCCGTGGCGGCGCCGCCACAAGCTGCTGAGACCAGCAGAATCAGCGCCCGGGAAATCTGCACGTTCCGGGCGCTGCCTCGACCGCCGGTCGAGCGCGTTCGATTCGGACAAAACTGAGCCTTCATACAATAAGTAATACTTGAAATTCGGAGTTCTCGTTGACTAGACCTTTTGATTCCATTCACCGCCTGGGGAAAGGCCCGCAGAACGGGGTGGCGCCAGGCAGATCAATTCAGGGGAGGGCGCGCCATGTCCGCGCTGAATACATTGCGCGGGCCGCGCGGAACGAGACAATCAAGCGGCAGGGGGAGCGCGGCTGGGAGGCAGCCGGTAATCGTGAGAAGGAGGAAACAGAACATCGCCACAGCCAACCAGGACCCCCGAAACCTCGGGAATCGACGGCGCGACAGCGGCCACAAAGCCGGACAGCAAGGAGGCGCGCTGGAATTGGGTGACTAAGCAGTTGTGACCGGGGGCCTGGGCATCCTTGTGCAGGAGACGATGAAGTTCGGGGGAAACCTGGAGGACGCACACCGCTACCCACAGCGAAAACATCACTGCGACGGCAGCCAAACGGCGGTCCTGGCGCTGGTGCGCCGATGTTGCCCAAAACTTCACGTTGACCCACAATAAAGCACGGCAGCGGAGGTGGCGCAAGCAAATTTGCAAAGCACTTGTAAGGCCTAATTGGAGGCGGGCAGGGCCTGCACCTTATACGAAACCAGACGATTGGCTTCGCGCAAGGATAACCGGGCGAGCGGAACAAGCCTTCTCCGCGTGGTTGGGGATCCGACCCCGCCGTGCAAAGGCCGGCGGCGCCTGCCCAGCCGTCCGGCGGCGCCATTACGCTCCCAAAGGTCCAAGTCTGAACAAGTGTTGAAGTTGGTTTTGCCGAAAAGGGCCGTCGCATCAAGGTATTGCCTCTCGCCGGAGAGCACCCAGGCCAGCGCCAGCACGGGCATGGCGTTGCCCACGTCGCGTTGCCAGAGCTGTTCGTCGCCGCTGGAGTTGTCGCGCTCGCGGTAGGCAGGCGCGCCGCGCTCAACCGCGCGGTCGGCCCATTGGCGAAGCTCCTTCCACATCGGCGCGTGGGTGGTATGGATGGCCTGACGCAGTTGGGTAATGCGCGCGGCGTCCAAATAGAGCCGCGGATGGGTTCCGCGCATCTCCTCCAGCGAGGGCGGGAGAGGATTGAGGCCGTATTTCCCGAGTGCGTCGTCGACTCGGCCTTGCAGGGGCAGGCCGCTCCGACTACCGTCGCGGAGGCCTGAGACCCGCGTGAGGGTGATGCTCGTTGCGCGCGCCTGCCAACCGGACGCGCCGGCCCCGAAGCTCCAATTGGAGGCCTGGGCGGCAACGATGACTGGCACCAGCATCGAGATGGCCAAGAGGTTGCTTTTCACGGGCCGAGCATGACTCCCCGGCCCACGCCGCTCAATCCCATTTACAGTAATGTTTCCTGCGGGAAAAAGAACTCGTCAGCCGAGCTGGAATCGGAGACCGTTCAAGCATGAACACGCCCAAGGCCATCACCGAGCGCCGCGTCCCGCGCCGGCGTTTCCTCAAACGGTCCGGCGCCGCCGGTCTCGGATTGGCCTCATTGGGTTGGATGCGACTGGCGCCCCTGTCGGTGGACGAGGCGTCGGAGCCGTGGGCGACCTTGCGGCGACAACTGCATCCGCGGCGCACCGTCCGCACCGAAGCCCGTCTGCACTGGGCGCGGTTTGGCATTCTGCAGGGCCTCACGCGCGGCGGCTACCCGCCACCGCAGTGGCTCAGCGCGGTAAATGATCCGCTCGCGATCCGGCAAGCGCTGGATCGCCACCTTGATCACCCCGTGGAGTTGGTGTCCTACGGGCGCGCCGCGCTCGCGTTCGGATTCCCTCCCACCAACTCCGGCACCAGCCGAGGCACGAGATGGATGCGACCATCCCGCCAGCCCGACTTGACGAACTCTGCGCGCGGACCAGCACTTCTGGGGCGCCCCCGACGCCACGAGCGGGAACCGGCGGAGCCCGGCCTCTAAATGAACCGTCTGTTCACCGAAGCGGACGTGTTTCTGGTCCCGACTGGTTGCACCGTCGCGTACCGATTCGGACGCGTTTTCGCTGACGAAAGCGCTTGCGATCTTCCCTGGTCCCGGTATTGTCCCTCGAATTCGAACCCAGACTTATCAGGCTAGAATGGTGGACAACCAGTGAGTAACTTGTGAAAACACGGCGAACAAGAAACAACAAGTTTCTCTCGCGGGGAACCAATGACACGGCCATCCTCGACGAGGCTAAGTTGGAACCGAACGGGTTCCATGCGGAGAAGAGCCCCTTGCGGGGCGGTTCTACATGTCGCATATTTGATTTTATAGAGAACATGAGTTTAACTGACCTGCAGAGCCTGCTGGTTCGCCCTGCAGTCGAGGAGGACTGCTCCGCGATCCGCGAGTTCCTCCTCGAGAGCAGCCACTTGTACCCTGAAATTGAGACGTGGTGGCGCAAGCGTGTTCGCGCGAGTCTGAAAGAGGGCACGCGCGTCGTCCTTGTCGTCGATTCGGGAAGACCTGGGGTTGAGGGACTATTCATCGGAAAGCTGGGCGATTCGGCGAAGCTCTGCACCCTGCGTTTGCGCGAGTCGGTTCGCAATCAAGGCATCGGGAGGGTTTTAGTGACGGAAGGACTAAGGCGACTGCTGGCAAAAGGCCCTTCCAAGTTTCACGTTACCGTCAGCGAGGCGGCTGAGGAAGGGTGTGCGGCATTTTTTGAATCCATCGGATTCCAGCGCATCGCAATTGAGCCCAATCGCTACGCTCCTGGCATTGACGAGTTGGTGTACTCTTGTACAAAATCAGACGTTATGAAGGTTCTTAGCGAAGAACTTGATGCAGGTGTTGAGCGAACTCTGTTCGGTGTGGTTCCAAAGCGGATGGCGCGGGAGAATACGTTACTGATGTCGCTCAGACCCGAATACGCGGAAATGGTTCTTAAGGGCCGAAAAAGCGTCGAATTCCGCAGGAGATTTTCGACGAAGTACGAAGGTGCAACGATCGTCTTCTACATCACACGTCCGGTGAAGCAGTTCATGTTCACTGCTACCGCAAGCAGAGTGGACCACCAGGGAATAGAGCGACTCTGGAGCGATTACCGAGATTCTGGCGGAATTTCGCGAACGATTTTTGAACGGTACTTTTCCGGAGTTACCTACGGTTACGCTATTCACTTGGCAAACATTCGGAGCATCCCAAATCAGCTTGTGCTCGAGCGAGCCAGGGAAGTTTATCCTCGACTCAGACCGCCGCAGTCCTTTCAGCGACTGCCGCCGCACAATCCCCTGGCACGTGCCCTCGAGTTGCCGGTCAATGTTTAAAGGACCTGTTTTCACATGAGCGCCGGTATACTATGCCAGAAGCAAGTCGCGGCAATGATCGAGCCAGACCACGATACGATCCGCCTATACAACTCCGCTAACCAACCCTTCCACAAAGCGCGCGTGAAAGAATCGGCGATCGATCTCCCTTTAGGGGAATACTACTGGGAGATGAAGGGTAGCTGTCGGACGGGCAGGCGGTACAAGGTACAGGATCTTATTCATAAGTACTCCTTGCACCCTAATTCCCCTAAGCAACTCGACCAACGCAGCATACTGCTCAAATGCCGGCAAGTGTATCTGTTCCGAGCGGACTGCGAATTGGATCTTACCGGGAGGCGAATTGAAGGGAAGGCAACCGGAAGAAGCTCGGTTGGCCGTTTGGATGTTTTGGTACGACTTTTAGTGGACGAATCGGACACGTTCGACTTCGTTCACAAAGACAAAAAGCATGTGCTCTATGTGGAGGTGACGCCGATAAGCTTTGACCTGGAGGTGAAAAGGGGCACTGCCTTGTCCCAGCTGCGCCTTTTTAAAGGCCGAGAGCAAGACATCTCTCTTACGAATGAGGAGCTTTCTCACGAGGAGGACGATACTTTCCCGGTGCTAGACGAATACAAGAAACCATATCGAGATCCCTGCGAGGTTAGGCCGGACGACATATGGTTCCCGTTTAGGTTGAATCTGGCTGCCGATCCCGCGACTGGTTGCTGCGCTTTCCGGGCCAGAAGGGGTGATGCGCGGCCCCCTATCGATCCGGATAAGAAGGAACACTACGATCCCCATGCATACTGGGAAGGCATTGAGTCAAACGGTGAATCGATTGAGCTTGAGCCAGACCGGTTGTACATCCTTCGATCGAAAGAGCGCCTCCGGATTCCTGAGCACTTGGCGTTGGAGTGCAAGTCGTACACTACTGAAATGGGGGAGTGGCGAATAGAATACGCCGGCTTTGCGCATCCACATTTCGGCAGTTTGCGTGACGATAAACGAGGGAGCCCGATAATATTTGAGGTTCGCGGACATAACGTTCGCACAATCCTCACTCATGAAATTCCATTGGGAAACGTGCGGTTTCTTCGGATGTCACAACCCGCCCCCAAGCCTAAAGAAGCCTCGTACGAGAAACAGGAGCTTGCCCTGTCAAAATGTTTCAAGGCTTGGAGTACAAGCCCGGCCGTCGGTGACAAGTAACCGCTACGCGCCCGGAGGAGAGAAGACGGAATTGGACCAAGAAAGAGGTCAGGCATCCGCGCAATGATCAAGCGAAAAGAGAACCCCATTGCGGGATTGCTTCAAACGGTCTGGGCTGCGACTGCGAGACCACTTTGTCCGTGCTGACACGGGTCGGGAGTGCCGTGTGTTGGTTCAAGTGTCGCGTGGGTAGCAGCGGATCCCTCGGCGACGCTTGGCGGGTGCAGCAGGAATATTCTCATCGGAGTCCGACGGGAGAGTCTAAGATTCCGGCCCCGATTGCACCGCCTCCGGCCTCCTGAAGGCCGCGATTGACTACTCTGGTCCATCTTCTGCCAGACCGGCTTAGCGGCGGGCGAACACGAAGCATTTGCGAAGTCCGTTCAGCAAAAATGTCCTTGGCGTTGATGCGCGTGCCGAACCGGGGTAGTTGAGCTTGCCGCCGCGGATGATGCGAATCCGGCCCAGGACTGTGTCTTTTTTCTGAGGGCTGTTTCGTTGCAGCCACTGCTGAAAAGCCCGCGCAACCGTCAGGGGCAGTCGTAAGATTTGCGGGGCCGACCCAGGCATGCGCGCCACGCTTCACGCGCGGTCGACCCATTGGCGGAGATCCTTCCACAAGGGCGCTTGGGTGGTATGCATCGCCCGACGTAGTTGGGTGATGCGTGCGGCGTCGAAGTACAGCGGTGGAGGGGCTCCGCGCGTCTCCTCCAATGGGGCTGGAAGAGGATTCAGGCGGTATTTCTCAAGTCCCTCATCGATCCGGCCTCGCAAGTGCAGACCGCCCCGACTGCTGTCGCGGAGGCCTGGGACCTGCGTGAGGAGGATGGTTCCTGCGCGCGCCTGCCAACAAGACGTGCCGGCCTCGAAGCTCCACTTGGAGGCCTGGGCGGCAACGATGACCGGCACCAGCATCGAGATGGCCAAGTGGTTGCTTTTCACGGGCCGAGCATGGCTTGCCTGCCCAAGCCGCTCAATCCCTTTTACTCCCCTGCTGGGCCGCTTTGACTTGATGCTCCTCTGAGGTCCACCGCGTCGGACCGAGGCAATCAAACCTCATTTCATCGTGCCGTGGACTCGATGAATCGGAGCAGCAGCGGATAAGCCGGTCCGGGCATTCGCCCGTGATCGAAGCCGCGGAGTTCGTGGATTTGCGCGTTCGGGTGGCCGGCTTCCTTCATCATCCGCCACATATACGCGTTCTCCTCGTAGCGCCCGAGCAACTCCAATTCACGATCCCCGGTGATCAATAGCAATGGCGGAGCGTCCTGGCGCACGTGGTAGAGCGGGGCCATGTCGTCCACCACCGGTTGCTTGGCGCCGATGCCGCGCTCATTGCGAATCGTAAAATGGGTAATGGCCTGGCCGCTGAATGGAACGATGCCAGCGATGCAGTTGGCGTCGAGGCCGTGAGCCGCCAGCCAGCGTTTGTCCAGGCCAACCATACTCGCCAGATAGCCGCCCGCCGAATGGCCGCTCACGAAGATGCGGTTCGTCGCGCCGCCATACTTCCCGATGTGGCCAAAGGTCCAGGCGACCGCGGCGGCGGCGTCCTCGACATACGCCGGGGACTTGGCGCGCGGGCTGAGGCGGTAACCCGCCGCCACCACCGCAATCCCCTTCTCTTTCAGGCCACCTGGGACGGACCGCTCGCCGTTCGTCAGGCCCCCGCCGTGAAACCAGACGACTGTGGCGAAGCCGTTGGTGCCCGTCGGATAGTAAACGTCCAGGCGACAACGTTCCCGCATGTAATCCGTCAACGCGCCTTCGGTTCGATAGAGGATGTTGGCCTCGGTGGTATAGCGGTGAACTTCAGGTCGAGCCTGCTGGGCGTATCCCAGGGGCGCGAGGGACCAAACGAGCACTGCGAGCGGCAGAGAGAGGCGTGATCTGTTCATTCGGCGCTACAAGTTCACCGTTCGCATGCCCTGTTCGTGGTAACGGGCTCCGGCGGACACCCCCAATGGGAAGGCCGCATCCAGCCGGCCAAGCTGGTCTTGGGTCAGGGACAGTTTCAAGGCCCCGACGTTGTCCTCAAGATAGCCGACATGCTTCGTTCCCGGGATCGGGACGATGTCCGGGCCCTGAGCCAGCATCCAGGCCAGGGCTAACTGCGCCGGCGTGCAAGGGATTTCCTCGGCGATTTGCCTCACCGTCGTGGCCAGATGCAGATTGCGCTGGAAGTTTTCCCCCTCGAACCGGGGATGGCGCCGCCGCCAGTCGTCCTGGGGAAGGTCCTCCGGCGCCTTGAACCGCCCCGTCAGAAAGCCGCGTCCTAACGGGCTATAGGCCACAAAACCGATGCCCAATTCCCGGCAGGTCTGGAGGATTTCACTTTCGGGGTCCCTCGACCAGAGCGAGTATTCCGTTTGGAGGGCCGTGATGGGGTGGACCCGGTTGGCTCGGCGAAGGGTCGCAGGAGCGGCCTCCGACAGGCCGAGAAATCTTACCTTGCCCTGGACAATCAGGTCCGCCATGGCGCCGACCGTCTCTTCGATGGGCGTCTTCGGATCTACCCGGTGCTGATAATAAAGGTCTATACGCTCCACCCCAAGCCGCCGGAGGCTCGCTTCGCAAGCCCGCTTCACATATTCAGGCCGCCCATTGACACCCAGGAACTCGCCTTGGGGCCCGCGCACATTCCCGAACTTGGTGGCGAGGATCACCTGCTCGCGCTGGCCGCGAATGGCGCGACCCACCAGTTCCTCGTTCTTTCCCACGCCGTACATGTCGGCGGTATCCAGAAAACTCACGCCCAGGGCGAGCGCGCGATGGATGGTGGCGATCGATTCGGCCTCGTCCGCTGGCCCATAGAACTCCGACATCCCCATGCAGCCCAGCCCCAGAGTCGAAACCACCAGTCCTGATTTTCCAAGTTTGCGTGTTTGCATGGTTGCCTTGTAGCGCCGGCTCGCTCTTTGGTCAATGCCGGTTGCTTCGGCTCCAATACCATGAGCCAGCGCAACGGCGACGGAATTTGAACATCCGCTTGACCCGTTAAGGCATTTTTCGAATCCTCGTGGCATGGCGCATCATTCAAGCCTCTTTCGCAATCCGCAGGGCTGGTTTCTGCCGGCTCTACTCCTATGCACCAACGGGTTTTCAGCCGAACTGCCGGAAGAAAGGCCCCTGTGGCCAGGTGCGGAGTTCAAGAATGCCATCCACTACGATGTCAAGGAGACCGTGAGGCCCAACCGCGCCTCCAAAGGCTCGCTCTCGGGGTCAAACCGGGTTTTCAGCTTTGTCGCCGAGCCAACCTACAGTATTCACCAGGCGGCAAAGGCCGATGCCAACGGTGTGGGGCTGGTGATCTGCCCAGGCGGCGGGTATCGCGAGGTGTGGCTGGACCGGGAGGGGCATGATCTTGCCTTGTGGTTGAAATCCAGGGGCATCACCTCGCTCGTGCTCAAGTACCGGACCGACAACGGCGGGGAAGGCGACGACCGGAAATACCCTTGGGAGGTCTATCTTCCGGCAGTGTTTGCTGACGCCCGCCAGGCCGTCCGCGTCCTGCGCTCCCACGCAGCCGAACTGAATCTGGACCCTAATAAAATCGGCATCTGCGGGTTCTCGGCCGGTGGCAACCTGGCCTTCAACACGGTCTTTCGCCCCGAACCGGCCGACGCCGCCAACCCGGTCAGCGGGAACGTCAATTTTGCGGGATTGTTTTATCCTTGGCTCCGGGAGGAGTTCGGCGAGATGGTGGCGAAAACAAAACCCCTGCCGGCGTTGTTCATCATGAACGCCATTGACGACACGCTGACGCCTGCCAGCCGCTGTGTCGAGTTTTCCCAAACGGTGCTCAAGGCCGGCGGGCGAGTCGAGTTGCACCTCTTTGCCAAAGGCGGCCATGGCTTCGACCTGGGCGACGGACGCGGTGAATCCGCGACCCTGTGGAAGGAGAGCTTTGTGGCTTGGCTCAAAGACTGCGGGTTCATCCCTTGAGGGCCGTTCGCTCCCCCGGCCCTTGCGATGAATTGGAAAACGAAATACGAGTTGGGATCACAGACCGTTCCAACCATGAAGACGCCGATGCCTGGGGCCAACGGCCGCCTTTCACGCCGGCTGTTTCTCAAGCGGTCCGGCGTCGCCAGTCTCGGCCTGACGTCACTGGCCGGGTTGCGACTGTCGTCATCCCCGGTGCGCGCTACGGAGGCACCCGCCAACGAGCCGGATAGGCTTCACGGCATCCTCAATGCGGAAATCCGCGCCGGCATGGAGGCGGCAGTGTTCAAGAACCTGATTCCCGCCGCCACCGAACGGGTCTATCCGGGCCACTTCACGATCAACGCCGACGGCGGCGGCTACGGCGGCGACACCACCTGGCCAGGGCTGGACTCCTGGCAGATGGTCGGGCCGTATCTGCGACTGGGCCGCACGCGCCTGGTCCTGGATTACTTTGAGTTCGTCCGGGCCTCGCAACGCAAAGACGGCAACATCCCGTTCGCCATTTTCAACGGCAACACCCGCCCCGGAGGTTGTCTGCGGGGCCTGAAGTATCCGGACGACCTCTTCACTTACAAACCGCCCCGGCGCGAGGGGTTGCCCGCTTCCAGCCAGGAGACACGCCAGTGGATTGGCCTGTTCGAGCATTGGCAAACCAAAGGCGACCCGCTCAGCACCCTGGGCTCCGTTTGCTACGTGCTCACGGCCGCGGAGGTCTTCGAGGCTACAGGCTCGACGTCGTGGCTTCGGGAACGGCTTGGCTCGGTGGAATCGGCCGCCAAGTTCCTGTTGACGCTCCACAAGGACAGCGGGCTCATCGGGGGCTCTGGATTCTACATTGAGGCGCCGCCGCGGGAAGGGTGCGACGGCGTGACGCAGTGCTACGCGGTTCATGCCCTCCGCCAACTGGCGAAACTGTTCGGCGCCGCCGGAGAGAAGGCAAAGCAGGCCAATTGGTCCGGCTACGCCGATAAACTGGCAAAGGCTTTCCTGGAGACCTTTTGGCGGGGAGACCATTTCGGCGAGTATGTCCACCCGGAGCAAGGGCTGGTGGACAGCCACGGCCTGTCCGACGTGAACTGGGCGGCAGTGGCCTTTGGCCTGCCAGACGAGCAGAAGCTCGAACGGCTTTGGCCGCGGCTGATGGCCGAGCCGGCCTTCTGGGCCGGAGACATGCCGACACAGGTTGTGACGAAGCCCTTTGCTTATGAGAAATGGGAATTCAGCCGTTCGGCGGATTGCCCCGGCGACCCGCTCAACGACGTGGCGGCGATGGGGCGGGTCTGGTATTTGGAGGCCGTGGCGTGCCGGCGGATGAAGGCCCGCGCTCGTCTGGTGGATTCAGTGCTGAAGGTGTGTCGGGCGGCCAAGGTGAACGGCTATTGGCGCGAGCGTTATCACCTCAAGCCCGACGGTTCCGTGTCAGCGGACGGCTCGCAGAAGTACTGCGAATACGCCGCAATCCTGGCGCGGGTCGTGTTCGACAATCGGGAGATCTTCTTGGAATGATGGCCCCGACCAACCCGGCACGACAAAATCAACGCCGAGTACGCGCTTTTTTTACCTTTTTCTCGGAGGCGGGCTTTTAAAGGGGTCAACGAGAATGTACTGTTTTGTTGACCGCTGACCGGGCGGGTGGCTATGGTGAACCTATGGGGAGACAATTGCGCATCCAGTACCCCGGCGCGATCTACCACGTTATGAACCGGGGCGACCGGCAG
>Ga0181536_10006486_pt1 | contig 11719 bp, 9 predicted proteins | sample PEATcosm2014_Bin_41_FD_121105 | JGI IMG/M metagenome (GOLD analysis project Ga0181536, IMG submission 121105) | Peatland microbial communities from MTU Mesocosm Facility, Houghton, MI, USA - PEATcosm2014_Bin17_60_metaG | ecosystem: Environmental > Terrestrial > Soil > Wetlands > Peat | place...
GCATCGAAGAAAAGCTGCGCGAGCGCGGCGCGACAACGCCAGAGCGCCGTAAAGCGCACTTCGTCTCGGCGCTCTGCGTCGCCTGGCCGGACGGGCATGTGGAGGAATTCGAGGCGCGGGTCGACGGCACGCTGGTCTGGCCGCCGCGGGGCGACAGGGGCTTCGGCTACGATCCGATGTTTTTGCCGGACGGCCACGGGCGCACGTTCGGCGAAATGTCGAGCGTAGAAAAGCACGGGTTGCCGCCGCGCGGGAAAGGCCTGTCGCACCGTGCCCGCGCCTTCCTCAAGCTCGCGGAGGCGTGCCTTGGCCGACGGTGAACAGGCTTTCGGCGTTTACATTCACTGGCCGTTCTGTCTGTCGAAGTGTCCCTATTGCGACTTCAACAGTCACGTCTTCAAAGGTCATTTGCGCGGCGAAGCGATCGACGAGGTGCGCTTTGTTCGCGCGTTTACCGCCGAGATCGCGGCAACGGCGGCGCGCGTACCGGGCCGAACCGTTTCCACGATCTTCTTTGGCGGCGGCACGCCCTCGCTGATGCGGCCGGCGACGGTCGCGGCGGTGCTCGATGCGATCGCGCGGCATTGGCGCGTCGCGCCCGACGTTGAGGTCACGCTCGAAGCCAATCCGACCAGCGTCGAGGCCACACGCTTCCGCGGCTACTGCGCCGCCGGCGTCAACCGCGTGTCGCTCGGCGTGCAGGCGCTCGACGATCGCGTACTCGCGGAGCTCGGGCGCATGCATTCGTCACGCGAGGCGCTCGACGCTGTCGGCGTCGCGCGAACCGTTTTCGATCGCTACTCGTTCGATCTGATCTACGCGCGACCGCAGCAAGATCCGAAGCAATGGGCGATCGAGCTAAGGCGCGCCCTCGGTGAAGCCGGCGAGCATCTTTCGCTCTATCAACTGACCATCGAGGCGGACACCCCGTTCGCCGCGCTCCACGCGGCGGGCAAACTTCACATTCCCGACGACGACATTGCGCGCGCGCTTTACGACACGACCCAGGAGATTTGCGCCAGCCACGGCCTGCCGGCCTATGAGATTTCCAACCATGCGCGGCCCGGCGGCGAATGCCGGCACAATCTGGTGTACTGGCGCGCGCACGAATACGCCGCTGTTGGACCGGGCGCCCATGGGCGGCTCGACATCGACGGTGCCCGCCACGCTACCGCGACGGAAAGACGGCCGGAGGCTTGGCTCATGCGCGTCGAGACGCACGGGCACGGCCTCGTCACCGACGACGTGCTCACGCGCGAGGAAATGTCCGACGAGTTCCTACTGATGGGGCTGCGGCTTGCCGAAGGCATCGATATTGCGCGCTACGCTGCGCTTGCCGGCCGCGCGCTCGATCCGACCCGCATCGCAGCGCTGCACGAGCACGGCCTCGTCGAGACGACGGCCGCCGGCCGCCTCCGCGTCACATTGCCCGGCTTTCCCGTGCTCGACGCAGTAGTCGCCGATCTCGCGGCCTAACGCATTGTATTTAAGCGTACTTTTTCTTAAAAATCCCGAACGCGATCTGAACCGAGAGCGTGTTTTTTCGGGAAATTTAGTAAGCTAGCTTACATTCCGGACGCTCCAAAACTGCGCGGCGCAGGCGAGATGGTCTGCGAGCCCGACGCCGTGACGCGCAGCACCGCAAGCCCGCGCTCGTTGGTGCCGTCGGGGCGAAAGCGGAACAGCCCGTCAATGCCGGTGAAGCCCGACGGATTGGTCAGAACGGTCGGAGAGAATCGCTGCGCACCCTGCGTCTTTACCAGGGCGGCGATGAGCGCGACCGCATCGTAAGCGAGCGTTGCGGTACGCACCGGCTCCTGCTTGTAGTGGGTGCGGTAGCGATCCGAAAAGCTGCGGTAGCCGGCCCCCTCCGGCGCCGCATACCAGCCACCCTCCAGCGCCGGATTGGCGCTGATGCGCGGGTCATCCCAGAGTCCAGTGCCAAGAAGCTGGATCTTCTTGGTATTGACCCCATCGGCAACAAGCGCCTGGACGACGTCCGGCACGGCATCGCCACCATCGGGAATGAAGAGCGCTTCGGCGCGGGCCGCAGCCTGAGCGACGTTCCTGACCGGCGCGGCCATGGCGGCCTTGTCATGGGGATAACGCTCGAGCGCAACAACCTGGCCGCCACGCCGCGCAACGGCTTGCTTGAACGCCGCTTCGACCACCGTGCCGTACGGGCTGTCCGGGATCAGCGCGGCATAGGAGCGCTTCCCGGTCGAGGCCGCATATTGCACGATGCGATCGACATCGGTTTCCGGCAGGAAGCTCAGGAGATAAACGCCGTTTGAAGCGACATTGGCGTCGGTCGAGAACGCAATAACCGGCACATTGCGCGCGTGCGCCACCTGCCCGACGACGCTGACCGACTGCGCAAACAGCGGCCCGAGGATGATCTCGGCTCCCTCGTCGAGCGACTGTTGTGCGCTTTGCCGCGCCGCTTCGGCGGTGCCGCCGTCATCCTTCACCAGAAGCTGGATGTTGGGGGAATTGAACTCGGCGAGCGCCATTTCCGCGGCGTTCCGCATCGCCTGTCCGGCAAGGCCAGCATTGCCGCCCCCTGACAGCGGCAGGATGAGAGCAGCCTTGACCTCGCCGGTTCCAATCGTCGCGCCCGGCGGCGCCTGCGCGCTCTGCGGCGGGCTTGCCGAGGTGAATGAATTCAGAAAGCTGGAATTGCCAGAACAGCCCGCCAGCAGGGTGCCTGCCGTCGCCAGCAGGCCCGCCAGCGAGCGGCGCCGGGATGGCAGGGCGACCGACGCCCGGAGCGGCATTTCCGCGGACACGGCGGTTCTCCTCACGACGGCCTGAGCGCCTCTGCCATAGGGCAACGCCAATCTGTCATTCTGGCGGCGAATGGTTAAGTAAATGGAAAGGATAAGGAATTCGCCGTGCCCATGACGACCAAGGGTGCGGGCGCTAAACTCACTGCAATGAGCAATGCATTTCGCAGTCCGCCCGGCCGAGAGCATCGCGCGCAACGCCGCTACAGCTTTGACGGCCATCCGACCGATGTCGCCCGGATTGCGCCGGGACTGCATATCGTCGCGACTCCAATCGGAAATCTGGGCGACATTACGCTGCGCGCGCTGGAGACGCTCGCTGGCGCCGACCTGATCGCCTGTGAGGACACGCGCGTCACGCGCAAGCTCATCGACCGCTACGTCATCGCGACCCCACTCACGCCGTACCATGACCACAATGCCGCGAAGGCGCGGCCCATGCTGTTGCGCCGGCTCGCTGAAGGCGCCGCAATCGCGCTGGTGTCGGATGCCGGCACGCCACTCGTCTCCGATCCCGGATTCAAGCTCGTGCGCGCGGCACACGAAGCCGGCCATACGGTCACAGCGCTGCCCGGGGCCTCGGCGCTGCTTGCGGCATTGACCGTCGCCGGCTTGCCCACCGATCAGTTCTTCTTTGCCGGCTTCCTGCCAGCGAAGCAAGCCGCGCGACGCGCTCGCATCGCTGAACTCGGCCGCATCCCGGCGACACTGGTGCTGTTCGAGACCGGGCCACGCCTCGCCGCAACGCTCGCCGATCTTGCGGCAGGACTCGGCCACCGCGAGGTCGCGCTCTGCCGCGAACTCACCAAGATCCACGAAGAAATCCGGCGCGGTGATATCGCGACGCTGGCGAAAAGCTGCGCGGGAAGCGAACCGCGCGGCGAGATCGTTCTTGTCATCGCGCCGCCACAAGCGCCGACGCGGACGAGCGCGAGCGATACTGACAGATTGCTGCGACAGGCGCTGACCCGCGTCTCGCTTAAGGATGCGGTGGGCGAAGTGGCCGATGTAACCGGCTTGCCGCGCCGAGAACTGTATCAGCGCGCGCTCGTGCTCGCGAAAGAAACCAGCCAGGAAACCCACCATGGCGCGCCGCGCTAAGCCGTCTGAACCGCAAAAAACCGAACCGCGCCAGGAGCGTGTGGCGGCATTCCGGCTCGGCCTTTCGGCGGAGAGCCGCGCCGCCATGCTTCTCATCGCGAAGGGCTATCGGATCGCGGCACGACGCTGGAAGACACCCGTCGGAGAAATCGACATCGTCGCGCGGCGACGCCGCAATCTGGTCTTTGCCGAGGTCAAGGCCCGCGACCACATCGATGCGGCGGCGGAAGCGGTGACCGAGCGGACCAAGCGCCGCATCCTCGCTGCCGCCGAATTCTGGCTCGCCAGCCATCCCGATGACGCACAGTGCTTTATCCGCTTCGATGTGATCCTGATTGCGCCCGGCAAAATGCCGCGGCACATCGCCAACGCCTTCGATGCGAGCACTTGATTGCGGTTGCTCGGAAAGTGGTGAAACTCGTGGGCACGCCGCTTCGCGGGGGAGCGGAAGAAGACGCGATTGGTGGCCGCGTCATGCCGCGTGAAGCTTGCGGAAGAACTGATCGACCTGGTCACGGATCTTATCGGCGGCGGTGGCAAGGTCGTCGGCGAGCGTCTTCACCGATGTAGCGCTGGCGCGGGTGTTCTCCGTCGCCTCGCTGACATGCACGACCTCGGCCGCGGTATCGTTCGTGCGACGCGCCGCGACCTCGGCGCTGCGGGCGATTTCCTGGGTCGCGGCGCCCTGCTCGGTCACAGCGGAGGCGATCGCGCTGGAGATTTTACCGATCTCGCGGATTGTCCGTTCGATGCCGGCGATAGCCTGGATCGAGCGCTGGGCGGCGCTCTGCATCGCCGCGATCTGCGCGCCGATCTCGTCCGTCGCCTTGGCGGTCTGGGACGACAGCGCCTTGACCTCGCCCGCAACCACCGCGAAGCCGCGGCCGGCCTCGCCGGCGCGCGCCGCCTCGATGGTGGCGTTGAGCGCGAGCAAATTGGTCTGCTCGGCGATGTCGGTAATGAGCTTGATCACGTCGCCGATGCGGCGGCCTGCTTCGTCTAACTCCTTGACCGCGTCATTGGTGCGCGCGGCCTCGCTCACTGCTTTGGTCGTGATGGCGTTCGACTGCGCCACCTGGCGATCGATTTCGATGACCGAGACGGCGAGTTCGTCGGCCGCGGAGGCGATGTCGCGCACGTTGACGGAGGCCTCGCCCGATGCCGTTGCGGCGCCGGCGGTCTTGGTCGAGGCAAGGTCTGCCGCTTCGGTCAATCGCGACGATGCGGCCAGCATATGCTCGAACAGCCGCCCGAGTTCGGACAGGCTTGCCTCGATCTCAGTGCCGAACCGGGCAATTTCGGCCGAAATCTGCTCCTGGCGCTGCGCCCTCGCCTCGGCGTCCGAGAGCACTGTTTTGTTCAGCTCGACATTGTGGCGCATCGCGTCCTGGAAGACCGAGATCGACCGCGCCAGCGCGCCGATTTCGTCGCGGCGATCGCCATAAGGCACGGCGAGCACAGCGTCGCCGCCGGCCACCGCCTCGGTGACCCGAGTGACAGCGGCGAGCGGACGCGCGACCGATCCGTGGATCACGAGCGCGCCGAACATCGCCAGCATCAGCGCGGCGGCGCCGAGCACCATCATCTCCAGCGCGGTGGTGCCGATGGCGCCTTCGATCTGGGCGTAGATGTCCCGCGATCGATTGGCATACAGCCGCCCCAGCACGTCGAGATCGTTGGTGAGCGCCGTGCGCACCGTTCGGTTGGCATCGTTATCGCCCCATTCACGGCCGGACGCCGGGCTGATTTCGGTGCCGCGGCGCACCAATTCACGGCGGAATTCCTGAAATTTCTTCACGCGCGCGGCAAACTCGGCGAAGACACCGGCATCTTCCGGCCGCACCGACTTTTCCCATCCCTCCATCACGCCGCCGATCTGGTCGTTGAAGCGGGTGAGGCCTTCCGCGTAGTTCTTCGCGGTGGCTATATCCGGCGACATGTAAATGCCGCGCGATTCCATCACCACCGCGTAGATCAGACTGTTGATGCGCTCGACGTTCTCGGCGCCGACGAAGGCCGAGTCGAATTCCTCGGTCCGGACCACATTGCGGTTAGCATTGAGGATCGCCGCGGCCGCCAGCGCCGCCGTCATGGTAGCCAGCAGCGCGAAGATGACATAGAGCTTGGCGGCGATCGAAAGCTTGGCCAGATTCATACGGTTTCCTGGCGTGTTTGCGTCCCTGGCTCGTAATCTGGCGGTAAGATGTTAACTGCGGGTTTACCCTCTCCTACCGGGCTGCCCATTTGCTCATCGGCTTGCTCATGCGCTTGAATGTCGCCGTGCAAATGGATCCAATCGAACGGATCAATATCCGCGGCGATTCGACCTTCGCATTGCTCTTGGAAGCGCAAGCGCGCGCCTACCCGCTGTCCTATTACACACCCGACCGGCTCGTCCTGCGTGACGGCAAAGTGTTGGCCGCGGTGCGGCCGCTCGCCGTGCGCGATATCGCCGGCGACCACTTCACGCTCGGCGAGCCGCATCAGGTCGATCTCTCCACGTTCGACGTGGTGCTGCTGCGCCAGGATCCGCCGTTCGATCTCGCCTATATCAGTTCGACGCACATACTCGATCGCATCCATCCCAAGACGCTGGTCGTCAACGACCCTACCCATGTGCGTAACGCGCCGGAAAAGGTTTTTGTCACCGAGTTTCCCGACCTGATGCCGCCGACGCTGCTGACCCGCGACCTCGAAGCGATCAAAGCGTTCCGCGCCGAGCACGGCGACATCGTCATGAAGCCGCTCTACGGCTACGGCGGCGGCGCGGTGTTCCGGATCACCCGCGAGGACCTCAATTTCGGCTCGCTCTACGATCTCTTCGCCACGATGTTTCGGGAGCCCTGGGTGATACAAAAGTTTCTGCCGGCGGTGAAGGAGGGCGACAAGCGCATCATCCTGGTCGACGGCGAGTTCGCCGGCGCCGTCAACCGCGTGCCGGCGCCCGACGACCTGCGCTCCAACATGGTGCGCGGCGGCGTGCCCGCGGCGACTGACCTCACCGAGCGCGAGCGCGAAATCTGCGCCCGCCTCGGCCCGGCGCTGCGCGAGCGCGGATTGCTGTTCGTCGGTATCGACGCGATCGGCGGCTTTCTCACCGAGATCAACGTCACCTCCCCCACTGGCATCCGCGCGGTGAAGAATTTCGGCGGCGCCGACATCGCGGCGCTGATCTGGGATAAGATCGAAGAAAAGCGGAGCTAGCCGTTCAGCCTTCGCTTTCGATCTTCTCCCGCGCGGCGCTGGCGAGGAAGGCTGAGCGGGTGAGGCCGCGGCGCTCGGCGGCTTCGTCGATGGCGTTCAACAAGCCGGCATCGCAATCAACCGGCATGATCGAACCAATCCGGTGTAGTTATAAGCCCTTTCACGTCCGGAACTTTGTTCATGAATTGTTCTTGCCAGGCGTCCAGACTTCCGCTACTCTGGTATTAGGACAGGGGCTGACATGGTCCAGCGCGTCTCCACGGTAGCGTTCGAGGGCATCGAGGTGCGGCCCGTCAATGTCCAGGTGCAGATAGCGCCCGGAATGCCGGCGTTCACAATCGTCGGCCTGCCCGACAAGGCGGTCTCGGAAGCGCGCGAGCGCGTACGCTCCGCCTTGATCGCGTCCGGGCTGGCGCTGCCGACCCGCCGCATCACTATCAATCTGGCGCCCGCAGATTTGCCTAAAGAGGGCAGCCATTACGATCTGCCGATTGCGCTCGGACTGATGGCCGCCATCGGCGCCATCCCGCACGATGCGCTCTCGGGATTTACCGTGCTGGGCGAGCTCGGGCTCGACGGTTCGATTGCTCCGGTTGCCGGCGTGCTGCCCGCCGCCATCGGCGCCAATGCGCGCGGCGAGGGCCTGATGTGCCCGGCCGCCTGCGGGCCGGAAGCGGCCTGGGCGAGCCCCGAAATCGAGATCGTCGCGGCCTCGTCCCTCATCCAGCTCGCCAACCACTTCAAGGGCACCCAGGTGCTCTCTCGACCGCAGCCGAAAATTCTGGAGGTCGAGGACGCCGCCCTCGACCTTGCCGATATCAAGGGCCAGGAGAGCGCCAAGCGCGCGCTCGAAGTCGCGGCGGCCGGCGGTCACAATTTGCTTATGGTCGGGCCGCCCGGCGCCGGCAAATCGATGCTCGCCGCGCGGTTACCCTCCATTCTGCCGCCGCTGGCGCCGGCCGAACTGCTCGAAGTCTCCATGGTCGCCTCGGTCGCCGGCGAGATCAAGGGCGGCGCCCTCACCAATCGGCGTCCGTTCCGCGCGCCGCACCATTCCGCCAGCATGCCGGCACTTGTCGGCGGCGGTTTGCACGCGCGGCCCGGTGAAGTCTCGCTCGCGCACCAAGGCGTGCTATTCCTCGACGAGCTGCCGGAATTCCAGCCACAGGCGCTCGATTCGCTGCGCCAGCCGCTCGAAACCGGCGAGGTGGCGATCGCGCGCGCCAATCATCGCGTCACCTATCCGGCGCGTTTCATGCTGGTTGCGGCGATGAATCCGTGCCGCTGCGGCCGGGCGGACGAACCCGGCTTTGCCTGCCGCCGCGGGCCCAACGCGCGGTGCGCCGCCGGTTATCAGGCGCGCATCTCGGGTCCGCTCATCGACCGCATCGATCTGCACATCGAGGTGCCGGCGGTGGCCGCCGCGGACCTCATGCTGCCGCCGCCCGCCGAAGGCAGTCGCGAGATCGCGGCGCGCGTCGCCGCGGCCCGCGAACGGCAGGTGGCGCGCTACGCCGCGATCGGCCTGCCGCACATCCGCAGCAATGCCGCGGTGTCGGGCGCGGTGCTGGAAGACGTCGCGAAGCCGGAGACCAGCGGGCTTACGCTGCTGCGCGACGCCGCCGACGCCATGCGGCTCTCGGCGCGCGGCTATCATCGCGTGCTGCGGGTCGCACGCACGCTTGCCGACCTCGACGGCGTGGAAAAAGTCGGCCGCGTGCACCTCGCCGAGGCTTTGTCCTACCGCGCGCTGGCCGACGAAGTACGCCGCGCGGCGTAACTTCACCCCGCCCCGTTGACCACGCTGGCCGCACCACGCATGCCGATCGCGGAGAGAAACTCCTGCCGGGTCTCGGCGTGGTCGCGGAACACGCCAAGCATGCGGCTCGTCACCATAGTGACGCCGGTCTTGTGCACGCCGCGCGTCGTCATGCATTGGTGGGTTGCTTCGGTGACCACGGCGACGCCATGCGGCTTGAGCACGGCATCGAGACAGGCCGCGATCTCGGCCGTCATCTTCTCCTGGATCTGCAGCCGCCGCGCGTAGACATCCACCAGTCGCGCCAACTTGGAAATTCCGACGACGCGGTTGCGCGGCAGGTAGCCGATATGGACGCGCCCGATGATCGGCGCGATGTGGTGCTCGCAATGCGACTCGAAGCGGATGTCGCGCAGTACCACAACCTCGTCGTAGCCGCCGGTCTCCTCGAACGTGCGTTTGAGATATTCGCGCGGATCGTCGTTGTAGCCGGCGAACCATTCCTCGTAGGCGCGCACGACGCGCGCCGGCGTAGCGCGAAGCCCTTCGCGGTCGGGGTCATCACCGGCCCAGCGGATCAGCGTGCGCACCGCGGCCTCCGCTTCCGCGCGCGCGGGCCTGACAGGCCGGGGCGGCCCGGCAGACTTCGTGCGCGAGCGTTTGGAATTCACCACTTTGTCCATCCGATGTCTCCGGCGGTGCCTCATGCCTGCAGGCTCGATGGGCTCTCCATCGATAACCCCAAGGCGATGTTAACAAAGCATCAACCCTCCCTCCAATCGTCCTTCGCGATTGCAAGGGATGCGCAACGTTCATAGGCCAAAATTCGCGTCGCCACACCGATAAACCAGGCATGAACGAGGCTTCGACCAGGAGCCGCGACCAACGTGCCCGAGCGGCGACAAGGACCATGCGCCCACGTGTCATCCTTCACAAACCCGCCATCCTCACCCGCCGGCTGCTGTCCCTCATCGTCCGCGCCATCGTCATCACGACGATGTCGTTTGCGGTCGCCTTCGGATTTTTGTCGGGGACGACCGGAGCAAATTACGACCCGTACCTGTTCGCGATCGGCGTCGCGGCGCTGTTTGGCGCCTCGTGCGGGGCCATGGGTATCCTCATTTCCCGTATCCGCCAGATGAAGGAGGAGCTACGCCGTCTCGAGGCGCACCTCGAAGAAGCCGCCGACCGCAATTGGGAAATCAGCGAAGCGCAGGAGCGCGCCAAGAGCTTCTTCGAGGCGCAGGGTGACGTGATCGTGCGCCGCGACGGCGGCGGCGCCATCACCTACGCCAACGACGCCTTCTGCGCGCTCGCCGGACGCGCGCGCGAGGACCTGCTCGCGACCACGTTTGCGCTGCCGGTGCAGGAGCAAGGCGAGACGTTGAGCCTCCCGGACGGCACGCGCGCTTACGACCAGAAGATCGCCGCCGCCGAAGGCGCGCGCTGGATCGCCTGGCGCGAGGTCACCGTGCGCATCGATGGCGGCAGCGAGATGCAAAGTGTCGGCCGCGATATGACCGACCGCGTGATGGTCGAACGCGCGCTTGCCGATGCACGCGACCAGGCAGAAGCGGCGAGCCGCGCCAAGTCGCGGTTCCTGGCAATGGTCTCGCACGAAATCCGTACACCGCTCAACGGCATCCTCGGCATGGCCGATCTGCTCGGCGATACCCTGCTGTCGCCCGAACAGACGACATACCTGAGGGCGGTAAAAACGTCCGGGGAGACGCTGTTGTCGCTGATTGAGGAGATCCTCGACTTCTCCAAGATCGAGGCCGGCAGGCTCGATCTCGCGGCGCGGCCATTCGCGCTCGCGGCCTTTGTCGAGGAGGCGGTCGAGTTGCTCGGGCCGCGCGCCCAGGCCAAAGGGCTCGAAATCTGCTGTTACGTCGATGAGCGGCTGCCGGCGCGCGTCGTCGGCGATGCGACGCGACTGCGCCAAGTGTTGTTCAACCTCGCCGGCAACGCGATCAAGTTCACCGAACAAGGCGGCGTGTCGATCATCGTGGAGCCGGCCGCCCGGCCGGACCCCGACGCCATCGCGATCGCCGTGCACGATACCGGTATCGGCATCTCAGCCGAAGACCAGTCTCGCATCTTCCTCGAATTCGAGCAGGCCGATAGCGGGCCGACACGAAAGTTCGGCGGCACTGGTCTCGGTCTGACCATTTCGAAACGGATCGTCGAGAGCATGTCCGGCACGCTCACGATCGAGAGCGCCCCCGGTGACGGCTCGACCTTCCGCGTCACCGTATCGCTGCCGCGCGCCGGCGACGCCGGAGAGCCCGTCCTCGCGGTACCCGATCTGACCGGCAACGACATCCTCATCGTCGCGCCGGCTGAGATCGAAGCCTCGTTGATCGCCCGGCGCCTCAAGCGCTGGGGCGCGCATACGACAATCGTTGCCGATGACAAGGTGGCCGCTGCCCTGTTGCCGGAGCAGCCGTGGAGCGCCGTGCTGGTCGATCACACGCTCGGCACGGCGGCGAGCGAAGCGCTCGCGCGCATGGCCTCGGTCATTCCCCGTCGGATCGCGCTGGTGACGCCGGCGATGCGCAACAAGCTTTCCGCACTCAAAGAGGCCGGCTTTACCGGCTATTTGATCAAACCGGTGCGCGCCACATCGCTCGCCGCACGCTTTTCGAGCGATGATGCCTTCGATCCCGGCGCCGTGATCGAGGCCACCGAAACGTCGAATGAGGCTCGTCCCGGCAATACGCTTTCGATCCTTGTCGCCGAGGACAATGAGATCAACGCGCTGCTCGCGCGCGCCCTCCTGGTCAAGCTCGGCCATCGCCCCACCATGGCCGCAAGCGGCGCCGCCGCCATTGAGTGCTGGCTTGCCGCGCGCGCCGCCGGCGCGCCC
>Ga0181536_10006490_pt1 | contig 11718 bp, 6 predicted proteins | sample PEATcosm2014_Bin_41_FD_121105 | JGI IMG/M metagenome (GOLD analysis project Ga0181536, IMG submission 121105) | Peatland microbial communities from MTU Mesocosm Facility, Houghton, MI, USA - PEATcosm2014_Bin17_60_metaG | ecosystem: Environmental > Terrestrial > Soil > Wetlands > Peat | place...
ATTTTGCGCCAACTACTGCATCCACCACGATTCCAGAGCAACACTCCCCGCTATCCCCAACGCAGTTCTCGGCTTAACCCGCTCTCGGCCCTAATGCACGCCTGGATTTTTTCTATCGAACCCCTGACGCGAGTTTTTTTTCCTAGCTGTGCTTCGGCCCAAGCACGATTCTGTTTTCAAAGAACAACGAGCCACAACCAACAGCTACAGCCCGAGCGCTCACACTGAGCACTGGCATTGATTCTAAGTCAGTGCGAGACGGCTTGCAGCTACTGTTTTTGTTCGGGTTCTTTCTGGGTTCAGCGAGTGAAGGAAGGCAGCGAACGACGCGGTTTTCGCGCCTTTCGGAAAAACCTGTCAAGAGGATTCTTCGGCTCTCCGCGTAGATTTTCGCGTACGGCAGGATATACGAGATTTGTATATGGTCAGCCTTCCTCCTCGGTGGCTTCGGCGTCGAGCGCGGCGAACAGTTCCTCCTGCGCCTGGTTGTCTGTAGTTTCCGCTGCGGGCTGCGTGTGTTCGTGGTCTAGCTTCGCTGCCGGATGCGTGGCCGTGTGCACCTGCTTCAACATGCGGATGGAGACGTGCGTGTAAATCTCCGTCGTGGACAGTTCTGCGTGTCCGAGCATCTGCTGGATGAAACGCACGTCGGCTCCGCCTTCGAGCATCACCGTCGCCATCGTGTGGCGAAACAGATGACAGGCTCCGGTTTTGCTGAGGCTCGCTTTCTGCACATAGGAACCAACTGTGAGCGTGAGATGATCGGCGCTGATCTCTTCGCCCGCGCCCGACAGGAAGAGCGTGCCTAAGTCTGGCTCAGTTACAAGCTGCGGTCGCGCCTCGCGGGTGTACTTCTGCACCCAAGCGATCGCACGCTCGCCGATCGGCACGAAGCGGTCTTTCTTTCCTTTGCCCTGGCGGACGAGCAGCGTGCCGCGCTCCGGGTCGAGATCGTAGAGCTTCAGGTGGATCACTTCCGCGCGGCGGATGCCGCACGAGTACAGCACTTCTAAAATCGCGCGGTCGCGCAAGCCGAGAGGATCGGAGATATTCGGTTGCTGCAACACCTGCTCCACTTCAGAGATGGTGAGCACATGCTTGGGCAGGCGGCGACCGAGGCGCGGCAGTTCGATCTCCGATGCCGGGTTATGCAGGATCAGATTTTGCCGCGTGAGCCAGCGAAACCAGCAGCGCAGTGCCACCAGGCGCACATGCTGACTGCGGAAACTCATCGGCTCGCCGTCGCGCTTGCGGTAGTGAAACATGTGACGCTGGAAGCGTTCGAGCACAGGCCGCGTGATCTCGGTTGGTTCCGTCAGTCCGCGCTCGGCGCACCACGCTAAGAAGAACTTGATATGCGACTCGCGATTGCGGATCGTGTGCTCGGAGAAGTCGCGCACCTTGAGCGCACTTACGTACTCTGCGAGACGCGCGGCGAGTGGCGTTCCGGGCGCGGCCTCCGCTTTGCGCTTCTTCGCAACCCGCGCCATCACTCATTCCTCGCCGCGTGGCTCACGGCAGAGTGCCCGTTCGGTTTCCCTACGATGAGTTGACCTACGACGGGATTTTCTCTCTGGCTCTCTATACTGCGGTTTTCGAGATTTCGCCTAAAATCGCCGTTTCCACGCGTCGTTGCTGGTGATTCCTCACCCCGCGCAGCCCCCGCAATCCCCCCGCTACCGGGCCGCGCACCCCCCGCGCAGTGGTCATTTACCCCCGCGCAGTTTTTATCGTAGCTATAGAACTGACTCAACCCGGCGAGCACCGGACGGCCTTCGGCATCCATCTCGAAGTTCACTTGATAGACGAACGTTTGCCCTGGCCCGCCGTGGCGCACGATCAGGTATTCCAGTTCTTCCAGCCGCCTGAGATGCACCCGCAGCTGTGTGTCACCCCAGCGCGTGTACTGCCGCACCGTGGCCCGCGTGAAACGGTAGTCCAGCCGCTCGATTTCGAGCCGCGCGCATTCTTCGCTCACCATCTTGTCGATCAGCAACAGCAAGCGCCTCGTCTGTGCCTGCACTTCGTCAAACGATGGCGACAGCACTTCGGTGACGAGCTGCAACGCCAGCTTCACATCGTCCAGCGTGGCTTCGATGTATTCCCGCGTTTTGCCCTTGCGTGTGCTGGTCTTGATCTCCCGCTGGTGCTGATGAAGCAAGGCAATCGCCTGCACCAGTGTCAGGAACTTCTGGTGATCGCGTCGCATGCGGATCATGGCATCGGGAAACGTCTGCTCGCGCACGTGCTCATTCACTACGCGCAACGGCCGCAACAGGCGTTGTGCGTTGCGATGCAGATTGACGATTGCCTCCCGCTCCTCCTGTGCCCACATGCCTTCGAGCGTTTGCGCCTCGCGCTGCTTTTGGTGGATGGCTCGCGTTTGTTCTCGCTCTTCGTTCACCGTGAGCACGATGCAGCGATTCAGCAACTCCTCGTCCACGTCCGGCGCCGTCGTGGTCAGGAAGATCATCACTGGGCCTTCGACCTGGTAATCGTGCGTCACCAGTTTGCCGCTCGCCGGGTCTTTGCCCGTCGAGGCGATCTTGATCCGGCCCTCCGACTGCAACAGCTTCAGCGGATAGGCGGCGCGTTCCGCGCCTTGCTGCTCGGCGATGGCCAGGATTTTGTGCTGGAGATTTTTTCCACCCATGTAGAACAACGATTGCCCGGTCATCGCCGTGTAGCTTTCCCGCTGATCTTCCGGCACGAAGTCGAGCACCGCTTCCATCAACGAACTCTTGCCCGCGGAGGAGGACGATTGCATCACGATGGCCAGCGGTTTCTTCAACAGCCGGGACACAGTCCCGAGATACGCGACTTTCTTGTTGGTCTCCTCGCCCACCACGCCGCACTGCGCGAAGCCCTCCAGGATGCGGTCAAGCAGGCGCGGATCGCGCAACAACCGCAGGGCCTCGGCGCGCTCTTCCTCCGACATGCCAGTCTCTTTTTCTTCCGGTTGCAGTGTTTTCTTGATTTGCTCGTCGCGCAGCGCTTCCAACTGCAAGAACACATGGCCCAGGTCGTGACGGATCACGTCTTCCTTCACGCCCAGTTCTTCGCTCGCCTGCTTCATGAACACCGTGCGCTGCCGCGCCGCGCACAGATCGAACGTGTCCACGTGAAACGTAGTCTCGCCGCGCCCATTCTTCCGCGATACCAGCAGATTGACCCGTAGCGCCTGGTCGCTCAGGTTCTTTTCCAAGGGGCGCGCACGATAGCGCCGGTCGCCCTGGTGGATGATGACTTCCTCGCCGTGGATCTCGACGGGCGCATCGATGATCGGCCAGGTCTCGGACGCTGCCGGCGTCGGTGGATACGGGGCGGTTTTTTCCTCGCTGCCGGCGTCCGGTTCTACAGCTAAAGAAAAAACTTTCTCCGGCTCCGGCGTTGGCACGAGTGGCAGTGCGAGTACATTTTCTTCTTTCGCTGTGAAGTTGATTTTGTCGTCGGTGGTTTCTTCCGATTGTTCTTCGATGACTGGTGTGGCGGGCGGCTCGGCGATTGGTTCCTGATGCTGCTCCTCGATCTGCGGCTCTAGCTCTGGTGGTGGCGGCTCGATCTCTGCTGGCTCGATCACGGTCACTGTGGAACGCTCACCTTTGCCCAGCCACACCGCGCGATTCAGCATGATCCCTAAACTTTTCGCGGCGGGTTGCACCTTGAGCGCGTATTCGTTTGCGTCCATGCCTTTCGGAAACTGCACCCGGTAACACTCGATGCCCATTGCCATCAGTTCTTGCGCGTGTTTCATGGCCGCGTTCTCTCCGGCTTCGTCGCGGTCATACGCAAGATAGATTCTCTCCGTGCCGTACTTCTGAAACGCGGCTTTGATCTCGTCGGTAAAATTGTTCACCCCGTAGATGGTGGTTACGTGGCGATAGCCCGCGCACCAGAACGTCAGCGCATCGATCAGCGACTCGCACAGGATGATCTCTTTCGAGACGGCCAGCGCCTGCTCGTTCCACACACCGCGCATCGGCCCCGGCAGGTACAAGTGATAATCGGTTCCCGCGCGCAGGTTGTCGTTGATCTTGCGCCCGTACATCTCGACCACATGGCCCTGCTGGTTGAAGATCGGAATCACCACGCAGCCAACGAAGTGCTCGTGTCCGCTGTCGCGGTAGATGCCGAGCTTCTGCAACTGTCCGCGCTGCTCTGCGCCCGCGACGCGGTTTTTGTCCGGCAGACGGTAACCCAGCGTGCGGTTGGCGAAGCCCAACCGGAAGTGCTCGACCATCTCTGCCGATTGCAGGCCGCGCTTGAGGAGATACTGCTGCGCCTCGGGCGACTGCTTCAGCGTCTCGTGGTAGTAACTCACCACGGTTTCGAGCAACTTCTTGTCGTCTGCCGTGTGCTCGATCAGTGGCGGCAGCTTCGGCACGGTGGAGATTTTCGGCGGCGGATCGGCGCTCGCGGCGGCGGACGGAAGATAGTCGCGTTTCAGCAACTCCAGCGCGTGCTTGAAACTGACACCCTCGGCGCATTTCACCCACTCGATCACATCGCCTTTGCGCTCGCAGCCGAAGCAATGCCATTCGTTCTTTACCGGATCGATGCTGAGGCTGGGATGGGTGTCTTTGTGGAAGGGGCACAGGCCCATGAGGCTCCGGCCCACACGCCGTAGTTTGATGCCGCGCGCCTCGGCTAACCGCTGGATCGAAACTTCCCGCTTGATCCGCTCCTTCACCTCCGGGGGAACGTAGGCCATCGGTTCTCGGCTCCTTTCGCTCGTTTTCCGGCTTCCTCGAAAAAACCTGTCAAGAGGAAACTTGAAAAAGTATGCGATTTTAACTAGGTCAGAAAATACGTTAAAATGTTATATCAGTCAAGAGAGATTGCCCCACCATGGAAACCAGCCCTTACACTGCCGCCATCATGCCTCGGAAGAAAGCGCCTCAATCAGTCCCCGGAGCGGACCTAGAACTGCCCCGTGAGCGGCTGGCCCGTCTGCGGAAAGAACGCGGTTGGACTCAGGTGGAACTAGCGGAGCGGGTCGGTCTTTCGCAGACCTTGATCTCGGATTATGAGCGGGGTAGGCTGCGGCTGAACGCTGACATCGTGGTGCGGCTTGCTAACGCGATGGAGGTCACCGCCGACGAACTGCTGCAACCTAACGGACGGCAACACTCTTTGCGCCGCAAGCCCAGCTTGCGCGTGCTGCGCCGTTTGGAGAAGATCGAGAAACTGCCTGCTCATCAGCAGAACACACTGCTAAAAACCATCGACACATTCTTGCGGGGAGCAACCGCTTCGCGCTAGAACAACCTTCGAACCGATGCCGAACAGACACCGGACAAAGCCCGGATGCTCACCGGACGCCGCGTGCTTTCCGGCTGTGCGTTTTTCGTTGCGCCGAAGGCGCAAGGGATGGTGTCTTAGCTCGTCCTGCATTTCCCGCTGTGCTCCTAACTCCCATTTTTCAATCACATTTTTTCCTAGCTGGAAGCAAACAGAGCGGAGAGGGAGCCGGGTCAAGGGCGCGCGGTTTTTGCGCGTTCATCGGAGCGAAGCGCAGACCCTTGACGCGGCTCCCGCGCTCCGTACACTCCCTGCGGAAAAAATGGGAGTCACCGCTTCCCCTCACCGCTGCTTTTTTCGGGCTGCGGTTTCTTCCGGGCCGCCTGCTGCTGCAACTTGGCGGCGAGTTCGTGCTTTACTTCGCTGATTTGGTCCAGCATTTTGTCGAACGCTTCCGGGGCCAGCTTTTCGCCTGCCGCCAGAGGCCGCAACACATTTACCAGCAGCAAGCGAACCCCTACGATCTCGGCCAGCGCCGGATCGTGGCTCTCTGCATCGCTGGCCGCTCCCCGCAGGATCACCTCGCGGCACCATTCGCCGAGCGTCCGACCGCTCGCCTGCGCCGCCGTTTCCAGACGCGCGTACTCTTCCTCGCTGACTTTGAAACCGATGGATTTCGTGCGCAGCGGCGGCTTCACCATGTCCCGGCTTCCTCTCTCGCCATCACAGCCGAGACTAGCAGCCGCGCTTAAGAATCAACAAGTTCGCCTGCGTTAACTTCCGGTTGCTCTACAGCAACCTGATCGGCAGGATTTTCCCCTAGCTGTTCTGCTTTCAACAGGTTCGCGCACGGTAACCGAAAGTTACCGTGCAGCACCCTTTCAGGGGTGGAGTGTCTCCCTTACACCCCGTGCGAAGCACGGCTAAAAACCCTCAACCCCGCCACGGCACACCGGGAGCACGAAAAAACCACCCCTCACCGTACCCGATTCGCCACACTGCACGGTCAGGAATCGACCTCGGAATCGGGACCGGAAAGCGCCGCTAATCGGACCCGGATCACCGCGCGGATCGGTGGCTCCTCACCCCCGGAATCAGGAACGGATCGGCACCCCGAGACGGCAAGGCCGCGCCACAACCGGCGCGGCCTACCAAACCCACGGCTAAAAAGAAAAACTCTCACAACACCCCGGCAACCGGACTTGCCCTGCGCCCCCTCACCCGCTCCCGGATCGCTCGCCCTAGCCGCCAGGAACGCCATCAGCAGATATCTGTCAGGCGGGGCGGATTGGTAATCCCTACATCCTCCGCGTTCTCAGTCCCAGGTGAATCCGAGGTGAAAGGGAACGCCATCCCGTGCCCAGAACTCCGCGCAAAGCAGCCATGTCTCTATTAGAGAACCTGCCAGCATTGGCTGACGCCATAGGTCCCTTGAGTTTTCAAGCACCACTAGCACTCCTTTTGGATTCAACCACGAGAGGTCACGTAGAGAATCGGCTAAGGCATCCCAGTTCATGCCGAATGAGTCCGGGAACTTCATCGCGGACGCGATCCTTGCCAATAGCTCGCTTTTCTCCTGCACGCCAGCGAGATCAACCTGAATCGCAGTAAAACCGCGCTCTCTACAACGTTCGATCTCTTTCCGGCCTTCGAGAAGCGTTCCGAAGTGCACACACTCCCACGTAGTTGTTGTCGCAATCTCAGGAGCAATCATCTCTTCCCCCAAACCATACTCACTAGATAGTCGCTGTTCACTCAAGTCGCTAGCCCTCATGGTCCCGCGATTTTGACAAAGGTGGTGTAGTGATCGTTTGTCTGATATACCTCTCCACCCGCACCGACCACGAGCCTCGTAGCTCCGCGCCCTGAACCAGAAGCTGGCGATACTGTGAACTCTTTGTAATATCCCGCAGCCTGAGACGGAAGCTTTCCTTCACGGTTCTGAAAGACGGTATTATCTTGCTTGTACGGGAGCGCCCCGCCGCTCTTGATTCTGTTGAAGGTATCGTTGACTCGGATAGCTTCTTCGAGTTTCGGGTCAACGGAGCACGCTCCATTTCGAACTGCCTCTATGTCGCTTGCGGAATGCTTACTCATCACCTCTTGCGCAGGCGTCATTGGCTCGGGAGTTTCAGGTTTCGCTTCAACCGGCTCTAAGGCGCGTTCTGCCTGTTCCTCTGGTCGTTCCTCTTCTCGTTCAGGCTCTTCGAGTTGCGCTACCGTCGTATTTTGCGCCTCCTGAACTGGCTGGCCTTGGGCTTGCGACTGCGCTGCCTGCGCGCGCTGCAGACGCGGCGGGGTCTCGACCGAGACATCCGCTTTCGCGAAAGCCAAATCAACTTGATTTAGATAAGCACTTTCGCTGACTCCAAACTGGGGCCCGACACTCATGGCCGACGGCCCGCGAGACTCCAAGAGTGGGTCTGATCGATTGTCTTCGGACTCATACCATGCCTGAAAATCGGGCGACATGGTTTCCGCAACTGCGAACAACCCGTACAAATCCACCTCGCTAAGCGGGTTGTTGTCCGCATAGACGTACTTGTTGCCCGTGCCTCGCATCGGGTCGGGGCTGATCCAGCGCCCCTGCCCGCCGTGCTCTTCCCGCGCCGGGAAATCGTATTCGTCGCTCACAATCTGATCGGGTTTGCCCGTAAAGCTGTCGACGTTGTAGGGCGCACCTTTCAGCGCGTACCGTTCACCAAACGGCGCGAAGGCCAGCGACTCGGTAAATGCCCGCGTGGAAGGATTCGATTCAGCACGGATCGTCCCTTGCCAGTCGGGGAAGCGGAAGCGCTGCAACGTGCCCCCAGAATACAACGCCTGCACACCGCCCGGCAGGCCGACCAAAGTTGATTTTTCGGTTTGCCCTGTCATTTGCGCGGAAACACCGAAGGCCGAGACGTACTCGTGGATGACGCCGCCCACGTTCTCTTCCACCTTGTTGCCGTTGGCGTCGTAGGTGATTGTGTTTGTGTCGATTGTCGCTACGTGTCCGTCGGCCAGCCATGTGTAGCTGTGGAACGTGTCGTTGAGAAGGTCTCCGTCATTGTCGTAGGTAATGCTCGCCGACAGGGCGCTGTTGTAGTGATTCGTGGCGGTGTTATAGCAAGTCGCACACGCCCACGAGGTGCCTGGCCCGGTCGTTGTTTTGGTCAGGTTGCCGAATGAATCAGAACCATACGTGTATGTCTCATTCCAAACCTTCGTGGACCCGTTAACGCAGTTCACACCGGCGATGGGGTTGCTTCCGGTAATGCCCGCCACGCGGACGAAATCGTCGTACAGGTAACTGCAAACCTGAGTGTCGGCAGAGTTATAGCCGTCGGAAATCGAGAGTTGCTGCAAGGTGCCGTTGGCGTTCCAGTTCAAACTGCCGGTGATCACGGTCGGAGTTGAACCGACCGACGCAGAGTAGGTGTTCATGCGCCCGGTGTTCGGATAGTAGGTAAAGTTTTGCGTGTCCCCCGCGCCAAGAGTGGTGGTCAGCACCGAACCGATGGAATCGTCAGGCCCGGGACCGTTGTTGTACGCCACTCCGCTGACCGGATTTGTGCCGGTGCTTGCGCTAACTGTCTGTACGCGACCCTCCCCGTTTAGCGTGCCATACGTCAGCGTCGGCAGGCCCACCCCTGAAACTGTCTTGAGCTGCCTATCTTCCCAATGAGTGGCAGACATCGTGTAGTATCCGCCTGAGTTCGGTGACATCTGATAGTAAGCGGACATCAGACCGCGCTGGTCGTAGCTGAATCCCTCGTCCGTGATCTTGGAAGCGCACGGGAGCGTAGTGCCCGAACACGTATAGGCTTCGGCAAGGCGACCTTCCGTGTAGGTCATGGCAATGCTGTTGACGGTTGCGGAGTCGTAAACGAAGAACTTGTTGACTCCGTTGTTTGGCCCGGCATACGTGATTGCTAGGTTGCGATGCAGTGTGTCGTAGAAAAGGCAGGTCGTATTGCCGTTCGGGTCAACCTTCATCGCCAGATCGCCGGGTGAGCTACGACTCATGGATGTGCCGTTGACCGTGGGAACTGGGCATGGCGCGCTCGCGCTTACAGAATCGTACGTGTAGGACGCGGTTAACTGGGTGCCCGTGCTTGTTACCCACTCGGGATTCGACTCCGTCAGCGTCCGGCCCAGCTTGTCATACGTGTAGCTGCGCACCTGTTGTGGGGACGAAACCTGGGCGTTTTCGACGGTTTGCAGTAGCCGTCCAGCCCCGTCATAGGTGTAGGTCGTCAGGAACCCGGTCGCGGCGGTCGTCTGGCCGCACGAGGCGCTGCCTGCGGCACTGCTTATAACGCACACAGATTTCAACCGACCCAGACCGTCATACTCTTTCTGCGTCGTCTTTGCATTTTCATTGGTAGGGGCGGGGGTCAGTTGGGTCCATACATCATTCGCGGGGTATTTCTTAGTGACCACGTCTCCGCCGGTCCCGGTATGCACGAGCGGACGATTCAGACCGTCGTAGGTTTGGGATTCTGTGGAGGCCGAGCACGCAACTGACGCGGAGCCGACGCACGTAAGGCTTGTTTCGTACACTCTGCCGTTACTGTCGAAGGTTCGCGACTTCGTCTCCCAGTTCTGTTTGCTTGGAGACTGAGCGAGTTGAGAAACAAATGGGCGTCCAATAGAGTCCGTGGTGGAGAGTGTGTCGATCACTGATGCTCCACCGTTGAACAGGAATACACTCTCGGTGGTGTTTGGAGTGTAATTGTAGGTTGTTGGATTGTTTAGTTCGTCCTTGCTGTCAACGGGGCGATAGAACGGATCAGCAGACGTGCCTGAAGAGAAGTCCACATGAGTTGTCTGGCCGTTGGCGTCCATCGAGGAGGTTACGACGCCGCCGTTGCAATCCCACTTCTGCGATGTCTGCAAATTGGAGAAATTCGTCGGGTACTGGCTGGTGACGAACATGTCGTTGCAGGATGTCGCGGTGTAGTTCATGCCCCCACCAGTTACGACAGTTCCCCCACTTAGGAGACTTTCGGTGACGGTTTGCACAACACCGTTCGTCTCCGCAGGAGTTCCGTTCTCTGTAACCGCGTACGTGTACGACTTCGATAGGTACGTGCCGGAGGCTCCGCTTCCGCTCACTAGATTCCAGTCTTGTAACAGATTTCCGTTTCCATCGTAGCTGTTCCACGTCTGGCTGAGGATCGCGTTTCCGTTCTTGGAATCGAGAAGCGTGACGCTGCAAGGCTTGGCGACGATGTAGGAGCTGATCGCGGTGCAGGTTTGCGACGTTGGGCTTCCACTGCCGTATTGAATTTGCTTCTCGTTGACCAGAATCAGATTGAAATCGTAAGTTTGCACATCACTGACGCGGCCATATGAATCGTAGGCGGTCTTCACCGCCGAATATCCGGTCACGCCCGGATAAGTCGTGTAAACATCTTTTTCCGTAATCTGGTAGCCAATTAGAGTTGCATTGCAGTTCGTCGGACTGGAACTTGTGTTGTTGTAGCAAGTTATAACCGTCTCCGCCAAGTTTCCAGCTGAAATGCTCCCGTTGTAGACCTGTTTCTCGGTTTCCAACGGCACATGCCCGCCCAACATTGAGCTTTCACCCAACACGAAGGTGTAGACCGTGTTGGTCCCGTTGGGGTAGTTCGTAGTGGGAGGAGCCTGCACGGTTGTGGTAGGACTTGTTCCCGAAACGTGGGTGTAAGTCCACACGCCATCGGGCGTTGTGCGAGTCATCGTCGCGGGTGTGCCGTCACAGTTGATGCCGTGGGTACCGCCTGAGTATGCATAGCTGATCAGCCCGCCGGTGGGCAGTGTAATTGAGGCAAGCCTGCCCGTGTAGTCCCCGTTGTTCAAGTAGGTCTTTTCCCAGGTGAAGCTCATCGCAGAATTGTCTGGGAATGAAACAAAGGTCGGGAAGTTGATGCCCGGGAATGGCTGGGTGTCGTCCTCGGGACATCCGAAAGCCGCGTATAGCGTGTACGGCGTCATGGTAAGCGACACAGACTGGTTGTGGCCCAGCGCATCTGTCCAAGTCGCTGTCTGCGATGATCCATTGTTACCGGTGACCGTAATGGCAGGTTCATTCAGCGTGTCGGTGTACACCCCGCCGTTCTCAGTTATGGAGTTTCCATTTGGGTCGGTGAAGGCGGTGGGTACACCCGAGGCGTTGGCTAAGGTATTGCCGTTTTGATCCAACACGGTTTCTACAGGGGCGTCTTTGCCTCCGTTGGTGGTTACGCTCATGTAAAGACCAGAATTGTCAGTAGCGTAGCCACCGTAGCTGGTTGGTCCGCAAGGAAGAGTGCCAGCCGATACAGAGATGTGGAATGGGTGGTTAGTTCCAAGGGAATCGTTGAAGTAAAACCCGCTGTAGAGAACACCGTGACCTGCCCCCCGGAAATTAGTCCAGTCGAAATGTGACTTCTCCCATTTAGAATGGCCCGCCCAGGGTCAGGAGGAGGAGTCGTGCGCAAGAGTCGATTCAACGAAGAGCAGATCATTGGC
>Ga0181536_10006491_pt1 | contig 11717 bp, 9 predicted proteins | sample PEATcosm2014_Bin_41_FD_121105 | JGI IMG/M metagenome (GOLD analysis project Ga0181536, IMG submission 121105) | Peatland microbial communities from MTU Mesocosm Facility, Houghton, MI, USA - PEATcosm2014_Bin17_60_metaG | ecosystem: Environmental > Terrestrial > Soil > Wetlands > Peat | place...
ATCATCCTGATGCGCGGCCACGGCGCCACCATGGTCGGCGTTTCGATCAAGCAAGCGGTCTATCGCTCGATCTATGCCGCGCTCAATGCCGCGCTGCAGATGGATGCGCTGCGCTTGGGCGAGCCGACTTTTCTCGCGGCCGAGGAGGCGGCGAAGGCCGCCGAATCGAATGACGGCGCGCTCGAGCGCCCCTGGGCCTTATGGAAGCGTCAGGCGATGGGCGAATGAGATTGACGCAGGGAGCATAGAGCGAATTTCGGCTGCATGGACGTCGTGCGTGCTTCGAGACGGCCGCTTCGCGGCCTCCTCAGCATGAGGAAGGTTCTTGATGGCACGAAGAAAAGTCCTCGTCCTGAGGAGCCGGCGTAGCCGGCGTCTCGAAGGACACGCCGAATCCATCCAGCCGAAAAATGCCTCAGCGGGCTGATTTTCGCCACAGCTTCCATTCCGCGATCGTCGCCTCCGCCATGCGCTCCGCGGCGAGCTTGAGCCACGCCGTGCCGCGGCGCTTCAGATCGCGCCGGATTGCGGCGATCGCCGCGGGCGAACCGAGATGCACATTGCCCGTCTCCTGCCCCATCGCGGTCAGGATGTGGCGCTCGTCGCGCTGCTTGGGGAAATGGTCGAGCTCGATGCGCGAGCAGTGCGGTCCGAGCCGCCGCAGCAGCCAGCCTTTCCTGACCCTGAGAAACGGGTCGGGCGGGCGGAGCGAGCGCGCGACGATCGCCTCGTAATAGAGGCGGTCCATCGGGAGCCGCAACGCCCAGGCATAGGCCGAGGGCAGCATCGCCTTGGCCTCGCGCGCGACCAAGCCGCCGGCGGATTGGGCCAGCGCCACGTAGCGCGGCCGCCCGAGACTGCCGAGACCGGCGATCCGGTGCAGGATGCGCATGGGCTCTGCGGCGTCGGGCAACGCATTTTGCAGAAGCTGCCGCACGCGGCCCGGCGGCGTCGCCGGCTTGAAGGCGGTCATTCGGCTCCAGAAGCGCTGCGGGTCGCGCTCGGCGCCGAGCGCCATGGCGCGGAGCGAGGGGTGCGATTCCTCGAGCACGAATGGCGTGGTGGCGCCGGCGATCCCTTGCGAGTATCCCGCGAGAATCGCGGCTGCGGCATCATCGGCGCCGATCGCGAGCCTTTCTTCGCGGATCGCCAGCAGCGCGCTTGTCGCCAGCCGCACCAGATCGATCGCATAGGGCATCGGGAAGGCTTCGTCGAAATCGTTGACGCCCCAGGCGAGCCGTCCTTCCGCGTCGCGCCAGGTGCCGAAATTCTCGACATGCAGATCGCCCACCGCCAGGATTCGCGGCCCGGCGGCAAGCTCGGGACAGGCCTCGTGCCACAGCCCGACCCAGGAATAGAAAGTCGCGCGCATGAACAAGAACGCCGCTTCGGCCATGCGGCGATGCTTGAGGCGCAGATCCTCGGCGACGAGATCGATGCGCTTGCCGGCCCAGGCCTCGTAAGCCGCGGTCGCCTCGCGGATTTGCATGCCCAAAGCGCCGCGTTACGCCAGCGGTGGCGCGAAGGCGCTGAGCGGCGGCGGCGTTTCGCTGCGATCCGGCATGGCAACCTCTCCCAAGCCCGGCGCTCTAGCATAATCGGAAACACGCCGCTTGACCTTTTCGCGGCGCTGGTGTACGCATTGTCGTACGCAATTGGCGTTCAGAGGAGCGGAGGCACCGGACCAAATCGTTAAAATCGGCGAAACGAAGCCAATTCCTCTCAGCCGCGCCCGCCGCGCTTCAGGATCGCCTTGAGCCGCTGCGGCGTGACCGGAAGCTGCGTCACCGCGCCGGGCATGGCGATGGCGTCGTCGATGGCCGCGGCGATGGCGGCGCCGACGCCGGTGATGCCGGCCTCGCCGGCGCCCTTGATGCCCAGCGGATTGCGCGGGCTTGGCGCGTCTTCCGCGATGATGATTTGGAGCGGCGGCATCTCCAACGCGGTCGGCATGAGATAGTCGGCGAAAGTGACCGATAGCGGCTCGCCGCGCGGGTCGTAGATGAACTCCTCGAGCAGCGCGCCGCCCAGGCCTTGCGCAAAGCCGCCGACGATCTGGCCCTCGATCAGCATCGGATTGACCGCGCGCCCCACGTCATAAGCGATGACGAAGCGCTCGATCGCGACGCCGCCGGTCTCGCAATCGACCCGCGCCACCGCGATATGGACGCCATAGGCGTAAGTCATGTGATCGACATGGAACCAGCCTTCGGCGGCGAGTCCGGGCTCGCGCTCGCCCAGGGTTTTCGAACCCGGCGCCAGACTCGCGGCGATCTCGCCCAAATCCATCGACGGTCCGGTCTCGCGGTCCTTGCGCCGCACCTTGCCGCCGACGATCTCCAGGACATCCGCCGGCGCCTGCATCAGCTCGGCCGCGACCGCGAGCGCCTTGGCGCGCAGCTTCGATACCGCGACATGCGTTGCGCCGCCGGTCATCACCGTGGCGCGCGAGGCATGCGCGCCGATGCCATAGGCGATGCGGTCGGTCCTGCCGTGGACGACGCGCACCCGGCGATAATCGACGCCGAGCGCGTCGGCGCAGATCTGCGCCATCGCGGTCTCGAAGCCCTGCCCGACCGAGGCGCCGCCGGTGACGAGTTCGACCGCGCCGGTGGTGTCGACCGAGACTTTGGCGCCGTCGCTGGGCCCAAGCCCGGTCTTCTCGACGAAGATCGCGATCCCCGCGCCGACCGCCTCGCCGGCGGCGCGGCGACGGCGCAATTCCGGCTGCAGCGCCTCCCAGCCGATCGCATTGAGCGCCTTGTCGAGCAAGCCCGCGTAATCGCCGCTGTCATAGATCACCTCGTCGCCGAGCACTTCGAGCGGGATCGCATAAGGCATCTCGGCCGCGGAAATAAGATTGCGCCGGCGAATCTCGATCGGGTCGAGCGCCAGCTTCGCCGCGATTGCATCCATCAGTCGCTCGCGCACGAAGGTCGTCTCGTAGCGGCCGGGCGAGCGATAGGTCGCCGCCGGCGTCTTGTTGGTGAGGCGGAAACGCCCGACCGATTGATAGGCGGGGACGCGATAAGGTCCGCTGAGGCTCGCCGCCGTCATATCGACGACGCGCGCCCCGTGGGTCCGGGGATAGGCGCCCTGGTCGAGAAAGAACTCGTCGTCGATGCCGAGGATGCGGCCCTCGCGGTCGATGGCGGCGCGGATGCGGTGACGCTGCTGGCGCGAATGATTGGCGGCGACCAAATGCTCGCGCCGGTCCTCGATCCACTTCACCGGCCGCCCGAGCCGCAAGGCGGCGACGCAGACCAGAATGTCCTCGGGGTAAAGCTCGCCGCGAACGCCGAAGCCGCCGCCGACATGGCCCTCGTAAAGCTGGACCGAATCGGTGCTGCGGCCCAAGAGGCGGGCGATCTGGTCGCGGTTGCGGTGCGGCACCTTGGCGGCGCCGTGCAGCTCGAGCACGTCGCGCGCGGCATCATAGCGCGCGATCGCGCCGCGCGTCTCCAGCGGAACGCCCGAATGCCGGCCGATATTCAGGTCGAGTTCAACAATGGCATGCGCCGCGCGGAAGGCGGCAGCGAGATCGCCATAGGCCTTGCGCAGCACCATCGCCTCGGTGCTGCGTCCTGGCGCGAACTCCGCGGGCGGCGCATCGGCCGCGAGCAAAGGCGGCAGCTCCTCGACCGCGACGGTTACGAGCTCGGCCGCATCTTCGGCAAGGTAGGAATCCTCGGCGAAGATGGCGGCGACCGGCTCGCCGACATAACGGACGAAGTCCTTGGCGAGGAGCGGCTGGCGATAGGGGTCGAGCGCTTCGATATGGCCTTCGCGGAAGGGCACGGGCGGAATGCCGGCGACGTCCGCAGCGGTCCAGACGGCAAAAACGCCCGGGGGCTGCCGCGCGTCGTCCGCGTCGATCGACACAAGCTTCGCCCGAGCATAGGCCGAGCGCACGATGCGCATCGCGAGCTGATGTGGAAACGACACATCGGCGGCGTAGCAGCCGCGGCCTTGGACAAGCGGGGGGTCCTCGAGCCGCGGCACCGAGCGGCCGATGAAGGGGCGCTCGTTCTCCGCCGCCATCAGCGCGCCCGCATCGCGTCCGCGGCGGCGCGGACGGCTTTCAGGATATTCTGGTAGCCGGTGCAGCGGCAGAGGTTCGATGCCAACACCTCGCGCAGCTCGGCATCATCGATGTCCGGCTTCCGCTCGAGCACGCTCGCCGCCAGCATGAGGAAGCCCGGCGTGCAGAAGCCGCATTGCAGCGCGTGATGCTCGATGAACGCGCGCTGCAGCGGGTGGAGCGCGCCATCCGCAGCCAGGCCCTCGACCGTGCGGATTGCCTTGCCGTGCGCCTGAACCGCGAACATCAGACAGGCGCGCACCGGCTCGTCGTCAAGGATCACCGTGCAGGCGCCGCACACGCCATGCTCGCAGCCGAGATGGGTTCCGGTCTGGCCGCACTCCTCGCGGATCGCATCGGCCAAAATGCGGCGCGGCTCGACGCGGATGGCATGCGCCCGGCCGTTGATCGTGAGAGTGATCGCGATCTTGTCGGTCATGAGGCGCGCTCGAGCGCGCGGCGCAGGATGGTGCGAACGAGATCGCGGCGATACTCGCCCGAAGTCTGGCTGTCCTCGAGCGGGTCGATGGCAGCCGCCGCCGTTTCCGCCGCGGTGCGAAAATTGTCTTGCGTCGGGGCGCGGCCGGCGAGCGCCGCCTCGGCCTCGGCGATGCGGCGCGGCCGACCCTCGGCGCCGCCGAGGCCAATGCGCGGCTCGGCGATAACGCCGCCTTCGAGGCGGAACACGGCGAGCGCCATGGCGATCGCGTAATCGCCGGCGCGGCGGCTGAACTCGCAGAAGCCGAAGCGCGTGTCGGCAGGCAGCAGCTTCAGGCGCGCCTCGATCAGGAGTTCGTCCTCCGCGAGCGTCGTCGTCATGATCCAGGAAAAGAAATCCTTGGCCGCGATGACCCGCGTGCCGCGCGCGCTCTTCGCTACCAGCGCGACATCGAGCGTGGCGGCGACGGTACACCATTCCGAGGCGGGATCGGCATGGGCGAGGCTGCCGCAGAAAGTGCCGCGCGTCCTGATCGGAAAATGCGCGATGTATCGTACCACCGCGGCCAAGAGCCGGCCCAGCGGTCCCTCGACGACCGGCCGCTCGAAGGCCGCGTGACGGACGCAGGCGCCGATAACGAGTTCGTCGCCTTCGACCGCGAGACGGTCGAGACCGGCGACGCCGTTGATGTCGACGAGATGCGCCGGCCGCGCCAGGCGGAACGCCATGGTCGGGACGAGGCTCTGGCCGCCCGCGAGAACGCGCCCGTCCTGCGGCGCCACGGCAGCGAGCGTCGCCACCGCTTCTTCGACCGTCCGCGGTGCATGGTACTGGAACGGCGCGGGCTTCATGGCGTCCGATCGGTCAAATTGGATTGACCCTCGCACAGGGCCGGTCTAGGGTCGTACCAGATTTGGCATGCGTTTTGTTTTTTGATTGATGCATAAATTTTGGAATGCGTAAAGTGGCTGCGCGCCCGCATGACGCGATGCCGCGGGCCGAGACGACGCATTCAGGGATGGAATGAAGCCCCCGCCGTTCCGCTACTACGATCCGCAGACGCTTGGCGAAGTCGTCGGCCTCCTCGGCACTCTCGAGAACGCGAAGCTGCTGGCCGGCGGGCAGTCGCTCATGCCGATGCTCAACATGCGCTTCGTGCTGCCCGATCACGTGATCGATCTGAACCGCATCGACGGGCTCTCCTACATCCGCGAAAGCGGCGGCGCGCTCGAGATCGGAGCGATGACGCGGCAGCGCGATCTCGAATTCTCCGATCTGGTGGCAAGAAGCTGTCCGCTGATGCACGAGGCGATCCGGCAAGTGGGACACCGCCAGACGCGCAACCGCGGCACGCTTGGCGGCTCGCTCTGCCATCTCGACCCGAGCGCCGAGCTGGTTTCGGTCGCTGCGGCCCTCGATGCGAGTGTTACCGTCACTGGCCCCGCGGGCGAGCGCCGGATCGAATTCGCCGAATTTCCGCGCGGCTATATGACGCCGGCGGTCGAGCCCGACGAGGTGCTGACCGGCGCGCGCTTTCCGCTCTGGCCCAAGGGACATGGCTGGGCCTTCGTCGAGTTCGCGCGGCGGCATGGCGATTTCGCCATCGTCTCGGCGGCGGTGCTCATCGACGAAGATCAGAACGGCAAGATCCGCCGCGCCTCGCTGACCCTGGGCGGCCTCGGTCCCGCGCCGGTGCGGGTGCGCGAGGTCGAGCAAGCCCTCATCGGCCAGACCGCCGCAGCGGAGCTGTTCCGCGCGGTTTGCGAGGCGTGCCGCAAGGTCGAGGCGATGGCGGACGTGCATGCGCCCGCGAGCTATCGCCAGCATCTGGCGGCGGTGCTGTCGCGCCGCGCGCTCGATGCCGCGCATGCGCGCGCGCAGGAGCGGGGATAACGGATGAGCGAGATGCGCAAGATCGCCGTCACCGTCAACGGCCGCCGCCACGAGGCCGAAGTCGAAGTCCGCTATCTCCTCGCCGATTTTCTGCGGCATCTGCTCGGCCTCACCGGGACCCACCTCGGCTGCGAGCACGGCGTCTGCGGCGCCTGCACGATCCTCTTCGACGGCCGCTCGGCGCGCTCGTGTCTGATGCTGGCGGTGCAGGCCAATGGCCACGAGATCATGACCGTCGAGGGCTTAGCACCCGGCCCGGACAAGATGCATCCGCTGCAAGAGGCGTTTCGCGACAATCACGGATTGCAATGCGGCTTCTGCACGCCGGGCATGCTGACGACCCTGATCGAATTCCTGCGCGACAACCCCGATCCGACCGAGCAGGAGGTGCGGGTGGCGATCTCCGGCAATCTCTGCCGCTGCACTGGCTATCAGGGCATCGTTGCCGCCGCGCTCGATGCCGCCAAGCGATTGCACGCGGCGAAGCGGGGATAGCGATGCCGCCGCCGGGTCCCGGCGAGTATCGCGGCCGGATCGAAGATCCCCCGCTGCTCCGCGGCATCGCGCAATTCGTCGATGACATTCACCTGCCGGGAATGCTGCACGCGGCTTTCGTGCGCAGCCCTCTGGGCCATGCCGCGATCCGCGGCATCGATGCGGCGGCAGCGCGCGCCTCGGCCGGCGTGCATGCCGTCCTGACCCGTGCCGATCTTCGGCCGCATCTGCTGAGCGAATATCTCACCGTCGGCCTGCCCAGCCCGAGCTACAAGCAGGAAGTCGATCGGCCCGCGCTCGCCGGCGACGAGGTGGCGCATGTCGGCGAGCCCGTCGCGATCGTCGTCGCGGAGAGCCGCTATCTCGCCGAGGATGCGGCGGCGCTGGTCGAGGTCGATTACGAGGAGTTGCCGGCGGTCGCCGACTGCCGGGCTGCGCTCAAGCCGGGAGCGCCGCGCGTACACCGCAACGGCCCGCACAATCTCGTCGCCGCGTTCGAGATGGGATATGGCGATGTGGCCGCGGCCTTCGCCGGCGCGGCGCATGTCTTTCGCGAATCCATTTGGCAGCACCGCGGCGGCAGCCATTCGATCGAGTGCCGCGGCGATGTCGCGATCTACGATCCGCTCGAGGACCGGCTGACCTTGTGGAGCTCGACCCAGGCGCCGCATGCGACGATGCGCGCGCTTGGCGCCATGCTGGGGCGCGACGAGAACCGGCTGCGCGTCGTCACGCCCGATGTCGGCGGCGGCTTCGGGCCGAAATTGGTGTTCTATCCCGAGGATGTCGCAACCTCCGTCGCGGCGCTGATCCTGCGCCGGCCAGTCAAATGGATCGAGGATCGGCGCGAGCATTTCACCGCCACGACCCAAGAGCGCGACCAGTATTGGGAGGTCGAGATCGCCGTCGATGAAGCGGGGCGCATTTTGGGCCTGCGCGGCACGTTGATCCACGACCACGGCGCCTATACCGCGCGCGGCGTCAACGTCCCCTATGGCGCGGCCCAGGCGGTGACCTTGCCTTACGTCGTTCCGGCCTATCGGCTCGAGGTCAAGCTCGCGCTCACCAACAAGGTGCCGGTGACGCCGGTGCGCGGCGCCGGCCAGCCGCAAGGCGCCTTCGTGATGGAGCGGCTCTTGGACCGAGTAGCGCGCGAGCTCGGCATCGACCGCGCCGAGCTGCGCCGCCGCAATCTCGTGCCCCCTGAGCGCATGCCCTATGCGACGCCGCTCAAGACGCGGGGCGGCATCCCGGTAGTGCTCGACAGCGGCGACTATCCGAAATGCCAGCTTGCCGTGCTCGATCGCGCCGGCTGGGATTCGTTCCCGGCGCGGCAAAACGCGGCGCGCGCCAAGGGCCGCTATATCGGCATCGGCTTGGCGAACTTCGTCGAAGGCACCGGCCGCGGTCCGTTCGAGCCGGTGACGGTGCGGATCGGGCCGTCGGGCAAGATCCATGTCTATTCCGGCGCCGCCGCGATGGGCCAGAGCACCAAGACCATGCTCGCCGATCTCGTCGCCGAACAGCTCGGCGGCGATCGGGCGAACATCACCGTGACGACCGGCGACAGCGCGGCGATCTCCCTGGGCATCGGCGGCTTCAACAGCCGTCAGGCGGTGATGGCGGGATCATCGGCGCATGTCGCGGCGCTGAAGGTGCGCGCGAAGGCGCTCATGGTGGCGGGGCATCTGCTCGAAGCGGCGGCCGAAGATCTCGAGATTGCCGGCAGCGAGATCCGGGTCAAGGGCGCGCTGGCGATGAAGGTCTCTTTGGCGCAGATTGCCGTCGCCCTCGCCGGCGCGCCGGGCTTCGTGCTGCCGGGCGGCGCAGCGCCAGGCCTCGAGGCGACCGAGCATTTCGTCGTCGATGCCATGACCTATGCCAATGGAACGGCGGTCGCCGAGGTCGAGGTCGATAGCGAAACCGGCGCGGTGGCGCTCAAACGCTTTGTCATGGCGCATGATTGCGGCCGCGCGCTCGATCGGACGATCGTCGATGGCCAGATCATCGGCGGCGTCGCGCACGGCATCGGCAATGCGCTCTACGAGTGGATGGGCTTCGACGACAATTGCCAGCCCATCACTGCGACGCTCGCCGAATATCTCCTGATCACCGCGGCCGAGATGCCGCAGATCGAATTGGTCCACTTGGAATCGCCGACTCCGCTTAATCCGCTCGGCATCAAAGGCGTCGGCGAATCCGGCGTCATTCCCGCCGCGGCGGCGATCGTCTCGGCGATCGAGGACGCGCTCGCGCCTTTCGGCGTCCGCATCGCCCAGACGCCGATTCGGCCTGTGGAAATTCTCGCCCTCATCGAAGCCGGGCGCCGGCGCCGCCATGCCGATCCGCTTTGACGACATCGGCAACCGGCTCAAGGCCTTCCGCCTCGGCTCCGGCCTCGGCGCCGAGGAGGTCGCGCGGCGCATCGGCATCTCGCGCACTGCGCTCTACCGCTTCGAGAAGGGCGAGGTCGCCAAGATCGACACGCTCGAGAAGCTCGCCGAACTGTTGCAGGTGTCGGTGCCGACGCTCTTGGGCGTCGGCGTCGAATACATCGCCTCGGCGGTGAGCTATTTCGAGCGCATGCGTCAGATCGAGGAGACCGCGGAGCACATCATCGTGCTGGCCGGCCCGATCTCCTATCTCCTGGCGTCCGATGCCTTCGGCGACCGGCTCGCCGAGGTCCTGGCCGAAAGCATCCCCGCCGATTCGGAGGACCGCGAGCGCGCGCTCGCCGAGGTCGGGGAGATCATGACGATTCTGCGCCAGCGCAAGGCGACCTACCGCCAGCGCCAGCCCGGCATCGTCAATCTCATCGCCGCCCACGAGATCGACAGTTTCCTGAGGAACGGCCTCGTGGGCCGCCAGGATCTGCCGGCGAGCGTGCGCCGGGAGCGGCGCCACGAGGCCCGCGCCGAGCTCGCCCATCTCGCCGCGGTCATGGAGGACCAGCCGATCGGCGTGCAGATCGGCATCGTTCCCGACACTCTGCCGCATACCGGCTTCCAGATCTTCCGCCAGCCCGACCGGCAATTGCTGGTGGTGAGCCCCTTTCGCCTGGGCGAGCAGCCCAATGTCCGGGTCGGCGTGGCGATGATCACGGCGGCGCCGGAGGCGCTGGCGCTGCATCAGAAGGCGGTCGAGGAGATGTGGCGCCGGGCGCTCAAAGGCGCCGCCGCCGCCAAATTCATGCGCGAGCTGATGGCTCGCTCGGCCGGCGATGTGTAACAGAAATGGAAAAAATCTTGATTTTTGAACAAACCCGGCGTGTAATGCCGGCTTGCGCGACGAAATCCGGCAGAATGGAGGAGGCTTGAGCCCTGCGCCCTGGCACGCATTCGCATCGGCTCCGGTGGTGCCCGGACAGAGCGGCCCCAGCGCGTCCGCGGCCATTCCGGCCGAGGAAGCCCTGTGCCCGGTCATTTCTCATGTCTGGGTGAACGAGGAGTACAAGCATTTGGTCGTCGCGGCGACGCCCAAGGCGCTTGCCGTGAAGCCGGGGCAGTTCTTCAATCTGCTTTGTCCCTCGCCGGACGAGGGCGAGTTGTGGCTGCGCCGGCCGCAGAGCGTCTATGCGGTGGACCGCGCGCAGGGGCGGATCGAATTCCTCTACAAATGCGTCGGGCGCGGCACCTTCGGCCTCGCCAAATTGCAGCCCGGCGACAGCCTCAATATGGTGGGGCCGCTCGGCATCGGCTTCCGCTTGCAGCCGGAGTGGAAGCACATCGTCGTGCTCGGCCGCGGCGTTGGTCTCGCGACCTTGGCGCCGATCTCGCAAATGGCCGGCGAGCAAGGCGTCGGCGTCACCGCGATCCTGAGCGCGCGCAGCCCGCAATTCCTGATGTCCGGCGATTTGTTCGCCAAGATCGGCGCCGAGATCGTCGGCGTCCTCGACAGCGACGGCACCAGCGCGGTCGAGAATGTCGCGGCGATCCTCGAGCGGCTCATCGCCGCGGGCCGGGCCGATGCGTTCTTCACTTGCGGCTCGAACCGGCTCATGCAGCTGATGAAGCGGATCGGACGCGAGCATGGCATCCCCGGCGAGGTGGCGATGGAGCAGGTCATGGCCTGCGGCCTCGGTCCGTGCTACGTCTGCGTCCGCACCTTCGAGGTCGAGGGCGAGAAGGTGCTGCGCCGGGTCTGCATCGAGGGGCCGGTGTTCGATCTGCAGGAGGCGGTGGGATGGTAGATCTGTCGGTCCAGATCGGCAGCGTCCGGCTTGCCAATCCGGTGATGCCGGCATCGGGCGCCTTCTCGGCCGAGCTCGCGCAGGTCATGGATTTGAACCGCTTGGGCGCGCTCGTCGCCAAGACCGTCTCGCGCGGCTTCCGCGCCGGCAACCCGCCGCCGCGCGTCGCCGAGGTCGAAGGCGGCATGATCAACTCGATCGGCCTGCCGACCAAGGGGTTGGAATACTTCCTGAAAGTGCAGGTCCCCGACTACAAGCGCTTCACGCCGCCCTTGGTCGCCAGCATCACCTCGCAGGACGCCGACGATTTCGCGGCGATGGCGCGCGAAGTCAGCATTCCCGAGGTCGCGGTCATCGAGGTCAACATCTCCTGTCCGACGCGCAATCCCGGCGGCGGCAATTTCGCCTTGCACGAGGACCACACCTACAAAGTCATGCAGGGCATCCGCGCCGCCACGGACAAGCCCGTCTGGTGCAAGCTCTCGCCCAATGCCGGCGATGTCGTCGCCATCGCCAAGGCGGCCGAGGCGGCGGGTGCGGACGCGCTCGTCGTGGCGAATACGATACTCGGCCTCAAGATCGACACCAGGACCTTCCGTCCGGCCATCGGCAACAAGCTC
>Ga0181536_10006493_pt1 | contig 11709 bp, 10 predicted proteins | sample PEATcosm2014_Bin_41_FD_121105 | JGI IMG/M metagenome (GOLD analysis project Ga0181536, IMG submission 121105) | Peatland microbial communities from MTU Mesocosm Facility, Houghton, MI, USA - PEATcosm2014_Bin17_60_metaG | ecosystem: Environmental > Terrestrial > Soil > Wetlands > Peat | place...
CCCGACGACCTCATCGGACGTCAGGTCGAAGTGCGCCAGACCAAAGAGCAGATGGAAATCTACCGAGGGCCGCGGCTCATCGCTACCCATCAGCGCGTGATTGAGCCCCTCCGTCACAAGTCCCGCTTGCCTGAGCATCGCCGCCCGCACGTCCAGGGGCCCCCACACTCCGATTCCGCCCCGGAAGAAAAGCTTCTTCTGGAGAGACTCCCCGAAATCGCCGACTACGTGCAGGCTCTCAAAAAACGCTATCCGGGACGTGCCACCCTAGCGCTGCGCCGCCTGCTCCGGCTGGTGAACGACTATCCTCGCACGCCGTTGCTCGAAGCCCTTCAGACCGCGAGGCAATACGGCCTATTTGATCTCGAACGGGTTGAAACCATGATCCTTCGCAAGCTCGCCAGCGAATACTTCCAGATCAACCCCCGCCGGGACGACGGAGACGACGATGAGTGAGGAGATTCAGCAGCTCTTGAAAAACCTGCGCCTGCGCAAGATGGCCGAGATCGTGGAGGGTGAACTCGCCGCCGCCCGCAAAACCTCCGCCTCCTATACCGACCTGCTGGCACGACTCCTCCGCGCGGAGTGGCTGGACCAACAGGAAAGACGCTTGCAAGCGCGCATCAAGCAGGCTCATCTGCCCGAACAGTGGACCTTGGAGTCGTTCCCCTTCAAGCAGCAACCCGGTGTTTCGCGCCGCCAGATCCGCGAACTCGCCGAGCTGGAGTTCATCCCCAAGGCCATTAATGTAGTGTTTATTGGGCCCACCGGCGTGGGGAAAACCGGACTAGCGTCCGGACTCCTGCCGAAGGCTCTGCAGAACGGCTATCGGGGGTTGTTCATCAAAGCCCAGGATCTGGTCGACGAGATGTACGCTTCCATCGCCGATCGGGCCTCCCGCAAACTCGTCCGGCGCTGGGCGCGTCTCGATGTCCTGCTGATCGATGAGGTCGGGTATCTCAATCTGCGCCCCGAGCAGACGAATATTTTCTTCAAACTGATGGAAGAGCGTTACCGCCACAAGGCCACCCTCATCACCACAAACCTTGAATATGACCAGTGGCATGTCTTGCTCGGCCATAAAGACCTGACCGAGGCCCTGCTCAGCCGCCTGCGACACCAGTGCCAAACGATCCACATCAAGGGACCTTCCTTGCGAGAGCCCCAAGGCTGTCGCAGCCCTCAACCCAGAACACACCCACCCCCATGCCGCAACCGCCGATGCGGCATCTTGCCCGACCCTCTCAGTCACAAATTGGATTCTAAGTTGCGTTACCGCGGTGGGTCATTTTAGACGAGCACAGGTGGGTCATTCTTGGTGAGCGCCGAAGCCGCCTCCAAGACATTCGTATCAGGGTGGGATTTTCCATTGTAGCGGCGCAATCTAAACACGGTATATGACCCTGGGAGCATGTAACCAAGGATGACCGAGAAGTCCAGGGGATTTACGCATGACTGTCTGGCTTTAATGACGAAACGATTCCCAGAATCACAGTTAACCTCGAAGCCCTTGTGTTTATGATTGTTTCTCTCAGACATCTTCATTGGCCAGCATAGGCCGTCTGGAATGACCTTTTCCTCCCCAATTAGCTCTTTGATTTCCGAGTCTTTTAAGATGCGCATTGAATCGTTCTTGATTTCGAGAAACCAATCTACGATACTCCCATCTAGAGGGAGCTTCGCGTTAACCTTTAATCGCCCCAAGGATTCTTGGCGGAAGGCTTCGGGCGGTCTCAGGATAATCTAAATCCTCTCACGGTTAGCGGCTTTAGCGTCAGCCGCTTTCCGCTTTACTGCCCCATCTTACGCAGTAATTCCTCCAATGTCCATACGCGGTCGGTGATTCCGGCTCCCATCGCATGCGTAACGCGAATCGCGCGGTGGATTCTCACGAAACTGTAACAGGAGAACCACAGGGAGAGCAGCCAGTCGATGGGGCGTATAGCTGCGGGTTTACCCCGCCATGTGGCGAGGTGAACTCGCCGCTACACTTCCGATTGGCAAGTCCCGACGTAGGGCGGGGTACGGCGCTGCGCGCTACCTGCTGCCGGCTTTCTCTTTCCCACGTTTCCTGAACGCGCCAATTCTCGGGAGAGTTTTCCGGCTTGCGCCTTCTGTTTCCCTACTCGGGGGAAGCTCATCGCCTTCCCGGGGAGGATTGCCCTTCCCGGCGCCGGTCAGAATCCGCAGAGTTTCCCGGCGGTTGGCGCGGCCGGCGCGCTCGCGGAAATATTCCGCCGTGCGCAAAGTGGAAACCTTTTCCGCCACCGCCACATTGATCAGTTGATTTAAGGCCACGCCTTCCGAGTCCGCCAGCTTGCGGGCCTCCGCCATCAGCGACGGGGCGAGTCGCAAGGCAAAATTACTTCTTCTCATGGATTTGAACTCCTCATCCGTCCGAGCGCCGCGCCGGGTAAAATCACTGCGCAACCAAAGTCCCGGACGGCTACTTCAAAATCACGCTGGTTAAAGGTCACGATGGCATCAGCATTCCCGTTCACGGCGGTTTCCAGAACCATTATTACATGTCAAGAGCGCCGACGTGCGCGTGGTTCGCCTTCGCCTGCGGCTTTTCGGCCTTTCGGATTGAAAGACATGTAAACGCGCTTCTTATCAAGAGCCGCAGAGTGTTGCAGAGAGTAGCGGCGGGTTTACCCCGCCATATGGCGAGGTAAACTCGCCGCTACGTTTCGGCATGGCGGATAGTCACGGTCACCGATTTCCTGATTGTGGGGCTTTCTGATGAACGAAAAGCGTGTAGCGCAGCTCGGCGGAGCCGCAACCAGAGGCGTGGCATGGCCATCCTGGCCATGCGGGAGAACACGGGCGGGACGCCCGTGCCACGTCGCGTGTAGGGGCCAGCGGCGCTGGCCCGGCCCGAAGGCCGTTCGGCCCTACGCTCAGCTCGCAAATTCTCGCCAAAAGAACAAGCATTCACGAGCTTACAATGCAGAGGTGGACGTACTTCGGGCTCCTCTGCGACTCATCATCTGGCCCCGTGTACGGAGCGGCTTGCGCATGGCCATCAAACGCGGGTGCACTGACCGGTGGCCTCGTCGACGCGACATGCCGCCCCTGATAGGCCTTCCACCCCCGCGTCCCCAGGCGGTCATTTCCCGATGGAGTGCCGCGGAGGAGGGCCAGGTACGCCCACGTCCGCGCTGCTGTGGCCTTTTTTCCGGTGCGGCAAATGAAGGGTCACATTACCAGTGAGTGTGGTTACCGGCTGAAAGGGCGGCTGAAAAGACGGGTTGACTTTCGTTCGCAATTATGCGAACATGCTTGGGGTCGACATGCCGGCAGTTGAGGTGATCTTCTACCAGGACGCGCAGGGCAAAACGCCACGTCTGATTGAGTGGCTGGATGCCCTTTCGCCCAAGGCGCGGGTTAAATGCCTGGTGCGGCTCAAACGCCTGGAGGACTTGGGACACGAACTCCGTCGTCCCGAGGCGGATTTCCTCCGCGATGGAATCTATATGAAAAAGAAGCGGCAATTCAACTCACCAGCTTTGCAGTTTGCGTATAACCGCTACGCCGGCGCGGATGGAGAGTTAAGTGCGGCGTTCGAGGACGGTCTCTCCGCCACTGATGTCGCCAGCCAGATTTACAAGCTCCGCAGCCGGTCGGGTCTTAGCCAACGCCAACTCGCCGCCAAGGTGGGAACTACCGCTTCCGTCATTTGCCGCCTTGAGGATGCTGACTACGAAGGGCATTCACTTTCGATGCTCCGGCGAATCGCCACCGCTTTAGGCCGAGAGGTGAAGATCATTTTCGTCCCCTCCCGTCGTCGAGCGACGGCCTGACGAAGAGCGGGTAGCAGAGGTGGACGTCCTTTGGCCTCCTCCGTGGCTCGTCATCTGGACCCGCGTACGGAACGGCTTTCGCTTGGCCATCAAATGCAGGTGCTCTGATCGCTGGCGTCGCCGACGCGACATGCCGCCCATGATAGGCCTTGCACCCACGTCCCCAAGCGGTCATTTCCCGAATAAGTGCCGCGGAGGAGGGCCAATTACGCCCACCTCCGCGGTACCTGCTTATGCGAGAACTCGTGCGAGAACATTCCCCAGCGAAGCCATATGGCGTATACTTTGGTCTGTTCGGGATTCAAAGATGACTATTCTCATCTAAGGCAGCGTATGCCGGAAGTTCACGAACTCGAAAGGCTGATATCCGACCTTGAGTCTGATCGCGTTGAGCGCAAGCAATCGCTCTCTGACCCCGGGAGGATACGGCAGGCGATTTGCGCGTATGCGAACGATTTGCCTGATCATCGAGCTCCAGGATACATTTTCATAGGCGTCAACGACGCGGGCATTCCTGTTGATCTACCCATAACCGACCAATTGCTACTCACGCTGTCGGATATGCGGTCCGATGGGAACATACTTCCGTTGCCGTACATGAACGTCGAAAAGGTAACCCTCAAGGGAGTTCCGGTCGCGGTCGTTGAGGTTCACCCATCCGATATGCCCCCGGTCAGGCTGAGAGGTCAAGTCTGGATTCGCGTCGGCCCCCGACGCGCGATTGCTACTCGCCAAGAGGAGAGGGTACTGACAGAACGTCAAATAGCAGGATCTCGCACCTTTGACCACCGTCCGTGCCTCGACGCTACGCTTGATGACCTCCTCGTCGAATCATTCCGTGCGGAATATCTTCCTAGGGTCGTCGAAGCAGATGTAATTGCCCAGAATAATCGGTCAGTCGAGGAACAGTTGGCCTCACTGCGATTCTTTGACCTTAGAAAGCACACCCCCACTTACGCCGGGGTGTTGGTGTTCGGAAAAGACCCGCTGAACTTCATGCCCGGTGCCTTTATCCAATTCGTCCGGTTTGATGGAATGACACTCGCCGATTCGGTGCAGGACGAAAAATCGATTTCGGGCAACCTCCTAACGCAATTACTCCAGATTGATAACCTCTTGCCGCTTCAAATCCGTGCAGCTCGCGTTTCCGCTGGCGGCCTGCGACACGGGGAAGTTTCCGATTACCCCTTGGTGGCTGTCCGCGAACTCACTTTAAATGCCGTCATGCACCGAGCGTACGAGGCCACCAATGCTCCAGTCCGAATTAGCTGGTTTGAGGACCGAATTGAAATTCAGAATCCCGGTGGTTTATACGGTCAGGTAACTCCTGAGAATTATGAGCGCGTAAGCGATTACAGGAATCCCGTCATTGCTGAAGTATTGAAGGCCTTGGGATACGTCGAGCGGTTCGGTACGGGCATAACGCGGGCAAATTCTGCGCTTAAAGCCAATAATAATCCTCCGGCGGAATTCACATTTGAAGCAACTCACGTTCTGGTCACGATTCGGAGGCCAGCTTGAAGACCATTGCTTTTTTCAATAGCAAAGGTGGGGTCGGGACGACGACGCTCGTGTATCACTTGGCATTTATGCTATCTCGGCTTGGCTATCCCACCCTTGGAGTTGATTTGGATCCTCAAGCAAATCTGACTTCTGCCTTTCTTGACGAGAACGCCTTGGAAGTAATTTTAGACCTCAAAGAATCAACGATCCAAACTTGCATAAAGCCACTTCTGGAGGGAACGGGCGACATTCAAACTCTGGAACCGATGCAGGTTGGCGACAGTCTATGGCTCATCGCCGGCGACCTTGGTTTGTCACGCTTTGAGGACAAACTTTCCGAGAGCTGGTCTCGTGGATGCAACAATGATCCCGCAGCCTTGCGTGCTACATCCGCGTTTTACCGAATCGTGCAAGCGGCTGGGAAAGAAGTGAGTGCGGTGGTAGCCCTGATCGACGTGGGGCCAAACCTAGGCGTCATGAACCGCGCCGCGCTTCTTGCCGCTGACCACCTCGTGATCCCGTTGGCAGCGGACTTGTTCTCCTTGCAAGGACTCAAGAGCCTCGGCCCGACCGTAAGGGACTGGCGGTGGCAGTGGAAGAAGATTCAATCTGAAGTCTCGGTAGACTTTGAACTCCCAGGCGGATATATGACCCCGGCCGGTTACGTCATTCTGCAACATGCCGCCCGTCTCGACAGGCCAGTTCGAGGTTACGCTCGGTGGCTGGATCACATCCCCGGCGTTTACAGGGAAGCAGTCCTTGGCGAGAAGCCTTCTGGCCCCATCGACCAGAGTAAGGATAATTACTGCCTTGCAACGTTGCGCAACTACAGGAGTTTGATGCCCATGTCGCAAGACGCACGCAAGCCCATGTTCGACCTCACTTACGCCGATGGTGCCATAGGCAGCCACGCACAGCTCGTGCAAACCTGTGCTAACGAATTCAAGAACCTGGCAAAGGGAATTGCTCAGGCAGCCTCGCTCGAATTCCCCCACCCCGCTTCTTCTCGACATTGACCGGCACGCTCACCCTGTCGAGCCGTCTTGCTTCAGGCGGTGCGCGACTCTGCGGGGGCCGCCACGCCTACCGTCGCGCCCGCCATCACGCAGCGGTTCGGTTGACTATTGCCTCCGCACGGCATCGCGCATATTGATCCAATGTCCGGTCTGCAGCGTCGGTTCATTTATCATCGTGACATGTTCGTGACCGTGGCTTACCTTGTGGCTCTCCTTGCGATGGCGCAAGTCTCGCGTTGCGACCTCTCGCGGGTGGCGCAGACATTGGTTTTGGTGTCTGCGTCCCGGGCCTCGCGTTACGACCCCTCGCGCCCAAGTGTTCACAGCAAGCGATGGGTGTCAGGTATCAGGTGCCAGGTGTCAGAAAGATCGGGACAAGGGGTTCGGGGTTCGGGATTAGGGGTTAGGGAATTGGAAAACGCAGATTCGAGATTCAAGAATACCGCCAGCCCGCAGCGGGTAGCGACGCACGCGCATTTTTCCTTCGTCTGCGGCTTTTCGGCTTATTTGGGAAAATGGAGCTATAGACATCGCAGCAGGGGGGGCGGTAAACTGAATTGGATCTTGGAAGGTGAAGGAAGGGAACACGATGGCCATCACTCTGAACCTGCCACCCGAGGTCGAAGCGAGTTTGGCGGCCCGGGCGCGGGCGCTCGGCGTTGAACTGGATGCCTACGTCCAAACCTTACTCCAGCAGCAGGCGGCGTCCTCGCCCTTGAGGCCAGTAGACGATGCTACCCAGGAAGTCGAGCGGCAAATGTCTGAACTAAGCTGGTTGGAGACTCACCGCGAGCAGTTTGCCGGCCGCTGGGTTGCGTTGGAAGGCAGTGTGTTGCTGGCGGTTGGCGACTCAGCGCGGGAAGTGTATGCCGCCATTGCCCGCCGCGAAGGAGCGCCGCTGGTGACGCGCGTCGAGCCCGAGGAGCAACTTCCCTTCGCAGGGTGGTAGGTCTGGGGATTTTCGAACTGCCAATGGTGAATTTCAAGCATTCGGCCACGAAGTGACGATCACCTGCTTTGATTGGCAATTCGATTCCGTCGTCTTCTTTCCCGCCGCAATTGAGATTGGCCGCAACGTGCTAGGCCGCCATGGCTGGCTCCAGAAATTTCGTGTGGCGCTGATTGACTACGATTCTGTTCTCCACCTCAGCCATGACAACGAGTAAGCGCATCGTACCGCTTCACCTGTCTGGTGGCTCGCGGGCGGCGCAGACATTGGATTTCATGAATACGGCCCAACCCTCGTACACCTGACGGCAGTTTCGGTCGGGTCGCCGCCTTGCGACCTCAAGATTTGCTCTCTACAGCGAACCCGATCCGCTTCCTTGGCCTTGCGGGAGATTCCATCAACTGGCGGATGGCTCCAAACAACGCGGTAACTTGAGTGTCTGGAGGTGGTCGCAATTTGCGACCACCTCCGCTTTCTCCTTTGCCGTCAGCTTAAACATGAAATCGGCGGGAAAGATGAATTAGGTTTCATCGGTGTTCGGTACCTGATTCAAGTTAAGCAAAAGGGAAAGGCTGGAAGGCCGGATATAGATTCATTTGAAGCCGCAATGCAGCCCTGCTCGAGATTATTCATCGAGATTATTAATCTTGACTTGGAACTTTTGTGGAGTAAGCTGTATGTATACGGAGGTCGTCAATGGGCCACGCGTTCCTCTTTGTGCCATTGCTGACCTTTGTCGCTTCGTTGAAGGGCGACCTTCCAAGAGTCAGCGACGCCAGCTTCCCTCAACGGACGACACCCTCAGGTCAAACCTCATCATTACCGTGTGTGCTTGCGCATCACCAAGTTCCTGATCGAGCGGCGCCCACTCCTACGGTGGGCAAGATTTCCTGCGTCCAAACAATTTTACGGGGGAATAGGCAACCCTCGGTGAATTTACCCATTAATCGACTTGTGTGAGCAAAGACTGTGTCATTGGCAGCAGGGCGAAAGCCCCAGGAAACGGCCCGCAAGGTGAGGTTCTTCCACCGAAGGGAGAACACCTTTCGTGACTCTTAAGGGGTAACTTATGAGGCTAAGAGAAGCAATCCAAAAAGTGACAAGACTCCCTCTCTCTGGTCCCAAAGGAACCGCGCTTTTAGTGGGCGAGGATCCCGGCGCCCTTCGTCATTACCGCTCCATTCTCGAGAGGCACGGGTACCGGGTCCGGATCTGCAATTCTTATCAGGAGGGCGTCAACCTGCTGGCGGATCAAGTCTTCCACTTCGTTATGGTGAGTCAGGGGACTCCCAACTTCGAAGGGAGCCGCGTGCTGAAACGCGCGGCGGAGATCAACCGCAGCTTGCCCGTCCTGGTCGTCGCGCGCTTTCCCGACATGGGCTGCTACTTGGAAGCAATGCAGTTGGGGGCTGTGGATTATTTGGTGGAGCCCTTGACGGTGTCGGAGCTAGGCCGAGTGTTAGAAAACCATCCGCCCGTTCAGAGAATGAAGCCCGTATGACCCGAGCTAAACGCTGCCGCGCCGCCGCTTCCACAGATGCGCGTAATACCTCCACGTGACCCCAACTTGACGCAAAGGCGATCTATCAGCCCGAATCCTGCATGGTGGAGGGCAAAACACAGCCTTGCGCCGTGGTGTACCCTTTCAGGATGGATTTCTCATTCCACGGGGAGGCCGACGACCATGAAGGAGCTCACGCGACGTGAACTGCTGAATCGAGGGGCGGGGCTGGCGGGTGCAGCCGCGGTGGGACTGCCCCTGGCAAGAGCCGCAGAAACTGCGCAAGGGGGTGGCGTCACGCCTGTCCGCAAGCTGAAAGTGGTGGTGGCGGGCGCGCATCCCGACGATCCCGAGACCGGCTGTGGCGGGACAATCGCGCGCTACAGCGATTTGGGCCACGAGGTGGTAGTGCTCTATCTCACCCGGGGCGAGCGCGGGATTAAGGGGAAGTCTTGTGACGAAGCCGGGAAGATTCGCACGGCGGAGGCCCAGAAGGCCTGCCAAATCCTGAAGGCGCGCCCCGTGTTTGCCGGGCAGGTGAACGGTATGGTCGAGGTGACCTACGCTCGCTACGACGAGTTCCGTAAGGTTCTGGAGGCGGAGAAACCCGACCTGGTTTACACCCAATGGCCGATTGACACGCACGAAGACCATCGGGCCATGTCGCTGCTGGTCTATGACGCCTGGCTGCGCGGGGGAAAGAAATTCGCTCTCTATTACTACGAGGTCATGACGGGCGAGCAGACTTCGCATTTCTGGCCGACCCACTACGTGGACATCACGGCGACGGAAGCACGCAAGCGGCAGGCGTGCTATGCCCACTCCAGCCAGGACCCGGACGGATTCTACCCCCTGCACGACGAAATGAACCGCTTCCGGGGTCACGAATGCGGTTGCCATTTTGCCGAAGCCTTTATCCGCCACGTGCAGTCGCCTGACGATTCCCTCCCCGAGGCCGTATAGGGGAGTCAATCCGCTGGCGCATGACCCTTACGCTTTGTTCAGGACGAGGTCATGCACCTCGTTGTAGTCATGGTAGCGCAGGCGGCACTTATAGCTGCCGGAAGCGTATTTCGCCGTGTTCCATGCCGCCATATGGTACCCGGCTTCACAGATGGCGTTGGAGATCACTTCCACGTTGTTGCCGCTCTGATCGAGGATCTCTACCAGCACCCATCCCCTCACTGGGACGCTGAACTCGATGGCCAATTGGGGATTGTTCGCGTTGGGATAGTGCTGGTTGAGCACACGTGTCGTCGGCCTGGGGGGAATGCTGAGTTTCTTCTCGCTCACCTTGGTGTAGTCGAACGGCTCGTTGCAGAGATGCCACAGCGGCTCTTTCTTGCGCTGCTGGAGGTAGAATGTCCTCAACGGGGTGCGGGTGAAGCTCGCGAGCGGACGGCGGACGGCGACACCATCCTGCCACTCATACACAGGAATGTGCATCGGATTCATCACGTCGAGCTTGCCACGCTCCATCGCAATGTGGAACAACCCGAAATTCCCGGGCTCATGACCGCCGAGCCAATGGCCCACGATATCGACCAGGTAGGGGCTTTTGCCGAAGATGACGACGTTCGTCATGTAATCCCAGGCTCTCCCATCGTAGTTGTTCTCGTTGCCGAAGGGATTCGGCCCCCAGTTGAAATCGCCGTCACGCCCGTAGATACCCTCGATAATATGCAGCCCCATGGGCGACGCAGCATGATTGTCAACGGTCCGGTGCGCCCACAATTCCATACATAGAGCGGTGTAATAATACTGCTCGTTGTCTTCGGACTCGTTCCGCGGGAAATCCGGGGTGTCCCATCGGGGAATCGTGCCGGTGTGCCGCTTGAAGTTCGCCCCCACAACTTCATGAACTTTGGGGTGGATACATTCCTTATTGATTTGCTTCTCCAGCTTTTGCATCGCATCAATATCGGGCCAACTTCCGCAGTATTGCTGAAAGGGCGCAGCATGGCTCCCCTGCCAGTTCTTCGAGGCGAGGGTCAAACCCATCTCGTGAGCCTTGAATTTCGCTATATTCAGGTTCCATGAATCCGGCGCATTGAAGGGCCACAGGTAAGGGAGCTGTTGACTCACCACGCCGCCCGGAACCTCTTTCCAGACAAAGGCCTCGGCATCGTTCGCATCTCCCCGCGCGGCAATGGTGTTCTTTACCGTGGCAACCGTCGCCCCCACCCGCTGGCCCATAGCGACGTATCCGCGGGGTTCGATCACGCTGGCGCCGTTGGCATCGCGGGTATGGATCCTGCTGCCGGCGACCCCCAGCTCCTTCAAGGATTCGAACAGACCCTCGACGAAGAACACGTCGGTGGCAATGCCCATCGTGTCCTCCAGGGTGAATCCTCTCTTTTTGTCGACTGCCTCGTGAGCGGTGAGATTCGGCTTGGCCGCGATGATGTAATTCGCCGGAACGCCGGTATTGTCCATGGGAACGAATACCGACCGTCCCAAATCGAGTCCGACCCGCTTGCACGCGGCAGAGTTCGTCTTGTAATCCACGTGCGTCCGTAGGATGAAGACCGCTTCCGGGTGCTGTTCCACAAACGGATGGACACCAAAATATCCGGACGGTTTCGATTCGGCGGCAAAAATGGAAGCAGGCCGGCCGAGGAAACCCAAGCTGCCACACAGTAATGACGAAGACTTAAGAAAATCCCTTCGATTGAACATATAGACCCCTCGTTTCCAATGTCACGCCATTCCTCTTTGTGCCAACCGATGACCCGCCAGCGTCGTAAGCCAGGGTTTCCATTTTGGAAACGGACGAGTATCCCCGATACAGCGTGCGGGGTCAACCCAATATAGGGACCCAAGAATCGCGATTGAGCGATGGTAGGGTGTTCCTGAGATGGTGGAAAGATCGTTTGCCGCGAGCCGTGGTTAATCCGGGTGAGGTCGCGACTCCATTGCGGTCAAGATTCAGGGGTC
>Ga0181536_10006500_pt1 | contig 11705 bp, 1 predicted proteins | sample PEATcosm2014_Bin_41_FD_121105 | JGI IMG/M metagenome (GOLD analysis project Ga0181536, IMG submission 121105) | Peatland microbial communities from MTU Mesocosm Facility, Houghton, MI, USA - PEATcosm2014_Bin17_60_metaG | ecosystem: Environmental > Terrestrial > Soil > Wetlands > Peat | place...
GTCTATCACCTTGGCAATGGAACCAGCATTGGAATGGCTGATTCGGGCAGTGCAAGCTATACCCTGGCCCAATCTGGATCGGTTTCGCCGGTCGCAGGAGTGATCGGCGGTGGAGCTGCATTCAACGGCGACCCCGGCAGTTATCTCTATCACGATTCGGTGACAGCCTATCCTTCTGGATCAACTGGGCAGATCACCTTGGAGGCATGGGCGCAGATTCCCACAGGGGGCGGAGAAGTGTTCGGATATGGAGACAATCAATGGAGCGGCTATCGGATTGCGCTTGCATCGATTGCGAACGGTCCGGTGATGGAATTTGAGAACATCTCTATCAGCGACTCAGTACCGATGGGCAATACCTGGCATCATCTGGTGGGCACATACGCTGGCGGGGAAGTTACTTCGACGACTTCCACACTCTATCTGGACGGTGTTCAGATGCCACCTACCGATGGAGATGACGGCTATGTGGACATAGATACGTCAGAGTTAAAGATAGGCGGCATTCCCACTGTTACTTATTGCTGCGGCTTTACGGGTTCGGTGGACGAGGTCAGAGTTTCGTCCGTTGTTCGTTCCGCGGACTGGGTCTCCACGGAATATAACAACGAAAGTTCGCCATCTACCTTCTATCAGCTCTCGGCGGAAAATTCGACTGGAATTACGCCATTCGTTGTTACTCTTTATAACTTGCAGACTACGCAGTTCACGTTAAACAGTTGCGCCAGCTCGTTGGCATGGTCTGTATCTGTAGCCGGTGCTGGCACGATCACTTCGAACGGACTCTATACTGCTCCTTCCAACATCACTACGCGACAGACCGTGACCATCACGGCAGCCGTCCAGGCAGATCCGAACGATTCGGCCTCGGCGACCGTAATTCTTATGCCGCCTGTTACTGTGAGCGTCACCCCAGGTAGCGTAACGCTCTATGGCGGTCAGTCGCAGCAGTTCACCTCCACCGTTCTCAATGTCTACAAAACGGCTGTAACATGGTCCGTCAGTCCGGCGGGTGCGGGTACGATCACTGCGTCTGGTCTGTTCACAGCGACCTCCAGCCTTGCCACAGGGCAGATGGTGACCATTACGGCGACCAGCCAGGCAGACCCGACCAAGTCTGCTGTAGCGACAGTTTCGCTATCTCCACTTCCATGCCCAAATACCGGGTACAGCTTTGAACGCCGGATTGCGATCAACCACGCGATGGTTCCCAACACCGACCAGGCCAACTTCCCGGTCCTGATCGCGGGCACATATCCCTACCTTGCGACGGCTGCGAATGGCGGACAGATTCAAAACACGAATGGCTACGACATCATGTTCAGTTCGGATGCGGCTGGCCATAACAAGCTGGATTACGAGATCGACAGTTACAACGGGACTACGGGAGCAGTCGCGTACTGGGTGCGCGTGCCGGTTGTTTCGCACACCAACGACACGGCCCTGTATATGTGGTATGGAAATCCCTATATCGGCACCAGTCAGGAGAAACGGACCGGAGTCTGGTCGAATGGCTACGCGGGGGTCTGGCACTTTGGAACTCCAGAGTCCGGAATCGCAGCTGATTCGACGGCCAACGCCAACAACGGGATCAACCACGAGGTATTGCCAGGAGCAGGAATATTCGGCTCAGCGGGAACATTCGACGGGTCGGGAAATACCTTCCTGAATATTCCTTCCAGCACAAGCTATAAGCCCACAAGCACGCTCACGCTGGAAGCATGGGTGAACCCGTGGAGCGGATATACGACCGACGGTCCCGACATCTTTTCACTGGATTACAGCGGAAACGGAAGCGGACCCCGGGTCTATGGACTGGAGGGATGGTGGATCACCTGGAAGCCTCTAGCTGTTATCGATGTCAATGGGACATCTGAGACGACATACGGCGGCCCCAACCTCCCGGCTAGTCAGTGGTCCCATATAGTCGCGACCTACGACGGCCGACAGTTGACCACCTACGAAAACGGTGTGGTTACCAGCGCGATACAGGCGCCGGGTGTGATCAATTACGGAAACAGTAAAGATCTTGATATCGGCACATTCTCTCCCTATGCGGCCCCGTCCGGATGGTCGTTTGCCGGACTGATGGATGAGGCGCGCATCTCGACCGTGGCCCGGTCCGCCGACTGGATCGCCGCCCAGTACAGCAATCAAAGCTCGCCTGCAACGTTCTATACAATCAGTCCGGTAATCCCCAGCGGAGTCAATCTTCAACCCAGTGCAGTCAACCTCTTTGCATTGCAGAGCCAGCAGTTTGAGGTTGTGAGTGCGTGCGGCGCCGCCGACGCCATTTGGTCCATGCCGGCTGGCTCGCCGGGCACGCTCACCGAAGGCGGGATCTACTTCGCGCCTGAAAGTATTACCTCGCAGGCGACGGTGACAATCACGGCAACCACCCTGGGCATTTCGTCAACTGCCGCCACTGCAACGGTTACGTTGATGCCTCCCGTATCTGTCAGCGTGACTCCGCCAAGCACGGTGCTGACGAACAATCAAACGCAGCAGATGACCGCCAATGTAGCAAACACCAGCCACACGGCAGTCAACTGGACGATCAGTCCGGCAGGCGCGGGAAGCATCGGCGCGACCGGTCTGTACACGGCGCCGTCTAACATCTCCGCGCCGCAGACGGTGACCATCACGGCGGCAAGTCAGTGGTACCCGGCAGAGTTGGCCTCTGCGACGATTACGCTCACCCCTTCGGCAGTCATTCCAATCACTCCACCAACGCAATGCGGAGCGAGCGGGTACAGCTCACAGGGCACAATTGTCATCGACCACACGAAGGTCCAGAACACGGACCAGACCGACTTCCCATTCATGTTCAACACCACCGACCCAAACCTCGCCACAATCGCCAATGGAGGCCAGGTCACCAGTTCCAGCGGCTACGACATTATCTTCAGCACAGATCCGAACGGCCTGACCAAGCTGGACCACGAACTCGAACAGTACAACCCGCTCACCGGCCAGGTGACCGCGTGGGTGCGCATTCCGACGCTTTCCCATACCACGGACACAGTTCTCTATGTGTTTTACGGAAACTCGAATATAACGACTTCGCAGCAGAATCCTGCCGGAGTCTGGGGCACCAACTACCAAGCGGTTTATCATCTATCGAATGTAGGGATAGGTGTCGCTGCCGATTCCAGCGCCTACGGCAATACTGCAACGCTCACGTCGGTGGTGCCCGCGTCCGGCGGAATCGACGGAACAGCCAGCCTCAACGGCGTTTCCAGCTACATACAAGCTCCCACAACAGTTTTTCCGTCTTACCCACTCGGCACTTACGCAAATGTAGGAATACCAACAAGCAGCCAAACAACATCAACCCCTTTCGCTGCGTCGTTCGGGGTCTGGTTCAACACGGCATCAGCGGGAGGCATCCTAGGTCAGGCCGGCCAGATGTGCGCAGGATATTTCGTGGCCTGCTATGACTATCAGCCCGTTGTGCCTGGAGACTACGATCCGTACTCATGGAACAACATGCTGTACGTCGACACCAACGGTAGCCTGATCGCCAACGGAGGCGGGATTGTTACGTCAACTGCGTATAACGACAGCAAATGGCACTTTGCAGTTGTTACCTACGCCCACGATGGAACAAACACTCTGTATGTTGATGGAAAGTCCGTGGGATCGCAGCAGCTACAGTTCCCTGGCGGATACAGCCCATATTACGAGTATTTTATCGGGACAACATATACATTTCTTACTCAAGCTGGGAACTGGAACTGGCTCTATTTTAATGGCGATATCGATGAAGTCAGCATAACCAGCAATGCTCAGACCGCCGATTGGATCGGCACGGAGTACAACAATCAAAGCTCTCCCTCCGCATTTTATAAGTTCAGTCCGCCGGGTACGGTTCTCGTTGTTCCATCTCCGGTAAGCCTCTACGCATCGCAGAGTCAGCAATTTGCGGCCGCAGGCACTTGCAGCTCCGGCGTGAACTGGACAATGCCGTCGGGTGCGCCGGGCACGCTCACGCCGACCGGTCTCTATACCGCTCCCACAAGTTTCACGACAGAACAGACCGTCACAGTCACCGCGTCCAGTCAGGCGAACGGAACCGCGATCGGCTCGGCTGCCGTGACGTTGCTGCCTCCGCCTCCGCCAATCACTCTTGCGGCTGCGACTCAGCCTCCTTATGTCATCGGCAGCACGCTGACATTTGTAGCCTCTCTGAGGGATCAAACTGGCACGCCGGAGCCTGGTGTGAATGTTGCCTTCGCGGTTAATGGTGCAAACAGCGGTTATGGCAGCGCAACGACAGACGTCAATGGAAACGCCTCGTATACCTACACCGGGGCGAATATTGGAAACGACACCATTCAGGCGACCGCGGTAGTGACCGGCGTACCCCTCGCATCAAACAGCATCTCGGCTTCCTGGATCGTTCCTGCTGGGTCGAACTCAGCTGCCAGCATTACGCTGGCGGGTGAGCCCGCGATCGGTCTGGGTGGATTGATGGGAGCATTCACCGACAATAATGGTGCCGTCATTGAGCCCATAGCCATCGGAGCTTCTCCGAGAAGCTATGTGGTTCCAGCCGGTGCGACCCAGCTTCAGCTGGGCATTAATGACTCTTATTATTCGGATAATGGCGGCGCAGGCTTTACCGTCTTGGTCAATGGAAGCCCACTACCGACACCGATTCTGGCCACAACCGTGCCATGGAATTGGGTGACCGGAGGGCTGAACAATAACTACCAGTTCGGCATTGGAACCGCATTCAATCCAAGCGGTGATGGAACCAGTCCGGTTGTAGTGAAGGGTCTGACGCAGGGACAGAGCGTGAGCGTGATCTATCAGAGTGGGACTGTATCGGCAGACTTCCCAACCAAACCGCCCGTCAACGCCGATGGCGATCCAACAAATATTACAGGGGGCACGCTATTTGAGGGAGCCTACTATCCTACGCTGTACACGACGGCCTCATCCTATCCCGTGGGCCAGCCCATCACATTCAATGCACTGGTAACGAATTCCTCTGGTGCCCCTCTACCGAACATTCCAGTGACGTTGTATGTTTCGGGAGCCAATCCGGGACAATACCAGGCTACGACTGATGCCACAGGCAACGCTGCGTTCCTATACTCCGGGCTCTATGAAGGAACTGATAGTTTGCAGGCTCAGGCCTTTCCGTCCGGCCAGACAAGTCTTAGTTCCAGCCAGGCCAGCGTTACGTGGACCACCTATCCGACTCCTCCGCCGATTGGTTCGATCTCACTCAATTGGTTTGCAAAAGCCAACGATCTTGAGAGCTATATAGCGATGGCGACGGATGCTTCAGCAAATCCGGTAGCAAATGCGGATATTGGATTCTATGTATCGGGTGTCGACAACTTCCAATCAAACGCGATGACTGATATTACCGGTCACGCTTCGTACGGTTATTGGCATGAAGACTCTGGAACATTTACGATCGTGGCAGTTGATTCTATCGGCCGAAATGTAACTGTTTCCACTCCCATTGTTGAGACCTGGACGATGCCCACAACCACCACCCCATGTGGGAATTGCAATGTAATCAACATCAGTATTTCGGCACAGTCTGCAATTACGATGCCCAGTCCGCTTCAGTTGAACGGCACAGTCACTGACAGCGTGGGGATTTTGCCAATGGTCGCCTGGAGCAAGATCAGCGGACCTGGAATTGTAACCTTTGCCAATCCGCAGCAGGCGACGACGACCGCAGCCTTCAGCCAGGCGGGTATTTACGTCCTGCAACTATACGCCACCGATACAGGCGTCAGCGCGTCGGATCAAGTCGCGGTTACAGTCAATCCAGTACCTCTTCCGGCAGAGACGCCGGACTGGGGTGGTAGCCCTCTATATGGGGCTACGATTACTGGAGTGGTCCCAATTACACTTCCTCCTGGAATATCGCTGCAAAGCGGCACGCTCACCTATTTCCCGGTAAATAACATCAACAATGTTACGGTTCTGAATTCGAGCACAGTCGGTTCGGGGCAAATCGGCACTCTCGACACCACGACGCTGGTAAACGGTTCATATTGGATTGAGTTGCAAGCTACAGACGTAAAGGGAAATCCGCAGAATGATCTTGTGCAGGTCACCGTCGCTGGCAACTACAAGCCGGGACGCGTCACGGCCTCAGTGACGGACCTGATTGTCCCAGCGACCGGGCTTGCGATCAACATCCAACGGCAATATGACAGCCTGAACGCAGGCACAAGTGGTGATTTCGGATACGGGTGGAACCTTGGCATAAACGTCAATCTTACTAGCGACGCTTCCAATAACGTTACTTTTACCCTGGGCGGACAACGTAAGACATTCTACTTTACCCCGGGAATTGTTCCGTGCTCGCAAACTATATTTGCCGGTGCCGGATGCGTTCAGATTTTTGATGAGACCTGGGCCTCTTATACTGCCGAACCGGGTCTCGGTGGCACGCTAACGCCACAACTGAATCAATCGTTATGCCCGCTTGGATTGATGGCAAGGGACGGTAATATGTGGCTATGCTCAACGGGTGAGCTATATAGTCCGCTTGGCTACACCTATACCGATCCATCCGGCACTCAGTACAGTATCAATGCAAATGGATCCCTGCAGTCGATCACTGACATCGGCGGAAACTCGTTGACGGTGACATCTGCGGGCATTACCAGTTCCACTGGCCTGTCCGTTCCGTTCGTTCGCGACTCGAGCAACCGCATTACGCAGATCACCGATCCTGCCGGCAACATCTATCAATACGCCTACGACGGCAACGGCAATCTTGCCTCCGTCACCTATCCGCCCACAACGCAGACCACCGCGCTATGCCCCAACACAACCCTGCCGAACACCAGCACCTACATCTACGACTCGAACCATCTCTACACCGGCGGCACGGACGCTCTCTGCCACGTCCTGCCCTCCACGGCTTACTACCCCAGCGGCACACTCGATGCCAATGGGAATTCATTGACCGGGCGCCTGCAGAGCGTCACCGACGCGCTGGGTGAGACGACGGGTTACGCCTATAACCTTGCGACAAACACCACTACCGTCACTTATCCTAATGATGCCAACGGCAACCCCAGCACGGCGGTGATGACCTACGACAGCTATGGAATGCTGCTCAGCACAAAGGATCCGCTTGGACTCATAACCACCAATGTCTACGACGCAAACCACAACCTGATCTCGGTAACTGACCCGATGGGCTTCGTCAGCAGCTACACTTACGATTCCAACGGCAATAAGACGTCGTCAACCTATCCGAATGTTACGCAGGGCGTGAATACGACGAGCTATACGGCCTACAATCAATACTCAGAGCCTACTTCAACAACCGATGAGCTGGGCAATGTGCGCACGTTCAACTACGACGCCAACTATAACCCGCTCAGCGTGACCGACACAATCAACGGTGCGCCGGCCACGCTCGCCAGCTTCATCTTCAACGCGAATGGCACGCTGCAGGCGGGTGCTATTGGGTATGACATCACCGCGCAGCCTACCGCGGCGAGCCAGTTTACCTACGATGCCAACGGCAACATGGCCGGCCGCACCGATGCGTTGGGCCGCGTGACCTCGTACACCTACGACTCGCTGGGCAACAAGCTCACCGCGACCCTGCCGCTTCCCAACGCCAGCAGCAGCGCAGCCGCGACGACCACGACCTACTCCTACGACGCCTTCGGAAACCTGACGCAGACTGCGGCGCCGCTGGGCCGGACCACCAGCTCGACCTACGACGCCAATGGCAACAAAACAAGCGACACGGACGCGCGCGGCAACGTCACGTCGTACCAGTACGACGCGCTCAACCGCCTGACCATTACGACCTATCCGACGCAGCCCGTTACTACGTCGACGAAGTCCTACGACTTCCGCAACAATGTCATCGACGAGACCGACCAGGCCGGCCACATCACCCACCACGTCTACGATCTCTCCGGCCGCCAGATCTCCGTCACCAAGGGATTCGGCACGCCGCAGGCCAGCACCACCTCCACCGCCTACGACAACGACGGCCGCAAGACGAGCGAGACCGACGCCCTCAACCACACCACCACTTACCTCTACGACGCGGCGGGCCGGCTCACGTCCATCGCCGGGCCGAAGGGCAACTTCACCTACGCCTACGACGCCGCGGGCAACCGCATCTCCAGCGCCGACGGCAACGGCAACACCACCACCTTCCAGTACGACGCCCGCAAGCGCCTGGTCAAGACGGTCTATCCCGACCATACCTACACCACCAACAGCTACGATGGCCCGGGCAACCTCATCGGCGTCACCGACCAGGCCGGCAAGACCGTCAACTACACCTACGACGCGGCCAACCAGTTGCAGCGCGTCATCCAGACCAACAGCCCCAACACGGCCAACACCACCTCCTACGGATACGACCCGCTCGGCAACCTCGCCAGCCTCACCGACGCCAACAGCCACAGCACGCAGAACGTCTTCGACGTCTTCTCCGACATCACCGGCAAGACGCTGCCCGACGGCTCGCTGCAGGAGTCGCGCACCTACGACGCCTCCGGCAACCTGGCCCAGCTCACCCACTTCAGCGGCAAGACGACCACCTACGCCTACGATGCTCTCAACCGCCTTACCACGCGCACGCCCGACCCCACCCTCGTCTCCGAGCCGGTCGTCAGCTACACCTACACGCCCACGAATAAACGCGCTACCATGACAGACGGGAGTGGAACGACGACGTATACCTACGACCCATTGGATCGACTGACGACCAAGGCCACGCCGGAGGGCACGCTCTTCTATGGCTACGACGGTGTTGGCAATCTTGCGTCCATCTCCTCGAACCACGCCAACGGAATATCGGTTAGCTTGACATACGATTCGCTCAACCGGCTAAGCACGGTCGTTGACAATCGGCTGCCTTCTGGAACAAATACCACGACCTATGCGTATGACCCCGCCAATAATGTTGTGACGGAGACCGCTCCAAATGGCTTGCAGACGACGTTCAGCTACGACCAGCAGAATCGGCTTACGTCGTTGACAACTCCGGTTTCGAGTTATACCTACACGCTTGGATCGACTGGAAACCGCACCGGCGCAGTGGAGGGGAATGGCCGCACTCTGACGTGGAACTATGACGGGATTTATCGCTTGACAAATGAATCAGTCACTAACGATCCGGCGAATAATAATGGCTCGGTTGGGTATGACTTGGACCCGGTTGGCAATCGCACCTCGGTAAACTCAACATTGCCGGGCGTGGCATCTGTCAGCATCACTGGCTTCAACGCAGACGATTGGATGTCGCCGGAGACTTACGACTCCAATGGCAATACTCTAACAACCGGAGGTAAGAGCTTTTCCTATGACTCAGAAAATCATCTGATGTCGATGAATGGCGGAACAGTCAAGCTGATCTATGACGGAGATGGAAACCGCGTAGCCAAGATCGCCAACGGAGTTATCACGCAATATCTTGTGGATGATCTGAATCCAACGGGCTACGCACAGGTTGTAGAAGAAATAGTTAATGGTGCAGTCACAAAGCAATACACCTATGGACTCCAGAGAATAGACGAAGAGCAGGTCATCAATAATGTCTGGACCACGAGCTTCTACGGCTACGACGGCGCCGGGAGTGTAAGACAACTAACCAATCTGGCTGGAACCGTCACAGACAGCTACGAATACGACGCCTTCGGTAACTCCTTCACCAAGACCGGCTCAACGCCCAACAACTACCTCTATCGCGGCGAACAATATGACTCAGACTTAGGTCTGTATTATCTGCGAGCGCGCTACTACAATCCCCAAACCGGACGCTTCATGAGCCGCGACCCAGAAGAAGGAAACGTCAAAGACCCAGCAACCCTGCATAAGTACCTCTACGCAGGCGGCGACCCGGTGAACGCGTTTGATCCGACAGGTAGGGTTACCATCACAAAACCGACCGGTGGAATTGGCGGAGCAATAGGAGAATGGTCTGCTCTCGTGCAAGATATTTCACTTAGGGTATTTGTCTTTAGCACTATTACAGTTCCGACGTATATGGCTACTCCGCAGGGGGCGGCTCTCAAGCTACTCGTCATTTCCGGTGTTTCAATAGCACTTGCGGAAAGCTGTGAACTTATTAAACTTGCAGATTGGTTAAGTCAATTGACGATACGCGGTCCTTATGTAACTGGTCCAGAAATGGACTGCAATACGCAGGAACACCCCCGCACAGGGGGAGCTGGCGAAGGAGGACCAGACCAGTGAATTGTGCCGTTACGATTCAACCCATATCTCGAATCGGATCGCGTCTGTTAATATTTAAAGGTTGCAGACCGGGGCATTTGAGACTCCTCCAACTTAACATATACTCTGCTGGGAGCGAGATACAATGACATCATTTTGGAGAATTACGATACCTTTTTCTTGCTTTATCGTGATCTGTGGGGCTGTTATTACCTGGCATGTTTACAAAGTGAAAATCAATAAGCAGAGGGAGAGGGAGTCCATCAATGCTTACCGAGGTCGCGCCGAACGGGGAGACGCGAGTGCCGAAAAAGACTTCGGAGATATATACTATTATGGTCGAGGTGTGCCGAAGAAATACGACGAGGCACTCCGATGGTACCGTAAGGCGGCCGACCAAGGTAACGTAAGGGCTCAATACATGATCGGTTATATGTACGACGTGGGACAAGGGTTGCCGCAAGACTACACCGAGGCTCTCCTCTGGTACCGCCAAGCAGCCGAGCAGAATGACGCGAGGGCTCAATGCGGCCTCGGCTCGATGTATTACGACGGTAGAGGTGTACCACAGAACAGCGCGGAAGCGGTACGCTGGTACCGACGGGCCGCTGACAGGGGCTTATCAAAAGCCCAATATGACCTTGGTTACCTGTATTTTTACGGGCAAGGGGTGTCAGAAGATCGCGAAGAGGCGAATCGATGGTATCACAAAGCTGCCGATCAAGGTTACGAACCGGCTCAGCGTGCTTTGGGCTTAAGGAGTAAGGGATTAAGTATCTTAGGTTTCATCACCCTTGTTGCGATGTTTTTTGGGTGCTTGGTAGTCTTAAAGGACTCATTATTTCCTAGAAAGAGTCTTCATGCCCGCCAACAAAGAGCATTAACACTGGCGGGACTATTAGGCTTGGCTTATATCGGGATGAGCATATATAGGGTCTTTGGCGTTTTCCATTCCGTGATAGCTGTCAATGCTTTCTATTTCGCCGAGAATCTTCTATTTGGAATAATGTTCGCCATGCTCATCTCTGTCTTCTCGCTGAAAGGCGTTAAGTTCGTGCTGGGTCTATCCGGCATGTTATTCATCGGAATGAATCTATTTATCATAGCGCACCACGCTCTCAGGAATTCTTTCACAACCGTTCGCGGGTTCTCAATAGTCAATGGGATGTTGATTGGAATGTCGGTGTCCTTAGTCATCTTTCTATGGCTCGGTGGCCCGGTCGTCGGTTCTACCTCGAAGGCGGGTGGTCCAGGTCTGAGATAGTTCACAAATGAGGGTGCCCCATGTCTGGATTTTCAGACATGGGAGGCATGGGAGATATTGAACACTCCGGAGGGCACGCTGAACTACACCTACGACCTGGCGGGCAATGTTGCTTCCATCTACTCGTCCAGCCTGCACGGCGCGTCGATGTCCTACACCTACGACAGCCTCAACCGGCTCAGCACGGTGGTGGACAACAACCTGCCCGCCGGCCAGAACACCACCACCTACGCCTACGACTCGGCCAGCA
>Ga0181536_10006501_pt1 | contig 11705 bp, 12 predicted proteins | sample PEATcosm2014_Bin_41_FD_121105 | JGI IMG/M metagenome (GOLD analysis project Ga0181536, IMG submission 121105) | Peatland microbial communities from MTU Mesocosm Facility, Houghton, MI, USA - PEATcosm2014_Bin17_60_metaG | ecosystem: Environmental > Terrestrial > Soil > Wetlands > Peat | place...
CATCTGTGGCCGTTTTGGAAAGCGATTAGGCGGGCCGGAATTTCGGCGGCCAACGAGTGGCGGTTTGGACTATCTTCAAATCGTAAATCGGCAATCGCAAATCGAAAATTGAAAGATGCCCAAGCGCACCGACATTCACAGCGTCCTCATCATCGGCGCCGGACCGATCATCATCGGCCAGGCGTGCGAGTTTGATTATTCCGGCACGCAGGCCTGCAAGGCGCTCAAGGAGGAAGGCTACCGCGTCATCCTCATCAACTCCAACCCGGCCACCATCATGACCGACCCGGAGTTTGCTGATCGCACCTACATCGAGCCGATCACGCCGGAATGCGTCGAAAAAATCATCGTGCGCGAGAAGGAGGAGATGAAAAAGCTCAAGGCGAGGGGCAAACTCGTTCTGCTTCCAACGCTCGGCGGCCAGACGGCGTTGAACACCGCCATGGACTTGCACCGCTCCGGCGCCCTGGAAAAACACGGTATTGAAATGATCGGCGCGAAGCCGGAAGCCATTCACAAGGGCGAGGACCGTGAAGCATTCAAGCAACTCATGCTCAGCATCGGTCTCGACGTTCCGATTTCCGGCACCGCGCACAATCAAGACGAAGCCCGTGCCGTCGCGGACAAAATCGGCCGTTTCCCGCTCATCATCCGGCCGGCGTTCACGCTCGGCGGCACGGGCGGCGGCATCGCCTACAATCGCGATGAATTCGAGGAACTGGCCAAGCGCGGCATGGACCTCTCGCCCGTCAGTGAAATCCTCATCGAAGAATCGCTGCTCGGCTGGAAGGAATTTGAAATGGAAGTCATGCGCGACAAAGCCGACAACTGCGTCATCGTCTGTTCCATCGAGAACTTCGATCCGATGGGCGTGCACACCGGCGACAGCATCACCGTCGCGCCCATCCAGACGCTCACAGACAAGGAATTTCAGATCATGCGCGACCAGAGTTTCGCCGTGATCCGCGCGGTGGGCGTCGAGACCGGCGGTTCGAACATCCAGTTTGCCGTGAACCCGGACAACGGCCGCATGGTCATCATTGAGATGAACCCTCGTGTCAGCCGCAGCTCGGCGCTCGCGTCCAAGGCCACCGGCTTTCCCATCGCGAAAATCGCCGCCAAACTCGCCGTCGGCTACCTGCTCGACGAAATTCGCAACGACATCACGCGCGAGACGCCGGCTAGCTTCGAGCCGACGATTGACTATGTGGTGGTGAAGGTGCCGCGCTTCGCGTTCGAAAAATTCGCGCAGGCCGACCCAACGCTGACCACGCAGATGAAAAGCGTGGGCGAGGCCATGAGCATCGGACGCACATTCAAGGAAAGTCTGCAAAAATGCCTGCGCTCGCTGGAGATTGGCCGGAGCGGTCTGGGCGGTGACGGCAAGCCGTGGCGCATCGGCACGGAAGTCTATGGCGACCGCGACATCCTGCCCAAGGATGTCATCAGCCGCAAACTGAGCGTGCCCAACGCCGAACGCATCTTCTTCATCCGTCACGCCCTCCGCGCCGGCTTCACCATCGACGAGATTTTCAACCTCACGAAGATTGACCGCTGGTTCCTAGTTCAAATCAAAGAAATCGTGGATTTCGAAGAGGAACTGGCGACGGCGAAGAATTAGTCTGGCAGGGCGCGCCACTCCGTGCGCGCTGGTTTCACAGACCGGAGGTCTGTGCCATGAGCAGTGTGGCACAGGTCTCCAGACCTGTGAGGTTAAAGCAAAGAGACTGGAAATTTAGAAAACTTGAAGTCACAAATTGTGACCTCAAGATCAAGGCAGCAAGTGGGCAACTTTTTTGAAATGCCAAATTGGCATTTCAAAAGGACCGGTCACAATCTGTGACCGGTTCGGCTTCAAGGTCACAAATTGTGATCTTAAACGTTTGAAGGTTGTCACAAACTGTGACCACCTCGGGAGAAAGGCATGAAATGGAAGGGCAAATGGCAGTGATTCCGGCGGAACGGATTGTAAAGGCTATCCTTTCGATTCGCGGCGAAAAAGTGATGCTGGACAGCGATCTCGCCGAAATTTATGGCGTGGAAACAAAGGTCTTGAATCAGGCCGTCAAACGCAATGCCAATCGCTTTCCAGAAGACTTCATGTTCCAACTCAGTGCAGGTGAGGTCTTTAAGCTGAACCGGTCACAAATTGTGACCGGTTCGCAGAAGCACCGCGATCCACGCTTTCCGCCCTACGCCTTCACCGAGCACGGCGCGTTGATGCTGGCCAACGTCTTGAACAGCGAACGGGCGGCGCAGACCAGCGTTCAAGTGGTGCGCGCTTTTGTGCGGCTGCGGCAGATGCTCGCCTCGAATGCCGAACTGGCGCGCAAGCTCGCGGCGCTTGAAAATAAATATGACGCGCAGTTCAAAGTTGTGTTCGACGCCATCCGGCAGTTAATGTCGCCACCGGCGAAGCCAAAACGCGAAATCGGATTTCATGTGAAATACGAAGATGACAAACCCAAGTCAAAACAGCGATAGTGACCCTCAACCCCCAACCATGAACTCTCAACCGACTTCGTTTCTGGTGCAGATCAAGGAGATTGTGGATTTTGAAGAGGAGTTGGCGACGACAAATTAGCTATGGCTAATCTAATTCCATGCATTGCTTGCGGCAAAAGTGTAAGTCGTTCTGCGACCACTTGTCCTTATTGCGGGAACAGCGATGTAGAAGGCGTGAAATGTTTCGTATGTGCTAATAGATTGAGCAAGCAATCTGCGGCTGCTTTTTCAGGGAAGGGACTGCTCGACACTCTTACCGAAAATATCCGCATTTCAATATTTGCAATCAAATGGTCATCACAAGTTACCGCAAGTGCAGAGGCACTAACATTACAGATGTGAAATTCGAGGATATAAGCTTGGTGGGCAAGCAAATGATTCTGGATTCAACTGAAACAAGAAAGCAATGGTCTTTACCCGCAAAGCCTGTTCCCGTTGTGCCAACACTAGCCGATATTTCCCAAAACCCGCCAAGCACAACAGCGAAGTGAGTCTGTAAGCTGCCGGTGCTTGCGCTCGGCCACCAGCACTCGCAGGCCGCGCTCAACCAACCCCGTTTCTGGTCCAGCTCAAGGAGATCGTGGATTTTGAGGGGGAGTTGGCGTACGACCACCAGCACTCGTAAGCCACGTTTACCTAATCGGTGGCGCCTTTAAGGCCAAACGGGTTATAGAATAGCTCAATGAGCACGCCTGACAGCTTGATCGACGGAATCGTCTCTCGCAGCTCCGTCTTTCGGCTTAATTCATCAACAGGGTTTTGAACCCGGCCAACTGGCGGTCGTAAAAATCAATGGATTTTGGCGTGGTGGTCAGCGTGGAATCGAAGTTCACGAGCGTGACCAGTGTGCTGTAGGTGGCCACGTCGTGAACCGGCAGCACGGCGCGGATGCCGCCGGCCGGACCCAGACGCGAGTAGCAATCCTGCTCGTGGATTTGCTTTACCAGAACGACCCGATAGCCAAGTTTGACCAGAAAGTTCGAGTAGGAATTCGTGGTGACAATTGCCCCGCGCATCACGGTCTGGTCAATATGCAGTTCATTGAGGACGGCTTTCAACGGTTTGAATTCGGCCTGTGATAGAACGCGGTCGAAAAGGTGCTGCTCGGTTTCGTCGCGCGGAGGCGGGTCCGGCATCAGTCTCATGGTTGCTGGTTTCTTGGTCATAATGGTTTTGGTCGGAAACGGTGCCTAGGTTCGGTCGGACTGAACGGGGGCACGGTCACTGTCGTTCATATTGGTGAGGAAGTCCATGACTCATTTCAGGGGTCCTTGGACTGCGGGTGTCCAACCGGGTTTGGTAAAACGGGGGCATGGAAAACAACACATCCCTCATTCCGCTCGAACGCATCGGGAGCGCCATCCGCCTGGTCCGCGGACAAAAAATATTATTGGATAACGATCTGGCGCGGCTTTACGGAGTGGAAACCCGCGTGCTCAACCAGGCGGTCAAGCGCAACACCGAGCGGTTTCCCGAGGATTTCATGTTTCAACTATCGCCCGACGAGGCCGAAGCGTGGCTGCGCTCAAGGTCACAGTTTGTGATCTTGAAACGCGGGGAAAATCTCAAATACCGGCCCTACGCCTTCACTGAGCAGGGCGTGGCCATGCTGTCCAGCGTGTTGCACAGCGACCGCGCCGTGCGGGTGAACATCGAAATCATGCGCGCCTTCGTCCAGTTGCGACAGATGCTGGCCTCCAACGCCGAACTGGCGCGCCAGCTCGCGGCACTTGAAAATAAATATGACGCCCAGTTCAAAGTTGTCTTTGCTGCCATCCGGCAGTTAATGTCGCCACCGGCGAAGCCAAAACGCGAAATCGGATTTCACGTGAAATATGACGATGACAAGCCTAGGTCAAAGCAGCGATAGTGACGCTCAATCTTCAGCCATGAATTCTCAACCAACTTTGTTCCTGGTGCAGATCAAGGAAATCGTCGGTTTCGAGGAAGAACCGGTCTCGGCGAAGAACTGAAATTATGGAGCAGGAAACCGGAAAGGCGCTTCTGCAGATCGCGCGGCGTTCGGTCGAAGCCGCGTTCCGCGGCGATGCGGAAGAAACGGCAACCGCGGCGGAGGGCATCCTGGGCGAGCGGCACGGCGTCTTCGTTACCATCCGCGGTCCGCGACGGAAATTGCGCGGCTGCGTCGGCACGTTGACACCACACTTTGCGAACACCGCCGAGGAAACGTGGCACGTCGCGCGCGATGCCGCCTTCCGTGATGGGCGTTTCGCGCCGGTTGGCGCCCACGAACTGGAGCATTTGCGCTTCGAGATCAGCGTGATTTTCCCGCTGGAGGAAGTCACCTCGACGGCGGAGTTGGACCCGCGGTGTTACGGCGTCGTGCTGGCCGCCGAAGATGATCGTTGCGGGATATTGCTGGCCGACGTCAAAGGCATCACAACCGTCGAGCAACAACTCACCACCGCGCGGCGCAAGGGTGGCATTGGCGAGTTCGAGCCGGTGCGCATCCAGCGGTTTGCCGTGAAGAAGTTCCGCGAGGAGGATTGAAAATACAATGCCCAGTTCAAAGTTGTGTTCGATGCCATCCGGTGGTTAATGTCAACACCGGCGAAGCTAAAACGCGAAATCGGATTTCACGTGAAATATGACGATGACAAGCCCAAGTCAAAGCAGCGATAGTGACGCTCAACCCTCAACCATGAACTCTCAACCAGGGACTCGCGGAACCGCCTCCGGAACAATTCAACCACCGAGGGAACCCGGATCACCCACGTCGCCTTTGTTGAAGTCCACATATTCCTCCGTCAAATCGGCGGCGTAAATCACCGCCCTGGCTTTGCCGAGGTTGAGGTTGATGTGCAAATCAAATTCCTTCGGCGCCACGGCGGCATACAATTCCTTGAACGTTGCCTTCGTCGGCTGGCCGCGCTTGAGACTCCACAAAATATTCCGGCTGGCCGGCTTGCTATAGCCGATGTCCACTTTTTCCTCCACCACTGTCGCCGGGCTGTAGCCGACGGCGTCAATGATGCGGCCCCAATTCGGGTCCCCGCCATGCCAGCTCGTTTTCACGAGCGGACTGTTGGCGACCGCGCGGGCCGCGGCATCGGCATCTGCCACCGTCTTGGCCCCGTTTACGCGCACCGTCACGATGCGATGCACCCCTTCGCCGTCGCGCACAATCATCCTGGCCAATTCGAGGCAGACATGATTCAACGCGGCTTGGAAAACTTCAAAATCTCGTAGCCGCGCTTGTGAAAGCGCGGCTTTCCGCGAACTCACGTTCGCGGCTACAAGCGGAGGATTCCTTGCGAGCCCATTGGCCAGCACGAGCACGGTGTCGTTCGTGCTCATGTCGCCATCCACGGTGATACGGTTGAAACTTTGCGCGACGGCTTCCCGCAGGGCGGCCTGCAAAACCCTGGCCTCAATGGCGGCGTCGGTGGTGATGAAACCAAGCATCGTCGCGTGTAGCGGCAGTGCGGCGGGCCGCGCACCGGTGGCGCTCATGCCGGGCTGGATCATGCCTGCGCCTTTGCAAATGCCGCCGAGGCGGACGGTTTTTCTCCCGAGCTTGAATTCAACGGCAATTTGCTTGGGCCGCGTATCACTGGTCATGATGGCTTCGACGACGTAGGCCGCGTGTTTCGATGAATTCCCAAGCAGCGTTGCAGCCTCGAAAATTCCACGTTTAACGTTTTCCATCGGCAGGGTGATGCCAATGCGTCCGGTCGAACCGACCAAGACACGTTCGGCAGGTAATTTGTAGCCGCGTTTGTGAGAACGCGGATTGGAGTTTGTGCCGGCGAGGTCAATCCGCGAACTCTCGTGCGCGGCTACCGCACAAGCCACAAGGCGCGTCATTTCCATGGCGTCCTTCAAACCTTGTTTGCCGGTGCAGGCGTTGGCGTTGCCGGAATTTACAACGATGGCCTGCGCGGTTCCCTTTTTCACGCGCTCGACACAAACCTTCACCGGCGCGGCGCAGACCTGGTTGGTCGTGAACATGCCCGCGACCGATGCCGGCACTTCGGACACAATCAGCGCCAGATCGCGCTTTTGTCCCTTGTCCGAGCCTTTGCCCGTGCCGAGGCGTTTGATGTCGCAAAAGACTCCGGCGGCACGGAAGCCCTGGGGAGCGACAACGGAACCGGCAATTTCTTTGAACATTCTTTTCATGATTGGCGTGATGTGAAATAGGTGTTTCAACGGGCAGGCTTGCCCCATTGGCGGTCGGCGAAATCCATGAACATCTGCCAGTCAGCCGGTGTCATGGAATGTCCCCCGGCCCGGATGTAAAAGCCGAGGCGGTCTCCGACCAACTGCCCCGGCGCCGGCATGGGCTGCGCAGCCAACCCGTCAACGCCGAGCAGGCGATAGACCGAGGCGGCCGCCTGCAACACGTCGAACTGGCCGGCCGGATTCGCCCACTGGTCCGCCTGGCCGTTGGAGAACAGGACCGCCCGCGGCGCGCACAAGGCGACCAGGCAATTCTGGTCAAAGGGCAGCCGTTCCGGGCAATCGTTGAACTGCTTGAATTCGGCATTGAACCAGTGGGGGAAGACGCGGTTGATGTCGGGGAGCTGCTCCCCGGTCTTGCCGCGGCTGGGGGCGCTGCCGCCGCACCCCGCCTGGTGCACCACGACGAGGGCAATGCGGTCGTCGAACGCCGCCGCCAGCAGCGCCGTCTTGCCGTTGCGCGAATGGCCCAACGCGGCAATGTGGCGCGGATCCACATCCGGATCCGATTCCAAGTAATCCACGCAACGCTGGAAGCCCCACGCCCACGCGGCGATGGTGCCCCGATCCGCAGGCCGGTTCCGCGCCGGGTCGCCGCTGGCGAGCCACTGGTAAAGGCCGTCGCTGACGTCAGGCCGGTCCGAATCAATATCGCAACTGCAGAACGTGGCGAGGCCGTACCCGCGTTCAACGATGTCGGCGAGCGGCCATTCGTCCCCAGGCCAGTCAACGGCGCCGGCCGATCGCGCCGCCTCTGTGGCGACGTTGTTCGAGCACCCTTTGCACAGCGGGGTCAGCCAGCCGCGCGCCAGCGGCACACGCGGATCGGCCGTCAGCGATTGGTTGCCGCAAAAGTTGAGCCCGAGAAAAACCGGCACCCGGCCCGGACGATGATTGGGCAGCACCAACATCAAATTGATTTGCGGCGCGCCGTTCGATCCGGTTTCCAGCGTGATCAGCCGGAGCGTCGCCTTGCCGCCGGCAAAATCACCGTATTCGGCCGCCACCCTGGCCCGCATCCGCGGGGGCTTGGGTGGCAGCGTGCCATACATGTAGTGTTGGAAGAGGGCCATCAATTCCGGCCGGCGCTGGTCGAACCACCGCCTAGGCGAGTTTACCCGGCGGCCGTCGAGCATGACGAGGGGATCAGGCAATGCGTCGCACGGCGGCAATGCGGCCGGTGCCGGAAAGGACCGGGGCCCAGGCGTCGTCGAGCAGCCAAACGACAACAACACACCCGGCGTCGCGACCGAAAGCATGACCCACACGGCATTCATTGTTGGGCGGATGATAGGCGAGCCGGCGCTTTTGGCAAAGCCCCGGATGAGGCGGTAGGAACTCAATTGGGCGGGGCGAGACTCCGGACCTGTCCCACCGCACGGGTTACACATTAACGCAGACCTTCACCGGGGCGGAGCACACCCGGTTGGTCGTGAACATCCCGGCGACCGCGGCCAGCGCTTCGGAGACGACGAGCGCGAGGTTGCGCTTCCTGCCCTTGCCGGTGCCAAGGCGTTTGATGTCGCAATAAAGTCCGGCGGCACGAAAGTCTTTGGGAGCAATGATGGAAACTTCGACGGGTTCAATTTTCGATTTCCTGCTCAACTCACAACACGGCTTCATCAATTTCAATCTGGCCGCGCAGGTAAAGCACGGCTTTGCCGCCGATTCGGACGCGGTCTCCCGTTTGTTCGCAGAAAAGTTCTCCGCCACGCCTTGAAATCTGACGGGCAAAAAGCTTTGTTTTCCCGAGCCGTTGCGACCAATACGGAATCAACGTGCAATGCGACGAGCCAGTCACGGGATCTTCGTTGATGCCGGCCGCCGGCGCGAAGAAGCGCGAAGCGAAATCGCAATCGTTGCCGGGAGCGGTGACGATGATCCCCAGAGCATCAAGCGTTCGCAACGCCTCGAAATCAGGGTGCAACGAACGCACGTCGGTTTCCGCTGGAAACACGGCGAGGTAATCACGCGCCTTGAACATCGCGTCCGGCTTTTTGCCCAGCCCGCGAACCAACGCTGCCGGCACCGCGCACGGTGTCGCCGGTCGCGAGGGAAAATCCATTTCAAGCACATCACCTCTGCGGGTGACCGCCAGTTCTCCGCTGCGTGAGTGGAAGCGGATGCAATCGCCCGAGGACTTCCCCTCGTTGAACAACACAAACGCGGATGCCAGCGTGGGATGACCGGCAAGATCAATTTCGAGGGCCGGCGTGAACCAGCGCAGATCAAAGTCCGGGCCGCGGGGCATGATAAAGGCGGTTTCGGAAAAATTGTTCTCGGCGGCAATGTCCTGCATCACCGCATCCGGCAACCATTGTTCCAGCAGACAAACGCCCGCCGGATTTCCGCCAAACCGTTTGCTGGAAAAGGCATCCACTTCAAAATAGGGGATTTTCATTGTTGCTCCTCGTTGGTTGCAAATGTTCAAACCTTAACCGCGTCAATTTCCAGCCGCACCATGCGGACGCGGACGCAGCCCTCCGCGTCGGGCGGATGTTTGCCGAGGTATCGGTCCGTGACAGCGGCGATGAATTCCTCACGCAAATTTTCCGGCACGCGTTGGGTGTAAGGCAGCCACGTGGTGCGAAACCACGCCGCAAAGCGGTCGCGCCCCTGGTAAACCGCATCCTTGGGCGACAACTTGACGCTGTGCGTTTCAAAGCCAAAACGTGGCAGCCACTTTTCGTACTCTGCCGGACGGTGAAAGAAATACGGTTTTTGCAGCTTCCGGAAAAATTTGCACCACTGCTTGAGCCGCATCTCCGGCCGCAAAGCCACAAAAACGTCCTGCGCGTTGCCCTTGCCACCGCACGATACCACCAGCCGTCCGCCCGGACGCAGGCACGCCGCCGCGCCGCGCAGAAATGCCGGATGATCAGCCACCCAATGCAAAACCGAACTGGAAAAGACCACGTCAAATCGCCGCGCCAATCGAATGTGGCGCGCATCCATTATTTTGAACTCAAGATTGGGAACCATCCTGGTAGGAAATGAGGCCCGCGCAAAACGGATCATTTCCGGCGAGGCGTCAATTCCGGTGACCGAACCCTTCGGCACGGCCCGAGCCAGCTCGGCGGTCACCTTGCCGTCGCCGCAGCCGACATCGAGAATGTGCTCGTCCCCGCGCAGATGGAGTTGCGCGATGAGTTCGCGCGCCCAGATTTGTTGCGCGGCGGAATTCGCGGCGTAATCAGCCGCGTTCCACACGGTTTCTTTTTTCTTTGTAGCAGCCGAGGTCACGAGGCTCATTTCAAAGGCAGAACGCAGAATGAAGAATGATGAAGTCCTTCCGGGGCCGTTTCGCGTCAGAGAGATATTTCTTCATTCAGCATTCCTCCTTCATCCTTCAGTTTGAGCCTCCTTACATCGGCTGCTACGGCTGATTTACACCAATCCCGCCGTCTCCGGAAAACCGCAGACCAGATTCATGCTCTGGATGGCCTGGCCGCTCGCGCCCTTGATCAGATTGTCCTCGGCGCTCATCACGATGAGCCGGCCCGTGCGCAGGTCGAGCCGCCACGCGATTTCGATGACGTTGGTGCCGGCGACATTTTTGGTGTCGGGCAGCGCCCTGCCTTCGAGCAAATGCACAAACGGTTCGCCGCCGTAAGCCTCCGTGTAACACGCCGCAATCTGTTCGTTCAGCGCGCTCATTTCTGTTGCAGTGGAAAAGGGCTTTTCCGGCGTGAGATAGAGCGTCGTCAAAATGCCCCGGTTCACCGGGATCAAATGCGGCGTGAACTGGACGGTGACCTTGGTTCCGGCGGCGAGGGAAAGTTGTTCCTCGATTTCCGACAAATGCCGGTGCTTGGGCACGCTGTAAGGCCGGACGCTTTCGTTGCATTCGCAAAACAGATAATCCAGCTCGGCCTTGCGGCCCGCACCGCTCACGCCGCTCAACGAGTCGGCAATGATGCCGGCCGGCTTGATCAACTCCGCTTGCAACAACGGCATCACCGGCAGCAGAATACTCGTCGGGTAACAGCCAGGCGATGCAATGAGCATCGATTTCTTGATTTCATCGCGGTAGATTTCCGGCAAACCATAAACCGATTTCCCCAGCAAATCCGGCGCGGGATGGTCGTGCCCGTAAAATTCCTTGTACACTTCCGCGCTCCGGAGCCGGAAATCGGCGCTGAGGTCAATCACGATGCAGCCCGCGTTGAGCAACGGCAAGGCATATTCAGCGGCGACGCCGTGCGGCAACGCGAGAAACACCACGTCAGCCTGCTTCGCGAGCCGTTCGATGTTCGGTTCGGTGAAGCACAATGTTTTTGCGTGCGAGTGGCTCGCAAATTTAGGGAACACCTGCGCAAGCGTTTGCCCGGAGCTTTGGCGCGAGGTCGCGGCCACCAATTCCACGTGGGGATGGTTCAGCAGCAACCGGACGAGTTCCTCGCCGGAGTACCCAGACGCGCCGATGATGGCGACTCTTTTTAAGTTCATAATTCAAATCTTACCGGGAGGGGCGCCGTGTCGGCGACCCAAATTTTCTTCCAAGGACGGCGACACGCCGCCCCTCCCAAATAAAAAACCCCCGCCGGCATGAACCAGCGGGGCTTGGAAATTTCCAGTACGATCAACGTTTCGAAAATTGGAAACGTTTGCGCGCGCCCGGCTGGCCGTATTTCTTGCGCTCTTTCATGCGCGAATCGCGCGTCAACAAGCCTTCGGCTTTCAACGCGCCCCGCAGGTTCGCGTCGAATTGCAGCAACGCCCGGGCGATGCCGTGCCGCACCGCGCCGGCCTGGCCGTTCGGCCCGCCGCCGCTGACGTTGATGCGCGCGTCGAATTTTTCCGCCGTGCCGGTGACGGCCAGCGGCTGCGTCGCGGTCACCCGCTGCGTTTCGAGCGTGAAATAATTTTCAAACTGGCGTCCGTTGACGGTGATTTTGCCATTGCCGGATGCGAGCCGGACCCGCGCGATGGCGGTCTTGCGCCGTCCCGTGCCGAGGTATTCGGGAATTTTGGTTTCAGCCATCTGTCAGTTGAGG
>Ga0181536_10006506_pt1 | contig 11697 bp, 6 predicted proteins | sample PEATcosm2014_Bin_41_FD_121105 | JGI IMG/M metagenome (GOLD analysis project Ga0181536, IMG submission 121105) | Peatland microbial communities from MTU Mesocosm Facility, Houghton, MI, USA - PEATcosm2014_Bin17_60_metaG | ecosystem: Environmental > Terrestrial > Soil > Wetlands > Peat | place...
GGCTACGACCAAACCGGCACCATCCTCGACGAGACATCGAAGGGCCCGTTCCCCTACGTGACGGTCGTGGAGACGATCTACAACGTGTCCGGGGCCAGCGCCTACCGAGTCTGCTATGAGGACCCCACCCCATTTCGCGACCTGGCTGGCGCCACGGTCACGATCGGCCTTCTGCCCCACTGCAGCGCCAAGATCGCACCCCCGTGCGTGGTCTCCCAGCGCAACGTGCTCGGGAACGTCGTCGTCTCGAGCAACCTCCCGGTGGGCGACCCCAAGGTCCACGCCGAGAAGAAGACGCACCCCAAGGTCCACATTCCCGGCTGAGCGGGCCGGTCTTCGACCGCCCGACGACCGTGGTGCCCCGGCGGGCACCACCGGGGCCCACCGGTGACCACCCCCGGAGCGCCACGGGCGGTCGTCGCCGGTGAGGGTGCCCAAGCCGAGAACGCCGCGCTGACCCCCTACCTCCCCCGGCCGGTTATCGAGTGGCTGACCGAGTCGACCGACGACCGCTACCGCGAGGTAGCGGGGTCGGTGGCCTTCGTCGACATCTCGGGGTTCACCAAGCTCTCCGAGCGCCTGGCCAAGCAGGGCAAGGTCGGCGCCGAGGAGCTGAGCGACACCATCGACCGGTGCTTCGTGGATTTGCTGGCCGTGGCCTACGACCGCCAAGGGAGCCTCCTCAAGTTCGGCGGTGACGCCTTGTTGCTGTTCTTCTCCGGTGACGGGCACGAGCGACGTGCCTGTCAGGCCGCCCTCGGCATGCGACGGGAGCTGCGCACCGTGGGCCGGACCACGGTGTCGGGCAATGCCGTGTCCCTGCGCATGTCGGTGGGCGTGCACAGCGGACGCTTCAACTTCTTCCTGGTCGGCGACAGCCACCGCGAATTCGTCGTCACCGGCCCGGCGACCAGCACCACGGTGGCCATGGAGTCCACCGCCGAAGCCGGCGAGATCGTCGTCAGCGCGGACACCGCTCGTGCTCTGCGTCCGGCGTGGCTGGGACCGGCCAAGGGAGAGGGATGGTTGTTGCGCCGGCCACCGCTCGGGCCAGCAGCGGAGCGGCCACCCGGCGTATCGGCCGGGCCCGGGGTGCGCCTCGCGGACTTCGTCCCCGTGGCGCTGCGCGAATCGCTGGTCGCCGGTGCCCTCGAACCCGAACATCGGCGGGTGACCGTTGCCTTCGTGCATTTCGACGGGACCGATGCGTTGCTCGAGCGGTCGGGTCCCGAGGCGATGGCCCGCCACCTCGACGTGCTCGTCGGCGACGCCCAGCGTGCTGCCGATCGCCAGGGCATCGCCTTCTTGGGCACCGACATCGACCGTGACGGGGGCAAGATCATCCTGACGGCCGGAGCGCCCACCACGTCGGGTGACGACGAGCACCGCATGCTCGTCGCCCTGCGAGAGATCGTCGACGCAGATCGCTCACTCCCGGTGCGGATCGGCGTGAACCGGGGAGACGTCTTCGCCGGTCATATCGGCCCGCCCTACCGTCGGACGTTCACCGTCATGGGCGACGCGGTGAACCTGGCCGCCCGGCTGATGGCCAAGGCGCTCCCCGGCCAGATCCTGACTACCAGCGGGGTACTCGAACGCAGCCAGGCCCAGGTCTTCACCACCGAGTTGGAGCCGTTTTTCGTAAAGGGCAAGGCCCAGCCGGTCCACGCCTTCAGTGTCGAGGGCGTGGCGTCGGCGCGCCAGATCGGCGGGCAATCCAAGATGCCCCTGGTCGGTCGCCAACGGGAACTCGAGGCGCTGCATGGCGCCGTGGAGTCGGCCCGACGGGGACAGGGAAGCGTCCTCGAATTGGTGGGAGAACCCGGTGTGGGGAAGTCGCGGCTGGTCGAAGAGCTCCGCCTCATGGCCGGCGACATGACCCAGATCTCGGTGTCGTGCGAACCCTATGAATCCTCGACCCCGTACTACGCGTTCCGGCAATTGGCCGAAGCCGCCCTGGACCTCCCTGTCGACGACGACGACCGGCGAGTTGTCGAGCTCGAGCATCGTGTGCGCGGTCTCGCTCCCGAGCTCGTGCCCTGGGTGCCACTGCTCGGAGCCGTCGTCGACCTGGCGATCCCAGACACCGCCGAGACCGCCCAGCTCCTGGAACACTTCCGACGCCCGCGCCTCGCCCAGGTGGTGACGCAACTGCTTCGCGCGGCCATGTCCTCGGCCACGCTCGTGACCGTCGAGGACACCCACTGGATGGACGAGGCGTCGGCCGAGCTGCTCACGAGCGTGGCCGCCGGTATCGATCGACGTCCGTGGTTGGTCTGCGCCTCCCGGCGACGGGAGGACAGCAGTTTCTCGGTCCCGACGTCGGAGGGCTCGGTCTCCCTCGACCTCCAGCCGCTCGACGAGCGCGACGCCGCCGAGCTCGTGCACCTGGTCAGCCGGGAATCGCCGATTCCGCCCCACGTCATGGCCGCCCTGGCCCAGCGCTCGGGCGGCAACCCCCTGTTCGTGCGCGAGCTGCTGGCCACGGCGAGCGGTCCCGACGGGATCGACGCCCTTCCGGACTCGATCGAAGCGGTGATCGCCACGCGCATCGACCGGCTGAGCCCCCTGGACCGAAACCTGTTGCGGCGGGCCTCGGTCCTCGGGCGCTCGTTCTCCCGGGAGCTGCTCGAGGCAGTGCTCGACGAGCCGCCCGACGACGACTTTCAGCAACGCCTCAGCGGTTTCTTGTCCTCTGACGGGAGCGGCACCCTCAGTTTCGACCACGCCCTGCTGCGCGACGGCGCCTACGACGGGTTGGCCTTCCGGCTGCGGCGCCAACTGCACGCCCGCGTGGCCGAGAGGATCCTCGAGATCGCCGGTGGCGATCCCGAAGACGAGGCCGAGGTGGTGTCGCTGCACTACCTCCAGGCGCAGCGCTTCGAGGAAGCCTGGCGCTACTCCCTGGTGGCGGCGGAACGGGCCAAGGGCATGTACGCCAATGTGGAATCGGCGGAGTTCTACGAACGCGCCCTTGCCGCCGCACGTCACCTTCCGGGCCTGGCGGCCGACCAGCTTGCCGCCATCTACGAGGCACTCGGCGACGCGCACGAGCGCGCCGGTGCCTACGGTGACGCGGCGTCCGCCTACCGGGGGGCCCGGCGCCTCGTGAAGGGCGACCCCGTCGGTGAAGCGCGGCTCGTGCTGCGCCTGTCGCGGGTCATGGGGTGGCTCGACCGGTACTCCGGCGCCCTGCGCTGGATCACCAAGGGCTTGCACATCCTCGACGACGTCCCGGGCACCGAGGCGGCGCGACAACGCGCCCAGCTGCTCGCCTGGTACGGCCGGTTCTGCCAGGAACAGGGCCACCATGCCCGGGCCGAGAAGTGGTGTCGGCTGGCGGTCGTGGAAGCCGAGCAGGCCGGGGAAAAAGACGCTCTGGCCAACGCCTTGAAGGTGCTCGCCTGGGCCAGCATCGACCTCGGGACATTGGTCGAGGCCGACCACCTGACGCGCGCCCTCGCCCTCTTCGAGGAGCTCGGCGACGTGACCGGCCAGGCCAGCGTCCTCAACCTCCTGGGCGTCTTCGCCTACTTCCGCGGTGAGTGGGGGGAGGCGCTCGACTCGTACCTGAAGGCCCAGGAGATGGTGAAGCGCACGGGCAACCCGGTCATGGAAGCCTTCTATATGAACAACATCGGGGAGATCGCCCTCGAACAGGGCCGCCTCGACGAGGCCGATCACCTGTTCACCGGGGCGTGGGAGATCTGGCAGGCCGCCGGGTACCGGTCGGGTGTCGCCTACGCCCTGTGCAATCGTGGCCGAGTCGCCTTGGCCCAGGCCCGCTACGAGGAGGCACTGGCCCTCTTCGTGCAATCGCGCGACGAGTCGCACGCCATCGGCGGTCACGCCGACGCCCTCGAGGCAGAGGCCCGGATGGCCGAGTGCCTGTTCCGCAGCGGGAAGGTCCAGGACGCGCTGGCCCAGGTGGCAGAGGCACTGGATCGGGCGCGCGTACTCGGCGGCGTCTCGGCGCAAAACGCACTGTTGTACCGAGTCCGGGGTGCCGCCCTTCTCGACACCGGCGACGTGGACGACGCCCGCCAGGCCCTGGAGATGAGCCTGGCCGCCGCCCGGGTCCGCAACGCTCGTTACGACGAGGCCCTCACCTTGCGGGCGCTCGGCGAGCTCGAGTCCCGGGTCGGAGGACCGGCCGGCGACGAGCTGCTCGAACAAAGCCAGGCCCTGTTCGACCAGCTTGGGGTGGTGTGGACTCCGGATCCCCTGATGGTGGCGCCAGGGACCCCGGTCGAGCTGTCGTCGCGCTGAGCCCGGCGCCGCTGCCGGCCCGATCGACCTCCCGGCCGGGAACGCGGATCAGGGTCTCCCCGACGGCGATCCCGCCCTCGAGCCGGGCCGGGGCCGCTCCCATGCGGCAAGGGACCCAGCGGTCGAAGCGCACGTCATGGGGCTGGCGCCGATGGTGATGGCATCGGCGTCGACCGAGCCGTCGCCGGTGGCGGCGGTCATCGGAGCAATGCCGCCACGTTGTCGTGGAAGAACCCGGCCGCTTCCGTCGTGGGGCAGCCGACCCGGGCGTAGTCGTCGATCGGTGTGGCCGTGCCCTCGGAATGGGGGAAGTCACTGCAGCACATGAACAGATCGCCCGACTTGGCGGTGAGGCGGGCAGGCCGTTCGTAGGAGAACGAGGACACCCGTACCTGGCGCCGGAAGTACTCACTGGGGCGCAGCTCGAGTGCCTCGAGCGGGCGACCGTTCAGGGCGCTGGTGAACTCGAAACCCCCGTCGAGCATGAGGAGGTACTGGGGCACCCAGATCGACGACAGCTCCACGATCCCGATCCGCAAGCCTGGGTGTCGCTCGAGCGTGCCGTTCACGATCAGGTCCGTGACGGCCATCGCCGGCGGCACCCACAAGAAGACCGATTCCATCACCGGGACGAAGCTGTCGTCGGGGTCGGTGTAGAAGGCGGCGTCGAGCACGCGCGGCTGGTCGGCCACGTGGAACACCGGTGTGACGCCGTGGTCGACGAATGCTGCCCACAGGCGGTCGTGATCGGGGTGCGACAGCGGGCGTCCGTCGACGGCCGCCGGGGCGATCATGGCTAGGCGCACCCCCGCGGCCGAGAGCTCGACGAGCTGGGCCTCGAGCCAGGCCGGGTCGCGCAGCGTCAGATGGGCCACCGGATGGAGTCGACCGCCGCCGTCGGTCACCACCGTTGCGCACCAGCGATTCCACGCCGCCATGTTGGCCGTCAACGCCGGCAGGGAGACCGAGAGTCGCCGCTCCCACAGCAACCCGAAGTTCGGGAAGACCACCGCCTCGTCGAGGCCCATGGTGTCGAGATGGGCGGCCCGGGTCGAGGGATCCCAGTAGTGCACCGGAAGGGCGTCGTCGTAGTCGTACTCTGCGGGCCATTGCTCCCGGCGGCGTTGCCGGTGCCGGCCGATGGCGGCGGTGTCACCGGGGATCTGCACGTCGGCCACGTCGAGGCGTTGTTCCCGCCACGTGAGCCACGGGTAGCCGAGCTCGTCGTCGACGATGGTGAGGGCTTCGTGGCGCAGCGCGGGGTCAATGTGTTCCACCCACAAGTGCCGGCTCTCGTAGAGGTGCTGGTCCGAGTCGATGATCACCGTCATTCGCGCCCCTCCCCCGTTGTTGGCCAGCCAAGTATGGTCCGTCGGCGATCTCACTACACTCGGTCGGCGTGCACCCGGAGGACTCGATCCGTCACGCTCGGATCGTTCGGGTCATGAACGAATTCCTCCGGCCTCGGCGGCGGGGACCGTCGGTGCCCGTCGACGTGGCCGCGCACCACCTGCGCGGCGAGCCCATCGAAGCGGCCGAGGCGTTCCGGGCCGAGTATCTTCCCTTCCCCGTCGGGGGCTCGTGGGGACCGGCCTGGGACACCACGTGGTTCCGGCTCCGGGGCCGCATCCCGACCGAGTGGGCCCGGTGCGAGGTGGCCCTCGGCTTCGGGATCGGCAACGCCGGGTCGACCGGATTCGGCGCCGAGGCCTTGGTGTGGCGCGACGGCCGGCCCGTGCAGGGCCTCTCCCCCAACCACCGCGAGTACCGGCTGACCGACGCCGCCGAGGGTGGCGAGCACCTGGAGCTCTACGTGGAGGCCGCCGCCAATCCTCCCTCCCCCTTCGGCGCCAACCCGTGGCCTTTGCTGCTCCCGGACCCCGAAGGGGCTCCGTTGTTCACCTTGCAACAGGCCGACCTCCACGTCCTCGACGCCGAGTTCGACGCGTTCTGGCACGACTTCCGGGTCCTCGTCGAATTGCTGACGGAGTTGCCCGAGGACGACCCGTGCTCGGCGCGGCTGCGCGCCGGGCTGGAGCGGGCCTGCAACGTGCTCGAGCTTCCCGAGATCGCCGACAGCTGGCGTCGGGCGCAGCCGGTCCTCGCAGCGCTTCTGGCCGACCGCCCCGCGCCGGGGACCCACCGGGTGAGCATGGTCGGCCACGCCCACCTGGACACGGCCTGGTTGTGGCCGCTGCGCGAGACGGTCCGCAAGTGCGCGCGTACCTTCGCCACCGTGCTCGAGCTCATGGACCGGTACCCCGAGTACCGCTTTGCCGTCTCCCAGGCGCAGCACCTGGCCTGGATGCGCGACCAGTATCCCGACCTCTGGGAACGGATGAAGACGCGGATCGCCGAAGGACGCCTCGAGCCGATCGGGAGCATGTGGGTCGAGGCCGATTGCAACATTCCGGCGGGCGAGTCGCTGGTGCGCCAGATCGTCCACGGGAAGCGCTTCTACCGGGAGGAATTGGGGATCGAGACCAACGACGTCTGGTTGCCCGATGTCTTCGGCTGCTGCGCGGCACTCCCGCAGATCATGCGGCGAAGCGGCATCGAATGGTTCTTGACCCAGAAGCTCTCGTGGAACCAGTACAACGTGCTCCCCCACCACACCTTCTTGTGGGAAGGCATCGACGGCTCGCGGGTCTTCACCCATTTCCCCCCGTCGGACACCTACAGCGGCAACGTGAGCGTGCGCGAACTTCGCTTCGCGGTCGAGAACTTCCGCGACCACGACCGGGCCACCCGGTCGCTCTACCTCTTCGGCTGGGGGGACGGCGGGGGTGGACCCACGGCCGAGATGCTCGAGTCCGCTCGACGGCTGGCCGACCTCGACGGCATACCGAAACTGTCGATGGAGGGGCCGCGCCGGTTCTTCACCGATGCGGCGGCCGAGATCGACGACCCGGCGGTCTGGGTCGGCGAATTGTACCTGGAGCTTCACCGCGGCACGTACACGAGCCAGGCGGCGACCAAGTCGGGGAACCGACGGGCGGAGTTCGCACTGCGCGATGCCGAACTGTGGAGCGCGCTCGTCCCCGGGCCGGCGTACCCGAGCGGCCAACTCGACGAATTGTGGAAAGTGCTCTTGCTCCACCAGTTCCACGACATCATCCCCGGATCGGGCATCCATTGGGTCTACGACGACACCGCCCGCGCCCATGCCCGCATCTTGGACGAGGCGGGGCAACTCGTCGACGACGCGCTTTGCCGGCACGTCGAGGCCATCGACACCGCGGGGATGCAGCACCCGGTGGTGGTGTTCAACTCCCTCTCCCACGCCCGGCGCGAGCTGGTCGCCGTCGTCGCCCCCGAGGACGTCACCGCGGCCGTGGGAGCCGGTGGGACGATCGGCCCCGTCCAGCGCGACCCACAGGGCCGGGCCCTGTTCGAGGCGACGGTACCGGCCTGCGGCTACCAGGTCTATGACTTGGTCCCGGCCGACGCACCCTCGGGGAGCGGGGTCCGTGCCGACACGCGGTCCTTGGAGAATGAGATTCTGCACATCGAGCTCGACGACGACGGCCTGTTGTCCTCGGTCTTCGACAAGTCGGCCGGGCGCCAGGTGCTCGCTTCTGGGGCCCGCGCCAACCGCTTCCAGCTCCACCCGGACTACCCGAATTTCTTCGACGCCTGGGACATCGATCGTTTCGCCTTCGACCAAGTGGTCGAGCTCGACGCGGTGGAGTCGATCGAGGTGGTCGAGGACGGCCCCCTGCGAGCCGGCATCCGGGTCAGTCGGCGATTCGGAGATTCCCGGCTCACCCAGGTGATCCGCCTGGTCGCCGGGTCGCGGGCGCTGGACTTTGACACCGAGGTGGAATGGCACGAGACCAATCGGCTCCTGAAGGTCGCCTTCCCCGTCGCCGTGCGCAGCCCCCGGGCGACCTACGAGATCCAGTACGGCCACGTGGAACGGCCGACGCACACCAACACGAGCTGGGACGTGGCGCGCTTCGAGGTGTGCGCGCACAAGTGGGCCGACCTGTCGGAGCCGGGGTACGGCGTCGCCCTGCTCAACGACTGCAAGTACGGCTATGACATCGCGGGCAGCGTCATCCGCCTGTCGCTGCTGCGGGCCCCGACCTGGCCGGACCCGGTGGCCGATCGGGGCCACCAGCACTTCACCTACCGGCTGCTGCCCCATCGGGGCGACCTCCGCAACGCCGGGATAATCGATGCCGGGTACGACCTGAACGTGGCGCTCCGGGTGGTGGGCGCAGACGGCCATGGGGGGACGCCGATCCCGGGCCGCTCGATGGTCTCGGTCGACGCCGCCAACGTGGTCGTCGAAGTGGTCAAACGTCCCGACGACGGCGCCGACGCGCTGGTGGTCCGGCTCTACGACGCGTGGGGCCAACGGGGCCCGGTCACCGTGCGCGCCCCCTGGGTGCTGCGCCGGGTCACGTCCACCGACCTGCTCGAGCGCGAGATCGACGAAGTCCGAACCGACGGTGACGCCGTGACCCTCTGGCTGTCGCCATTCGAGATCGTCACGCTCAAACTCGAGCGGGCCTGAGGTCGGCTCCGAGTCGCCTAGAGCGGCGCGGTGGCGTCGCCGACCGGCTCGAAGTCGATGACGAGCTCGGCCCCCAGCGCTCGGGCGATGCGGTCCAGGCTGATGACCGTCGGCGAGACCTGCCCTTTCTCGAGACGGGCGATGGCCGGCTGGCTGGTCTTGGCCCGCTTCGCCAATTCGGCCTGGCTCACCCCGGCGCGCCGCCGGGCGGCGCGCACCGCGCTGCCGACCATGATGGCGGCGCGGGTGCGTTCGTAGCGGGCCACGGCCTCGGGGCCCCTCCCCCGCGCCACCACGGCTCCGGCTCGTCGTACGCGTCCACCGGTCATATCAAAGTTGCAATATATCAGCGATGATCTGGTCGGCGGGCGCGACCGACCGGGTCCTCGAGCCGTCGAAGGAGCTTCTCAGTGGGTGCGCCGGGCCCGCAGTTGCGGGACGGGGTCGGCGTCCACGTAGCCGTCGACCACCTTGCAGCGCGAGCACAGTCGACGACCGTCGGTCATGGTGGTCAGACCGGACTCCCCGCACGCCTGGCAGCGCAGCCCCACCGCCACGCGGGCCTCGGCCGGAGGCAGGGGGCGCGTCGCCTGGGCGTCCAGCCACCGGTGCGCGGTGCCGGTGAGCACCCAGCGGCCGCGATCGTCGCGTTCGAGGAGGCCGGCAGTGACCAAGTCGGTGAGCACCGGCGCGTAGCGCGACTCGAGGTCGCTGGGAGCTCGGGTGTAGGCCTCGGGTGCGACTGCCATGGAGACACCAGATTGGCGCGCCGAGTCCCGGCATCGGTGGATGGGTGCCTCGGAGCTTGTCGCGGCGAGAATTGCCGGGCCGTAGACTCGCCGGGAGGATCGAGGAGGCGACGATGGCGATCAGCGTGGCGGACATGACGGCCAGGGCTCCCCAACCACCGACGTTCGACGACGTGGAAGCCGAACGCCGCCACCGCAAGCAGCGTCTGGCCGCGGCACTGCGGATGTTCTCGAAGTGCGGCTTCGACGAAGGGGTCGCCGGTCACATCACGGCCCGGGACCCCGAGCTCCCCGACCACTTCTGGGTGAACCCCTTCGCCGTCCATTTCGGAGACATCTCGGTGTCCGACCTGATCCTGGTGAACACCCGAGGCGATGTGGTCGAAGGCGAGCGTCCGGTGAACGTGGCCGCGTTCGCCATCCACTCCCAGGTGCACGCGGCCCGACCCGATGTGGTGGCCGCCGCTCACGCCCACTCGGTTCACGGCAAGGCCTGGTCGTCGCTCGGGCGCCTGCTCGATCCGCTGACGCAGGACGCGTGCGCGTTCTACCGCGACCACGGGCTCTTCGACGACTACACCGGCGTCGTGGTCAACGTCGAGGAGGGCAAGCGGATCGCCGCTGCGCTCGGCGACTACAAGGCGGTCATCTTGCGCAACCATGGGCTGTTGTCGGTCGGTCACAGCGTGGACGAGGCGGCGTGGTGGTTCATCACCATGGAGCGGTCGTGCCAAGCCCAATTGCTGGCCGAGGCGGCCGGGGCACCAATCTGCATCGACGACGACAATGCCGCACTCACGGCCCGGCAGGTGGGTGGCCACTATCTCGGCTGGCTCAACTTCCAGCCGCTGTACGAGCGTATCGTGCAAGAGCACCCCGACCTGTTCGACTGAGTTCGGTGGACCGCCCCCTGCGCTTCGGCGTCTTCCTTGCCCCCTTCCACGCCATCGGCGAGAACCCGACGGCCTCGCTCCAACGCGACCTCGAGCTGATCACCCGGCTCGACGAGCTCGGCTACGACGAGGCGTGGGTGGGTGAGCACCATTCGGGCGGTACCGAGATCATCGCCTCGCCCGAGGTGTTCATCGCCGTCGCCGCCGAGCGCACGCGCCATATCAAGCTGGGCACCGGCGTGAGCTCGCTCCCCTACCACCAGCCGCTCATGCTGGCCGACCGCATGGTCCTGCTCGACCACCTCACCCGTGGCCGGGTCATGCTCGGGGTCGGCCCCGGCGCCCTGCCCTCGGACGCCTACATGATGGGGATCGACCCCCAGCGCCAGCGCGAGATGATGGAGGAGTCCCTGGAGGCCATCCTGGCCCTGCTCGCCGGTGACGCGCCGGTCACCCGTCAGGCGGACTGGTTCACCCTGAGCGAGGCACGGCTGCAGCTACGGCCCTATTCGCACCCGTGCTTCGACATCGCCGTGGCCGCGCAGATCTCCCCGGCCGGACCGCGAGCGGCGGGTCGCTTCGGCCTGGGATTGTTGTCCATCGGGGCCACGTCGGCGGGAGGGTTCGACGTGCTCGGGACGCACTGGCAGACGATGGAGGAACGCGCCGCCGAGTTCGGCGCCGCCGTGGACCGGGCCAAGTGGCGACTGGTGGGTCCGATGCACATCGCCGAGACCGAGGACCAGGCCCGCAAGGACGTCGCATTCGGCCTCCCGCAATGGGTCGACTATTTCAACAAGGTGGCGGCCTTGCCCCTGGCCCCACCCGATGCGCCGCCCGACGAGATGATCGATGCCCTGTTGTCGACCGGGTTTGCCGTCATCGGCACGCCCGACATGGCGGCCGAGCAGATCAGCCGGCTCCTCGAGCAATCGGGCGGGTTCGGCGCGTTCTTGTTCATGGCCACCGAGTGGGCCGATCACGCCGCCATGGTGCACTCGTACGAGCTCTTCGCCCGTGAGGTGATGCCCCGCTTCCAGGGGTCGCTGGCGCCCCTCGAGGCCTCTCGGGCCTGGGCCGCCGGGAACCGGCCGGCCTTCATGGGAGCTGCCGGTGCGGCTATCGAGAAGGCCTTCTCGGACCACGACGCGCAGCGCCACGACGCGCAGCGCCACGACGCGCAGCGCCACGACGCGCAGCGCCACGACGCGCAGCGCCACGACGCGCAGCGCCACGACGCGCAGCGCCACGACGCGCAGCGCCA
>Ga0181536_10006507_pt1 | contig 11696 bp, 14 predicted proteins | sample PEATcosm2014_Bin_41_FD_121105 | JGI IMG/M metagenome (GOLD analysis project Ga0181536, IMG submission 121105) | Peatland microbial communities from MTU Mesocosm Facility, Houghton, MI, USA - PEATcosm2014_Bin17_60_metaG | ecosystem: Environmental > Terrestrial > Soil > Wetlands > Peat | place...
ATCGAGCACCGCCGCCGGTGACGGAGGCACGAAACCCACGGACGTGAATTGAATCTGCGGGACGAAAGTCGTGCCCTGCGCCATTTATCCGACCCCCTGCGGGTTGATGACGTTAAACGGGACGACAGCAGTTTGGCCGGTCGACGCTGATGTGACCTGAATCTGCCCCTGCAGCATTCTTCCCGATGCATTGGTGAAAAAACATTGCGCCGATGATACGCCCGGAACGGTCAGCGCGGCATTCACGAACAGCTGCTTGAGCGTCGATATCGACGGGGGCGGCCCCTTGAACACAAGGCGAAAATAATCGATGCCGAGCGACGTGTCCCAATAGCACTCGCCGAGGAATGTCTTGATCACGGAGGCCGCATCCTGAGCGAGTGAATAGGGTTCGCTCGCAACGGCAATGTTCCCAGCGGCATCGAGCACTAGGTCATTCGTTGTATTGTCAAGAAGAAGCGTGCTCGCCACGATTCGATCCCCTTACGGAACAGTTAGCGCAATACCATTCACCTGCAGCACCGGCGCGACGACATTCACGAATCCCGCTGCCATGATGACCTTGTTACCACCTGCAACGGTCAGGGTCATCCCGGAGGAGGTCGAAACGACCGAATTGCCAGCCTGATCGGTCATTGAGAAGCCAGCAGCTGCGAACGTCAGAGAGTTGCCGTTGTTGTCGACCAGCCGCACGCCATCCGTGGTGAAGATCAAATACTGGTTCGGCGCCACATTGAGGCAGCCGCCAGCATAGACGCCGTCCTGGATGTCGAATTGCCTACGAGTGTTCGGGAGGGCAGCAGCCTTGGTATTCTGGACGGTAGTCGAATCCCGGTCTGCGGCAACGACATAGCCGATGTCGCCGATCATCGGATCGCATATGATCGCGCTGGCGCCGCCCTGCGCGCGAGACCACGGCAGGCCGTGCACGGTACCGTGCGGCGTCCCATATCCATTGCCGTCGATCTGGCTGACCAGTGGCTGCACGTCTACCGTGCCGGCTGGCTGACCCTCCCCGCCGCCAGTCACAGCCACGACCTTGACGATCTTCATCGTGTGCATCTCGGCCATCAGTTGCCGAACGATGAAGGCAGCCTGGGTGAACTCGTCGGACCAATCGTCCGGATTAGCCTGCCCATAGCCGGAGGTTCCCAATTCATCCTCCCCCAGGTGAGGGCGGCGCCGGCGCCGGAAGATTCGACGGATAGCAATAGAGGATCTGGCGCCAACGGCCGCGCGGTGTCAGCGCGTCGAGTTCGAGGTCCATCTTTTGCACGACCCACTTTCGATTCGCCTGCGGGACGACCGCGCTCTGCACCTGTATTTGAGCTCCGAATGAAATCTGTGGATTGAAGATGCTGCGAACGACCGCATAGCCGTTCGGCGACAGTGTCGGCGACCCGATCATGCCGGTCGCGGCCGAGACCAGGGGAATCGCTGTGATGCTCGTCCGCGAGCCGCCGATCGGCCAGATCGCGAGCTTCTTGTCGTTGATGATTTGCCAATTGATGTGCGCCGCGCGCGCCACGCGGGCGATCTGCTGCTGCAGCGTTCCTGGCAGGTACGTCGGCGGCATCTGAACGCTGACGCCATTGTTTTCAAATTGGAGCGGCTGCGGCTGATACTTCTGCGCCAGTTGCGACATGATCGTCGCGACGTCGGTCGATTGCCCGAAACTGGACGCCGGGATCGGCACCACTCCGCTGTAATAGCCGCTTTGTGCGGAACCGATCAGCGGAACGACCGGCGCCTGATTGTAGTCCGGCATCGCCGCCCAGATGGTGCCGCCAAAAACCGGCGCGAACCCAGAGTTAGGATTGCCAGCCGAGATCAGAATCGAGTTCTTCTGGACTGAGTTGAAAATCTGGCCGAGCACCGCCAACTGCTGCATCTTGGAATCTTCCATCCCGTAGATGCGAAAATCGGCCTGCACCTTTGATGGCGTTCCGGCATTTTGAATCCGCACCGACGCGCGGAATCCATCCAGCGTGATCGTATTCTTTCCGGAACTTGCAAACGATGTCGGCTGGCCGGTGCTCTGCTGCGGAGCCAGCGTGATCGTAAATTGCAACAGCCGCTGCTGGAAACTGTTCTGAGACTGAAAGTCGGATTGCGGCAGCGATGCCGCATCCGTCGCGGCGACCGGTTGATCGGCCGGACCAGATTGAATCACCACTCTGGTCGGGTTGTCCTCGGACAATTAACCAGCCTCCCCGGCCGCGGCAAGGTCGGGCGCCTCGAGGTAAATCAACTGATAGCGGGAGCCGAGGCCGGTATAGACAGGGTCCTGCGGATCATTGGCGGCCTGCGTATCATAGAAAACAAAATCGCCGATGAATCCCAGATAAGAATCTCGAACAATTCTATTGAGATTTTCAACTATCACCGACGCCACGATCAGGGAGTTGCCGACGTAGAGCGTCATGAACATGCCATAGGCGGTTTGCACAAGAACAATCGTGCAGGCCTGGCCGGCAAGCTGGACCTGGAATTGCTGGTTGGGGATCGCCTGTGTCGGAACGAGCAGCATTTATTGCCATGTCCCCGGTGCTGGAAAGTTGTTCATCCCGCCGCTGCTGCCAGCACCGCCGTTCGCGACCGGCGAGACATTCCCTGTGCTTTGCTGGCCGGCCGATGTCGGGCTTTGCGTGTTCGAGAGCGTCGAGGTCGCGCTCTGCCTGATTTCCTGAAACCAGAAGTCCACAACGATCACGCCGACACCGTTTTCGGCACTGCGCTTCCAGTCGATGTGCGTTATGTTGCAGCTATCGTAAATGTCCTCCGGCGTGATCACCGTGTAGAGATTGAGATCGGCAGCGGCCGCGCGTGCCGAGACCAAGAGCGCCTGGCGATCAGATTCCGACGGGCCTGAAGCTACTCGTACACGGACGTCAAAAGGATGCTGCACCTTGTCGTAACTGACAAAGGAGCCCTGCTCGATTGGCTCGTCGGCAATCGTGTAATCCTGCTTATAGTCGAAATCGACCACCGAATTGTAGGGGAATGCCTGCGCTCCGTTCAGGAATATACCCCACCCTGATTGCGGCCCCCCGAAGAAACCCAGCAGTGACGAAATCGCGTCCGCGAACAGTAGCACGACCGGGTTCGCGCTGTAGCTCGATAGATTCGGCACTCCGGGGACGTCGGGGATGTCGGCCATCACTGCATTCCCGTATTAGCCGGGGACAATATCGATTGCCGTTTCAGCGCGCCGCCAATGTCCGCTGCGATCCCGTCAGCATCGTCTGCCTTCGGAGCATTTACGTTCATGGTGCCGATGTTGACCTCGCTGCTGCTGGTGCTCGAAGCCGCCGGCGCACCGCGGCTTCCTGCGCTCCCGCGCGCGCCGAGCGCGCTGTTGAAGCGGCGCTCATATTCTAGGACATTGGTGCCATAAGCATCATGACGGCTCGGATCGTTCATGCCGCCCTCGCCGGCGAGCCACGCACGCGAGGCGCCTTGCGGTCCGTATTTCGTCACATACTGACCAAATTTGAAATCGAAAATCTGATCCTGAAGATCCTTGTTCGCCATGAACTCCTGCGGCGTCACACGGCGTCCCAACGCCTCCTGAGACCATGGGCCGATATTGTTGCCCATGATCTGATACCGGCCATAGGCGCGGTCTCCACCGGCCGTGGCAGGCCCCACAGCCGCGTAGCCGCCGCTGCCAGCGCTTTCAACGGCGGCGATGGCGTCCCTATAGGACGATCCACCACCGCCGAACACCTGGCGGCTCAGGCCGTCCGCAAGCCGCTTCCTAGCGTCATCCATTTCCGGTGATCCGGACGACGTTGTCGAAGCCTTTGCTCCGCCCATCCCGAACAGCCCCATGAACCATTTGACATCGGCAATGTCCTGCTTGATCGCCTTGGTAAATATGTTCGCGACCGCAGTAAGGGCTGGGAATGTCTCTCGCGCCAGGTTCTCAAATGCGTTAGTGAGTGCTGCGGTTTCTTTCTGGAGTTCCCTCGCCTCGGCTGCGCTCTGGCCCGTTGCTCCACCCATCGCCCGAGCTTCCGCCTCAAGCTTTTTGAAATTATCGATCATCAGGTTGAAGATGTCTTGATTCATCCCGGGAAGATATCCGGCGAATGTCCGCGCCTCGCTGGTGCTGAGTTTTCCGCTTGCGATCTGGGCCGACAAGAATGCCTGCGCCTTGCGATAGACGGTGTCGGCATTGTCGGTCCGCAGATCAATGCCGGCTTGGTTCGACAGCGACGTGAGACCGCCTTCTGGCATCTTGTTGCCATACTTGATCTGGTTCAGTTCGTCCTGCATCGCACTGAGCGCCGATGTCGCGCTCGATGCGTCGCCGCCGACTCGCTTCACCATCTCCTGCCACAGCGACAAGTTCTGGACGGACGTTCCGATCGACGCCGCCATCCGCCCCGTCGTGGCATCCATCGTGACCATGTGCCCGACGAACCCGGCAATCTCGGCACCGGCGAATGCCCCGATCAGCCCCAGCGCGCCCTTGCGCACGAATCCGAGAGCTTCCGCGGATTTGCCAGCCGACTCCTCAATCGCTTTGCCGAAGTCGAGCGCGCTGTCTTTAGTTTTTTTGAACGCAGCCAAAGCATCTCTTTGACCTTCCGTCCATTGACGGCTGTCAATGCCTAGCGTGACTATAAGTTCGTCTATGACGATTGTAGCCTCCTACAGAAGCAGCATTCTTTCTCTAGCCCACACGTCAGGATGCTTTGCAGCCTTGCGGCGATTGCAATCTGCACATAGCAATTGAATGTTCTCTATATCATTTCGGCCCCCGAGCAGCATGGGCATCACATGATCTGCGTGATAACCGGATTTGATCGAAACTCCACAAAGTGAATTAGCACAGCGATACTTCTGTTTTGCTGCTAATTCTTTAATTTCTTTAGCTGTATGATTGCCCCCTACGGCCCGTTTTTTGGCGGCCCTGTTTCTGCAAATTATTCGAGCCTCTTCTGGGTGAGATTTTCTCCACGCAGCGTTGTACTGCCGCGTCTTTTCCCGGTTGTTTTGATTCCACTCGGTCTGATATGCGATTTTTTCTTCACGTTGTGCCGAATAAGACGCCTTTTTTTCGGCTAAAATCGCTTCGCGGCATCGCCAATATCTAGCTCTAGCCCTCTCCTTTTCCCTTTCAGTAGCCGCCATTGATCTTTTCCTGACGTCGCCGCAACCGATCCATCACGCGCTGATTATAGGCGTCAATCAGGTAGATTTCTATTAGGTCATAAAGGTCTGCGGTCGAGTAAACCGTTTGCAATTCGTGAAGGGTCGCAATCTTGCAGGATATCGCAAACCCGATTCGCTGGCTTACGTTTACGTATTCGACTAGTCCGTCGTCCGTGGCGTCATTATTGAAGATATCAGTGCCGACAGGGCGTCGGCTGGAGAAAAACCCGTATGCACACTGACCACTTCATTACGCAGCCACCAGCGAGTTGCGATCTCCTCAATGTCACCATCCAGATCAGCCCGCCTTAATGATTGCTCCGGGAATTTAGGGTCAGGAATGATCTGGACACAATTTAAGAGCTCCTCAGCTAACGGAATCATGATGTTGGGATCCATGTTGCCGCGCAGCAGAGAGTTAATCCCCATGATGGCGATGCCCTCCCAGCCGGCGTTCTTGAGGTCGAGGGGAAGTGTGCCTCCGGTGTTCACCACCGCGTAGGCCACCCGCTGTATCCAGCGATCCGCGGTCAACGCATCCCATTCAGTGATCAGGAATGTCTTGCCCAGGTCGCGATTCTTGCAATTTGGGAAGCTGGGAACCTGGACGGTCTTAATTGTTCGGGCCATGCGGTTTTGCTCCGAGCCGGGGATAATCGACTTCCGGTGGCGGCTCGGGCCGCGCTGGCGGAAAGTCGATCGGGAGCAAAAACTCTACACGAGTTATCTTCTCGCCGTCCATTTCAATCGCTTTGACATGGGGACATCGAAAAATGGTGTGTGGCTCACCGCACCGCTGGCATTCGTCGGCCATTAGCTCGACGGCGACGGCGCGAAGCCGCCCCAGGTGATCTCAAAGTTGCGCGGCTGCAGCAGCCGCTTCGCGTGCGGGATCGGCTTGTAGCCGGTCAACGTGCCTTGGACGAGCGTGTATTTCGTCGCGATCTGCGGCATCTTAATCAAGCCCGAAGCCTGATAGGTCGTCCGTGTCGACTGCTGCTGCGTCCACCACGCATCGAAAATCGCACATGAGGCCGAATCCGCCTGCAACGATATTTGCTGCGGGATCGGCACGAACACGAAGCCGGCTGATAGGATACCGTCGACGCCCATCATGATTTCTGCCGACTTGATCGCCGGAATGTCGAAAGCCTCATCCGTGGCAAACCCCTGAATCTGCACCGGTCCGGTCAGAACAAGAGGAATGTTCAATGTTAGGACGATATCGGCTGCGCCTACGCTGCCCATGGCTTAGATTCCTCTATTGAACGGCGACGCTGGAGAGCGGCTGACGGTTCTTTTTACTCTGATTCTCGAAAGCCGTTAGAATCTGCAGGTTGGTTTCAACATGAAGGCCGCAGCACCAATCGGATTGCAGAGGATAGATATGGTCAACATGGTACATAATTCCGGTCTCTTTAGTTAGTCTCGCAGCCTCCGCATAGATCGCTCGCATTTTGGCCTTATCGGCCCAACTAGGCGTCGCCTGCTTTTCTGCCGCGCGCCGCAATGACCGTCTAAACCTATTACCTTCCGGCTTTTCCTTATTGTACTTTGACTGCTTATCTGCCAGCTCCACTTTGTTGGCTTCCTTGTAGGCCCGTGATCTGGCGTTCTCTTTTTCCTTGTTCCTGAGATGATCCCGGTGCCGCTGTTCGCGAATCCGATCCTTATTCTCTTGCCGCCACTTCTTGCGCTTCGCCGAAATTTCGTCTTTTCGAACGATTAAGTCGGCCTTGGCTTTTTCTCGCACCAGTTCTGGATTGTCATCCTTGTATTTTTTTGACCTAGCTTTTTCTCGTTCCCGGTTCTCTCGGTAGAACCTCTCGTTATTTGCTTTAACTCGATTCGCTTTGTGGACTTCAGCACAGGGAACGCATCTCCCTCGACGCTTGATATGAGCTTCAGCCTCGTTGCAATCCTGACATATTTTCATGCCGTGATTTTATCATTGAACGGCGATCGAACTCAAGCTGATGCTCTGAACCGAACCCCTATCTAAGTAGAACAGCGTGATTGCCCACGGCCCGCGATTGGCCCGCACCGTGGCGGATTGCTGGTTGACCTGCAGGTAATAGCCCTGGGTCTGAAGCGTCGGGGCGATGACGGCACCGGCCTGCTGATTTACTTCCGCTATTTGCGTCTCGGAAATCGGGCCCGGTGCTGCGGCGCCGAAGTTGAGACCGGCCTGAATCGGGGTTGCCAGCGCCTGCTCAATCAGTCCTGCGCCGGCCTGATTAAACGGAATCGCCTTCATTATCGACAGAAAGTTCAAAAGTGTATTCTGCAGGAGGTTGTTCCACCAAATCTGGTTGATGTAGCTGTCGAACCACTTGAACGGTCCTGTGACCGTGCCGCGCTGCTCGAGCGTGAAGTTCTGGTTCGCAGTCGCGACCGCACCGAAATAATTGTAGCCATTTCCAAATGAGCCGATGACCTGCGGATTGCCGCCGAGATTGACTGCGGCCTGGGCGGTGGTGACATCGGAAACAAGTCCGGGCTGTGTCTTGTAGGCGAACGTGATTCGGCCGTTGGTTTCTTCGAAGTCGATCGCCGCTGCGGATCCGCAGATGAACGCAGCCTGATTCAATCCCGTCAATTCTGACTGCAGGAAGGTGCCGGAGTCGCCGTTGTTGGGGAGGATGAAGCCCATCGTCTCGGTCTGCGGCGGGTTCGATCGCGCCAGCACATCATGGTCATCGACCACGTAGGCATAGCGATTCGGGAAGGCGTTCTTCCAAGCTGCAAACGCGAGTTTAAGCGTGTTGCCGGAGCCGCCATCTGGATCAAACGTTGTCGCATAGCAGGCAAAGTTCGTCGTGACCGCGACGACACCGTTCATGAACGAAGCCGGCGTCGCGGCCGCGGCACCCTGCGACAGGAAGGCGCCGGTCGCCTGCGTCAGCAACAGCGGAGCGGCCAGGGTGCCGGTGGCAAAGGCAGAGGTCGAAGGCGCCCCGGTGATCCCAGATGTGACGATGAACGCACCCGAGAGCGAATCGAACGTGACGACAGGAGCGGTCGCCAGGCCGGTCATAGCCTCGCTGGCGACATTGAGTTGCGCGCCGCTGATTTGATAGGTCCCGATGCCGCCTGGCGTCCCGGTGAGCTGCGCAGTGATCAGGACGCCCGCCGGAACGCTGGTTCCGGTAAGCGTCTGTCCGACGGCGATCGCGTGGTCGCTGTCGACGGTGACGTCGAGCACGGTGCTGGCGCTGGTGCAGGATGCTGACGACGCTGTCGTCGCCTGGCTCATGATGTAGGTACCGGCGCCTCCTGGGGTGCCGGAAAATTGGCTCAAGATCGTCGTAGATGCCGGAACACCGGTACCGGTGACGGTATCCCCGACAGAGATCAGGCCGGTAACTGCCGTCACGACCAGTTGAGTCGTCGGCGATCCCGCGCTCGCCGTGAAGCTGGCGCCGATCGATGCAGTGAACGTGGATTCGGTAGGATCGGTGAATGCTGCGGTGATCGCGGCCGCGACGCCGGAGAAACTGGTCTGAGTCGAAAAGTTGATGATCGAGATGACGTGCGAATAGCCGTCCATCACTATGGTCAGCGATCCAGACAACGCCTGTAGTTGGGCCAGCGTCAGCGCAGCGCCAGCGTTTCCGCCCCATAGATAGGCCGCGACCGCCGCCTGATTGTAGTGCGCGAACAACAAAGCACCCGGGATCGAATCAGCCCCGGTAAATCCACCGAAATATCCGGATCCCTTGCCCGGCCCGCCATTGGCGAAAATGTCCTCCGGGGATCCGGAGCCAAAGAACGAGGTGACCGCCGACCCGAGCGCGAAACTATAGACAGCACCGAGCGGAACGCGATTCGAGGCGGTGCCGGCCATCGTGATGATGTCGAGTTGCTCGCCTCCGGCCGGGAGGACGCTCGGGGTAACTGCGACGAATAGCGACGCCGGAATGGTGGTCATCTATCGGATTCCCCCGATTGCGAGTCTTGAAGCGATAACACGATCAGCCGAAATCCACAATTATGCGCCTAGACCCGGTTGATACTGCGAATTGTCGGCCTGGGAATAGTCCAGCGACGGACCTGAACTCGGCGGCACCGGCGGAGCGACCGCATCGACGTTGAGCAGCGTCAGCGCGACCGAATCAGCGAACTCCTGCGGGACCATGATGCTCTGGTCGATTTGCAGCTTCGCCTCGATCACCCACCGCCATTCGTACTGCTTTTCGGCGTTCACGAACGGCCGCCAGCCCGGGTCGTCGGCATAGAGCGGCGTGATCGGTAGGCCGAAGGCCTTGAAGAAACGGGTCGCATATTCGTCCCGGAAGGCCGTAGAGACGGTTTGGGCCATATCGGTCGCAAGATAGCTCGCCGCATGGAAATCAAGCTGTACGGTCACGACAGACTTCTGCGTCATGGTCTTGAGACCGGCCGAAAAGACCGAGTTGGCCGGTACCGTCAGATTGGAGTTGATCTCATAGGTCCCGGACCCACCAGGCGCCCCGCTGTCCTGGGCGATGATCTTGGTACCGCGGGGAACCGTAGGGCCGAACAAGATTGCCCCGATTGTGATGTTTCCGCGCACGGACGCGGCCGCGAGTGTGCTTCCGCTGATCGACCCCACAATCCGGACGTCCTGGACGCTGTCGATATTGGTCTCCAACCGCTCGAACCGAGTCGGCATCATCATCACGAAATTCGGATTCTTAGGCTCGGCGACTTGATTCGGCTGGGCGCCGATCACGCTGGTGTTAGGCGGAAGGACATCGACCAGGAAAGCCCCTAAGAGCCTCTGGAGATCAGATTGTGTGGGACTGATCGATATCGCAACGGTCACTGCGGTGCTTTATAAAACAGGATGTTCAGCTTCGCGGCTGATGCGGTCTGGATGAACTGAAGATTCGCCAGCGGCCCTTGATAGTAGAGCGGCGGATCGGCCACAAGGATCGGATTGCCGATCGACGCCGTCGGCACCACGACTCCATCATCGGTGTAGCGCACAGGCTGGGTATCGGTGCGAATCACCACGGCGTTAGCGCCGGCCGGAATGCCCCCGGCCGCACCATTCCATGCTCCAATGCATGTGGAAAGCTTCGTCGCCGTGGTCGGCGAGAGCTGGCACGATCCCAGCGGGACGAGAGGCTGCCCTGGAATCCCCTGTGTCATCGCGGCGAATGATCCGGAGATAAAGAGCGCTAGAGCGAAAACTATTCTCATTTTTGATCTTCCTTGTTCCAGCGCTATTCACCTAGCGGGATGGGGAAACGTGGGGTAGCGTTACGAATCTAGAAATCTCTGACCGCATAGTAGGATTGATATGGCACTGCGCCCACAATAGTCAGACTAGGTATCAGTGACCACTGACTACCACCATCGACCACGAACCAAGATGGTGTAACGGAGTGAGGGAAAGACTTGAAACCTGAAAACTGTGCCAAGCAACTCGTCTTGAATCTCGGATCATTCTTCGCGGCGTTGATGAGATTTGCTATCTCACCCGTTGGGCCGCCATACGTACTTGGATTAGCTACTCCAAGTGTCGTCAGCGTAGAAACAGCCGGATAGATGGCCTCCATCGCACCTTCGTAACACTCGACGGTAATCGGAGCGAGCCCGATACCTGCTCTTTGCGCGTCTGAACATTGCGCCGTGATCGCCGCCTCGTAAGCCGGATATACGTTATTGAAGAAATTGCTTTGGGTGTTGCCGAAGTCGCTGTACCCAAAATTGACGGCTCCAGTTATCCCCGTTGAACATATAATCGGCGGGCCGCCATTAGTGGCAGAAACCTGAATGACAAGGCCAACAACGCTGACAACCCAATAGTTCGCAGTCTGGCTGTTGGAGAGGATCGGCAATTCTGGCGGGAGCGTCCCCCCATTTAAGATAGAGAACGAAACTTTCGCTCCCACCACGAACCCGGTCACATTGCACGTAATATTCGCGCCCGAAATCGCCGTAACCGTGCGCGTCATGCGCTGGCCTTCTTGCCAGTCCCAAATAATGTAATCGATAGCGTTCGACATCTGCGTGGCATTGCCGCTCGCGTAGTCGCTAGCCGCGCCGAGTAGCCCGCTCTTTGGTGGCGTGCCGCCCAGCGCAAGCGTATCGGGGCCGCACGCCGTCATGGCTGCCGTATATCCGGCATCGGTAGGCCCGACAGACTGCGAGCCTGACCAGTACGTCGCATAGGAAAGCACGTCTGATTTATCAATCGGACGATTGGGCGAAGCGTTGTAGCTCGTTCCAATGATCGTATTGTAGACTGCGTTTCCGGTGGTCAAATACTGACCATTCAAACGAATGTTTCCGGCATCCCCGGCCGCCCCGCCGTCTGCCTGTGACGGGCACGCCAAAACGATTTTCAAGCGGCTTCTGCTTTGTCCTGCCCCGGCCCATGCAGCAACGGCCAAGGTGGACATTTGCGCGACTTTGAGTCCGTACCAGGTCGAGTACCCGGAGACGAAATCAGGGGCACCAAGCATGTTCCCCGCGGTCACGGCGTAGAACGTGTACTGGAATGCCGCCGCAACGTTCCAGACTTCGTTGTGGTGCTCGCAATA
>Ga0181536_10006508_pt1 | contig 11696 bp, 5 predicted proteins | sample PEATcosm2014_Bin_41_FD_121105 | JGI IMG/M metagenome (GOLD analysis project Ga0181536, IMG submission 121105) | Peatland microbial communities from MTU Mesocosm Facility, Houghton, MI, USA - PEATcosm2014_Bin17_60_metaG | ecosystem: Environmental > Terrestrial > Soil > Wetlands > Peat | place...
CCTCGGCGCGCTCAATGGCCGTGGTGGAAAGCGGACCAAAGTCAAATTGCCCGCCCATATCGCCGGCATCGACGCCATCGAGCAGAATCTTGTTGGCGTCCGAGTTGCCGCCGCGGATAAACAGCGAAGTCTGCGCTCCGAGTTGGCCGTCCTGCGCCACAATCGTGCCCGGCATCAGCCGCAGCGCGCTCACCAGGTCGTCGCGCAAAGCCAGATCGAGAGGCCCAAGAACGCTGGTAGCCTCGCTGGTCTGCGGCTGCGGCGTGAGAGTTCCGGTCGCGGTCACCACGATCGACTCGCGCACCCACTCCGGCTCCATCACCAGGTTGCGCTCGATGTTATCGAGCCGGCCGGCGTAAAAGTCCGGCGTCTCCATCTGCCGAAAGCTCTTGGCCGAGGCTACCAGAAAAAAACGGCCCTCGACTCCGGTAAGAATCTGAAAGCTGCCGTCGGCCGAGGTGACGGCGGAACCGACGACTTTTCCGTTGCTGATGAGACTCACATTGGCGCCGGTGACCTTAGCGCCGGAGGCATCTGTAACCACGCCGCGGATGGACGCGGCCGGACAGGCAGCCGCGGCAAATGCAAGCAGGATGACGGTGAAAGCGATGGGCAGCGCGCGGCAGATGCGGGCACGCAAAGATGCTGTAAAAGTCATAATAGCTCCTTCGTTCCCCTCGGAACGCAAGCGGGGTTGGGCGCCGAGGACCGGTCTCCTGACTTGCGCCTTCTCCAGCCACCTTCCCAAAAACGAGCCCGCGAGGCTCGCCTCCAGTGGTTATCCGGGAACTTCCGCTGGCGGCGGAAATACCCAGGCTGGTTCCCAACCCTGGCCGAAACGACGGACCTGCGGGCAGGGGCGCTCACAGTTGCGGGGCAGTGGCGGAATTTCACCGCCTTCCCGAGCATCCTGGCGATAGCCGTGGTGAACTACGCTGCCCCACAGGGGAGCAGCCTCTATGCCATGGAACGATTTTCCATGACATCAACTTTTATAAACGGGGGCGGGGCGCGAAGTCAAAAAAGGAAAGTGGATGCATGGACTCGAGTCGTTGCGGCGGGTCTGAATCGCGGGCTGTGCCGCTCAGGAGTGGTGACCCCGGGAAGACTCGAACTTCCGACACGCAGTTTAGGAAACTGCTGCTCTATCCACCTGAGCTACGGGGCCACGTTGAAATGATTGATGTCAATTGATACTGTTCGATTTCTTCAACCCATTTTAACCCATTGGAGTAAAAAGGCTTCATTCCCCCGACTCTTGAAAGGTTGCGAAATGAAGACGAAGAAAACACGGCATCAACAGGAATTGCACGCTGGGACGAAATATAAACTAAGTCTTTTATTTTCAATCTCTTCCTGGTCTGATTCCCCGCCGCTTGCGGCGTAAAGTCAAATCGGGTTTTCAGGATACCTCGCCGCTTGCGGCGAGGTCGTTCATTTGTGGCGGCAAGTGGGGATCGAACTATTTAACCTCATTTGCAATCGGTAAGTTACAGATTCTACATTGCCATGGTTGCCATCAATGCCACGGTTGCCGGAGACCATTGCACACTATTGCACGCCAGGGACAGTTTGGCAAAACCCGTACAACGCGACGTTGTACGACATCGAAGCGGTGTGGGGCGAACGGGAACAAATGATGTGGCCGCTCATTTGAGCAGTACCGGCGCAGCCTCATTGCCGCCGAGGCGGAGCAGCCGTCCATGCGAGTGGAGCCGGGCACGTTTGGCTGTCGTTTACCGCGACGGCCAATTGAGTCCGGCTCCTTCCTCGCGTGTCTACTTCTTTGCCGCCATTTTCAGTGCCGCCCACCGCGCCCTAGCCGCCGCTGCAATTCTGGCGCGTCCCTCGGGGGAGAGGTTGCGCTTCGCCTTCTTGGCGGCTTTCGCGGGTTTGGCCGCAACCTTTACCACCCCTGCCGGACGGCCTCTCTTCTTCGCTACTGGTGACAACGCACCGGCCAGCAGTGCGCGTGCTTCTTGAAGCCGAAGAATCTCGGCATCGATTTCGGAAATCAAGTTGGTTATGCTCATGGTTATATTCTCCCGTTTCTCAATATAACACTGGAGCGTGAGTTAAAGTCAGATCGTCAACGCTCAGAAGCCGGCGGGGGAGAAACAGGCTGGAAATAAACGATGAGCCGGCGCCGACCTTGTCGGTGCACACGGCGACAATCTCACAGCCGCGTTGCGCAGCCATATTATGGAGATCGAGAAGGATGCCCAGATATCTTTTCGTTCCGTCCGCCTTGAGGGTCTACGCTCTGCGCGCCGGCGGAGCCTTGCAGCTTGCGGAACGGACGCCGGCACGACGCGAGAATCACAGTTTTGTCATCGCATTGCGAGGGCCGGCATGCGCAGCGTGACGCGAGTTCCACGGCCAAGCCGGCTGGCGATCTCCGCTCTGCCGCCGTGAAGAGTCATGATGCTCTGAACGATGGCCAGCCCCATTCCCGAACCGCCGGAACTCTTGGATCGAGAAGGATCGACGCGGAAGAAGCGATCGAAGACCCTGGGCAGCGCTTCAGCGGGAATGCCGGCACCTGTGTCTGAGACCTCGATGCGAACCGCGTCGCCTTCGGCCGTGGCCGCCAGCGTGACCGTCCCTCCGCGCGGCGTGTGCGCGATGGCGTTCGAGACCAGGTTGCTGACTGCCCGCAGCACCAGCGAGCGGTCGAGTCCCGCAGTCACAGATTCCGCGCCCTCGCCGGCAACCAGCAATATCCCCGCATCTGAAGCGGATGCTTCGTAATAATCTCGAACCGTTGTCAGCAAAGCGCCGACGTTGACGCGCTCGCGGTGCAGCTCCGTCAGTGGGCTCTCCGCGCGGGCAAGGAACAGGAGATCGCCGATCAGCTCTGAAAGCCGGACGGATTCTTCCAGCGAAGACTCGAGCACCTCGCGGTATTCTTCAACCGTCCGCGGGCGGGCGAGAGCCACTTCGGCTTCTCCGCGGATATTGTTGACCGGCGTGCGCAAATCGTGCGCGATGTCGGCCGTGAACCTCGAGATGCGCTCGAAGGATTCTTCAAGCCGCTCCAGCATTTCATTGAATGTGCCGGCCAGCGACGCGAGTTCCAGAGGGTAGCCTTCCGCCCGTATCCGTTCGCGCAGATTCGTCGATGTGATTCTCCGCGCGGTGGCGGCGATCTCTTCGACGGGCCGAATGCCGTGCCGCGCAATCCGGTATCCCACCAGCGGAAAGAGAACCGACGCCGCCAGCAGAATGCCCCAGAACCATAGCCGATAGCGCGCCAGCAGCTCCTCTTCCTGCGAGACGTCGATGGCGATTTGAACCGTGTCGCTGTGAGCCGGCGGTGTGCCGACGGCAACCGTAGCGCTGGTGACCCGGAATGGTTGCCCATGCCTGCCCGCCATCGCAATCGAACGCTCGGAGCGGCCGCGGGTTTGGCCGGCTAGCTGGGCAATATCCAACTGTTCGGCCATGCCGGGAGTCGTAAGGATGGGCGCGCCCTGTTCGTCGAGCAGGCGAATGTAGAACTGCTGGTAGCGGCGCGCGGCAGACTCCAGTTCAATCTCTTCACGCAGCGCATCTTCATCGTCCGGGCGTTCGCGCAGCATGGAGCGAAGCACGTGCAGCTTGTCGGCAAGAAACATCTCAGTGCTTCTTTCCAGCTCTATGCGTAGAACTATGTAAAGGCTGGCCGTGCCCAGCAGCAACAGCAGCAGGCCGGCGAGCGAGTAGGCCGCCGTCAGCCGGAATGCCAGGGCCCGGCGCGGCCGTGGCGTGGCCGGCGAGCTATGCTTCGGCTTCAAGGACATAGCCGGCTCCGCGAACCGTGCGAATCAGTTTCACGGGGAAGGGGTCGTCCACCTTGCCGCGCAACCTCCGCACGTTGACGTCCACAACGTTCGTATCGCTGTCGAAGTTCATATCCCAAACCGATTCGGCGATCATCGTTCGGGACAACACTTCGCCCGCTCGCCGCGCCAGCAGCGTCAGGAGGAGAAACTCCTTGGAAGTAAGCTCGAGCTTCTGGCCGGCGCGCGTCGCCCGCTGGCGCAGCAGATCGATCTCCAGGTCGGCCATGCGCAGGGTCTCCTGCGGGCGCGGCGTCGAGCGGCGCAACAGCGAGCGCACCCGAGCCAGGAGTTCGGAGAATGCGAACGGCTTTACCAGGTAGTCGTCGGCTCCCAACTCGAACCCACGGACGCGTTCATGCACGGCGTCGCGCGCTGTGAGCATCAGAACCAACGCTTTCCGGCTCGCCTCGCGCAAGCGCGCAAGTACCTGCCAACCGTTCAGCACCGGAAGCATCACGTCGAGAACAATAAGGTCGAAATCGACTTCCTGGGCCAGGTGCAGGCCTTCCAGGCCGTCGGCTGCAACGTCGATGACGTAGCCGGCTTCGCTGAGTCCTTTCTTGAGAAACATGGCAGTTTTGACTTCGTCTTCGATAACCAGGATCTTCATTTGCCACGCTCCTTTACAAATCCGGATTTGCTATCGGAACCGCTCACGGGGATACGGGGTATCAAAATTCAAACCGCAGCGCGAACTGCATCTCGCGCGGCGTTCCCGATCCCACCGGGGTGATGGGCGATACGATGGCGGTGTTCAGGTTGATCGTATTGGCGATCTGGCCGAATCCCGCCCCTGCCTCACAGGCTGCAGGGCCTGTGGCTGAACCGTTCCCTTCACACGTTGCCCCCGGCTGACCCAACTGAGGGTGATTGAAGACGTTGTAGAACTCCGCGCGGAATTCAATCTTCGCGCGCTCCCGCAACGGAATCGTTTTGCCGGCGCCCATATCGACCTGCCAGGTGCCCGGCCCGCGGATCGGGTCGCGCGGCGCGCTGCCGAATACGCTCGCATTGCCGGCTGCATCGAGGGCCGGGATTTCAAATGCGGCGGGATTGAACCACTCCGCAATCGTTTTGCCTCCGGGCGGAGTGAGAGAAACGCCCGGAACCAAATTGGGGCGCTGTGTGCCGGCCTGATTGCCGTCCGGCCCGTCCAACTGCGTTACCACATTCATCGGGAAGCCGGTGCGCGCCAGCGCCGACGTGGTCAGTTGCCAGCCGCCCGCAATCGCGTCGGCAACCCCACTCCGGTTCAGCAGCGTCTTGCCGTGGCCGAAGGGAAGTCGATAGACCGCATTGCCATTGACCACATGGCGTGCGTCCCAGGCGCCGCTGGCGCGATCGCAGGCCTGACACGCCTGATTCTGCGGCTGTATCTCGTCGCCGTCGCCGCTGCCGTTGGAGCCGTTGTCGATCTCGTGCGACCACATATAATTGGCCGCCACCAGGAGCCCGTTCGAGAACGGACGCCGTATCGACACGGAGAGACCGTCGTACGCGCTCATGCCGGCCGAGCCGCGCCACTGAAAGCCGGTAGCGCAACTGCCGGCAGGCGCACTCGCGTTCCAGGCACATTCTGGATATTGCGTCTGCGGACCATACGCGCCCGTGGACGAGTTGTACGCCAACAGGTTTGTCTCGCCCTGCTCGAGCAGATGCACGCCGTGGCTTCCCAGGTAGGAGACCGTGCCCACGAAGCTCGCCGGCAGCTCCCGCTGCGCCGAGAAGCTCCACTGCTCAACATACGAGTCTTTGCGATCCCGTTGTTCGGCGCTCGGCATGTAGGCTGCGCCCGCGGCGCTGAGCGCGTTGGCTCCGGCGGCGGTCAGAACCGCGTCGGCCTGGATCGGACACGATGCGGGCGGGCAGTAGGAGAGCGTCGATTTGGAACTGCTTGCCGAATAGGAAGGTACCTCGTTTCCGGCGGGCAGATTCTGATCGTCCAACTGTCCGTCTTCGTGGTAGATGCCGAATCCGCCGCGGATCACCGTCTTTCCGTTCTTTCCAGGCGACCAGGCGAAGCCCAGGCGCGGATCGACATCGCCGTAGTTCTGCCGGCCGAAGCTCGAGCCCACGGGGCAGTATCCCTGCGGTCCGCAGGTCGAGAAATCGAAAGGCTCGGCCAGCCCGTTATTTTCGTCGAAGAGACCGAAGACGGTGTAGCGCAGGCCCAGGTTCAGGGTGAGATTCGGCCGCCACTTGTACTCGTCCTGCGCGTAGAGCAAGTAATCGTTCTTGCGCAGTTCGTTGACCGGCAGCGCGCCGGTCAGACTCGCTTTTCTGACTGCGTTCGCCGCCAGATTCTCCACCGAGGAAAACGTAATGGTTCCGTCTTCCGGGTGATCCTGGTTCATTTGAACGCGGCGGTACTCCACTCCGGCTTTGAAGGTATGCCGGCCGTAGGTCCAGATCAGGTTGTCGTTCACCGAAAACGAGTTGCCCACGTAAAGGCTGGTGTAATCGTAGTTCTCCGTGACAAATCCCGGCCCAATGCCATTCTGAACCGCAATCTTGTAAACGATTCCGGCGCGGCTATTGTTGTACTGGTTGTTGGTGGAGCGGTTGAAGCCCGCATGGGCCTCGTTCACGAAGCGGGGGTTGAAGACGTGCAGCAATTCCAGCGCGCCATTGACCGGCGCGGAGACCTTCTGCTGCAAGTCCGTCGCGGAAGCCGAGAGCGGCTGCGTATTGACCGACCGGTCGTAGTTGAAGCGCATGAAGCCGGTGGTCTTGGTCGAGAAGCGCTGATCGAGCCGCAGCATGAACGAGTTTTCGTTCACCACCTGCGTGCAGTTGCAGATCACAATGTCGGTGTTCGGGTCGCTGGTGGCGTATTCCGTTGTCTTTGCGCCTGCTCCGGGGAATCCTTGGATGATTGCATACACGGGCGAGGTGCTCGGAACTGTCGCGGCGAGCGCCGCGCTCGGCACGTCGCCGCTGGCCGGATAGCCCCAGTTCTGCCGGTAGGCTTCAGAAGCGAGGAAGAAGAAGGTCTTGTCGCGCACGATGGGTCCGCCCAGCGATCCGCCGAACTGATTCAGGCGCAGCGGCTGCTTGGCTTCCGGCTGAGTTGCAAGGTTGGGGGTCCAGACCGCCGGGGTGCCCCAGGCAGGCAGCGGCGCGTCAAAGAAATCGTTGCGCAGGTACTCGAAGAGGCGTCCGTGGAAGCGGTTGGTGCCCGAGGGCGAGGTCACGTTCAATTGAGCGCCGCCCGTCCCGCCTTCCTCGGCGGTCGACATCAGCGAATCGACGCGGAACTCCGTGATAGCGTCCAGCGGAATGGCCAGCCGCACCCAGGCGCGCTGCGTCTGATTTACGATGTTGGTCGCGTCAACGCCGTCATAGGTGAAGTTGCTGTCGTCGAGGCCCCGTCCGGCGAACCGGACCGACCGCTGGTTGCTGCCGCCGGTGTCGATGGCGCCGGGGACAAATGCCGTCAGCTCCGACCAGTTGCGGCCGTTCAGCGGCAGATCGTCGGCCTGCGTTCTCTCGATCAGGCCCGTCACCGCGCTGGTGTTGCGGTCCAGCAGCGCCGAAGCGGCCGAAACTTCCACGCGCTCCTCGCCGCCCGCGACCGGCAGCGTCGCATCCAGAGTGCGCGTCCTGCCAATGACCTGCTGAACATAGACGAACTCTACCTTCTTGAACCCTTGATGCTCGATGGCGACGGTGTAAATTCCCACCGGCAATTGGGGAACACTGTAGTTTCCGCTGGCATCCGAAATCGTTTCCCGCCGCAGTCCGGTCGCGTTTTCGACAACCGCTATATGCGCCTGCGGCAGCAGCCGGCCCGATGGATCGGTAACCGTGCCGGTCAACCCGCTGCGGTCCACTTGCGCGGCACAGACGCCGGCAAGGAAAAACAACGCGCTCAATCCGATAGAAACGCGAAGGCGCCGCATCGTGGCGGAACTTCCAGCGAATGGACTTTGCTTCTTCTTGCGATGCATGGCTCCCTCCCAAAAGGAAACAATTGATATCCGAGAGATTCCGTATCATGCCGCCGCTCGTTGCGCGCATCGGAATCGCAATCCGGATGTTCAAGCTATGACAGTTGGAAATTCGTGTCCTTGTTCCCGGCTGCGGGGTTCCCAGCTGCTGGCGGAGAACCGCATCGGCTTCTCCCGCGGCGGGCTTTCAAACGTTGCCGCGCGTGCGAGTTTCGATCGCGCTCGATGACGTCCACGCCTTGGCACGACCTCCGAAGGACGCATCGAACGCTCTATATGACAATTTTGTAATCCGGTTTTGTTATATGCAGATCACGTCCAAGTTAAGGTTCAATCAAATATCTATCTCATCGAGACGAGCAATATGGCGAACGCGAAGATCGTCAGGAACCGAGGATGTTGCGATTCATCAGCAAGATACGAAGCTCGGCCGCGAAACGATTGTCACGCCGCGCATTCACGCCACTGTAACAGGATGACAAAATTGTAATTTTCGCGTCATGCTGGCGTCCTTTTCGCGGTCCTAGACTGGCCTCGTTGGCGTTGCTCCCCGGTGCGCCATCTCCTGCAAGCGAAGAGAAAGCCTCAGCCTGTCTCACGTCCAGATCCCGGGCTCAAATTGCATGGCCGATTCCGGGTTAAGCGATGAAAAACACCCAAGGAGAATGATATATGTTGCGAAAGATCTCTCAAAAACACTCTCGGATCAACCATTTGCCTCTAGTCGTCTGCCTGCTGGCAGCGGCGTTGAGCGTTCCGGCGCTCGCTCAGTCCGTGCCCTTCCCGACGTACACAGTCGGCCCGCAGACGAACGGGACTTTTGTCGTCAGCGACGGCACAATCATCACTCCCGCAGGCGCCCAGGTCAACCTCGGCATCCGGGTCCGCGCCAAGTCCGTCGCGCTCAATCCCACGGGCAATCACACCGCCGCCGTCATGGTCATGGGTACGTCGGGTTCTAATGGGAAAGCCGTTGAGGTCTTCAACACCCAAACCGGCGCCGTCTTGCAGACTTACAAACCGTTCGGCGATCCAGACGGCAGCAGCACCGGCATCGCCTACACGCCGGAAGGCAAGTACCTGCTGGTTAGCCAGGACGGCAACTACGGCCCTGGCAGCGTCGTTGGCATCGCCAGCGTCAATGCGGCCACGGGCTTGCTCTCCGACTACGTCCAAGTCAAGGTTCCGATGGCCATCAACGCCGAGGATCAACTGACCACCGTCGCTTGCTTCCCGAACAGCCCTGGGGGGACCTCGGGCAGCTTTCTTATCCCCTGCGGCTTTGCCTATTCGATATTCTCGGATCAGACAATCAGTTCCTATCCCATGGGCATCGCGGTCTCGCCGGATGCCAAGACCGCATACGTCGTGTTGGACAACGACGATACGCTGACCAAGATCGACCTGACCGCGGCAACACCGGTCGAAGGCGCGGAGATCCGCGTCGGCAACGTTCCGCACAGCGTCGTGATCTCGGCTGATGGCAAGACCGCCTACGTCTCCAACGAAGCCGGCCGGATTGCAACCGCGAAGGACTTCCAGGAATACTCCAACGGCACCCCGGTCGTCGCTGCGTATCCAACCGGCTCCACGGCCACCGGCATCGTTTCCGTGGTCGACCTGGCCTCGTTTACGGTCACCGGCAGCATCGAGACCGGCTTGCACCCGACCGGCATGGCCTTCTGGGGCAAGAAGCTGCTGGTCGCCAATGCTTATAGCGACAACCTGTCCGTGATCGACACTTGCACCAACAAAGAGGAGCGGAAGATCAACCTTGGGCTGCCGATCGGCGTGCCCGGGGAAGGCCGTCCGGCATACGGCGCGGGTCCGAACTCGATCGCCGTCGATGAAAAGAACAACATTGCCTACGTCGCGCTCTACAACGCCAACGCGATCGCTGTGGTCGACCTCAATCACGGGGGATGGAACCCCATCCTGGGCCTGATCCCGGTCGGCTATGCGCCGGCCTCGGTTGTGCTGGACATAGCGGACAACGCCCTGCTGGTTGCCAACGACAAGGGCTGGGGGACCACAGGCAACCCGAATCCCTTCGCGGGAACCGTGAGCGGCGCGCCGCTGACGGCAAATTCGGAAACATCCGAATTTGGCGTGACAGCCCTCGAAACCCACCAGGACCTTGGCACTGTCAGCATCGTTCCCGTGCCGAACTCCTCCGCCTTGTGGTCGCTGACGAGCCAGGTCTTCCAGAACAACCACTGGGATCTGGCGGAAAATATCTTCTCGGCCGCAGGTGGCAACAAGCGCGCCAAGCCGCTCGCCATTCCGAACCGGATCGGCGATCCGTCCAAGATCAAGCACGTCTTCCTGATCATTCGTGAAAACCGCACCTATGACCAAATTCTGGGCGATGTGGCCGCCGGCAATGGCGACGCCTCCCTGGCCGTCTTCGGCGACAACGCAACCTACGGCTCCGTCACCCCCAACGCGCACGCGCTGGTGCAGCGCTTCCCGCTCTTCGATAACTTCTACGACCCGAGCCGGCAGTCTGCCGACGGTCATAACTGGATCGTCCAGGCCATGGCGCCCTACGCCGACGACATCCAGTCGCCTGACTGGCTCCGCGACTACCCCTCCAACGGCGGCGATGCGATTGCCTACCAGAAGAAGGGCCACCTGTGGGATCAGGCTGCCAAGCAAGGCGTCTCGTTCAAGAACTACGGCGAGTACGTCGAATACGATACGTTCAACCCGCCGCAGGGTTGCACCCCTTCTAACCTATATACCGGCACCACGCCTCCCACGCCATTGCCGTTTATTTTTTCGGGCAGTTGCGAGCCGCTCTGGATCGACTTCTACAACGACACATTGGCTTACGAGTCCGGCCAGGAGAAGCAGCTCTACAACTACAACACGGTCGCCTCGCACTCCCCGCTCCCCAACCTGATTAACAACACGGTCCAGAACTATCCGCAGTTCGATCTGGGCATCCCCGACCAGTTCCGCTTCGACATCTGGAATGAGGATTTCCAGAAGGACGTGGCAGCCGGTACGGTGCCGCAGTTGGAGATGATGTGGATCAGTTCCGACCACACCGGCGGCCCGCCGACCGCGCAGGCCATGCAGGCCGATAACGACTTGGCCCTTGGCCGCTTTGTCGACGCCATCAGCCACAGCTCCATCTGGAAGGACTCGGCAATCTTCATCGAGGAAGACGACGCGCAGACCGGCGTCGACCACGTCGACGGTCACCGCAGCCCGGGCTATATCGTCAGCCCGTATGTCCTCCAGGGCGGCGTCACCGACAGCACCTTCTACACGCAGGTCAACCTGACCCGCACCATCGAGCAGATTCTCGGTCTCACGCCGATGAACCAGTTCGACCTGTGGGCCTCGCCGATGCGGACGGCCTTCATCGACGATCCGCCCGCGGACAACTTCAAGCCGTGGACACACGTGCCGAACGGGATTCCGCTGACTACGGGAGTTAACCAGACTCCGACTCAGACCGCCATCCCGGGCGCGAGCGCTTCGGTTGCGGTCAAGCCTCAGACCATCGTGGCCGAGAGCCCTGCGGTTAAGGCTCTGCGGGCTGGCTGGATGAACAAGAAGGCGGAAATCTTCGCCGGCAAATACCAAAAGCCGGACTCCGAAGACCCGAACACCGTCAACCACCTGATCTGGTACGAAGCCACCAACTTCACGCGCCCCTTCCCCGGCGAGAAAAAGGTTCTCCCCGCGAGCGCCTTCAAGCGCAAGGTGCCCGCTGCCAGCGCCGACCTGGACGACTGAAAGACGTTCCAACTGCAACCACCCTCTCCCCGGTCATCCGGGGAGAGGTTTTTTGTGCGCCCAGCATGGGCGCACTCTTGCGGGTGCAAGTCCCGTCACAAGCTGGTCACAGCGAGTGAAGTGAAGCGCAACTGCATGAGGGCGACCGATTGTGGGGAGGAAGCGCGGATCG
>Ga0181536_10006509_pt1 | contig 11693 bp, 13 predicted proteins | sample PEATcosm2014_Bin_41_FD_121105 | JGI IMG/M metagenome (GOLD analysis project Ga0181536, IMG submission 121105) | Peatland microbial communities from MTU Mesocosm Facility, Houghton, MI, USA - PEATcosm2014_Bin17_60_metaG | ecosystem: Environmental > Terrestrial > Soil > Wetlands > Peat | place...
ATCGTCTCGCGATTGAGTTGTCAGACCAGAGCACGGTAACGAACGGTCAACTCAAACAAGTCGTAATGAATGGAAAAGAGGAGCTCAAATCACAGAATTACCGCGAAGCGGTTTAGTTCAACGGACCTTATCATGCGCAGGATTGGGGCGAGGGTGATCCCATGAAACACCGACAGCAGCCTTGGAGACCATCGAGGGACGGTTCTCCGTTTCATCGAATTACGAGATGACGAATCGCCTGTAACGCCGCCCACCGGACGGAGTCACAGGGGCATGCAACAGCGCGGGCATCGGCGCGAGGCAGGAGATCGATATGGGGCAGAGCTATCGTGGCGCGGACTGTGAGTACCGTACCGTGCGCCGGCCATGAAATTCGGCAGCGCCATGCTGGCCACGCTCGCGGTCGCCGCGACCGCGGCACAGGCGGCAACCACGGATCTGGTGGTACATTGCGATCCGCCGCTGGCTGGTCCGCTCCGTGACATTGCGGTGGTGTTTTATGCCAAATCCAATGTGCGGCTGCGCATCTTCCCCACCGCGCCCAATGCCATCCCGGCGCAGCTCGCCCGCGAAATCCAGAACGACGTGATCGTGACCCAGCCGGAGGTGCTGGCTCGCGTTGGCGCGGCCGGGCAGCTGACGGACTTTCCGCCATCCGCTCGCTGGCGCAACCGCCTTGTCATCGGCACGCGCCGCGAGGGTCGTCCCCGGCCGATCGAACAGGCGGTGTGTGCCGCCCCCGATCCTGGCTGGGGCGGCGGGCCCGACGGCCCAGCCCTCCTGGCCGCGGCGGGCGTACGTCCCGGCCGGCTGCTCGGGACTTTCGATACGGACGAGGCGCGAACTCTGCTGCTCGCCGGGGAGGTGGAATACGCCCTGCTTCACGCTTCCGAGTTGACCCCGGAGTTGGCACCGTCCGCCGCACCCGGCCTGACCGTCGAATTACTCGCCATCGCCGCCGTGACCCGTTCCACGCGCCGCCCGAATCCAGAGGCCTTGCTGCGTTTCCTTGCCACGGAACAGGCCGCCGCGGTGCTGCGAGCAGCTGGGTTGGAGCCAGTGACATGAGCGTGTCAACCAAAAACACAGCAGCAGCAGCAGCCGAGGAGCAGCATCACGCCTGGCCGGTGCGCGTGACACATTGGCTGATGGCGCTCTCAGTGCTGACGATGGTTGGCAGCGGCTGGCGAATCTATAATGCCTCTCCGATCTTCCCGTTCACCTTCCCGGAATGGGCGACGTTGGGCGGCGATGTGGAGGCCGCGCTGGCGCGCCACAATGATCCCGGCGTGGCGAGCGCGATCGCCTGGCATTTCGCTGGTATGTGGGCCCTGGTGCTGGCGTGGCTTGGCTTCGTGCTTTGGGGCGTCGTGTCTGGTCATTTCCGCCGTGATTTCTTGCCGGTCGGGCCGAAAACCTTCTGGCGCGATTTTGTCGCGGCCCTGACGTTCCGGCTGGAACACCGTCTGGGCGAATACAACGCCGTGCAGAAGGCTTTCTATTGGGGCGCGCTGTTGGCCATGTTCGGCCTGATCGTGTCCGGGCTGGCGATCTGGAAACCCGTGCAGACGTACCCGCTGGAAGTGCTGTTCGGCGGTTTCCAGGGCGCCCGGATCGTCCACTTCCTACTGATGGCCGCCATCTGCGGCTTCATCGCCGTGCATATCGCCCTCGTCGCCCTCGTACCTCGAACGCTCCTCGCCATGATCCTGGGGCACGCGTCGGTTCCCGCGAAGCAGGAGCACCAGCCATGATTACTCGCCGCACTTTCGCGGGCCGAACGCTGTCGCTTGGCGCGCTGACCTTTCTTACCGGCTGCGACATCAGTGACGACGACGCGGTTCAGGCCGCTCTGGCGCGAGTCTCCGCCTGGAACGATCGCGTCCAGGCCTGGGTTTTCAACGGCAACCGGCTGGCCCCAACCTTCGCCGAGAGCGAGGTCGTGCGGGATTTCCGGTACAATGCCTACTACCAGGCCGACCGTGCACCGATGCTCGACGAGGCGGATTACCGTCTGATGCTGGCTGGTCGGATCGCCGACAAGAAGCTCTGGACGGTGGCGCGGCTGCGCGAACTACCGATGCAAAGCCAGATCACGCGGCACGTCTGCGTCGAAGGCTGGAGCATGATCGGCAAATGGACCGGCACGCCATTACGCATCTTCCTGGAACGGATCGGCGCCGATCTGACCGCCGGCTATGTCGGGTTCGAGTGCGCGGACGGCTATTACGAAGGGATTGACATGGCCACGGCGCTGCATCCGCAGACCCTGATGGCGTTCCAGATCAGCGATCAGACGTTACCGGCGAAATTCGGCTACCCGCTGAAAATTCGCATCCCGACGAAGCTCGGGTTCAAGAACCCAAAATTCGTGACAACGCTGTACGTGACCAACCAGCGCCCGCGCGGGTTCTGGACCGATCGGGGCTACAACTGGTTCAGCGGACTCTGATCGATGGATGTTACATCCTCTTCGCTCTCCTCCTGCGCGATCGCGGTTATGGCCAAAACGCCAAGGCCCGGTAGTTCCAAGACGCGGCTTTGCCCGCCGTTGCGTCCCGATCAGGCGGCGCAGCTCAGTGAAGGGTTCCACCGCGACATGTTCGGCAATATCGCCCGGGCTGCCTGGCAGGCACCGATCGCGGGCTATGCCGCCTATGCGCCCGCGGGGACCAAGGCGGCGATGAAGGCACTGATGCCGCGCGGAATGGGCTTGGTACTGGCAGATGGTACGCCGCCAATGCCCAAGGACGTGTGGGGATTCGGGCGCTGCTTGTTGCATGCGATCGAGGGCCTGTTCGCGCTCGGTCATCCGGCCGCATGCGTCCTGAACTCCGACAGCCCAACGCTGCCGACAGCCTGTCTTGTGCGGGCGGCACAGATCCTGATGGAATCCGGGGACCGCGTCGTTCTGGGGCCGGCCGAGGACGGCGGTTATTATCTGCTGGGAATGCGGGAGGTTCACGCTGCCCTGTTCGCGGATATCGCCTGGAGTACCGACACGGTGGCCCAGAGCACGCGGCATCGCGCCGCGGAACTGGGCCTGGAGGTGGTCGAGCTTCCTGTGTGGTACGATGTGGACGACGCGGCCTCACTGCTGCGGTTGATGCTGGAGATCGGCGCCGGCGCGCCTGGTGCGTATCCCGCGCCGGCCACACAGGACGCGCTCCGGCGCTTCGGCCTCGCGGCGCTTCGCGCCGCCGCGGAATGAACGTGTACCGCATCGCGTCGATAGTCCCGAGGTTGCTTTCGATCCCGACATGGAACGCGACGCGCGGCCTTGCCGGTTGGCGAGGCCCTGAGGCCAGAATCTGGCTGCTCGCCGGTCTGGGTATCGCGTTGCTGCTTCTGACAATCGGCGGTCTCGCGCTGCATGTTCCGGGGGCAGCCGGGACGGTGGGCACGCTCGAACGCACGGAATGGCTGGTGGTGCTGCTCGGTCTCGCCGCGCTCGTGCACTTCGTCGCGGTCGCCACAGTCCTGCGAGGCGTGCCCAGTGGTACGGTCTGGCTGGTGGTCATGGTGGCGCTGGCGGCGAGGATCGGACCGCTGGTCGCGCCGCCCTTCCTGTCCAGCGACGTCTATCGATATGCCTGGGACGGCCGCGTGCAGGCGGCCGGAGTCAACCCTTATTCGTTTGTCCCCGCGGATCCGGCCCTGGCAGCGCTGCGTGACGCCGATGTTTTCCCTCACGTCAACCGCGCGGAGACAGCGCCGACCATCTATCCCCCCGCGGCGCAGGTCCTGTTCGCCGCGGTCGGCTGGACCCTGCCCGGGGTCACGTCAGTCAAAGCCGTGATGGTCGCTTTCGAGGCGCTCGCTTTGGGGGCGGCTGGCGTGGTCCTGCGGCGTACCGCTCTGCCTGTCGCATGGATCGTGGTTTGGGCATGGAACCCGCTGGCGATCTGGGCTTTCGCCGGAAATGGGCATATCGACGCCGCCGCCGCGGGTTTGCTCGCCGTGGCGCTGATGCTGGCCGGGACACGAAGCGGCCTGGCGGCGGGCGTGGCGTTCGGCGCGGCGATCCTGACGAAATTCCTTCCGCTGGCCGCCGCGCCGGTGTTCTGGCCTCTCGGCCGATGGCGCACGGTGGCCGCGACCTGCGTCACCTTGATCGCGCTCTACGCCTGTTACGCCAGCGTCGGGCCTCGCGTCCTCGGCTTTCTACCTGGCTATGGTTCCGAGGAGGGACTGACTGATGGCACCGGCTTCTGGCTGCTGGCCGGGTTGTCCCACCTCGCCACGCTGCCCAGGATCGCCACTGGCATCTACATCTCCGTTGTCGCCATGCTGCTTGGTGCGTTGGGGTTGTGGGTCGCGTTCGTCAAATGCCCCTCCACGGATCGGGAGATCTGGCGCTCCGCCGGTCTGCTGATGGCTTCCATCACAGTCGCCATCAGCCCGCACTATTCCTGGTATTTCGTTTGGCTGGCGCTGCCCGCCATCGTGGCGCCATCCCGCGCGCTGATCTGGCTCTCCACAGCGCCCGTCCTGCTCTATCTCGATCCGTTTCACGACCGGTTCATCTGGCCCTCGCTCGTGTATCTGCCCGCCTTCGCTCTCGCGCTGGTCGACCGACGCCGCCCACTCGACCTTTCACTCCCCACCCCCGGAGAACTCGCATGACCGCCGTGACGCTGAAAGATCCACGCCGTTATTTCGAGGAAGTTGGACCGGCGCGGCAGGGCACCGCGGAACGGCCGCCGCTTTGCCTCTATCTGGAGGTTACCAACCGCTGCAACCTGCTCTGTGAGACCTGTCCGCGCACATTCGAGGAACTGGAACCCCCGGCGGACATGAGTTGGTCGCTGTTCACCAAAATTGTCGACCAGGTCCCGAACGTTGCTCGTGTCGTGCTGCATGGCGTGGGCGAGCCGATGCTGGTGAAAAACCTGCCGCGCATGATCCGCTACCTAAAGGACCGCGGCACCTACGTGCTGTTCAACACCAATGGAACATTGCTCAATCCAAAGAAATTTTCCGAGATCGTCGCGACCGGTCTCGATGAACTCCGGGTTTCGCTCGATGCCGCCGACCGCGAGAGCTACGCCAAAGTCCGCGGCAAGGATTTCTTCAACCGCATCGTCCGCGATGTCGGCCGGTTCACGGAGCATTTGCGCGAGACCGGCGCGACGAAGCCGCTGGTTTCACTCTGGCTCACTGGCCTAAAGGAAACCGTCGCTCAGTTGCCAGATTTCGTGCGGCTGGCGGCACGGATGGGTGTGCATGAAGTGCATCTGCAGCGCCTGGTGTTTGACGCTGTGGGCTATGGCATGGCGCGTCCGGAATCCTCGTTGTTCGAGGCAATCCAGCACGACGAGCAGGTCGCCATCAACGCGGCCCAGGCGCTGGCGCGGGAGCTGGGCGTGGTGCTGGACGCGTCCGGGGCAACGGAACCTGGCCTCAGCCTGAAGCGCCTGGCGAACGATAAGCCCTGGTCCACCTGCCGCAGGCCATGGTCGCTGATGTATTTCACCGCGCATGGTCGCGCCCTGCCGTGCTGCATCGCGCCTTTCTCCGTCCGCGGCTACGAGAACTACACGCTTGGCGATGCGACGCAGCAGGACCTGCGGGAGATCTGGAACAGTCCCGAATATCGTGATTTTCGTACCGGTCTTCTGGGTGATGCACCTCCCGCGCCGTGTCAGGGATGCGGCCTGCGATGGAGCTTGTAGCCGTTGTCATTCCGGTACTGAACGAAGCTGAGTCAATCGGCTTCGTGGTGCGTGAACTGCCACGCGACGTGGTCGGCGAGGTGATCGTCGTGGATGGCGGGAGCACCGACGGTACGCAAGAGGTGGCCGAGGCGGCCGGCGCTCGGGTCATCGTGGCTGGCGGCCGCGGCTACGGGCGCGCCTGCGCCAAGGGAGCGGCGGCGGCGCAGTGCGCAATCATAGTATTTCTGGATGGCGATGGAGCCGATCGCGGCGACCTCGTGGGACAGCTCGTAGCGCCGGTTGCGGCGGGGACGCACGACTTTGTCCTGGCCACCCGCGTCGGCGCGCCACGTGAGCCGGGCGCGATGAGCTGGCATCAGCTCCTCGCCGGTTGGCTCGCTGGTCTGGGTATGTGGGCGCTGTATGGCGTGCGCTACACCGATATGTGCGCCTATCGGGTGATACGGCGGGACATGCTGGAACGGCTCGACATGCGCGAAATGACTTATGGCTGGAACATCGAGATGCAAATGAAGTGCGCGCGGATGGGTCTGCGGATTCTTGAAATCCCGATGCCCTACCGGGTGCGGCGCGGTGGCACGTCCAAGGTGGCCGGTTCTCTGCGCGGCACGGTTCGCGCCGGCACGCGCATCGTCCGCACTTTCGCGCGGGTCGCCATGGCACGGTAGCGATGACGGCAGTTCGCCATATCGGCGGGGCCGTCGGACAAAAAGCCTGCCAATCTGGGGCAGAAAAATCAGCGCATCATGGGCACCACGGCCTCGCCCTTTGCGAAACCCCTTCGCTTCGCATCTTCTGGTTCGTGACATGTGCAAAGCGAAGCATCGGCCGTCCCCGCGCCAGCGTTCCATCATCAGCAGACGGTATCGGTGGGTCGTCCGGTTCGATGCCAAGGTCTGGTTTAGCGCTGCGATCAAAGATCGACACCACCATCACGGTGCGCCTTCCGGAGCCCCAGAAACCGGGGGACTGTCACCTCAACTTTGCAGAGGGGGTGTCATCTCTCCGATGGGTGTCGCGGCCAGTTCGCGGTTCACGTCCCGTGAATGGAAAGAGTTGGCGATAACTTGAATTCCGCCGCCAGGAAGTCGATCATCGCACGCACTTTCGCGGCGACCTGCCGGCGTGATGAATAAACCGCATGGATCGGCAACTGACGCGGCTCGAAGTCTCGCAACAGGATCCGCACCCGATCAAGCTCGATTTCGTTGGTGAACAGCCAGACCGGCACGACCGCGATTCCGATGCCGCCCAGTACCCCCTCTCGCACCGCCTCCGAATTATCGGCTGCGTACCGGCCGCGGACGTCCACCGTGATGGGCCCGCCGTGCTCCTCGAAATGCCATCGGTTCCCAGTCGCCAGCCTTGTGTAGATGATACACTCGTGTTCGGCGAGGTCCGCCGGCACCAACGGCGCGCCGCGCCGTGCCAGGTAATCGCACGACGCCACCGTGACCCGCCGTGTTGTCCCGATCCGCCGCGCGATCAGCGAGGGATCGGACAGCTCACCAATCCGCACCGCCATATCCAGACCTTCGCCGACCAGATCGACGAAGGCGTCGTTCATGACGAGTTCCACCCCGACGTCGGGATAGCGTTCCAGGAACGCGCTGATACGGGGGGCGATATGCAGGCGTCCGAACGCCACGGGGATGCCCATGCGCAGCAACCCGGTGGGCAGACCGCGCCGACGCCCAACGCCGCCTTCCGCTTCCGCCGCCGCTTCCACGGCACGCTGCGCCAGATCGTAGAACAGCCTTCCGTCATCCGTGAGGGTCACCGCGCGGCTGGACCGGTTGAGCAGGCGAACGCCCAGGTGAGTTTCCAACGCCGCGATGGTCCGGCTGACCGTCGGCTGCGTGGTGCCGAGTTCGCGCGCGACCGTGCTGAAGCCGCCGGTATCCGCGACGCGATTGAACAGCTTCATCCCGGCGAGTAGGTCCATAGCTCATACTCCATCAATACGTTCGATGTATAGCATTCATCCGGAAAACCAGCATTCCCTTCTTCCCGTGCATAGGCGATAGGGAAGGTCTCGGCTGCGATAGACGCGCCGGGTGAATCAACGGACCCGATCGGAATGCCCCTTCTCAAAGAACTGGCCGAGTTCGCCGCGGCGATGCCGTCTCGCGTTCCGGCGGAACGTCTGGCGATTATGGAACGCGCCACAAAGGATCTGATCACGAGCGGAATCGTCGCGCGCGCAGCGAAGGTGGGGAGCCGCGCGCCAGATTTTTCGCTTCCCGATGCAACGGGACGTGTCGTCAGTCTGGCGGATCTCCTGGTGAAAGGGCCCGTGCTCATCACGTTTTACCGCGGCGGCTGGTGCCCATATTGCAACATGGAACTACGTGCTTATCAGCGCCTGCTGCCCGAGATCGAGGTGCCCGGCGCCTCGTTGGTCGCGATCTCTCCTCAGGCCCCGGACGCCTCGCTTGGCACAGCGGAAAAAAATGCACTCACCTTCCCGGTGCTGAGTGATCTCGATGGGGCAGTGGCGGACGCGTTCGGCCTGATGTTCGAACTGCCCGATGATTTGCGCTCGGTTTATATCGCGTTTGGAAATGATCTCCCGCGGATCAATGGCACCGGAGACTGGCGTCTTCCGGTGCCGGCAACCTATGTCGTGGATCAGGATCGCACGATCCTGTTCGCCGGCGTCGATCCCGACTACCGCACAAGGCCGGATCCGGCCGACGCGTTGCTTGCCCTACGCGATCGTCCACGGTTGCGCGGCGCGGCATGACTTCACTACGCCCGCCGGTCGATCCGTATGGCGAGGCGTTCGGCGTGGCCTGCGGTGCGACGATGGCGGTCGGTGCGTCGCTGTCCTTCGCCACCGCCCGCGCGGGGATTGTCGCCGGGATCGCGGCGGAGGACCTGGTTCTGGTGCGCTTCGCGATCGCGGGCTTGGTTTTCCTGCCGTTTGTGATCCGCTGGGGGTTGCCATCCCTGGCGGGGATCGGATGGGGACGTAGCCTTGTCCTGCTGGTCCTCGGCGGCCCAATATTCTCGTTGCTGCAACTCGGCGGCTACGCTTACGCGCCACTGGCGCATGGCGCCCTCATCATGCCCTCGACGGTGACGATTCTCAGCACCTCGCTGGCGGCGATTTTTCTCAAAGAACGACTGAGCGCAGCGCATGTATCCGGCGCGGTTTTGGTGATCCTGGGAATTCTGCCGCTTGGCTGGGAAGGTCTGAGCCAGGGGCCCGGAAACCACGCCTGGATCGGCGATCTGATGTTCCTGACTTCCGCCGTGCTGTGGGCCGGGTTCACCGTGTTGCTGCGACACTGGCGGCTGGACGCGGCGCGGGCGATCGGCGTCGTATCCGTGATGTCGCTCGTCGTCATGCTGCCGGGTTACGCCGGGTCGGGACACATTCGGCCCTTGCTGGCGGTGCCCCCCGCCGCGTTGCTGACACAGGCCCTGGTGCAGGGCGGATTGCAAGGCGTGATCGGCATCACAGCCTACAGCCATGCCATTCGCGTGCTGGGAGTCAGCCGGGCGGTGCTGTTTCCCGCCGCGGTGCCGGCCATCTCCATCTTAATCGGCATCCCGATCCTCGGCGAGTGGCCAGGCCCGATCCAGATCGCGGGGCTTGCTCTTGTGACGATTGGCCTGATGACCGCGGTTGGCACGCTGCGCCTTCCCGGCCGGCGAGCGCTGAAATTAACCTGATCGCATGGAGGCCATCATGATCGAACTCTACTACTGGCCAACGCCGAACGGACACAAGATCACGCTTTTCCTGGAATCAGCCGGGTTGGATTACGTCATCCACCCGGTGGACATCAGCGCCGGTGACCAGTTCAAACCCGAATATCTGGCGTTCTCACCGAACAACCGCATGCCCGCCATCATCGACACGAGCCCGTCGGATGGCGGGGAGAACGTGACGGTGTTCGAGTCCGGCGCCATCCTGGTTTACCTCGCGGAAAAAACCGGCCGGTTCATGGCGGCCGATATGCGCGGCCGGAAAACGACCCTCGAGTGGTTGTTCTGGCAGATGGGCGGCCTTGGACCCATGGCGGGACAGAACGGTCACTTCAGAAACTACGCACCCGAAACCATCCCGTACGCGGTCGATCGTTACACCAAGGAAGTGAACCGGCTCTATGGCGTGATGGATCGGCGCCTGGAGAGGAACGCGTTTCTGGCGGGCAACGAATACTCGATCGCCGACATGGCGTGCTATCCATGGATCGTCCCGTGGCAGCGCCAGGGGCAAAACCTTGATGATTTCAAACATCTCCGTCGCTGGTTCGACACGATCGCGGCGCGAGCCGACACTGTCCGAGCGTATGCCAAGGCCGCGCCTTACGCCAACCGGCCAGCGGTGACAGAGGAAGGCAAAAAAATCCTGTTTGGCCAGACCGCGTCCAATCTGCCGAAGGCCTGAGGAACACGCATGGCCATCCAACCTCGTACGCTTTATGACCTGGCCGGTGCGGACCCGGACCGGCGTTTCAGCCCCTTTTGCTGGCGCACCCGTATGGCGCTGGCGCACAAGGGGTTGCCGGTCGAGACGATACCCTGGCGCTTCACCGACAAGGATGCGATCGCCTTTTCCGGCCAGGGTCGCGTACCTGTCCTGGTGGACGGCGCCAGGACAATCGTCGATTCCTGGGCGATCGCCGTCCATCTGGAAGAAACCTATCCGGATCGCCCATCCCTGTTTGGCGGTCCCGCCGGAATGGCCGTCGCGCGTTTTGTCAACGCCTGGGCCGACCGCGTCATGCAGCCCGCCATCGCGCCGCTGATCATCGCCGATGTGTGGTCGGTTCTGCACGACAAGGACCAGGCCTATTTCCGGGAGTCGCGAGAAAAGGCGCTTGGCCGCCCTCTGGAAGCCGCGATGGCGGATCGCGATACGCGGGTGGCGGCGTTTCGTCAGGTGATTGAGCCGCTGCGGACGGTGCTCGGCGCGCAGCCCTTCGTGACCGGTGACGCGCCAGGTTACGCCGACTACATCCCGTTCGGCGGGTTGCAATGGGCCCGTTGCACCAGCTCGTTTCAACTCCTGGCCGCGGGTGATCCGGTTCACGCCTGGCGGGACAGGATGCTTGGTCTTTTCGACGGGCTGGCGCGCGATGCGCTCGCGTTTTGAACCACGACGCCTCAACCTGAAGGAGAAACATGAATGGCCCGACTTGAAGACATTCCGGAGCCGACACGCACGGCGGTGGCGAACATCCCCTGCCCGAGTTTCGATACGACTCCGTTCCTCGCCGGACCGCCGCTGTCCGAACGCCGCGTGGCGATCGTCAGCAGCGCGGCGCTGATCCATCGCGGCGACAAGCCGTTCCCGTTCGGGTCGGGTGAATATCGCGCGGTGCCGGGTAGCTGGAGCAACAACGATATTCTGATGAGCCACGTGTCCATCAACCATGATCGCACCGGGTTTCAACGGGACCTCAATGTTGTCTATCCCATCGACCGGTTGCGCGAACTGGCCGCCGGAGGCGTCATCGGCGGCGTGGCGGATACCCACTTCACCGTTATGGGATCGACCGACCCGGCGAGCATGGTGCAATCGGCGGATGGCATCGCCGCGGCGCTGCTCGCCGATCGTTGCAATGCTGTCGTTCTTTGCCCTGTTTGACCGCTGTGCACCCGCGCCGTGAGCGCGATGGCACATATGCTGGAAGAACGCGGCCTGCCGACGGCGGTGATCGCCCTTGTGCTACCCCAGGTCGAGAAGACTCGCCCGCCGCGGGCGTTGATGGTGCCGTTCATGCTGGGACGGCCATTGGGCGAGCCGAACGACATCCCATTCCAGCGCCGCGTGCTGCTTCAGGCGCTGCGCCTGCTGGAGCGTACGGACGGGCCGGTGATCCTGGAGCATTTCCCGGACGACAATCCGAGCTGGTTCGACCGGCCGGACTGGCAGCCCGCCGTCGCATTGCCGGTTCCCGGTTCGCCCACCAGCGCGGTGGAATGGGAAACCGCCTTGCGGGCCGAACTGGCGTTGGTGTTGCCGGTCTGGGAGCGCTTCAAGGCGCGGTTCGGCCG
>Ga0181536_10006511_pt1 | contig 11693 bp, 10 predicted proteins | sample PEATcosm2014_Bin_41_FD_121105 | JGI IMG/M metagenome (GOLD analysis project Ga0181536, IMG submission 121105) | Peatland microbial communities from MTU Mesocosm Facility, Houghton, MI, USA - PEATcosm2014_Bin17_60_metaG | ecosystem: Environmental > Terrestrial > Soil > Wetlands > Peat | place...
CTCAGCCCGGCAGCGCGGGCGGCTTGGCGGCGCCCCAGCCCGCCCCTCAATGGAAAGACCCGAATTGGAAGGATCCGGACATCGTTTTGACAAATGTTGATTATGAAATCCCGCTCAGCCGAGTCGTGCTCGATTTGCGCGAGCGCTTCAAGGATTCCTTTGATATGTTGGCCAATGGAAATGGGGAATGGGACACGAGCGCCGTCATGATCCGGTTGCAATTGAAAAACGTGACTGCCAGCGAGGTTTTCAACGCCATGAATCTGGTGTTTGAAAATGACCGGACCCCTTTGCGCTGGGAACTCAAGATGAACGGCAAACGTCCCACCGCGTTGCTGCGGGTACTGGCACAACCGGGCCCCAAGAATCCGCCATCGGTCATTGACCCGACAACCGGCCTGCCCATGCCGCCGCCGGAAACAAAGCGGGGGGTTTATTTTGTGGGTAATCTGCTCGGAGATGAAAAAACCGGCGGCATGACGATGGAACAACTTGTCCAGACCCTTTCCGAAGTTCATCAAATGAGTTTTGGTTCGGAGAGCGGACTTCAGTTCCACAAACAGGCGCAGTTGGTCATTGTCACCGGCACGGACGCCGAGATTGAATTCATTGGGAATACGCTCACGGCGCTGAAGCAAAAGGAGGAACTGGATGCCGTGCGCAAAGCCCAGTCGAAGTCTGCTGAATCCAGGCCGAAATCAGAGGCGACAAAGACTCCTTGAATATGATATGAACGGGTGATGGTTACGACCACCTCCATGCCATTCCCGGCCCTCGAACCGACCTCGTGCCCGACCGCGACGGCCTCCAGCATGCAAACATCCCGGTCCAGCGCCGATGCCGAGGCCCGCCACCTGGCGGCGGCCGTGGCGCGTGGGAACGAAGCAGCGTTCCGGCAATTATACGACCGCTATCAGCCGCGGTTGTTCCGCCTGGTGCTGGTGCTCGGTCGCGGCGACGAGTCGCTCGTGCAGGACACGGTGCAGTCAGTATTCGTGACTGCGGCGGCAAAACTCCGCCGCGCGGAAAGCGAAGAACACTTGTGGAACTGGCTGGCGCGCGTCGCCCGGCAACAACTCGCGAAGGCTTGGCGGCAACGGCGGCAGGATTCGGCCGTGGTCGGCATGGCCGACCCGCCGGAATGCCCGGATGCGGCCAAATCCGATTCCGTGCTGGAGGAAAGCCTCGACGCGGCTTTGCAGGCAATGGACGCGGAGGAGCGGCGGTTGATTGAATGGTTTTATTTCGACCGGCTGAGCCATCAGGAAATTGCCAGGCAGCTCAACGCTACGCCCAAGGCGGTGTCCAGCCGTCTGGAACGGGTGCGCGCGAAACTGCGTTTATTAATTACCCGGAGACTGTCCCATGAAACCTGAGAAACAACAATTGATTCAAGATTTGCTCGACGACGAAAGCCGCCGCGATGCCACCCTGCGGGCAGGCGGCCGGATTCTCCGCCGCCGACGGCATTGGCGCGCGCTGACGCGCGGCCTTGCCCTCGCGCTGGTAGCGACCGCGGCCGTTTTGTCGCTGGAACAGAAGAAATCGCACCTGCCATCCGTCCAGGCATCGTCGCCCCCGGCAAAACCCGTTGCCTCCACTCAACCGCGTTCCCTGACCGACGACGAATTGCTGGCGCTTTTCCCGGACACACCGGTTGGCCTGGCCACGTTGCCTGACGGCAAAAAGCTCCTGCTCTTTCCGCGGCCCGGAGACGAAAAACGGTTTGTTACCCGCCTGTAAACCAAGTTCACGTTACAACTTCCGCAATTGGACGACGGTGGCGCCCCAGCCGCCGAATTGTGGATGGTCCAGCGCGAAAGAGACAACGTCCGGGTGTTTCGCCAGGATGGCATGGACGGTGCGCCGCAAGTTGCCGATGCCCTTGCCGTGAATGATGCGCACCTGCAGGATGCCGCGCGCCTGACACGCAGTCAGATAATCCGGCACCAGGTCCTTCACCTCGCGCGGCTGGAACGTGTGCAAATCCAGCAAGCCGTCAATCGGCAGTTGAACCGGTTCGTCAGCCATGCGTCAGAAGTTGTTTCTTCACCCATGCCCTAGCTTGGCGCGGCGTTTTGAGTTCGTCCTGCAACTGTTTTTCCCGGATTTCGGCCAGCAACGCGCCCATTGCCGGACCAGGCTTCACGCCCAGCGCAATCAAATCGTCGCCGGTGAGCAACGGCGGTCGAATCGCCGGCTGTTTCTCCAATTCCGCCGCCTGCGCCACCAGAAACTCGTAGTGCTCCAAGTCGCCGTGCGAGCCGAGGCAGTCGAGCCGGTGCAATTCGAGTTCGAGTGGAAAAGTCTTGCGCAACAACAGCCGCCGCAGCGTGGCCTTGCGCATTTGCTTCACGTCCTTGAACTGCATGTGCTGCCGCACACAGGCAACGATTTCCTCGATTTGCTTTTTGGGGAAGCGTAGCCGCGTCAAAATCCGTTCCGCCAGCGCCGCGCCGACTTTTTCGTGGCCGTAGAAATGGATTTTGCCCGTGGCTGAATCGAGTTCAGCCGTGGCCGGCTTGGCGATGTCATGCAAAATCACCATCCACGGCAACGATGGATGCGCGCCCGGCGGCAGTTTCTCCAGCATCAGCCGGATGTGCTCAAATACCGTGCCTTCGGGATGAAAATCCGGCGATTGTTCGCACACAATCGTGGTGATGACTTCAGGCAAAACGCCGGGAAGCAATCCGCATTTGAGCAACAAAACCAGCCCGCGCGCGGCATGCGGCGGCGAAAACAATTTGATGAGTTCGTCGCGAATCCGCTCGGCGCTGATGAGTTCGATTTTCGGCGCGAGGGCCCTGACGGCGGCAAACGTCTGCGATTCAATTTCAAAATTCAACTGTGCGGCAAACCGCACCGCGCGCAGCAAACGCAAATGGTCTTCGGCGAACCGTTCGCCCGGCGAGCCGATGGTGCGGATGATTTTCGCGCGCAAATCCTTTTCGCCGCCGACCCAATCGTGAAGCTTTTCCGCGACCGGATCGTAGAAAAGTCCGTTCACGGTAAAATCGCGCCGCTGCGCATCGGCCTCGGCATTGGCGAACGTGACCTGTTCCGGATGCCGGCCGTCCTGGTAATCCGCCTCGGCGCGAAACGTGGCGACTTGGAATTGATGCCCGCCTTCCAGGACAACCATCACCCCGAATTTTTTGCCGACGGCGACGGTGCGTTTGAACAGTTTTTCGATCTGTTCCGGCCGCGCGGACGTGGCGATGTCGTAATCGCCCGGCTCGCGTCCCAACAAAAAATCGCGCACGCAGCCGCCCACCCAGAATGCGCTGAAACCGGCGGATTGGAGATGGCGGACGATTTCAACGGCAGTGGCACGGGACGGTTGAATCATATCACGAGATCTCTGAAAAGCCCTGGTTCACTGTAGCGGCGTGTCGGCAGACCGCCGCATATCTCCAGAAATTGGATTGTTCGGCTTTCTGCCGAAAGCCGCTACGCTTATTTTTCAGAGGTTTCATTTCGATTAAAAATTTACGCTGCGCACGGCGCGAGAATGGCGTCGGTCATTCCGTGAACAATTTTTTTGTCGGCTGGAACGACGGTGGCCAGCACGCCGCCGAACTGCGGACGCGCCGCGTCGCCCTCACCGGAAACAAAATAATACGGGCAGAGTCGTACCCGGCCTTTCATCGGTACGAGCTCGTTCTTCGCAAAGTCAAACCACTGCGCCTCGACCAGCGCGGGTTTGTGATAACGCTGGAGGACGCGCGGCGATTGTTCAAAATGTTGGATGGCGTCGTCCACCGCCCTGGCCCAGTCTTCGTGCGACAAATCACTGCCGAGAAACACTCCGCGCGCCCCCCAGGCGTGTTCGGAAAAGCCGGAGACTTTCAAAATCAACTCGCGCTCTTTTTGCGACAGCGTTTTGAGCTGCTGCCAGTCCGTGAGATTCAGCTCCGGAATCACCGCCTGCGGCGGCAACGGCGTGGGATCAATGACCCACGTGTAGGGAACCAGTTTTTTCAAACGCGCCAGGAACGCTTCGCCCAATTCCTGCCGCCAGAAGTCGTGCAGGTGGCGGTTCCACAACAGCGCAAACAGCATTTTCTCCTCGAACACCGGCTTGGGCGGCGGCGTGAGGCGGATTTTCTTTTCAGAAGCGAGCCGGAAAATTTGTTCCGCGTTCGAGACATTTTTCAAATCAAACAACTCGAAAAAGCGATACACCGCGTCGCCATCCTTGAAATCTTTAAATTCTGAATTCTGAATTCTGAATTCTGAATTCTTCATTTGGCCAGCCAGCCATTCCATCTCCGGCCGATATGTCGCTGCCTCTTCGGAGACGATGACGTGAACGCGCTTTGCATCGCCGAATATGCTTTCAAAACCGCGCAACATGCCGTCCGCACCGCCAATCACTTTTGATTCTGGATTCTGGATTCTGGATTCTGAATACGTTTTATTGAGCCACCCCGTCAGCCCGATGCCGCCCGGTACCGAATCCAGTTCCGTGATGCTGATGCCGGTCTCCGTCAGTAAAATGTCGGGCCGGATGACGCGCGGCACGTCATTTTTAAACGCCGGCGAACGCTGGAGCGCGATAAGTTCCGCCGGTTTGCCGAGATCGAGCCAGTGGGCAATCCATTCCGGTTGTTTGCCTTCAACACTTTTGCGGTAGAGCAGATTGACCGTGCGATAAAATTGGAGCAGCACGCGGCCCAGCGATTCAATTTCCTTCGCCAATTCCGCGCCGAGCGGAAATGGCGCCGGCGAGATGCGCCAGTCGAGTCCGGCGAACAGGCCGCCGGGCGGAAGCGAATCGCGAATGAATTTTGCTTGTTCGGAGGCGTTCACAAATGTTCAACCACGGCCAAAGAAGTTCTCAATTAAACCGGTAACTGACAAGCCGCGATGAATTTGAGCCACAGATTTGCACAGATTAAACACGGATGTCTGGCGCGAATTGCGCGGATTCTTCCGACAAGATAAACGGGATTTGCAGGGTATTCTACCCTGGAATCAGGTTGATCGTGTCAGGATGTTCGCGCAAAAACTGGCCGAAGTCCGGCGTGATACGCTGGATGACCGGGTCAATGGGATAAATCTGGCCGTCCGCCGCCAGAATGGCATTGCGTGGGATCAGGTCGAACACCGCAAGCCTTCCCGCTCGGAATAATAAGCCCCATCCGTTAGTTTTTCATAACCTTTGCCCAGCATCAATTCATCCAGTGCGGCCGCTGTTGCCGCGACGCCCTTGATGAAGGGTTGGGAAGTGATGATAATGGGCTGGCGGTTGTTAGCGACAATGCGCTCCAACCGGATGTCGTCATGGAAAATCAGGTTTTGCAGGTCGAGGCGGTCGAGGTATTCGAAAGGGGTGGCGCCGCGCGACAGCGAACCGAGGGCGATGCCATAACCCAACTGGCGTTCCAGCAAAGTGGCCTTGAAATAACGCTGGGGGCGCTTGTGAAAATAGACCTGATGCTCGCCGCCACGGCCAAATTCAGGCGGCAGGCGGCGGCCCCGGCTTAGCTTCCCGTTTTCTTGGGCCCACTGGATGAGCCGCCGTTGCTCGACTTCAACACGCTTTGTGCGAGTGGCGTAATCGGAATCATGGTCTGGAGCTGGCGCACCGCCTCCACGCGTGTGGCGCGCGGCTGATTCAAGCGTCCGGCCAGCGTCGGCCACGCCGGCTTCCCTGTTGTCGTCTGGCGTTGCATTTGTGTGCAGAATTATAGCTCAATCGGAGATTCATTGCGAGTGCTTTTTTGCTGCGAAATTGGACCGAAATTAGCTGAAAAACGGCGGCTGACAAGTGCATCATTTACTTTAGGAGTTCGTGAGGAAGGCGACCTAGTGCTTTTGCAATACGAACAATGCTGTTGAGAGAGATGTTGTATTTGCACCGTTCAACGCCGCTGATAAATGTCCAGTGCATATCGGCTTTTTCCGCCAAACCTTCTTGAGACAGGCCAAGCTTCAGCCGAAACCTGCGGACATTTTTCGCCACGATTTTGCGGTACGCATTGTCCATCCGGTAGGCAAGTTTGGAGGAAAATAACTTTGACAAACATAGACTATGGCTCTTATGACTATGAAACTAGAACTAAGGCGATGCGTATGCCGCCTTGCTGCTTATGGGCACGCTTTATTACGGCGACAACCTCGACATCCTGAAGCGATACATCAAGGATGAGTCTGTTGACCTGGTTTATCTCGACCCGCCCTTTAATTCCGCCCAAAACTACAACGCCTTTTTCCACGAAAAAGACGGCACCGACGCTGCCAGCCAGATTCACGCCTTTGAAGATACCTGGCATTGGGACATCAAGACCAAGAAAGCCTACGACGACGTCACCGAACAGCCCGGCAAAGTCTCCGACGTGATGCAGGCGTTTTACACCTTTCTGGGCGGCAACGACATGATGGCCTACCTCACCATGATGTCCTCGCGCCTCGTCGAACTGCGCCGTGTACTCAAATCCACCGGCTCGCTCTACCTCCACTGCGACCCGACTGCCTCGCATTATCTCAAGCTACTCCTGGATGCTGCGTTCGGCCCAAGCAGCTTTTGCAGCGAGGTCATCTGGAAGCGAACCAGCGCACATTCAGGATCAAAAAGGTGGGGGCCGGTTCATGATACGATTTTGTTCACCAGTAAATCCGACGACTACACATGGAACGAAGTCTTTCAGAAATATTCCGAGGAATACTTGGATAGTTTCTACCGGTTCAATGACGACAAAGGGCGTTTTCGCATCGGTGATCTAACTGGTGCGGGAACACGAACTGGCGAATCAGGGCAAGCATGGCGCGGCGTGAATCCAACTGCGGCGGGACGTCACTGGGCCACACCGAACAAAGTGCTGATCGAGATGTTTGGCGAGACATGCTTGAAGTGGTCAGTAAATAAAAGACTCGATGCGTTGGACGAGGCTGGACTCATCTACTGGCCACCGAAAGGAAAGGTTCCGGGCTTTAAACGGTATTACAATTCGAACGCTGGCGTTCCAATCGTGGATGTAGTCACGGACATTGACCCAATTCCCGCGCAATCTGCCGAACGCCTTGGCTACCCGACGCAGAAGCCCGTGGCGTTGTTGGAGCGGATCATCCAAGCCAGCAGTAATCCCGGCGACGTGGTGCTCGACCCGTTCTGCGGCTGCGGCACGACGATTGACGCCGCCGAGAAGCTCGGTCGCCAGTGGATTGGCATAGATATAACCCAACTCGCCACCTCGCTCATCAAGAATCGTTTGCGCGACACGTACGGCGTCAAAATCGAAATCATCACCATTGGCGAACCAACCACGCCGAACGAAGCCTCGGTTCTCGCCGAGCAGGACAAGTTCCAATTCCAATGGTGGGCGCTCGGTCTCGTCGGTGCGCGACCGGTCGAGCAAAAGAAAGGCGCGGACCACGGCATTGACGGCAAGATTCTTTTCCGCGACGACCCGGAAGCCGCCAAACCGGAGCAAATCATCATCCAAGTCAAAGGCGGCAAGACCGGCGTGAAAGACGTGCGCGATTTGCGCGGCGTGCTTGACCGTGAGAAAGCCGCCATCGGCGTTTTGATTTCTCTGCAACCGCCCACCGGCCCGATGAAAACCGAAGCCGCCAGCGCTGGTTTCTACGAACACAAGACGAACCAGCAGAAATACCCGCGCCTGCAACTCCGCACCGTGAAGGAATTGATGGATGGCAAAGGAATTGAACGTCCGACCAGTGCCGCAAGTTTGGACGATACGTTCAAGAAAGCGCCCAAATCAAAAAAGAAAGATACCGAACAAACCGAGTTGGGCGTCTGACATTTTCACGTTTTGAGCCAATTACGGCGATTTATAAAGACTGCGGTAAAACATTTTCGCCGGGTTGGTCGTGGCGACCAGGTAGGGGAAGGAATTGCTGGAAAGCGTGTTGGTGCTGACGGCCCCCCAGTGAAAGAGGTCCGTGGAAGATTGAAGAATATAAGTCAGCCCCGCCTGTCCATTGAGCCAAAGCGCCAGTTGATTGGTTGAGTTTCTGGCGCCGGCCAGCAAATTAAAAGCGTTCAAGGCAGGCAAAACATAAAGCGTGATGCTCTGAGCCGGAACCATATCGCTGAGAACGTTATTCGTGAGCTTGATGTTCGCAAGCTGGTTAATGACGTTGGCGGAGGTTAGTTGCCAGCGTTGGACCGTCCCGGTGGCGTTGAAGTTGGTGATGTTTGCCGTTATGGGCGATGCATTGTTGAGGTCCTTGTTGATGACCATGAGCGTCATCGCACCGTCGCTGGTTCGCACGGCGCCAAAGGCGGACAGGTTGTCGGGGTTGGGTACGACCGTAAGAATGCTTGTGTCACCGAAGGCGGATTTGTTGCCGTCGTAATTGCGATATATTTTCATCGCCAGATAGGTGGGCGTGTTTGTGGCCGGCGTGGTCCAACGGGTGGCCAAATCAAGTCCTTGCCAGCCAAAAATGCCGAGGATGTCCGCTTGGGCAGTCGCACCATTGATGTAAGATTCCGCACCCCAATTGTATTCGGTGATGCCGATCTTCGTGGCGGGATATTCCGCCGCGACCCAATTTTTCATCCGCGGAATGAGCATCAGAATGGTATTGGTGGGCTGGGTGCTGATCCAGCTTTGATCCACGTAATTGGTATCCCAGAACTGGCGTGTGGACTCGTTGCGTAGCAGTTCAGTGGAGGGAGAAATGTCATTCCCGCTTTCGCCGCCTTGGGGATAGCAATGGAGGGTGAAGTAGTCGAGCAGCCGTTTGCCGGTACCCAAATCATGCTGGTGGATCTGATTCAACAGCCAGGGCATGTAGTCCCAGCCCCCATTTGCTTTGCGGTCGGGATAATCCGCCGTGTTGAAATCGTTGTGCTGGCCCGCCCACTGCTGGTCGTAACCGCTGAAGAAATAACCGGACCAACCGAATTCCTCCGGCCCGCAAACCAGCGCGTTGGGATCGTTGGATTTTACCATGCTGGCGTAGGTGACCATATCAGTCGCAATTTCCTCCATCGTCGGCCCCACCGGATGAACATCCTGATGCGTCGAGAACCAGATGCTGTGTTCGTTGTCCATGATGTAATAACGCACCCCGCCATTGGTGGAGGAACCCCATTGATTGATCAGGTGTTGCACGTAGCCTTGTTCAAAAACAGCATTGGTTGGAAAATTGGCATCGTTGGGATTATTCGTAGTGATGAGCCAACTTGTCTGGGTGGTGCTGTTGGTCCCGACACCATTGCCGGCAGCGGGCAACCACGGGTCGGTCGAAGTTTGCGGGCCATATTTATTGGTGGAATAACTATAGAGAATGCTGCGCCCCGATCCCAGATTGGGCATCCAGCCGATCATGGAAATGGTAATCAAGGGCTGTGCACCGCCGTACTTGCTGTTGGCGACAAACGCATCGACCGTGGCTCCGGGAGTTGTACTGGTGGAATCCGGATAACTTTCAAAATACCAGTCCGCATCCAGATTGTGCGCATTGATTTGCCAGTTGTCTCGCGTTTCATTGTTTCCCCCCATCCGGTTCATGGTGAAATTCAAATCTGCCAGTTGGTTCGACGCTGCGAAGGCCACGCCGTAAATCAAAGGGCTGATCGGGATTCGATTTGACGATGCGTTGATGGCAATGGAAATCGGCGAATTGGTGCCGGACACAATAGCATTAGTAACCAGAGAAATGTCGTCCAGATAGAAAGTGGGTTCAGCCGAACCGGAGTAGTCCTGAATAACGAAGCCGGTGAAGTTGGCGTGGCTGGCCACGCCGAGCGCGGAGAGCGGAACATTAAACTGTCGCCAGCTATTGGTCGGCAAATTGGCAAGCTGGTACGTTGCGCTTTGCCACTGGTTCTGTGAACCACCGGCATCGAGCAAGCCAATAACTTGTAATTTTTGTCCACCGCTGGAACCGCCATCCGCCCAAAAGCTGATGTTGGTGTAGGGCGTGGAGTCCATGTCGGGATGCCAGATTTGAATTCCCACCCATCCGTTGGTAATCGTGACGCTGATGGAATCGCTGCCGGAATGAACCGGCGAAGTGTTCGCGTAGTTCAAGGTGGTCCAACCCCAGTTTTGCCAGCTATTTTCCAGCGCGTCGTCGTAAATGATCATGTCGGCACGCGCCGTCAGTTGAAGTGCTAAAACCGCCAGAAAACAGAACGACCATTGACGACGTGCCCGGCTTTTTAAAAAAGGGGTTTTCATAAGTATTTTGTTAGATTACACCACAAATCATGCCAGCGCATCTTTTTCGGGTGTAACCAAAAAAGGGGATGCCCCCATTCCGGTTCTGCGGCCGGCAATCTGATTCAAAACAAAATATCCACGGACAATTTGCACTTGATAAATCAGGTCCGCACCTGGCCGCTGCCGAGGCCAAGCCACTTGTAGCTGGTCAATTCCTCCAAGCCCATCGGGCCGCGGGCGCCGATCTTGTCGGTGCTGATGCCAATCTCCGCGCCCATGCCGAACTCGGCACCATCGGTGAATCGCGTCGAGGCGTTCCAATAAACCGCCGCCGAATCCACTTCAGCGAGGAATTGCCTCGCGTGTGCCTCGTTCTTCGTGACGATGCTGTCCGAATGCGCCGAGCCGTATTGATTGATATGGTCAATCGCGGCCTTCACGCCGTCCACGACGCGCACGTTCAGGATGTAGTCGTTGTATTCGGTGTAAAAATCCTGCTCGGTGGCGGGACGGATTTCGGATTTTGGATTTGAGATTTCGGATTTCAAAATCGCCCCGGCGGCCGGGTCAACACGCAGTTGCACATGCTTCTCGCCAAGCTGCTGGCCGATGACCGGCAGAAACGCCTTGGCGATTTTGCTGTCCACCAAAAGCGTTTCCATCGCGTTGCAAACGGCGGGACGTTGCACCTTGGCGTTAAGCGCAATTTCCCCGGCCATTTTCAAATCCGCGTCGGCGTCCACAAAAACGTGGCAGACACCCTTGTAATGTTTGATGACCGGCACTTTGGAGCACTCGGCCACCGTGCGAATCAGACCTTCGCCACCGCGGGGCATGCACAGGTCAATATATTGCGTGAGCGAAAGCAAAATGGGAATCGCCTCGCGATCGGCCACGGGTACGACCTGGATTGCGTATTCGGGAAATTTCGCGAGCGCCTGTTTCCCCGCCTCAATCATGATTCGCGCGATGGTTTGATTCGAGTTCAACGCTTCCTTGCCGCCGCGCAGAATCGTGGCGTTGCCGGATTTGAAACAAAGACTCGCCGCGTCCGACGTCACATTGGGACGTGATTCGTAAATGATGACCACCACGCCAATGGGCGTGGAAATTTTTTGGAGCTTCAAGCCGTTGGGCCGGACGCGTTCGTCCAGGATTCTTCCAACCGGATCCGCCAGCGCCGCCACTTCGCGCAACCCTTTCGCCATCGCAGCGATGCGTTTGTCGTCGAGCTTGAGGCGGTCGAGCATGGCCGATGAGAGGCCGGACTTCGCGGCGGCGTCCACGTCCAGCGCGTTGGCCTGTTTGATGGCGTCGGCGTTTTTTTCGAGCGCGGCCGCCATCGCGAGCAAACACGAATTTTTCTCCGCCGTCGTGAGTTGGGCGAGTTCGCGCGACGCCACCCTGGCCTGTCTGGCCAGTCGCGTCATCTGCTCATTCAAAGTCATGTGGAAAGAAGGTAAGCCAAAAAGCCAAAGTGAAAAGTGCGAAGTTTCCAGCGTTCTTCGCAACCCGTGGTCGTTCTTCCTTCACAAATGGTCCGACAAA
>Ga0181536_10006516_pt1 | contig 11686 bp, 10 predicted proteins | sample PEATcosm2014_Bin_41_FD_121105 | JGI IMG/M metagenome (GOLD analysis project Ga0181536, IMG submission 121105) | Peatland microbial communities from MTU Mesocosm Facility, Houghton, MI, USA - PEATcosm2014_Bin17_60_metaG | ecosystem: Environmental > Terrestrial > Soil > Wetlands > Peat | place...
CTACGTTCTGTACGACACCGAACTCGCCAGCACAACATACGTGCTCGGCGAATTCCCTTGGCGCGTCCACGTGGGCGAAAAGAACGGCATCAAGGACTTCATCGCCGTGCCGCGGATTCTCTCGTGCGAAATCACCGAGCAGGAAACCGTCTGGTCGCTCGGCGAATACATGACGGGCGCACAGGTGTGGCAAGCATTTCATCTCCCCGGCCAGGCGCCCCGCGCGACGGGCATTTTCGCTAACCAGCCAGCTCCGTTCGCCGGTCAGGCCAGTTCAATGTGGCGCGTTTGTCTCAATCTGCTCTCCGCCACCATTCTGCTGGCAATCGTGTTTTATTTGATGGCGGGTCAACAGAGCGTATTCCAGCGACAATACAGTTACGCGCCGCAGTCGGGCGGGGAAGCGTCGTTTGTCACAGACGAATTCGAAGTGACGGGCCATCCTTCGAATGTCGAAGTCTCCATTCAGACCGATCTGAAAAACAACTGGGCGTATTTCAATCTCGCGCTGATCAACGAAGCCACAGGCCAGGGTTACGATTTCGGGCGTGAGGTCAGCTACTACGCCGGACGCGACAACGACGGCGCTTGGACCGAAGGCAGCAGGAATGACAGCGCGATTGTGCCATCGGTAGCGCCCGGAAAGTATTATTTGCGCGTCGAGCCGGAGATGGACAAAAATGCAAGCTCGATGCTCTACACGCTGGAGGTTAAACGTAGCGTGCCCTCGATGGGGTTGTTTCTCATCGCCGCGGCGTTACTGGTGATTCCTCCAGTCTTCTTTACCTGGCGCGCCACGTCGTTCGAAGGGAAGCGCTGGGCGCAGAGCGATTTTTCGGAGCGCGAATGAGACATCCACTTTACGCAATTTACGGTGCCCTGGTTCTGGCTTTCGCCACCTTTGCCCAATATCAGGGCTGGAGCCTCACGCGGGTGAACGAGGTAAGAAACATTCCCAAGACGGTGCGCGACAATCCGGGCGCGTACCGATCGCATTACGCCGGTTACTACCGCTACTTTGGAGGCAAGTGAGATGAACGATTTCCACCCCGCTTACATTTTGAACGCCGTGATTTTCGCCGCCGTCGGGTTGCTGATTTTTGTCGTGGCGTTCGTCATCGTCGATAAGATGACGCCTTATCATCTCTGGAACGAAATCGTCCACGAGCACAACACGGCGTTGGCTATTCTGGTGGGCGCGATGTCGATCGGTATGTGCATCATCATCGCGGCCGCGGTGCATTAAGAATTTGCCCATCCTCCTCTTTGTTTCCGTCACACTCATCGCCGCTTGCGGCCTGATCTACGAGCTTGTCGCCGGCACGCTCGCGAGTTATTTATTGGGCGACAGTGTCTTTCAGTTCTCCACCGTCATCGGCAGCTACCTGTTTGCCATGGGCGTGGGCAGTTATCTTTCCCGCTTCGTGGTGCGCGGCCTGGTGGCGCAGTTCGTCTCCATTGAGTTGATGGTGGGCGTGGTCGGCGGGTTCTCTTCGGCAGCGTTGTTCCTGGCCTTTGCCTACACGCAAGGCTTCCAGCTCATCCTCTATGCCATCGTGATCGCCATCGGCATTCTGGTGGGGCTTGAAATCCCGCTGCTCATGCGCATTCTCAAGAACCGTCTGGAATTTCGAGAGCTCGTGGCGCACGTCCTCACGTTCGATTACCTGGGTGCGCTCGCGGCATCGTTGCTGTTTCCCATTCTCCTCGTGCCGAAACTCGGGATGGTGCGGTCCGCGCTTCTATTCGGCATCATCAATGCGGGCGTCGCGCTTTGGTCCACGTACCTGTTTCGCGACCAACTCGGCGCGCGAACTTTCCTGAGAGCGGCGTGTGTGGCCGTGCTGGTGGCGCTCGGCGCCGGTATGGCGGGCGCGGAAAGAATCACGCAGGTTGCCGACAACAATCTTTACGCCGATGAAGTGATCTTCGCGCGTGATACACGCTATCAGCGCATCGTCTTAACCAAATGGAAAGACGACGTGCGGCTGTTCCTCAGCTCACATCTTCAATTCAGTTCGCGCGACGAATACCGTTATCACGAAGCGCTGGTCCATCCCGGTTTGGCGTCTCTCCCCGGCGCGCGCTGTGTGCTGGTGCTCGGCGGTGGTGATGGCCTAGCTGTGCGCGAGATTCTCAAATACCCGGATGTCGAGTCAATCACGCTCGTGGATCTCGATCCCGACATGACGCGCCTGTTTTCGACTCATCCGTACCTCGTCACCATCAACCAGCATTCCCTCACTAACTCGCGCGTGCACGTCATCAATGCCGATGCGTTTGTCTGGCTCGATCACTCAAACGAATCCTACGACTTTATCGTGGTCGATTTCCCCGACCCCACCAACTACTCGCTCGGCAAGCTCTACACCACGGCGTTCTACCGTCTGATGGCCAAGCATCTGAGTGCGCAGGGACTAGCCGTTGTACAAAGCACTTCGCCCCTGTTTGCGCGCCAATCCTATTGGTGCATCGTCGAAACACTCAAGCAGGCCGGACTCAAAACATATCCCTATCATCTTTATGTGCCGTCGTTCGGCGAGTGGGGGTTCGCGTTGGCCGGCTTGAGTCAGTATGAGCCGCCGGAACACTTGCCCGAGCACCTGCGATATCTCTCCGTGGCTCTGGTCCCGCAAATGTTTCAGTTTGCCAACGATATGTTACCCGTCGAGGCAGAGCCCAACCGGCTCAACGATCAGGTGCTGGTCCGCTACTATGAGCACGACTGGCGCGAGATCACGCATTGAACAGCACGCGCAGGCAGTTCCTGAGCGCGGCGCTCGTTGGACTTTCGCCGAAGACTGACCGCACCGTCACCGGGGGCTTCGTCGACGACGGCCATCAACTCGGCCACCTGCTGCGTGACCGCGCCACATTTCCGCGCGCCAGGCAGACAATCAAGATTCCCGTCGTCATCGTTGGTGGCGGCATCGCCGGATTGTCTGCCGCGTGGCGGCTTGATAGACGCGGCTTCCACGATTTCGTGCTGCTCGAAATGTTGCAGCAGGGCGGCGGCAATGCGCGATCGGGCCAAAATGAAGTCAGCGCGTATCCGTGGGCCGCTCACTATGTTCCCGTGCCGGGGAAAAAGGCGGAGCTGGTACGCGAGTTGATGGAAGAGCTGGGCGTGCTGCGAAATGGCGTTTGGGAAGAGCGATACCTTTGTTTTTCTCCCCAGGAGCGCCTGTACCTGCACGGCCGTTGGCAGGAGGGCATCGAACCGGTCACCGCGGCCACCGCGCGAGACCGCGAGGACTTCACACGCTTCGCTGCTCGCATGAACGAATTCCGCGCAACCGGCCAGTTCACCATCCCGATGGAGTTGGGTGCGAAACCATCGCCGCTCGATCAACTTTCCATCGCGGAGTGGCTGAAGCAGGAGCGCTTTACGTCTCCGTATCTGCGCTGGTACATCAACTACGCCTGCCGTGATGACTATGGCGCCTTGGCGAACGACACCTCGGCGTGGGCCGGAATACACTACTTCGCCTCGCGCGAGCCGGAGGAAAAAGGTCCGCTCACATGGCCCGAAGGCAACGGTTGGATTGCGCGCCGGTTGCTGGAAAAACTCGCCCGCTACGTGCGGACCGGCGCCATGGTGCATCACATTGCAACAGACGGCAAGAAACTGCGCGTTTCCGCGGGCGAAACCGATTACCTCGCCGAACGCATCATCTTTGCCGCGCCGAGCTTCCTGGCTCCGTATGTATGCGAAAGCGCGCCGCCCATCCGCAACTTCGTCTACTCGCCGTGGCTCACGGCGAATCTGACGCTCGACCGCGCACCGCGCGAGCGCGACGTCGAGACCGCTTGGGACAACGTTATCTACGATTCGCCGGCGCTCGGCTATGTCGTCGCCACCCACCAATCACTCCGGACATACATCGATCGCACCGTCTGGACATTTTATTGGTCTCTGGCTCAAGGCACGCCCGCCGGGAACCGTCGTCTCCTGCTGGAAAAGGATTGGAGCTACTGGAAAGAAGCGATCCTCCATGATCTCGAGCGCGCCCATCCCGACATCCGCCAGTGCATTTCGCACATCGATATTTTGCGCCTGGGTCACGCCATGGCGCGGCCTGTGCCGGGCTTTCTCGCCTCCGAAGATCGCCGGCGTTTGGCGGAACCTTCCGGCAACCTGGTGTTCGCCAATTCCGACTTGAGCGGGTTTTCCATCTTCGAAGAAGCCCAGTACCGTGGCGTCCGCGCCGCCGAGCGAGTGCTGCGGACTTTACAATAGCCTCATGCACAGGTCTTTTCGTTTCTTGTTGCTGACGTCTTTGGCGATTGGGGCCCGAGCTGAGGTTCACACTCTGAACCTGCGGCAGGCGGTCGAGCGCGCGCTTGAGCAAAATCCCGATATCGCGCTGGCGCGGCTGGATGAGCAGAAGGCGGCGCAGTCCGTGCGGTTGGCGCGGGCTCCGTTCAGCCCATCCATCGGAGCAGGAAGTGGGCTGGCGTACACCAACGGCTTTCCGATGAGCATCGATGGCTCGGCACCCTCCATCGTGCAGGCGCGGGCGCGAGAAGACATCTTCAACCGGCAGCAGAGCTACATGGCCGCAGCCGCGCGCGAGAATACGCGTGGAGCAGGCATCGCCACCGAAGCGAAGCGGGATGAGATCGCGCTTCGGACTACGTCGATGTTCCTGGACACGCAGCGGGCGGCACGCCTGGCGGAACTGGCTCGCAAGCAGGTGGACAGCTTGCGAATCATTGAGCAGGCCGTCGAAGTGCGTGTCGCCGAGGGCCGTGAGCTTCCGATCGAATCGAAACGCGCCGCTCTCAACGTGGCGCGCGGACTCCAGCGCGTGGAGCAGTTGGTGGACGATCAAGATGCCGCCGAACGCGAGCTGGCCATCGTGCTGGGCTTCGCCGCGGATGATCAGGTTCGCGCTGCGTCTGAAGAGCCGGCAATTCCCTCAACGCCCACGAGCGAAGAAGCAGCGATTCAAAGTGCATTGGAGTCGAGCAAGGAGTTGCGGCGGTTGGAATCAGCGCTCATCGCCAAAGGGCTGGACATTCGTGCGCAGAAGGCCGCTCATCTGCCCACAGTCGATTTGGTCGCGCAGTGGGGTCTGTTTGCCAAGTTCAACAACTACACCAATTACTTCCGCGAATTTCAGCGTAACAACGGCGAAATTGGTGTGGCCATCACCGTCCCCATATTGACCGGGTCGGGGCCGAGCGCCGCGCGCGCGCAAGACGAGGACGAGGCCGCGCGCCTTCGTATCCAAATGGCCGCTACACGCAATCGCATCTCTCTGGAAACCCGGCAGAATTTCCAGACCTTGCACAAAGCTGATACCGCGCGTGAAGTGGCACACCTCGACCTCGAAGTGGCGCGCGACCAGGTTTCCATTCTGCTCACGCAAATGAACGAGGGCCGTGCCACGCTCCAGCAGTTAGAGCAGGCGCGCTTCGCCGAAGATGAAAAATGGATCGCCTTCTACGATGCGCAATACGCCGTCGAAAAGGCCGGTTGGAATCTGCTGCACCAGACGGGAGAGCTGATCGCGGCGCTGAAGTAAGCTCAGTGGCGCTGGTACACCAGCTTTCCGCCGAGGTACGTTTGTTCCACCTCGATTCCTCGCACCTCCTCGGTGGGGCACGTCAGAATATCCTTAGCCAGAACGATGAGATCAGCCAGCTTGCCGCCTTCGAGCGATCCTTTCTCTTTTTCTTCGAAGGTCAAGTACGCATTGTTGATCGTATATAGCCGGATGGCCTGCTCCCGTGAGATGCGCTGTTCCGGATGCAGCGGCTCGTCAGTCCACCGCGGCTGCCTAGTCAGTGTGATCCACATCCCCAAGAACGGGTTGTACGGGTTGATTGACCGGAAGCTGCCGATTTTCTGCATGTGGTCGGACCCACCGCCCACCGGGACCCCGGCTTCAAACAGGCTCTTATACGGTTGAAAATACGTTGTGCGCTCATTGCCAAACTGCTTTTGGAGCGTCGCACCGTCCAGCCATAGCCAGTCCGGCTGAAGGTCCAGCACAATTCCTAAGTCCTTCATTTTCCGAATCATCTCAGCATTCATGAAGTTGGCATGAGTGATGCACGGCCGCCCGGACCGAATGGAAAAGTCGTTGTTGACCTCCGTGTAGGCGTCGATCATGCCCTGCACAGCGCCGTCACCCACCGAATGCGCGGTGAATTGCAAATCATGTTGCAGCGCAAACTTTGCCATGTGATACAACTTGCCGGCCTCGATGTAGCGCATGCCGCGGTAGGTGGGGTCGGTGATGGAATAGACTTTGCTGATGCCCCAGGGTTGGAGCATGTATGCACTGCCCGTGAGCATGCCGCCATCCATATACGACTTCGTGCCGCGCACCCACAACATATTGTTATAAGTGTGCAGAGGGTCGCGAGCTGCCTTCAACATGCGGGCTTGAATCTGATCGAGCGGCATCTGCGCATCGACGCTATACATAACGTACACGCGGCACTTCAGCTCGCCCGCATTGTGTAAGCCGCGGTAGATTTCAAGGCCTTCGTCGCCTAGATCGCGCTCGGAGAGGCTGGTGATTCCAACGGAGTTATAGTCCGCCAGCATCATCTTGAGCCGCTGGCGGCGATCGTCATCTGTGGGTTTCCGATCGGGTGACTGGATTTTCACCAGGCGCACCGCGCTACGCAGGATACCGGTGGGCTCACCGGTGGCATCGCGCTCAATCCGGCCGGGCTTGCCATCCGTGATTTGAAAGTCCTTGTTGATTCCACTGGCTTTGAGCGCGAGCGAGTTAACGGAAGCGTCGGGACCGGTGCCGAAATAAACCGGATTTTGCGGCGCAGCCGCATCCAGCTCCGCGCGGGTAGGAAAGCGTTGATCGCGCAAGCGGGTTACGAAAACCTGGGTAAGTACAATCCAGTCACCGGGTTTGGAAACTGCGGCGCGTGACCGGATGTAGCGAAGCACGTCGTCGATGGTCTCCATGTCGAGGACTTCGTGGTCGAACTCGTACAACGAGGCGTCGTAGGCGTGCGAGTGGCTGTCCATCAATCCGGGCAGGACCGTCCTACCTTTCAGATCGACTTGATGGGTATTGGGACCGACGAATTTCGCCAATTCTTCACGAGTGCCGACTCCGAGGATGCGGTCGCCACGGATGGCGATCGCATCAACAATGTGGAATTGCGGGTCTACGGTAACGATTTTGCCGTGATGCAGAATCAGGTCGGCCTGTTGCGAATATGCGACGCTGGCCAGGAAGACTGCTAAAACGGGGATGCGCACGATTACGGCGCCACGGCGATGATCGAAATCTGCTCGACCATCGGCCAGCGATCATTCGCGTCGCGTTTGCGTTCGACTGGCGGTAGTGGAGCCACGGTGGTCCGAGTGGGCGGCTGTGCGCTGAAGTATTTGGCGTAGACGCCGTTCATCTTCCCGAACTCATCGAGATTGTCGAGGTACACGGTGCTGGAGACGACATTCGAGAAATTCAGGCCAGCCTCTTCGAGTCCATCCAGCAGATTGCGCATCGTCATACGGACCTGCGTTTCCACGTCCTCGAAGTAAATACCGAGATTGGGGCCGGGAATGAAAGCCGATTTGGCGGAGCAGTAAAAGGTGTCGCCGGCAAAGACGCACGGGCTCGCCGTCGGGCTGGGCTGCATGTTCTTGGGCCGCACGGCACGGCGCTTGGAAAGATCGCCGATAGCCACGCCGGTGAACTCGATGCCGGCGTCATGCGGCAGCGAGGAAACGTGGATGGTAGCTCTAGCAGGAGTGTTGCCGAATTCAAAATGACTCGCGTAGATGTCGTTCATGGTCTTCGCCGGCATCTTAGCGGTCAGATATGGATTGACGAACACGACGTTGGCATAATCCATGCCCGCCGCGGCCAACACCTGGTGGAAGCGATCGAAAGCGAGGCGGACCTGATCGCCGGGGTCGTCGGGGATTTTTCCGGTATCGGGATCGCGTCCTTGCTGGCCAGAGATGTAGAGCCGGTCGCCCGCCTGGATACCGGGCGTCAGCGGCGTGGAGCTCTTATAGCCGGCGGGTATGATCGGTTTCTTGTGCGCCAGGTCGCGCACGGCCACGGCGCTGATTTCGATGGGTGTGTCGGTTGGCAGGTGCGCGACGCCCAATGTGGCCCGGGCCGGCGGGCTGGCCGGAAAGTAGCGCGCGTAGACGCGATTCATGGCATCGAAGTTCGCCATGTTATCGAGGTACACCTGCGTGTAGACGACGTGCTCCATCGTCAAGCCGGCGGCCTCGACGACGGTCTTCACGTTTTCCAAGCACTGCGTAGCCTGTTCTTCAAACCTGGCGGGCATCTGGCCATCGGTGTGCCGCGCACCCTGACCCGAGACATAGAGAAAATCGCCGGCGAGGATACCGGGACTGTAAGGTCCCACAGGCTTCACTCCCGGCGGAAAGATCGCGCGAGTTTCCGCGCCGGCGCTCATAGTCGCCAATAGGAATAGTGCCCAACGTATTCTCATGATTTGTACAGGCTCCAGAAGACATCACGAAATTTAGCCATATCGGAATCGGTGCCGATGGTTACACGCAAGTAATTCGTCATGGGAGGGAAGGGCCTGCCCACCGCGACGCCTTTGGGCGGCATTCCGGAAATAAATTCTCGCGCATCGCGTCCCACGTCAATCATGACGAAGTTGGCTTGCGGCTCGATGTAGGAAAGGCCGCGGTCGCGCAGCCAGTCACAGAGCTCGCGGCGAATCCGGATGTACTGCGCGCGGCGCTCCGGGATGAGAGTCTTGGATTCATCGAGCGCTGCGAGCACCGCCCGCACGGTCACGACTGAGATGACGTTATTGCGGAAGGGAGCCATCTTCGCGATCAGTTCCGGCGATGCGCAGGCGAATCCCGCGCGCAACCCCGCCATACCGTAGATCTTCGAAAACGTGCGCGTGACCACCACATTGCGTCCGCGACGAACGTAGCCCAGCGCGGTTTCGAAATCCGGCGAATCGGCGAAGTGAGAGTAGGCCTCGTCGATGAGCAGGACGGTATTGGCCGGCAGGTTATCGGCCAGCCACGCCATGTCCTTCTTGGGAGTAATCGACGACGTGGGATTGTTTGGATTGCAGAGGTAGATCAACCCGCCGCCGGAGTTCCCGGCGCGCTCGGCGAGCGTTTTCACGTCAGCCGCATAGGGAGGGGCGAGCGGGACCTGGATCACAGGGCGTCCCAATGCCTTGCTGGCAAGTTCTACCGGGCCTTCGAAGGTCGGTGCGACGGTAATCAATGGGCGCGTGGGTGAGGTGAAGGCGTCGACGGCGATGTGCAGCACCTCGCTCGACCCGGAGCCGACAAGGACCTGCTCGGGTGAAAGTTCCTCGCTACTAGCAATCGCGGCATAGAAATCACCGAATTCTTGGTAGTGGTACCGGCCGCCTTCGGGCAGCGCTTTCGTCATGGCTTCGATTGACGAGCGCGGAGGGCCCGCGGGATTCTCGTTCGCGTTGAGCCAAACCATGCCGGGCGGCAACGGACCACTGATGGCTGCGCGTTGCGCGTAAGCCGCTTCTGGCAACATGCGGCCCGCGAGAGCCGCGAAACCAACTCCCGCGAATCCACGGCGCGTGAGCATGGAGTCACCTCCTTGTTGTCGGTCATCATAACATTCGATGGGGAGGGGAAGCGGGTGGGGTGAGCCCGTGCGAACCGCAAGATCGAAGGCAAGTCTTCAACGCAGAGACGCGGAGGAAGAGGAAGAAGCTTTCCAGTCGCCTACGACGTCACCGCGTGCCCGGTGGTTTCAGCGCGGTGGAGAATCAGTAAGAGGACTACGGGAAAGTGATTGCCGTCAAAAACTCCACCTGGTCCACGACGGTGGATGGCACAAAGTGCTGTTCCTCCTCGCGGATATTCTGATCGCGCGCCCAACGCAGATAGCGGAACTGGGGCGCGATCTTCAGCTTCCAGAGGTGCACTTCGACACCAAGGCCCGCCGCAACTCCATCGTTGGACGGCGAGGTCCAGCTTAGGTTGCCCGCGCTTCGAAACGCCGGCCCCGCATCGATGAACGGCTTCACCCTGCTCCACGTTGAAAACTGTGCCGGTAGTGTTAGACGATATTTCATTAGGATGGGGAACTCCCAAGTGACTACGTGGTTCGGCACGAGATAGGGCTTAAGGCCATTTCCCAGGACCTGCGTAGAGAATTCCAACTCGTGGAATATGCCATCGACTTCAAGCGAGAGATGAAACGGCAGCCGCGCCTCTGCCGTACCACCGGCCATCCAGCGGTACGGAGTCGAATAGGCGAGAGAGGTGTAGCCGTACCCCACATCGCGGTTGTAGTTTTGAAAGTCCTCGGTCAGACTTGCGCCGCCGATCACACCAAGTGAAAAGGGCTGTGCATATGCCGAAATGCTAAGCATGAACGCGCCAGCGAAAATCGACCTATGCATCATAGGTATCATCTTAATGCCTTGCGTTGATTTCTCCTGAAACGCGTGGACTCAGATCTCCTCGCCCAACCGTACACAATAGACCACCCGGAATGCACGTATGACAACACCCCTCAAAGCGAGGTATTCGGCGCGGAGTGGTTCAGTGTTCGACCAGCTCACTTTGGCGAACAGGATTGACCATCTCAAGTAACGGCGTGGTGAAAAAGGTGGTGACCAGGGCCATCAGTACCATCATCGAGAACAAGGCTTGATTGATCACGCCGAATTCGAGTCCGATATTGAGGATCACCAGTTCCATGAGGCCGCGCGTGTTCATGAGGATTCCCAAGGCAAGCGCGTTGCGCCAGGGTACGCCGGCGGCTCGCGAGGCGATGGTGGCGCCGCCCAGCTTTCCTGCGATGGCGATCACGATGATGAGGAGGCAGTAGAGCCACATCTCCCTGCCGCGAACTACACCGATGGATGTGCGCAAGCCGGTGAAGGCGAAAAACAGGGGCAGCAGGAGCACCAGCGTGATGGACTCCAGTTTTTCGGTGATGCCGCGAAGGAAGCCATCGTCCCGGGGGAGGATCGCTCCGAACAAGAAAGCACCGAACAAAAGATGGATGCCTAGCCACTCGGTCATCGCGGCTGACAACAGCAGCAGAAGAAGAAGCACCGCCATCATGGTTTCGGTGACACGCCCGTGGCGTAGGAATGCAGCGTGGAAGTGCCGCAGGAGCGGCCGCACGCCGTAGATCATGAGCAGGACAAAGACGGTGACTCCGGCGAATGTCATCCAGAGAGGGTTGGATTGCTGGCTGGCGCGCACGAAAGCAACGATGTAGGCCAGGATGCCCCAGGCAGTTACGTCATCAACAGCGGCGCAAGCGATGGCGAGCGCTCCGAGTTCACTGCGCGTCAAACGCCGCTCCGCGAGAATGCGGGCCAACACGGGGAAGGCGGTGATGCTCATGGCCGCGCCGAGAAACAGAGCAAACGCGGGAAACGTGACGTGGCGGTCGGATAGCCGGGGATACAAGAACAGCGCCGCGAGCGAGCCGAGGAAAAACGGCAAGCTGATGCTGACATGGCTGGTGAGCAACACCGCGCGCCCGAGATTGCGAATCCGGGTGGAGTTGAATTCCAATCCAACCAGAAACATGAACAGTAAGAGACCGACCTGACTTAGGGCTGACGCAAAAACAATTTCTCAATCATAGTCGTACCTAGATCATTACCAAGGCTCGGACCGTCTCGCGTGGGCGGTCTTCGAAAGCATCCTGGCCCCTGTAATCATTGCTTCTGA
>Ga0181536_10006517_pt1 | contig 11686 bp, 15 predicted proteins | sample PEATcosm2014_Bin_41_FD_121105 | JGI IMG/M metagenome (GOLD analysis project Ga0181536, IMG submission 121105) | Peatland microbial communities from MTU Mesocosm Facility, Houghton, MI, USA - PEATcosm2014_Bin17_60_metaG | ecosystem: Environmental > Terrestrial > Soil > Wetlands > Peat | place...
CAGCAGTGCGGATAAACCCAAACCCACGGTCACGGATAATTCGCTTGATAGTCCCTTGCATGGCCACCTCGGACAGCGTATGGGGATCTTCGCGCCGGGTCGAAAAGAGAATAAGCCAGCCTGCGCGTGAAGTCACCTCAGGTACGCATTGGCGCAACTGTACCAACACACAAGCGCCTTGTCAAAGGCCAACCGGTGGTGTACCAGTCCCCTGCCAGCGATCCCGCCAGCGCGGGCAGGTAGCCAAGCCAGCCTTCTGCGCTCAGTACTGTTCTTCAGACTGCTTCGCGGCCGAACGCTTGGAGGGCCGATTCCACGCTGTTGTGTATCTCGAAGACGGTAACGAGACGCGTGATTTGCAGCAATTGATGCACGCCTTGGGGCAAGTGCACGAGCTTCAGATCTCCTCCCTGTTTGCGCACGGAGGCGAAACTCGCTACCAAGATAGAAAGGCCCACACTGTCGATATAGGTGATCTCCCCGAGGTCGAGGATCAGACGCTTGTAGCCGGCATCGATCAGTTGTCTGATCTTATGGCGAAAAGTCTCGGTCTCGCGCCCCAGGGTGATACGTCCGCGCAAGCCGAGCAGGATTATTCCGTCCACCAGCTTTTCGACAATATAGAGAGGCATGAAAAACCGCCTTCGGTGCAAGGGCCAAATTGCCCCAGCCCCTGCCTAGGGCTCGGGCGTGGGGGCAATCGCCCAGCGGTTACGGTGCAGGAAATCGCTCACTGTGCCGATATCCGGTGCGTCGCATAGCACCAGGCGACAAAAAACCTCTGCGGTCCCCACCTTGGGCTCGACCTTGGCAGCCTGGCGGAAAGCGGCCAGGGCATCCTTCTTGCGCTTGAGCTGCCACAGGGAGATGGCCTGAAGCGCCAACATGGAGGCGGAGTCCGGTTCGGACCCCAGCGCCAGGGCGGCTTCTGCAAGCGCCCCCTCGAGGTCATGCTGCTTCCGGAGGATGAGCGCCAGCAGGCGGTGCCCCTCGGCCGCCTGAGGCTGCTCTGCAATCAGCGCACTCGCCTTGGCACTGGCTTGCTTCAAATCCCCTCGACGCACCAGTCCCATGACCAACTGCTCTTGTGCGGGCAGAAAATCCGGGTGCAGGCGCGTGACTTTCTCCAGCAGCTCCGTCGCGCTCCCGGCTTCCCCGGCCTCATTCAGCAATACCGCAAGCTGATACTGGCTCTGCCAATCTTGCGGATCCAGCGCCACGACTTTTTCCAGCATGTTGCGCGCCCCAGCGGACCGACCCTGTTGAATGAAAATCTGCGCCATGCCCGCATACGCCGGGGCGAGGTTAGGAGAAACCTGGATGGCTTGCTGAAAATTCTCTGCCGCCTGCGCATATCGCCGCTGGAAGAATCGGATCTGGCCGAGCGCGAGATACGCTTCGCCTTCCTTTGGGTTGAGCTTCAACGCCTTTTCGTATTCTGCCGCGGCCTTGTCTTCTTCTGCTCCGGCAAAGTAGGCCCTGCCGAGGGCCACGTGCGCTCCGGAATTATCCGGCGCCAGTCGGACAGCCTCTTGCGCCTCACTAAGAGCGTCCTCTTTTCGCCCCATCTCCAAATCGATCTCGGTCAGGATTTGCCGAACCGAGGCATCTTGAGGCCTGAGCGCAGCCAGCTTTCTAAACTCCCCGGCGGCCAGCGCGCCATAGTCCTGGAGCGGCGCCCCCCTGGCGCGCTCGGAAGCTGAAGACTGGTTGCTCAAGGCCCAGGCGGTCATGGCCAGCGTATAATGCGCATCCGTGTCCGAAGGGTCGAGGCGCGTGGCCACTTGCAGTTCGCGCAATGCAGCCTCATCCTGGCCGCGCGCCCGCAGGGCCAGGCCCAGGCCGCGGTGCGCCATCTCGAGTTCCGGTTGCAGGTCGATGGCCTTACGAAACGCGGCTTCTGCGCCTGCCGCGTCATTTTGTGAAAGCAGGTCAAAGCCCTTGTTTACCGCCTCGGCGACTCCCGGCAAGGGTTGAGTGGCGGCCGGTAAGACGGTCTGCTGCACCATAGCCCCCGAAAGGCTGCACCCCAAAGCGGCTCTGCCGCCTGACATGCGGAAAGGCTTCGCCTTTCCGAGGACCTGAGCCATGACTAATCCCCTCGGCTCTGCTGGAAGGCCCAGCCTTCCAGCAGAGCCGAGGGGGAGAAACGAGGCGGTCTGAGCTGGAAAGCCAGAGGCTTTCCGCATATCAGGCGGCAGAGCCGCTTTTACCCCACCGTCGACGCGACCGCGGGCAAGTTGCGACCCGCCTATCGAAGAAAGCCCAATAGCCAGGGCCAAAATAACTCCCACGCCGCAACGCATAGGGCCTTTCAATCCGGCAGACGCCGGGCTTTGGGAAGCCTCAAGGCGCCAATCGAATCTGCTCGGGATCATGGATAATGATTTCGGGTCTTCCCTGAAACACGGTAATGGGCCCGCGGATTTCAATTTGCCTCCCTGCCAGGGACGCGAGATCCCCAAACTTGTTCTTGTCGGAGGAGAAAATCACGCTGGTGAATGGACAGTCACGATAGTCCTCGCAAAAGTCCAGAAAAGTATTGCCGCCCCGCGAGGCGAAAACCCTTACCACGCGTCCGGAAACGCAGCCCGTCTCGCCTGCGTGCGGAGCGGCGTCGTGGAAGTCAACGCATCCTGCCATCTCTCCTGGGGAGGAAGAACGCGAAGCAGAGGAAGATGGGGTTGAGGGAGAGCGGCCGGCGCGGCGACCCACCAAAACTCCCAGGCAGAAAACTACCAGAACAATCACCGCCACGAGTATCTGCTTTCGCCTCATCTCGAGACCTTGGAAAACAATTTCACAGGGGCAGGCCCGTCTGGGAGCACGGGCTTCCCCGCTCGAACCCAGGCAGTATACCAGAGACTGCTGACGAACGAAGCCCCGGCTTCCAGCCGCTTCTCTGCCAGCGGCCCTGCAAGTTTATAGAACGTCGTGGCGTACTGGGGATCGAGGTAGTTCCGGCCTGAAACCGCGATGCGATCGGAGGCGAAGACCACATTCCTGTAGGAGAAGCTTGCCGTCATCTCTCGGAAGATGCGCGCGCGCAGGTCCGGTTCGAAAATCGCAGGCCGGGGCCTGAGTCGCCACCCATCCGCGAGCGCATTCACCAGCTCGGTCTCGAAGCGAGCGTGAACACCTTTTTGGCCGGTCAACTGGCCGTCGTAGTTCATGACCGTGTGGAGAGGTTGCGTGAGATCGGCGGCGTAATGCGCGGCGAAAATCGCGTCGCGGTCCGCATCCGCCCAACGCCGGCGCTGAAGGGAATCGGCCAGTCGCAGCGTGAAGCGCTCAATCTGCCAAATCGAGTCGCCATGCGGTAGCTGCCAGCGCGTGGGCCCTGCCCTTTCCACTACGAATTGCCGCCGCAGGTTGAGAAACGGGAAAGAGTCATCGGCGTCAAGGTCGGTGTAATGATGCGGGCGCTCCGAGGCATCATCGGACGCCAGGAGATCAGGATCAATGGCGTGCTCTACCCAGTACGCTTTGCGCGCCAGGAAATAGGAGCGAAGCGGCTCGGGCAGATTCTCCACGGCGGCAGCATTGATCAACTTGTGCCCGCGCTCGCCCCAGGCCAATCCGGGCACGGGCAAGTTGGCAAGAGCCAGGAGCAGCATCACCGGGACTTGCAGCCAACGTCTCAAATAACCTCCTTTATTCTCAACAACATTCCCGCTTTAAGCTCGAATGTCCTTTATTATCAGCAACATTCCCGCTTCATGGCCATTCCAAAAAGTTAAGCGCTTTGTTTTCTATGGGATTCCTGCATTGTTCGGCCAAAAAAATCTATTTCAAATTGTACCCAATGGACGACAGGTGATAGTTGACAGATAAAGCCTGGAGGCAAATCATTTCTTAGGAGTGCCATGGTTCTTCCTCTCCAGGATGGCGAAAGCCGCTGGAGCGGACCTGGGTGCCGCGGGCATTCCATCCTGTGCTCATACGCTAGAACACTAGCTCATCGGCTGGAATTTGTCAAGCTTGAATTGTCGAGGCTTTGCCCATTTTTTCGCCTTCTCCTCAAAGCTAGTGTCCTGAGTCAGAAGTTCGCTTACAAAGTCTTCCTCATGCGGGCGGTCTTTTCCCAGCCCCGTCAGGGGCGGAAGATGGTAGCCCAGGGCGCAAGCCCTGGGGGAGGGCCCTCACCCCGCCTTCGGCCCCCCTCTCCCGGTCGCCGCGGCGACAGAGGGGACGGGGGTGAGGGAGGGCTCGCCGACCCACGGCTTGCGCCGTGGGCTACATTCTTTTGCCCGTCAGCTGACGGGCTGAATTATTCAACGAACTTCTGACTCAGGACACTAGTTCGCAGTCAGCAGTGAAAAGTGCGGAATGCGGAGGCGTAATCAAGCCCCACAGGATCTCCCTCAATGCGCTACCAAGTCGCTGAGAAACCCTTCCCGGTGTCATTCCCAGGAAAGTCTTCAGTGGTCATTTGTCCCGCCACGGCGCATCCAAACAGGTCGGGACAGGTACATCGCGTGGGTGGCGATGTTTGCGATCACTGTGGGCGGTCGTAGGGGCGGACCCGCCTGTCCGGGCGGATTCGCCGGGCGCATTCATCAGCCTTCGAGTAGCTTGACGCGGAACTTACTTCGCGGGTTGCGCCGTGACCATGTGCGCGGCAATCATCTGCCAGCCTTGCCCCCGATTCAGGAAAACCAGAGTGAACCTGAAGCCGGGCTGGTTCAGAGCCTTGTATTCAACGCTGCCCATCACTACAGCCGTTTCGCCGTACAGGCGCACCACCGAGTCTTTCACATGCGATGCGGCCATGCGTGGCCTCTCCTCCCCGGCAGGAGGAACGATGTCGCGTTTGTTCAAGATATTGCCTCCGGGTCCCGTGCCCATGAAGTCGTCGGCGATCAACTTATCCAAAGCGGCCGAGTCACCCTGGGATTCCGCATTAAGCCACGTCTGGACAAGGTTCAGGACTGTATCGTCCACGTTCGCGGTCTGGGCCGGACGCGTCCACGCCACCTGCCAAGTCGCGATAAGCCCCAGCGCCACGACCATCCCCACTGCTACAGCGCGTCGTCTCATGGTTAAGCTCCTATTCTTCGCCCGGGTTTTGCCCCGGGCGCTCTGATTTCTCCACGCCCTGGTTCGCAGAGCCGCGAAGGAAGAACCTGCATCGGTTGGTCGGATGCCCGTTCATATGGACGCTCGATAGGTGTGGAAAGTTCCCTTTTTTTGCGAAGGTTTGTGCATGCGGTCCGCCTCTGGACCCTGCCGCTGCGCCGGCTTTTCCTAAAGAAGAGCTAAGCTGTGGTGTGAAGGGTCACGCATTGGGGCGTTTGCGAGGCACGTGTTTGGATCTGAGATTAAGCGCGAGCACGACCAGAAGTACGACCGCGGAGAAGCCCGCCAATACGAAAACCTGAAAGAGTCGGCCTGGGATGCCAAGAGCAACTGCGGCCGTGTAGGGCTCGCTGTAACGAGTGCCACTCCAGATATAACGCCTTAGTCCAAAAGACGGCAGGGTAAAAGTCAGAAGGTCTAGAGACCACACGGTGAGGCAAATTAATGCCGTGAATTTGACACCACGGGGGCGATATCGCCACAGCAGATACGCAGCTATCGCCGCTACTACGAATGTGCTCATTGATCCTGCCAAGTCAGTCAGGTGTACGCCCCACTGACTCACAATCCCAGTATGGTCACAGACGCCGAGCCCCTCGCTAACCCCCGTCCATTTGATCTTGGGGAACAACTGCCACCCAAACAACTGAAACCTCGTGATCCTTCCGCCGCAGAGGACCCCAACAAGACCGTGGCCGGCGATCTCGTGCCACGGGATGGGGAGCGCGAACAGCACGGCTATCACAGCCGCATGCTTCAGAGCAGTGACAAACTTGGCTAGGGTCCGGAGGGCCTTAGATTTGCGCGTCTGATTTTCTTGTACGGCGATTTCCATTCCGACCTCTCACCGTATGACGATTGTACTCCCCGTTGGCCTCTTGCGATCTGCTTGGATAGCAAGCCGCCTTTCCTCAAGAAGAACCGCGGACGCCAACAACGGGGGTCCGTGCTACCTGCTACCATTCTTCCTCAGATTCGCCCTTTCGAATCCAAGGGCGAATTGGCAATCGTTAACCCGCAGCGGCGCGTGAGTTGCGCCGCGCTCATGCCGGAATACTCGTTCACGCCGGACCGTTACCAGGGAGTGGAAATCTGGGCCGCTCGAGTAGGCGCATCGTCACGAAAAAGAACCAATCGGGAAGAAAGGGGCAACCCCGCAAGGTGGGACGATACACCTCTAGAGTACAGCACCGTCGGCGGGATCACCAGTCAAGCCGCTCTTCAGTGCTGCCGATGGACCACCTGCCTTGATCGCGCACATCACATAGAATGCCATGTGTACGCCACCCGGCCTGGCACTGAAAACTGGGTTGAAGCATTGCGCGTTGGGGTGGTCACTTGTATATTACCTGTCGGTCAGAAAATCAAAATGTAAGTTCCGGATTAAACGGGAGGACATAGATGCGCGTTGTGGTGATTGGCGGAACGGGTCATGTGGGTACGTTTCTCATTCCGCGACTGATTCACGAGAGCTACGAGGTGGTTTGCATCCACCGAGGAGGAGGCAAGCCATACGTGCCCGATCCCGCATGGAAGAAAGTGCGGCACGTCATCATGGACCGCGAGGCGGAAGGTGCGGCCGGGACGTTCGGATCGAGCGTGAGCAGGCTCAAGCCTGACATCGTCATTGACATGATCTGTTTTGATCCGGCTCCCGCCCGGCAGTTGGTCGAGGCCTTGCGCGGGAAGGTGCGCCATTTCCTCAGTTGCGGGACCATCTGGGTCCACGGCTACCCCGTGACCGCTCCCATAACGGAAGACTTGCCGCGTCGTCCGTTTGGCGAGTACGGCATCAAGAAAGCGCAACTCGAAGCCTATCTCATAGAAGAAGCCCAGGTTCGAGGTTTCCCGGCAACCTCCGTGCTACCCGGTCACATCGTGGGACCCGGCTGGGTGCCGCTGGACCCTTTGGGCACGTGGAGCCTGGACGTGTACGGGAAACTTGCCCGGGGAGAAGAATTGCTGATGCCGCACCAGGGCCTGGAGACGCTGCATCACGTTCACGCGGACGATGTGGCGCAAGCCTTCATGAAGGCGGTTGCCAACCGTAATGCCTCCGTGGGCGAAAGCTTCCATGCCGTCTCGCCAGCGGCGATGACGATGCGGGGTTACGCGGAATCCCTGGCCGCCTGGTTTGGGCAGCCCGCGCGGCTGCGATTTGTCCCTTGGGAGGAATATCGAGCCACGGTCTCTGCCGAAGACGCGCAACATACCTGGGACCATCTGACTCATTGCTCGAATTGCAGCATCGCCAAGGCCCAGAAGGTGCTTGACTATCAACCACGTTACAGCTCGCTGGAAGGTGTCTGCGAGTCGCTGACCTGGCTGATCGAGCATGGCCAGCTAAAGGTGGAAAAGCAAACGTAGCGCTACACCTCTCTGGCATACATGCCGCCGAACTGGACGCCGCTGCGGGTTAACGATTGACCGGGTGAGCTTGCCCTTGGATTCGGAAGCGCGAATCTGAGGAAGAACCGCAGACCTCAATGACGGAGGTCTACGCTACGCTTGCTTGACCAACGATAGAAAGCATTGCCATCGATGAAAAAGAGAAAACTGATTCTGGTAGGAGGCTTTCTAGGCACAGGGAAGACCACCCTCCTCTGGCAGGCAGCACAACAACTCACCCAGCAAGGCCATCGTGTCGCTTTGATCACCAATGACCAGGCTCCGAGTTGGTGGACACCAGGATTTTGAGACAGGCAGGGTTGGCCGTAGGCGAGATCGCGGGAGGCTGTTTTTTGCTGTAAGTTCGATGATCTGGTCGGGACTGCCAATAGCCTGATCTAAGGGAATCGAGCGTGGGCATTGGCGCCGTGCAAAGAAAGATCGGGAAAAGAGGAGGTCATTGCAAAATGGCGGATGTGGTTTGTTTGGGAATCTTAGTTGCCGACATCTTCGGGAGCCCTATTGCTTCCCTTCCAGCCGCCGGCGAACTGGCACTGCTCGACCGCTATCTGCTCAGTGTCGGAGGATGTGCTGCCAACACCGCGGCTGATTTGGGGCATCTATTGCCGGCCTTACCATTCCAACCCTTGCAGGCTGAGCTTTGCCAAACCTGAACGGCGGAGGCATAAAGACGGCAACGACAGGAGGAGTCTAATGGCAATACAGAGGATTCTAGTGGAGATTTGCTGCGGCTCGCTTGAGGATGCGCTGGAAGCGGAACAGGGCGGGGCAGACCGCGTCGAACTCTGCTCGGCGCTGTTCCTGGGAGGGTTGACGCCCTCGCTCGGTACGATTATGGAAGCGAAAGCCCGGCTGAAGATCCCCATCATGGTTATGATTCGACCGCGCGGAGGAGGATTCTGCTACACGAAGTCGGAAATGGCGGTCATGGAACGCGATACCGTGCTTGCTGCCGAGCAGGGCGCCGAGGGGATGGTGTTTGGGATATTGTATGCCGACGGCGGCATCGACGAGGAACGGTGTGCACGCATGCGGAAACTCATCGGTGATCGGCAGGCTGTCTTCCATCGCGCTTTCGATGTCACCCCCGACCCTTTTCGGTCTCTGGACCAATTGGTCGCGCTGGGGTTTACTCGCGTCCTGACAAGCGGCCAGGAGGATACCGTTCTGGAGGGCGCGCACCTCATCAAGCGGCTGATTGAATATGCCGGCGACCGCATCGAAGTACTCCCTGGCGGGGGCATAAAGCCACTCAGCCTCCGCCAAGTCGTGGAGTCGACGGGCTGCAAACAGGTCCATCTCACGGCCTTCAAGACTCATTTTGATACCTCCGTTCGGGGTCGGCCCTTTGTGACTTTTGGAGGCGCTCTCTACCCGCCGGAGGACCAATACCAAGCGGCAGACCGAAACCTCGTCGAACGGGTTGTCCGCACGTTGAAAGAATAACGTGAGCGCGCATGGCATTCTGGCCAGCGGTCGTGTATTGCTGCCGGATGAGCAAGGGGCGCGAATTTGACGGAAAGGCCGCAGAGTCTCTGGGGAACCAGACCCTGCGCCACCGCAGAGGTTTGGTTTGACCCCCGCGCACTTTTATGTAAATATGCTTTTATGAGAACCACGGTTGATCTGCCCGATCCTCTGTTTCGCCAGGTAAAGTCTGTGGCAGCGTTGAGGGGTTCAACCCTGAAAGAGTTCATTCAGGATGCGCTGCAACAGGCAGTCACGACTGATAGGAGAGTGCGCCACCACAAGGTCAGGCTTCCTCTGATCCGTTCCAAGCATCCGGGCGCATTGAGGCTCACCAATGCCGACATCGAAGATCACCTTGCCTGACATCAACGTCTGGGTGGCACTGGCATGTGACCGGCATGTCCATCACGGGGTGGCGAGGGACTGGTTCACCGCGATCCGCGGGGCAGGTAGTGCTTTCTGCCGGGTCACGCAGATGGGCTTTCTCCGTTTGTTAACCAACTCGCGCGTCATGGGCGAAGACGTCTTGAATCAGCGGCAAGCTTGGAGTGTCTACGAGCAGATCGCGCGCGACCCACGTGTTGTCTTCGCCCTGGAGCCCCCAAATATTGAACCTGTTTGGAAGGAACTCACTCAAAGCGCGTTTGCAGTGACAGGCCTCTGGACCGACGCGTACATCGCAGCTCTGGCCCGGCTCCACAACTTCCACGTAGTCTCATTCGACAGAGGATTCAGGAAAATCGCCGGATTGGATTCCACGATTCTCTAAGAATCCTGTTTCGACTCTCGACCTTCGAGTGCCTCGACAGGGTGGAGGATTTCAAATTCGTTTGGTTAGAACTAAGAAGATTGAGATCCCGAAAATGCGCAAGGGCGTGTCTTCGAGTCGCCGGACCAACCGCCGATAGGTATCCTTGAGAGGCAAGGGGAAAGAATCCAGCGGGGGAAAGATGTATCCGACCTTACACACGTCGAAGCCAGCCGCGCGAGCCATGCCCATGATCCTTCGGCGGCTATAAATCTTCGCGGAGGAAATTCGGGCGTGAAGGGCGCCAGGTAACCAGGAGACGAAAGGAACGTTCGTGCCCAGGGTTAGCCCGGCGAGGTGGCTTGGATGGGATTCGAGGGGATAGAGCTTGTTGGGGACAAACAGCACCAATTTCCCACCGCTCCTCAGCACGCGACGGCATTCGTCCAAAACGCTGGTGTCCGAATGGGTGTGTTCGAGGACTTCAATCATGGTTATGCAATCAAAGCTCTGGTTCTTGAAGGGAAGACTCTCGCCGGCTCCCTGGACGCGAGGAATGTTGGCGGGGACCGATTTCAAGAGATTGGACTGCACGTCTAAGCCGCAGGTCCAGGCGGCTCGCCGCGAAAGCTCCAGGGTATAACTTCCGTTTCCGCATCCCAGGTCCAGCAGCCGCATCCCAGCCAAGGAAAGGGCTTGGTCGATTTTTTCCAGGCGCTTGGTAACGCCATAAGAGCCGTATTCTGCGGGCCTGCCGAAACGTGCCCAGGGGTATCGTTTTATGGGTCCAGACATGTTAGCTCTCAGCCGTCAGGACTCAGCGGGAGACTAGAACCTCCGCATTGTCATTCCGAGCGCAGGGAGGAATCTCGCTCTGCTTACAAGTCGAGGAGTCGAGGGTTGAAAAGTTCTTAACTCCTCGACCGTCGACTCTCGACTCTGTGACTTACCAGGGCGAGATTCCTCGCTGCGCTCGGAATGACATCCGCCCCGTTCCCCTCTAGCTGGCGCCTCGGCCCAGCAGGACTATGGGAACGGTCTTGAGCAGAATTTTCCAGTCGAGTGCCAGCGACCAATGGTCGATGTAATCGAGGTCGAGCTCCATCCAACGGCGGAAACTGAGGCGGCTGCGGCCTTCGAGCGCCCACAGGCAGGTCAGGCCGGGAGCCATGCGCAGGCGGCGGCGTTGCCAGGGCTCGTACTTCTCCACTTCCTCCGGCAAGGGCGGCCTCGGACCTACAAAAGACATATCGCCCTTGACGATGTTGAACAACTGCGGGAGTTCATCGAGGCTGAATTTGCGCATGAACCGCCCCATGGGCGTGCAACGGGGGTCATGAGTGATTTTGAAAACCGGCCCATCCACTTCATTCAGAGCTTCCAGTTCCTCGCGGCGCAGGTCGGCATCCGGACGCATGGAACGGAATTTATAAAGGGTGAACTTTCTGCCGCCCAGCCCGCAGCGCGTCTGCCGGTAAAGGACCGGACCCTGAGAGGTCAACCGGATGAGCAAGGCCAACAGGGCCATCAGAGGAGACAGGACCACGAGCAGGGCAACCGCCATCACAAAATCCAGGGCGCGTTTCAATAGGAGCAGGTATTCGTTTTCGGGCGTGGTGGCGAAGGTGAGCAGCGGTTTCTCGCCCAGGCGTTCTAAATAAACCTTGGAGATCACATGAGGAAAAAAGGTGAGGAGCACCCGCGTCCTCACCCCTTCCACTTCACAGGCCAGAAATGACTCCCCCAACCTTTCCAAATCGTCTTTGGATATGGCAAAAATCACTTCGTCAATTACGTGCTTGCGGAGGAGTTCCTGAAGCTGGGGCAAGTCGAAGACGGGATAAGAACCCCGCAACGGGGACTGGTCAAGCAAGAAGGGGGGAGCAGAGCCGGTTCGAACAAATCCCAAGAGCCGCATGCCGCGAGTTTCATGGGCTTCGATGGTGCGCGCAATTTCAATCACCTCCGGCCCCTCCCCCA
>Ga0181536_10006519_pt1 | contig 11684 bp, 10 predicted proteins | sample PEATcosm2014_Bin_41_FD_121105 | JGI IMG/M metagenome (GOLD analysis project Ga0181536, IMG submission 121105) | Peatland microbial communities from MTU Mesocosm Facility, Houghton, MI, USA - PEATcosm2014_Bin17_60_metaG | ecosystem: Environmental > Terrestrial > Soil > Wetlands > Peat | place...
AATATCCGGTTCGCCATACTTCCCAGAGAATCCCGGCCTCCCGGCCCACATGTGGGATACCTCGCTTGGTTTCCAGTGGATGCCCAAAGAGTACATCACGTGGTGGGCGGAAGCCGGGTATCGCCACTCGGATGTGCCGTATTGGACTGGCCGGGGCGGAATCACGCCTCCGGGCGGGAATAACGGCGTCCCCACGCAGTACGCTTGTATGAGCGGAGCCCCCTCCGGGGCAACCGACCTTCCTAATGCGACGGTGGACTGCGCCGGAGCGGGAGGCGTGTGGTTTCCTGACCTGCGCAAGACTCAGGCCGTGGTTAGTTTGGGCATCATGGTCAAATTCTAGCTTTGGTGGCGCTCCCTTCAGGGCGCAATCATGCCGGCGCGGCGCCCGCGGGGCCGACGTGTCGCGCCTTGAGGAGCGGCACTGCACGCCAATTGGACGTCGAGTGTTGCGGAACGGAGCTCGTCATGAAGGACAAAGGCCTGAGACTTGGAATTCTTGTTTTTTCGATTGCTTCTCTTTTCGCTCTGAGCGCTTGTAGCCGAGGGCATGCAAATGAGGATTCGGGGGCGCCGCCCGCCGCGCAAGTGGTCACAGTCCAAGACGTAGGACTTTTGACGGTGGACCATCCCGAGCAATATCCGCTTGTCGCCGCCACTGCAAAGGGCGCCACGGCAGAACTGGTCGTTACCGGTGTGGTCAATCCCGACGTATCCCGGAACGTCCCCGTTGTTTCGCTGGCGTCGGGCCGGGTGGTGGGAATTTATGCGCGTTTGGGCGACACAGTGCAAAAAGGGCAACTGTTGCTCCGTATTCGCAGCGATGACGTCTCCGGCGGCTACTCGAATTACCGGAAGGCGATCGCCGATGAAGCTCTGGCGCGCGCGCAACTGGACCGCGCCAAAGATCTCTTCGGGATCGGCGCCATCGCCAAGGCCGATCTGGAGGTTGCTCAGGACACGGAGGACAAAGCCAAAGTCGATCTCGATACCATGTCGGAGCATCTCCGCCTGCTCGGCAACGATCCGGACAATCCCAATTTCACCGTGGAGATCCATTCGCCGGTATCCGGCGTCATCACCGATCAGGAGGTCACAAACTCTTCGTTGGTGCAGGCGTACAACACTCCCAACCCCTTCACGATTTCCGACTTGTCCTCCGTCTGGATTGTCTGCGACGTGTATGAAAACGATCTCGCGGCGGTCCGCCTGGGCGACACGGCGGATATCCGCCTGAACGCTTATCCGGGCAAGGTCTTCAAGGGCAGGGTCAGCAATATCAGCGCTATTCTTGATCCCAACATCCGCACGGCCAAAGTTCGCATTGAAATGGGCAACCCCGGCCTGATGCGCATCGGCATGTTTGTCAGCGCGACTTTCCACGGTCAAACAACCGAGATGCACACCATTGTCCCGGCATCCGCCATCTTACATATGCACGATCGCGATTTCGTTTACGTGGGCGCTCAGGACAAGAAATTCCGCCGCGTCGAAGTCACGAGTGGCGAGCTTCTTCCCGACAACAAGGAGTTGCAGGAAATCAAGAAGGGACTCGAGCCCGGGCAGCAGGTGGTCGCCAAGGCACTGGTCCTGGATCACGCGCTCGGTCAGTAAGGGTGTGGTATGATCCGTGCACTCGTCGATTTCGCACTGAACAACAAGTTCGTGGTCCTGGCGGTGGCCGCTTTATCCGTCGGTTGGGGGATCATCTCCTTCCACAACCTTCCGGTCGAAGCCTATCCCGACATTTCCGACAATTACGTGACGGTCATTACTCAGTGGCCGGGGCGTTCGGCGGAGGAGGTGGAGCAGCAGGTAACAATCCCCATTGAAATGCAGATGGGCGGGATGCCGCACATGACCTACCTGCGCTCCGAGTCTATCTTCGGCTTGTCGTTTGTGATCATGATCTTCGACGACAGTTCCGAGAACGACTGGAACCGCCAGAAGGTGCTGGAGCGTCTCACCCAGGTGAATCTCCCCAATGGGCAGAACCTTCAGCCTCAAATCGGCACCGACTGGAGCACCACGGGCCAGATTTATTGGTACACACTGCGCAGCACCAATCCCCGCTATGACCTGATGGAGTTGCGTTCGATCGAAGACTGGGTGCTGCTCAAGCAGTTCAAGTCCGTGCCCAATGTGGTGGACGTTTCCGATTTCGGCGGCACCGTGCGCGAGTACCAGGTGCGGGTCGATCCCAGCAAGCTTGTCTCCTACGGACTGAGTATCGGCCAGGTGGAACAGCAACTCGCCAACAACAATATCAATGCGGGGGGCAGCTTTGTTGAAGTTGGAATGCAGCAGATGAACGTCCGCGCGCTGGGGCTTTTCAGCGGCGTCCACGACATCGAACAGACGGTCCTAAAGGCGCAGAGCGGAACCGCACTCCGAGTGCAGGACATTGCACAGGTGACCCAGGGCCCCAAGATCCGGCTTGGCCACATGGCCAGAGCAAATCACATGGAAGACGGCCGAATCATCGACGAGCCGGACGTTATCCAGGGCGCGGTACTTTTGCGCAAAGGGGCGGAGGAAGAATCTACACTCCGAGCCATTCACACCAAGGTGGACGAACTGAACAACGGCCTGCTGCCCCCGGGCGTGAAGATCGTACCCATGCTCGATCGCGCCGACCTCCTTCGTTTCACGCTGCACACGGTAATGCACAATCTGACGGAGGGGATGATACTGGTGGCTCTCATCCTCTTCTTGTTTCTGCTCAACGTTCGCGCTGCCCTGATTGTCGCCTGCACGATTCCGTTCTCACTTCTGTTCGCGTCCATCTGGCTTGATCTGAGTAAGATTCCCGCCAACCTGTTGTCGTTGGGTGCGCTCGATTTCGGAATGGTGGTGGACGGCGCGGTGGTGATGGTTGAGAACATTGTCCGGCACATGAGCCGGCCCAAAAACGGCGGCGGTAACAAGACCGTCGACGAGACCATCCGGGAAGCCGCCCACGAGGTCCAACGCCCGGTCTTTTACGCTATCGCCATCATCATCACCGCCTACTTGCCGATCTTCACACTGCAGCGGGTGGAGGGCAGGTTATTCCGGCCCATGGCCTGGACCGTGGCCTTTGCACTTCTCGGCGCAATGACGTTTTCGATTCTCGTCGCTCCGGTACTGGCCAGCGCCTTCTTCCGCAAGGGCGTTCGCGAGCTGCGCAACCCTGTGATGGACTACCTGACAGAGCTTTATCGCCGCCGGCTGCGCTGGGCCATTCAACATCGCTGGGTCGTTGTCGCGGTGGCCGGCGTTGCGCTGGCGGGAACAATCTACCTGGGATTCGGCGGCGTCATCGGCGCGGAGTTCCTGCCTCATCTGGACGAAGGCGCAATCTGGGCGCGAGGAACTCTTGCCAACAGCACGAGCCTTACCGAGGGCGAAAAATTCGCCACCTGCGGGCGGTACGTTTTCGCATCGTATCCGGAGGTGAAGACAGTGGTCTCGCAGGCCGGCAGGCCTGACGATGGGACCGATACCGGGGGCTTCGGCAATACGGAATATTTCGTCGACTTGAAACCGCACGAACAGTGGCGGCCTGTCTTTCACAAAGACAAAGAGGAACTGATTGCCTCGATGAATCGCGAACTGCCAATGAAGTGTCCGGGGGCGATTTGGAACTTCTCGCAGCCCATCGAAGACAATGTCGGCGAGACCCTCACGGGCACCAAGGGCTCGCTGGCGCTCAAGATTTTCGGCGACGATCTGAGGACCCTCGAAGAGAAAGGCCAAGAAGTCGTCACGGTCATGTCGCGTATCCCGGGCATGCACGACGTAAAGCTCCTGCGCGATTTCGGCCAGCCAAATCTGGACCTGACGATCGACCGCCGCCAGGCCGCTCGCTTTGGCATTAACGTAGCGGACGTGCAGGACGCTGTACAGACGGCCGTCGGCGGAAATGCAGTGAGCCAGGTGCTGATCGATCAGCAGCGCTATGACGTGGTGGTGCGCTACCAGGAGCCTTATCGCAACACGCCGGAAGCCATCGCCAAGATTCGCCTGCTTTCGCCGACGGGAGAGAGGGTTTCTCTCTCGCAGCTCACCAACGTTGAAGTGAAAGACGGTGCCTATGACATTTACAGAGAAGGCAACACGCGCTACGCGGCGGTCACCTTCAACGTCCGGGAGCGGGACCTGGGGACGACCGTCGAAGAAGCGATTCGAAAGATCAATGAGAACGTGAAGCTGCCCGCAGGCTATCACATCGGTTGGTCGGGAGAATACGAAAGCGAACAGCGAGCGGAGAAGCGGCTGGCGGCGATCGTTCCACTGACGGTCCTCGTCATCTTCATCATCCTGTACACAATGTTTCGGTCCTACAAGTGGTCCCTGCTGATTCTTTTGAACGTCGGCCTTGCCCGGGTGGGAGGCTTCCTGGCGCTGCTTGTGACCGGAACTTATCTTAGTGTGTCGTCGGGCGTCGGCATGCTCGCGCTCTTCGGCGTATCTGTTCAGACGGGCGTCATCATGCTCGAGTACATCAATCAACTCCGCGCGCGCGGCTACACCGTCGTAGAGTCTGCCGTCGAGGGAGCGGTCCTGCGCCTTCGCCCCATCATGATGACCATGCTGGTTGCCACACTGGGACTGCTGCCGGCGGCCCTGTCCCACGACATTGGTTCAGATTCACAGCGGCCCTTTGCGATTGTCATCGTCGGCGGCCTGATTGCCGACCTCGCCTTGAGCATTGTGATACTGCCGACGTTTTATGTATGGATTGCAAGAGAGACCGACAAGCTCCCTCAGCCGGAACATGCGCAACCGGTGTAACACACAGAGTCCGTCAGGCAGGGCACCGGGGTGTCTCGTCAACGGCGATGCCATCGTTGGCCATGAGTTGTACCCTGAACTCCGTCGGGCGATATTCAATCGCAACATATTGCACCGGCACGTTACGTAGCCTTTCGAGGAGGCCATGTCACCAGTTCGAAAGCTTCTTGTTCTCGCCGCGCTTTTCCTGTTTCCGGTCCCCTCTTTTTGCCAGCAGGCGTTCACCTGGGACCAGATTCGGGAGAAATTTGAGGCCATCAATCCCGCTCTGAAAGCCGCTCAAATCAGTATCGACGAGTCGCGGGCCAATGAGATCACGGCTTATCTCCGCCCCAATCCAAATCTTGGCCTTCTCGCAGACGGCACGCAGCTCATTCCCTACCAAGCGGTTTGGAGGCCGCTCGCTGGCACCGACTTCTCCCCCAGCGTAAGCTACTTGCACGAACGGCAGCACAAGCGCGAGTTGCGGCGAGAAAGCGCCCAGAAGGCCACAGGAATTGCCGCTTCGCAATATAAGGATCAGGACAGGACGCTCGTTTTTACGCTGCACAGCGCGTTCCTGCAAACGCTTCAACAGAAAGCCATCGTCGACCTTTCGAAAGCAGACCTCGACTATTACGACCACGTCCTCGCCATCAGCAGGGAGCGATTTCGAGTGGGTGGCCTGGCGAAGGTAGATCTCGATCGCCTTGAGCTTCAGCGTGTCCAATATGAATCTGACCTTGAAAGCGCCAAGGTGGCTTTGCAGACCGCAAAGATCCAACTCCTGATGCTTTTGAACGATCGCACACCGACAGATCAGTTCGACGTCACCGGCCCTTTTGAATTCACGGAGCCAAGTTACGCACTCGCGGATCTTCGACGTATCGCGCTCGACAGCAGGCCGGACCTGAAGGTGGCGATCGAGTCCGTGGATAAAGCCAAAACAGATCACAACCTTGCGATGGCGAACGGATCGACCGACCCCACGTTTGACGTCTGGTATACCTATAATCCTTCCTTTAATAACCCTTATGATAAACACACTTTCGGCATAAGCATCAGCATACCACTGCGCGTCTTCGACCGGAATCAAGGCGAGAAGCTGCGCACGCTGCTGGATATCGGCCTTAACGAACGGCAGCGCGACGTCGCCGAGGCCCAGGTCTTCAGCGATGTGGATACCGCCTACGCGAACCTTCAGAGCAACGCCAACCTGATCCGCCCCTACAAGGAAAAATATCTTACCCAGGCGGTCCGAGTGCGTGATATCGTGACCTATTCGTTTCAGCGCGGCGCAGCGTCGCTGCTGGATTTTCTGAACGCGGAGAGCGATTATCGCAGCGTTCAGCGAAACTATTTGACTCTGATCGGAGCTTACCTGACCTCCGCGGCACAATTGAATGAGGCGGTGGGCCGCGAGGCCATTCCATGAAGAAACAAGCGGTGCGGGACCGGATCGAGGAGAAGGGAATTATTGCGGCAGTCCGGGTGTCTTCGGAGGAGGATGCCATCTTTGTTGCTGAAGCTCTTGTCAAAGGCGGGATTCCCGTGGTCGAGATTCCGCTCACCGTGCCTCAAGCGACCGGTGTCATCGCCCATTTGGTGAAGAGAATCCCCGGGATCATTGTGGGAGCGGGCGGTGTCAGGTTGCTCTCGAGCGCGCGGAAATGCCTGGAAGCGGGAGCGAAGTTCCTGACCAGCGATGGACTTCATCCGGCGGTGATCGAGTTCGCGGCACAAGAAGAGATCGTGTCAATCCCGGGAGCGCTCACGCCCACGGAGGTGATGGCCGCCTGGGAGGCCGGGTCGGATTTTGTCAAACTCGTTCCCTGCGCGCACATCGGGGGTCATGATTACATTCTTTCGCTCAACGCCATGTTTCCGCATATACCCCTGATCGCGGCGGGAGGGGTAAATCAAGTCAACGCGTCCAAATTCATCATTGCCGGAGCTGCAGGACTTGGGATAGGCCGCGAACTGATGCCTGCGGACGCGATACGGCACCGCAAACCGGATCGGATCGGGGAGTTGGCTCGCCGGTTTTTGGGGTTTGTGAAAACCGGACGTGACCATTTAGCGGCGCGCACAGCAAGGGGAGCGCGTTGAGGCAGTCGACCTCGCGAAGTTCTAAGAAATGCGAGCGGTCCCGGCTGCTCTTCAGTTGCCTGCGGTCTTTCGGGGCCCTCGACAGGATGCTCGAAAACTCTTTGAACCGTCAGCCTGAGTGAGCCGCAGACGGTCTGGCGTGAAGCGCATGAAGTATCTATAGAGCTCTTCGGTTCCAGAACAGAGATTGTCCGCTTCGCTCAGAACGACAGTTCCAAACTGTGTTTGTGCAACCTCTTAGGAGTTGCGGACTTTGGCGACGCGGAATGCAGGGCGGGGAACGCTTCGCGTGTCATGGCTCGGAGCGGCAAAATTTTTTCTGGCAGGCTGGCGCCTATCCTGCATTTTCTTGGTTCCGCCTTCGGTCATTCTCTATTTTGTTCACTCCTCGAAGGGCCTGCTCTTTCTGCTCTCCGCGCTGGCGCTCGTCCCGCTCGCTGCGATTCTCGGTGGAGCTACTGAAGAGCTCGCGATCCACGCCGGCCCCGCGGCCGGCGGCCTAACGAACGCCACGCTCGGTAATGCCCCTGAACTAATCCTGGGTTTCTTTCTGCTTCGGGCCGGCCATATTGAGGCACTCAAGGCTTCGATCGCAGGCAGCATCATCGGCGAGCTTTTGCTCGTCTTCGGACTGGCGGTAATCCTGGGCGGAATCGGGCGCGAGAAACAGGTCTTCAATCGCGTAGCCGTTGGTGCAAGTACGACGATGCTGGTGCTCGCGGTGGTGGGGCTCGTCATGCCTGCGCTGTTCGCCCTTTCAGCATTCGGATCGATGCAGCCTGGCGGGGCAGCGACGGAACGCCTCAGCTTCCTGACGGCCCTGATCCTCATCGGAAGTTATTTCGCGAGCTTCATTTTCATCTTCCGGACCCACAGGGACCTCTTCCGCTCCCCGGCGCGCGCGAGTGCGCAAGTCACAGCGGCGGCCGCGGTTCTCGTGCTTGTTGTGTGTGGGGGCTTGATCGCCTTTGAAAGCGCGGTCCTGGTCGGCGGTATTGAATCCGTCACGCGTGCGCTCGGCTGGACCGAGCGTTTCGTCGGGATGTTTGTCATCGCCATTATCGGCAACGCCGCAGAGCATTCGACCGCGGTGACAATGGCGATCAAAGACAAGATGGACCTTGCTCTCAATATTGCGCTCGGCAGCAGCACACAGGTGGCCCTCTTTGTTGCCCCGTTGCTTGTGATTGCCTCTCACTTCACTCAACACGGGATGTCGCTGGTGTTTCCGCTCCTCGAAGTTGTGGCGGTCGTGATCTCCGTCGCAGTGGCGACCCTGGTTTCTTTCGATGGAGAGACGAATTGGTTTGAAGGCGTTCTATTGATAAGCGTTTATGCTATCCTCGCGGTCTTTTTCTTCTATTCCCCGGCCGCTTGAAGTTCGAGTAGTTGAAGCCTTGCCGTTATCGAGAACGCAGATCCGCCCTGCTGAACAAAAGCGGCCACCGGTAAGATCCGGTGGCGGCCAGATTGATACTCAACTCGAATCGAAATCCAGCCGCAAGCTCCCAACACCGCGTACTCAGGCATGAGCGGAACATTAAATTCATGCCGTTTGATGGCAATGTGCCTCAAGACGGCACAGTGTATAAACTGTTAGATCAGATGACAGGCAAATATCGCCCCAAAGACATCTGTATTCGAAGATCAACCTATCTTCTACTGGATTCCTTATCGGGAATAGGTGATTACGGTCAGCAGCACGATGCCGTCCAGCCAGGCTTTCTCGCGTGGGAGTGCTTTACCCTCTCGAAGGCGCGGGCACAACTTGAATTCGACCTGAAGCTACCTGAAACCTGATAGGTTTCCCCTCCTTTCTCGTTCGCGATCGAAGACCGACAAAACCAATTTCAGGACAAGGTGACCCCGAAAGATCACCGAGCGTCTGACGACACTGAGTAAGGAACGCATGAGTATCTGGCCCACAAACATCTGATTCCGGGCAGCGGAATCTGCTCAAACCGGCAATTGAGAATCAATCGCTTACAACCAGCCGAAGAGGAGGGTTTTGGGCAAGTGGTTCAGTGCAGGCGGCGGGTGTCCAATCGAGCGCCGAGGTGAATGCTCAACCAGTGAGCTTCCGACACAGCACTAACACTGCTGAGCCCCCGAGCGCACCGGGTCGTCCCATAACGGTTGAGAACTGGCTCGGCCGGCCAGCGCTACTGTTTCCCCGGTTCCGGCCCTACCCGAACAAGCAGCTTTCCGAAGTTCTGCCCCCTGAACAAACCCTGGAAGGCGGCCACCGCATTCTCAAGCCCCTCTACCACATCCTCGCGGTACCTGACCCTGCCCTCCCGCAGCCATTGAGCCATGTCCCTCTCGAACTCAGGCCGCTGTTGCAAGAAATCGGACACGATGAATCCGCGAAAGGTCAGGCGCTTGACGAGAATCGCCACCATCAGCGGTGGCACGCCGTCCGGCCCAGGCGGTAAGCCTGTGGCATTGTAGTGCGCGATCAGCCCGCACACCGGCACGCGCCCAAATAGATTCATAAGCGGCACCACCGATTCGAGAACATGGCCGCCGACGTTTTCAAAATAGACATCAATTCCCTCCGGACATGCTGCCCTCAGTTCCGCTGCGAATTGGCCACTGTGATAATCCACGCAGGCGTCGAAACCCAGGTCGTTCACCACGAAATTGCACTTCGCTTTTCCGCCCGCGATCCCCACCGCACGGCAGCCCACGATCTTCGCAATTTGACCCGCAGCGGAACCGACCGCCCCCGCCGCTGATGAGACCACCACGGTCTCTCCCGCCTGGGGCTGCCCGATATTCAGCAGACCGGTATACGCCGTCATGCCCGGCATCCCCAGTACGCCCAAGGCGGTCGAAATCGGAGCCAGGGTCGGGTCGATTCTCTGAAGATCTTCCCGTCCGCGACTGCGTATTCCTGCCAGCCAGTGTAGCCGACCACCAAGTCGCCAGGCCGCAACTCGGCAGCCTTCGACTCTAGGACCTCGCTGACCGTGCCGCCCTCCATGACCTGCCCGACATCCACCGGCGGCGCGTATGAAGGCCCGGGATTCATCCGGCCTCTCTGATATGGATCGAGGGACAGGTAAATGGTGCGCAAGAGCGCCTGGCCCTCCGCAGGCGCTGGAATGTTTGTCTCTTCCAACCGGAAGTTCTCGTCCTTCGGCTCGCCGGCGGGGCGCGCCGCGAGGACAATCCGTCGATTCTTTGTTGCTGGCATTAGTTACTCCCTTCGAGCGCCCTGCCTCCTGCCGGTGGGGCGCCAGTTCGCTGACCCTCAAGCTCAGCTGCACGCCCGGCAGCCCCATATGCGAATGGTGGCCCATAAAGATGAGCAGTCGCCGTTCGGCCGGCGGCAGAGATAAAGCGGCATCCGTATTCGTGCAGATCGCCTATCATACTACCGGCATATTCCGCCTTGGCTTCCTTCAGGATGGGGATGTCGGGGTCGGCGTCTTTCCAGAGCGTGAGGAAGTCCTGATAGGCGGTTCGGGCTTTGGCCAGGGCGTCCTGCTGTAGGGGCGCCCCTTGTGGGTGCTCCCCGAGGCCCGCCCCCACACCGGCCCGCGCTTCTTACTGGGCTACATTGATAGCCCTATGCGCCCGCCCGTCTCCAGGACGTACTCGTCGACGACTCCAAAGAAGCGCAGATCCGCGAACTCGGCAAGGCCCTCGAAGAACTGGCAATGAACGGCAACAGGAATTCCCGCTCGCGGTCGTCATCGATGACCTTGACCTCGCCCAGGTTGAAGCCGGTGGCGCCGATTTCACTCCAGCATCGCTCGCGCGCAGCTTCGTGAAGAGCGCTACAACCTGCTTAACTCACACCTCGCCGCAGTCCCTGCCAATCATGCGCTCAACGTCCGGCGCAGGCTGACCACCAACGCCAACTACGCCGACTACTCCTTTCTGTTCACCCTGCACTGTGGCGAGCGCGAAAACCGGCATTTGAGACGCGAAGACTTGGCGGTCTTCGAGACCAATCATCACACGCCTTACTCTTTCAATCTCCACCACGGCGACACCGCGCGCACGCTCACGCTGGGACGCACCGGGGCCGGCAAGTCCTTTCTGCTTAATTTCCTCATCACCCATCTCCAGCTTTTTCGCTTGAATTGACCCTATTTTGCACATCAAACCTAGTTCGTTTTCGCGTGCTAAAAAAGTCAAGTCGTTCATTCTAAGCAGCTTATTTAGTTCGTTCCCACGATTTTTGTATTTCGCGTATCGCTTGGACTCCCCGAATAATTTCCGTCAGCGGCCCTCTCCCATGGGGGAGAGGGTGGCGAGAGTAGCGAGCCGGGTGAGGGGTTTCTCGCGACTTTTTGACCTCATCCTTTGTTTTCATAGACATTCTCGCTTTGTTTCGTCGAATTCGAGTCAAGCAGTTGAGAGTCGAGAGTTGAAAGTCGAAGAGTGACAACCCGTAGGCATCTCCTCGCCTGACCTCTTGATCTGGCTTCACAACTCCTCGACTTCTTGACTCCTCAACTTCTCGACTGTTTGTTTTCATAGACATTCTCGCTTTGTTCCCTCGATTCTGGTGTAGCGCGGACCGCCGTGCTTGCGGTCCGCGGCCCGTCCAAGCGATCATGGAAAAGCCGCAGACCGCAGAATCGGCGGTCTGCGCTACGAGACTTTTTGTGCTTGTCCTTTGTTTTCATAGACATTCTCGCTTTGTTCCCCCGATTTTGCAGTCGACAGGTTGAGGAGTCGAGACGTTGGGCAGCCCTGCGCCACCTTCCGGCCTGCGGTCCTTCGCTTGCGGTCGGCAATTGGTGTCCAATTCCTCGACAACGATCTGCCCACCTGCCCATCTGCCTACCTGCCCTTGCTTTTGC
>Ga0181536_10006524_pt1 | contig 11682 bp, 6 predicted proteins | sample PEATcosm2014_Bin_41_FD_121105 | JGI IMG/M metagenome (GOLD analysis project Ga0181536, IMG submission 121105) | Peatland microbial communities from MTU Mesocosm Facility, Houghton, MI, USA - PEATcosm2014_Bin17_60_metaG | ecosystem: Environmental > Terrestrial > Soil > Wetlands > Peat | place...
ACAGCCAATTGACGGATATGGCCTGTTTTTGCATCGGAACCTGAATGAGTGCTCGTTTTCATGCATAATTATTTACACTATTCCGGCAAAAATGCACCATAATTATTGCACTGAGTAGTAATTGAAAATATAGGTGCTTGTCAATAAAAATTTATGCGGGAAACTAACTGCCTCCAGGGGACCAGAGAAAAAGCGGAAACTTCAAGATAAGATCATTCCGAGCTAAAATCTCAAACCAGACCCCGAGTATTGAAAGGAAATCTGCCGCGATCTGCTATATCTCCACAGTTCACACCCGGCTTGTTGAGTGCTGATATACTCATCATGCTGTCTCTCAGAGCCTGGTGGAGGGAGTGGAGGGTTGCACTCTCTGCGTCTGGAGGCACGGCTCACGGGCCTGAAAAGCCCCGATGCCCTCCGACCCCTACACCACCCTTGGCAGGGTCCGTTCGATCGTTTTGACGCCTGCCTCCCGCGTGTTCAATCGCGGGGAGGCCATCCCAGAGATCGGCCTGAGCCTCTTTTCCTGCCAGGGCGATCCAGTCGCGCCGAGCAAGGTCCGCCAAGACCAACCTCACAACATAGCGATCATCGTCCTGGGCGCGAGGGAAGCCATGGGGCTGCGGCTACGGTCTGGACAGGGGTAGGCAAAGGGGGAGGCAGGCGGCCTGGTCGGTGAGGTGGAGGCTGCCCTGGTCTGGACGGCCTGAGACGGCCCAGAATGAATGATAAGGACCTACCCCTTACCTAACCTTCCCTCGGGGAGATCATACGGAAATGACCACCTAAGCAGGGCTCTGTGCCGAAATTGGGGGCACTCTGGAAGGAAGTATCACCCCCACGGGGGCGGGGGATGGGAGCTACGGATGGTTCCTTTCAAGGAACTCTCAGCATCACCCCCACGGGCGCGGGGCGGGGAGGAACAGCCGATAGTCGCTGTTTGAACAGCGACATCACCCTCACGGGGGTGGGGGATGGGACAGGGGGAAGTTTACCGTGGCACCACGACGCCACCGGCGCGGGGACGGGCGGCCTACTGCGCCCCCACCACCACGGGCTGAAGGATGAAGCCAGACTGGGCTCCTGGACCGCGGATTTAGCCTGAAAAGCCTGGTGGACGCGGTTTTGAGAAAAACCGGCTGCATGAGATGCCCCAGGACGCGCGATAAGCCCGGCCCCCTGACTTAAGGGGGGGGTGCTGTTCCCCCTTGGAATGAAAAATTGAAAAAATTTCCGTGGCAATCATATTGACCAGGGGGGACGGGACTCCAATCCCCGGGGTTGGATTCCGGGGGCGAAAAATCTTAAGGCTGGCGGTGGCGCTGGAGGCGGGGCAGCGGCGAGCGGCTGGCGCATGGTGAACGCTGCACTATCCCTAAATTTTAATGACTATTTTTGCCCTTTTCCAGATTTCCCCCAAGCCCCCTGATCAGCGACAGTTAAAATTCCCGGCCTTCAAACCTCTGCAAATGGACCTAAAAAAATTTCCGGCCATAAATTAACCGGCACATACTTCAGAAAAAGTGGCATAATGCGTTTGAGTGAGGCCCGATGAATCCCCTGGAAACCTATCTTAAAGCTAATTACCTATATGGCATGGGGTGTTAACCCTAGGGGCTAACTCAAGCGTTGCTTTATCCCCCCCGATGGAGGCTCCATCAAATGTGGCTGGGCCTCTCAGCAACTATAGTTTCACAAAGCCCTCCTGGAGCAAGTTCTTGGCAGGGAAATAGGCCAGTAGCCGCACATAGTGACGTCCCGCCGTGGCATCTTCCTGGGTCCCCACATAAGTGCACGAGGGCGCCGAGTCTATCCAGGTGCCACAGTTGGCATAAATCGAACGACAAGGGAGGTCAAGCTGGATAATTTGCACATCTGGGGCTGCTGCCAGGAAATAGTGCGGTATCAGGACGGGCTTATGGGTATGTCCGAAAATGACGATATTTTGGTTTGAGCCGAAAAGAGAAAAGTAAACGTAATCTGCCGCCGGAGAGAGATCTCCGACCCCGCCTCCGATCAGTACTAGTTACCAATCAAGGTCATGTCGGTTCTGCTTCCAATAAGCAATAAGCTGTGAATAAAGCGAACCGATAGCCCCGACGGTTCCAGGGAAACTACCGATTCCGTTCATATTGATAGGGTCAGCCTCATTCAGTCCGGCGTCCTGTGCCACTGCATTAAATACGTCTTTGATGAAATTTGGGCTGTCCAAATATTGCCGGACAAATTTTTCCAGAATGTCATGGACATCTTCCTTAGTCCCGGTCTTGAAGACTTTGTAGGCCACTAGGCGGGAAATAAAATACCCAATGGGAAGAAGAGACCACCCGGTGGCATCCGGTTAGCTTGGCAACCTTAACCACTATCCTTTAAGAAGGTTCAGATCATTGAAAAACCGCCATCTCTTTTCCTGCAATAGGCCCTATCTCATGTCCTCCATTAACCCAGGATCCGGTTCGGTTGCTATACTCCTCCTTTTAGGGAATATTATTCCAAATATGCGTGGAATAGAGAATCGGGACGTGATCCACAATTGCCTCTGGAATAAGGGCATCAAAACAAGCTGCCAAGAAGGACAAAGTCTTTCCGGTCTCCCAACTATCGGGGTTGTCTTGGATTAGGCCCTCGCCGTCGATATACTTCAAGTCGCCCACATGCCGATAGACCAGGGGCGGCGGCACTCGGGTCACAATATCGTTGTGGTTCTGAAAACGATACGCTGGGACCAAGAAGGCCTTCTGGAAGTCGAGATCCCCAACCCGAGGCGATCCATAGGTGTACAGGGCGCGGAGCTTGCCATAATATCGTTGGGCCGCCACGGTCGCCAGCCCAGCACCCAGGCTATGGCCGCTAAACCAGACACTGCGGCGTGAATTCTCTTTACTCCTGAGGTGATCGAGAAGACCTTTCTGCTCCCAGACCTCATCCAAGGCCTCTTGGAAGCCCCGGTGGACTTTCCCACCTTGCCCCGACTCTACCAGCGCAATATCGGCGTCGGCTTCCAAGTCCGCAATAATATTGTGGTAATCAGATCTATCCGGCCGTCTGCGGATCTCGGTGCCTCGAAACACCAGGATAAGGAAATCGTCGTTATTAGCCACGTAGCATTGGGTGCTGTTGCCACTGAAAAACTTGATTTCCTTAAAGCCGGCACACTGAAATTTTTCCCCGGCAAAATCTTCCTCGGCATAAGCCAGGGTGGAGGCTTCTATAAGCCACCAGGCATTGACCATATCGAAGGCGTCGGCGTGGGGCCGGAAAGGATATGCGTCTATCCCCTGGAAATAAGGGTAATCCGGATAGGGCGGGGCGATCTTATCCCAGGTGATTTCCGGGAGTACCTCCCGGACCGCGCGTTTGACTGTTGGCATAGCGTCTCCTGAAAGGGTTGGCGAAAATTCTGGCCTCCCCAGAAAACTTTTGTTGCTCACCCCTTAAACCATCATATCTCTATCTCTTCGTAAAAAAATCTTTTAAACGGAGCTATGATCTTTCTCATGAGCAACGCCGCCCGGCCCCTCCAATTAAAGGCGAAGTATGGATCCATGTCCGTCAGCACCCCGAACCACCAATTACTGAAGGCATAGGCTTTTTCAATCATGTCCAGGGAGTCAACAACACTCTGGTCAACATTCTCCCAAGGGTCATAACAGGATTGGTCCCACCCGGGTTTAATATCCGGTTTGCCCCAGGTCGCCATCGCCAGAGGGAGAAACTGCCCCACCTTGGGGTCATCCGGGTCGAGCCCCATCTTTTTGGCTCCCACCCAATCCACTGCGACAAGACTTTTGCCGCCAATGATGGTCTTGGTTAGCTTGGGCTCCGGACATTCAATCACCCCAAACTGGCCGTCGGCGCTGGTAAAGGCATCTATCAGCCCAAAATGGACCGGGAAGTGAGTCAGGGCCGCGATGGTGGGCCAACTATAGTCCCGCTTGTTGTGGTACTCTTTCAATTTATTCTGCAAGGGCAGTGTGCCGTAGACATTCTTCAAGGTAAGTGTATAGTTGCAGAAGCAATGGGTCTTATTTTTGGCAAAGGAGATCCTGAAATCGGCGTCCCGCCAGGTGGGACCGACAAAGTGCCGCCCCAATTTGCGGCAGTAACCAAAAGGGTCTTGCGCCACCGGGATGTCACCGTAATCATAAGGGACCATCTCCTTCGTCAAATCCACCATGCGGTATTTCTTATCCGGGGCGTATCCATCCTTATCCACGGGGTAGCCCACGTAGCGGCCCACGCTGAGCACATCCCTATTCTGGTAGTAGTTCCCGTAGGTGCTCTGCGCCTCGACCAGCGTAATATTGGTGAATCCCAGGTCGTAGATCCTATCAACGAGGGCCTCCACCAGTTCCGGGTCGGTATAGGTGGAGATATCTTTGCGGGAATGCATGAACATAAAGTTGGGCTTAATCACCACCTTGAAGTTTTTCTTGTTGGACTTCCCGGTCTCCTGGAACCGCTTATTCAGGAGGTCAAAAAAATGGGTGGTCTCCAAAACCTGGTCCAACAGCGCCAGTTTATCCGCGCCTTTGAAGGCCGCCACGTTGGTTGGGCCGTTTTTAGCGGGCTGGAGAGGTTTAACCCCCCCGGCCCCCGTAGTTTGCGCCTTCAGAAAGGCCTGGTTGGCTCTGAGAAAAAAGTATAATGTTATCCAGAAGATAGAGCCGTCCACCAGAAAGATGACCAGAGAGGCAAAATACTTGGGATGGTGAAAAAGAAAGAAACCTAAGGATGACAGGGAGGAGGCGGCCTTGGCCACCAGCAGCGCGATAACGAAACCCTTATTCTTTCTGACATGGTGCTGGGCCATGCAGCAGAGGACGGTGATGGTCATCATCATGGAGAAGGCCAGGGATAGCCAAAATTCTCCATCTGCATTCGGTATTTTTTGTCCCAGGCTGGGAATGAGATTGGCGTAAACGGCGAAATGGTTGATAAGCCGCAGGATAGCTCTGGGGAACACCGCAAAGGCCAGGCCGGCTACCAGATAGGTAATGGCGCTGAGCCGGAGAAACAGCCGAAAATGGCATTCTTCTTTGGTTAAGTGCATGGTTGATTCTCCTCTTAGGTGGGGAGCCGTAGTGTGGCCATGGCCTTTAAGCGCCTGGCTGCCGCTCGGTTCGACGCTCTCCCTCCCTGCATCAAAGACCGAAAAGGTGTAATGGTCCAGGGGTTCACGCGCCAGAAATGCCGCCAGGGCAAACTGGGTAAAAATTTCCAGGGGCCAGCATCCCAGGATCAGGAAAAGTGGGGGGAAGTTGGGGTTGTGTGCAAATTCCCAGATTCGGTGCCCCACTCCCAGGCACCCGCTGGACCCCACAAACTCGCTGGGAAAGCCAATAATCCAGGTGGTGATGAGCAGGCCCAAAAAAACCGGCAAGTCCATGCGTACGGCCGTCACCAGGGTTACCAGGAAAAGGACCGCATAAAGGCCCCAAAACCAGCGTCCCGCCCCACCCCAATAATCTCCCAAAGTTAAAGGAATGATGGCGAAGACGAGAACCACGATGATGGGATTGAGGAGGTTCCATCGCCTGGGCAGGTTGGTGGTCAGCTTTTTTACCAATCGGATGACGACCCGCACCGCCAGCCAAAAGACCGTCATGCCTCCCATGACCCAGGCCCAAACCCCGAAGTTGTAAGAATAGGGTCCATGAGGGCTATGGTATTCCCACATCCCGGACCGGATGCCGATGGTCTCCTTGATATATTCGATGATAAAGATTGCCAGCATCATGGCGAGCAGGCGTCTGGTGGAGACCTTGAGCGCCAGCCAGATGGAGATGGCGAAGCCGGTGATGAGGAAAAGCCAGAAGAGCACCGCGATCATGGGTAGGTACCCTTCTTGAAAGGCGGTGAAGAGGGTGATGATTATAAAAAGTGCGACCAGCAAAAGGTTTTCAGGCCAATTGTTATCCATCTCACTTCCCTCCATGCTTTGACCCCTGTGCCGGCGAGTGGCAGGCAGGCAATTCGACACCCTAAGGTTTGACCGATTTACCCAGGTACGCGTCACGGTTCGGCGTTGAGATGTAGTTACTCCTGACCACGCGATTTTTTCTAAATGGCCCTCCTGAATGGTTTAAACCTGCCAGATCATGGCAAAGTTATATAAAAAAATCTGTAACAGCCACCCGGGAAAATCTGGAGGCCCTTTCGCTCCGGTTCCAGGAGCTGGGTGTCAGGAAGTGTGCCTTGCTCCCCTATAATCCCACCTGGTTTCACAAAGCGGCAAGTATAGGAAAGCCCATTGATGCCCGGTTATCCCCCGTTTAGGACCCGCCCATTGCTAAACCGGGCTGAAGATACTGGTTTTCAGGTTCTGGGCCCTGACACTGACTTCCTGGGCCACGGTCTGGGAGAAATCATTCCATAGATCAGGTTTCCGGCTGACCAAGTCAGCGATCCGTTTCTGAAGATCTCCCGGAGAATCGCCTTGATGTAAGGCCTCCTGGACGCTTACCGTATAATTATCAGATCTGGGTGGGGTTGACCCGGGGAGAGATTCAGCAAACCATTACAGGCTGGCGGCCGCAAAATTTTAGATTGCCCTGGAGGGCCAAACCTGTCGGCAAGGTCCGACTGATTTTCTCCTGCTGCAGAAAATTCACCCAAGAAAATTGACCCTACTTTGATTCCGCTTGTAAGAAGACCGTTACGCCGGTGCCTTGGTGAGGTTCGCTTTTTACTCTGATCTCCCCCTGGTGTGCCTTGACAATTGTCTGGGAAATGGATAGTCCCAGCCCGCTGCCCTTGGGCTTGGTGGAATAGAAGGGCTGGAAGATCTTATCTATGATGCCGGGAGGAATCCCTTCACCGCTATCGCTGATCCGCACCAACACCCTTTCGTTATCCCGTCCGCTGGTAAATGTCAAGGTACCCCCGGCCGGCATCGCCTCGATGCCATTCTTGGCAATATTCAAAAGCACCTGGCGCAAAAGAAGCGGGTCGAACTGAACCTGAGGGAGGTTGGGGTCCAAATTCACCGCTAACTTTATGCGGTTTTCCTGCAGACTTGGTTCCAATTTGAGGCACATTTCCCGAATCAGGGAGTTGAGATCTATGGGACACTTTCTGGGCTCCGATAACTTCACGAAACTTCCTACCTCGGCCAAAAATTCCTCCAAACGTCGAATTTCCTCGACGATGATCCGGAGTTTTTCGACGCTCTTGCGCGGGTCTTCTCCTGAAGCCTTCAAAACCTGACGGGCAAACCCACCGATAACCATCAAAGGGTTTTTTACCTCGTGGCTGATATGGGCCGCCATTTGGCCTAGGGCAGCCAGGCGCTCCGACTGCATGAGCTTATCTTGCAGTTGTTTGCGCTCTCGAAGGTCCCGGAAAAATCCCACCGTGGTAACCTCATGACCGTTTCCATAAATAAGACTAGCAGAAAGTTCGACGGGAATTTGCTCTCCGGTTTTGCTCAGTCCCATAGTCTCAAAATGGATCAAGCGCCCCGTGCCCCCATACTCCGGGCTGTATATTTTTGCCCTGACCTCTTGGGCTACCCCGGGAGGATATAGTTGACCTACCATAATCTTGCCAATCACCTCATCTTTTCGATAGCCCAGGATCCTTTCGGCCCCTTCATTAAAAATGATAATGTTGCCGTGCTGGTCATTAGCAATGATGCCATCGTTGGAGGTCTGGATCAACTTGGTCTGAAATTGGTGCATCCGCTGGATTTCTGCTGCCAGCGTCTGTTTTTCCTCACATATATTGGCATTACGGATGGCAAAGGCGATTTCCTCGGCAATCGATTGAAGCAGAAGGCGGTCGTCTTCATAAAATGGCTCGCCGCCAGCCTTGTTCAGGACTTCCAAGATGCCAATCTTTTCATCCCCGGCCACCAAGGGAATGGCCACCAGGTTTCTGGTCTGAAAACCCGAGACAGAATCAAACTTGCCATAAAACCGCGGGTCTTGCTGCACATCATTGAAGATTGCGGATTTTTGCGTTTGAAAGACATAACCTGCCAGGCCCTGATTAACGGGAAATGTGACATTCAACAGGGCTGGTTTGGCAGGTCCTTCCACCCCGAAAAATCGAAAGTTCTTCTTCTCCGAATCAAGGAGTAGCACTGAGGCTGCTTCTGCGGAAACGGCTTCTATACTGGAGTACAAAACGGCCTCGATAACTTTACGGAGGTTCAAGGTCTGAGCGATTTTTGAGCTCACTGCGACGTACGTATCGAGGTGAGCGATCTTTTTGTCATACGCCAACCGGTCAAGAACTTGGCCAATGAAATAGGCAAGCAAGCCGGTAATCTTTCGCATGAGAATTTGCCGGGGCGGCTTTTCAGGCGCAGCCATCACTAAACTTAAAAACCCCAGCTTTTTCGTTTTGCGCTCCAGAGAAAAAAGGACAAGATAGGCAGCTTCTTGGGGAGATAAAGTTACGATTATGGGAGGGGAATCGTCCTGGATCGGATTTTGCTGGAATTCCTCGGTGCAAATTCTCTTTATCAAGGGCAGGCTGTTGGATTGAATCCCCTCTTGGAAGAGGGAGTGAAAGGGGGGTTTGGGTTCTTCAAGGCAAAGGATGGCACCAGTCGCTCCCACCACCCTCATCAACAGGGGAAGCACTCCCTGGGCCAGCCCTTCAAGGTCTTCAGCATGTACCGCTATTTCAGTAAGTTCTAAGAGATGCGCTTCTTCCTCAGCGGAAATATGATCCCGGGATTCACGGTCAGACATAGCACACCTCTAAAATTAAGTAAGTTCTTATCCTAGATTATGCGGCAACTTAACTGCGTATGTCTCAGAGCAGTGCCCGGAACATCTTTTCCCGAGGTTAATCACGAAAACGACCCTCTTATCGAGGGCAACCCTTCTCGTGGGAAGAACGTTAGCACAAATTGGGGCGTAAAGTCAATTTTCCCCAGATTTCGGGCACATCAATCCCTCGGTAACCATATGCTATCTGGCTGGGAAGCCTAAAGACCTCAGGCCAGCACTGATCGGTAGTGGTGTGCCAGATGAAAGGCGGAGGCCACATGGACATACCAATTTCCGCAATCTTCTTCCCCAAGTTCCCTTAGCTGACTGCGATTTTGGGATGGGGAACCCACTGCTCTTTTCAGAATGTTCTAACCTTGACTTTGTCATTCCCGTACCTAAATTAACGACAGCGGTCACAAAGCCGAAACCATCCAGGGGAATATCTTCTTCTTACACTCTTTTTTGGTCGGAGCAGGACGAATCCTCCCATCTCCGGTAGCATCTTCGCATTCCCATGAGGCTCCGTTGGATTTAACCGTAAAATTTTTTCATTAATTGAAAGGAGATGGTCATGAACAGAACCTATGCTACTGAGCGCAAGCTGGCCGGGAAGGAAGGCCGACAAATCGAGGCGCGATTGATCGGGGCGCAACGGCTCATGCTTGTGGGATATTGGGAATGGAACCTGGAGACCAAAAAGTATGGCTGGTGCGATGAGATGTATCGGATTTTTAATTTAAAGCCCCAACAATTTCCCCTGAAGAGTGGCACCTTTTTCAATCAGGTTCACCACGAAGATAGGGGAAAGGTTGTCAAAGCTCTTGGTAAGGCTCTGGTGGGTGTGCAGCCTTACAATATTGAGCATCGCATCCTATGGCCCGATGGCTCGGTACGTTTCGTTCATGGGAAGGCTGAGGTAACTTTCGATAAAGCGGGCAGACCGATTTCCATTTGGGGAACCGTTCAGGACATTACCGATAAGCGGGAGGGTAGGGAGCTTTAATCATGTGGACATAAACGGCTTGATAAAATCTGCCACCTCCCCTTCCCCTTTATAGACTCCATATTGGCCTTTACCAGGGACTCGCTGGTAACATCCCCTGATATTGGAAGGAATATGACTAATAACAGTGGACTGCCAGTGGATGCAGGTTCTGGAGATAGGCAACCCCTGGCAACACTCTTTCCGGGTAGCTCATTTAAAGGATTCGATGGTGAGGAAGGTATTTCCACCGGTCAGGTACTTTTGCCCGGTAACGGTGATTTCTTCGCCACACTTGTTGATGACCCCAGCGGGGATAGGGGTTTAATTTTTGTTGGGCAGCAGGACATAAACCTGGTTCGTCCCTTTTTCCAACAGCCCCACAGGGATCCCCTTTTGGGCGCAGGCTATGGCACATGCTTTATGGCCCATACCCCTGGCGTCCCTCCCCCCATCACCTGGGCATTATCTCGCCCTTTTGCCATCTCCCGTTTCTCCTTGGTCACGCATTATCCCCCAATCGCGTGTCCAAGGAAACCGGATCCACCTCAAATTTTCTTCTCCGGCCCTCATGGCGGTGGTTACCTGGCGCCTGGGGCGTGACGCGGTCATTGATCTTCCCACTGCTCTGTTGGGTTTAGGAAGCGCCGTTCTGCTGGTTCGCTTCCGCCTTAACTCCTTGTGGATTGTGCTTGGCGGGGTACTTATTGGGTTGCTAGTTTATGCGATAAAGAATTAGACCGGAAAATCCCGCAACATCTGAAAAAGCTGTTCCTGCCGCTTTCGCCGATGCTTCCCCTTGCCAGCACTTACTACGGCCTGCGGCGAAAATTTTCCTTGTTATTCAGCCCGATAATGGCAAATACTTACCGGAGACCAGGGGCTCCGATTAATTAAGCCGGGAAATACCCAAAGGACCTCGGAATTATGGCGCTAGTTTACGTGGCGGTAATCGGCGGCGGCCGCGCCAGCCCGGAGATAGCCGCCCTGGCCCGGGAAGTGGGGCGGGAGGTGGCCCGTCGCGGCGGGGTGCTGATCTGCGGCGGTTTGGGGGGAGTGATGGCCGCCGCGGCCCAGGGGGCCATGGCGGCGGGGGGAGTGAGCCTGGGCATCCTGCCGGATGCGGACCGCCGCCGGGCCAACCCTTATCTGACCTATTCCCTGGCCACCAACCTGGGCCACGCCCGCAATATCCTCATCGCCCATAGCGCCGACGCCCTGATCGCGGTGGACGGCGACTACGGCACCATCTCAGAGGCGGCCATCGCCCTCAAATTGGGTAAACCGGTGGTGGCCCTAAAGGTCGAATGGGACCTCCACGGCCTGCTGCAGGCCGCCACCCCCCGGGAGGCCGTCGCCCTGGCCTGGGCGGCCCTGGAAGGCGCAAACTGAGACCTTCTGGAGAAGGGAGTTAAGGGGGCCTAAGGCCCTGACCCCCCAAAATTCTCCCCCTCCTGCTACCTTCTTAAAAACCGCGCCAATTGGTGGCCGAAGTATTCCCTGGCGTCTTCATCGGTGGGCCGGCTGAAGGTAGTGGCCCCTTTGCCTTCCGGGGAGGTTTTCAGAACGATGCCCTTTTCTCCGAAAAGCTTCAGGGAGTTTTGGAAGGTGGATTCCGACAAGGCCTCGGCCCGCTCCACTTCGCCCAGCTTGTAGAGTTTATGGCCGATGGACTGAATGCGCTTGAGGAATTCCTTTTCGCTGCGGGGTTTCTTCTGCAGGTATTTGATGGAGCGGAAGACGATCCAGTACGACTCGAGGTAGTTGTACAGCAGGTTGGCGAAGTAAACCAGTTCCCTGAGGCCGGAGGCCGACAGGGTGTAGGTGGCCGCCTGGGGGTCCAGGTTGATGACCACTCCCCGGGAGCCGAAGTAGGCCAGGATCTCGTTCACCTGAGTCTCGGAATCGGCGTCGTCGAAGATAAAATCATTTTTGAAGAAGTCTTGGAGAAAATCGAAGTCGGCTATAATCTGC
>Ga0181536_10006525_pt1 | contig 11682 bp, 13 predicted proteins | sample PEATcosm2014_Bin_41_FD_121105 | JGI IMG/M metagenome (GOLD analysis project Ga0181536, IMG submission 121105) | Peatland microbial communities from MTU Mesocosm Facility, Houghton, MI, USA - PEATcosm2014_Bin17_60_metaG | ecosystem: Environmental > Terrestrial > Soil > Wetlands > Peat | place...
CGGCGCCATCGCGCGACTCGATGACATGGGCATTGCGCCGTTTTTGATTTCCTCGTCCGTCATTCTTTCCTGCGCGCAACGCCTCATGCGCCGCATTTGTTCGCATTGCCGCGAGCCGGTGACGTATCCGCCCAAAATGTTTGAAGACCTCGGGATTGACCCCGCCACTTTCAGCGGGGTGCAACTTTACCGCGGTCGCGGCTGCGAACGTTGCAAAAATTCCGGTTATGCCGGCCGCATGGCCATCATTGAAGCCATGACCATCACCGACCAAATCCGCAAACTCATCATTGCCCGCGCCAACACGCGCGAGCTGGGCAAGGTGGCCATCAGCCAGGGGATGCACACGCTCCGCATGGTCGGACTCGACCGCTCGCGCGAGGGCGTCTCGACGCTGGAACAAGTGCTCCTGATCACCTCGGCGCATTGACGAGCCGTCCGCTCAAAATTTCCGTTGTGGAGCAGTGAATGGCTGCGGTGTGGGCGACAACCAAGGCGGCGGCTGCGGTGCCCAGGCGGCGGCCGAGGGAGGCGACGTTAAACTTAGACTCCAGATACTGGGTAACTTCGGCATCTCGGCGGGTTTGCCAATCCCGCTGTTCAATGGAGTGAATGACGCGCCGACCGGAGTCAGTGCCGACTGGCCAATGCCGGAACTCAGCGCCGTTTGCGGCAGGGAGATTTTTATGCCGCTCAAAGAAGGGGTTGCTGCCGCGGCGGTGGATGACGAACCCGGATTAAGCAATTGTCTGAACCGTTCCATGTCCATCTGTTGCGCCATGGTGACTGCCGGCGGCGGTGACGGTGAGCCGAACAATTTTGACCAGTTGTTGTTTTCACTTTGCCCGGCAAATGTATGATTGTCCGGTGCGGGATTGAACAGCGAGCTGGCCATGTTGTTTGAACCTCCCAATCCACCAGGGATGAAATTCAATGTATCGGGCTGTTTATCGGAAAAAATCCAGGTTGGAAACGCATTGGTATTGGCGTTGACCGGCGGCGTTTGATTCCGTCTTTCAGTGTAGCGTTCCAGCGCCGTTAAATTTTTTGGCCGTCCGAACGCGTCATGTTCCTGGATTCCCATGATCTTTTCCGGCGTGGCCGCGCCAAGGATTTCCGCGGGCGTCATCAGCATCCAATTCTTGCGCCGATCCATCAGGTCCTGCATCCGCAACGCCTCGGCGTGTGAAACCACCGGTTCGCCCATCGGCAACGGGGGGGTGTCAACGGCCGGACCGCTGAAGTTGAACGATGACGGAGCCTGCAAAGTGTTGCCAAAATTCAGCGATTCAGGCGATTCAGGCGAAAGCGACGGCAGGTTGGAGAAAACAGTGCCGCCCTCCGGCGAGGAAAACAAAATGGATTGTCCCGGGCGAGGTGCTGCGCGCTGGGCTTGGACGGAAAACACCGCAACCAGCACGGTGACGGCCAAAGGCAGCACCCGTTTCAAATATGCAAAGCTGAAACCCATCTCAAACTATCAGGCTAATCAATTGGACACCCTGCGTCAAAAATGAATTCAAATTCTGTGCCTGCTTTTGAATTAAATGACGATTTGGACGGTTAAAATCCGCTTCGGCCACAGTCCCGGTTTTCGACTTTCGACCGCTTTACTGCCGTTCGTATTCGCCCTTGCTGACCTTTTTAAGCACGGTGAACCCGGCCTTTTTCGCGTCGGAGATGGACAACGGCTTGAGCTTGTGCGGCGAATTGAAGGTGGAAATGATTTTGCGCACCGGCTTTTTGCACGCCGGACAATGCGTGAGCGGCTTGGCCGAAAGTGGCCGGCGCAGGGTGAATTTCCCGCCGCACACCTTGCAGTCGCCTTCGCACAATTCGTATTCGTAAAGAGGCATGGGCTAATTTCGAACATCGATTGCCGAACGTCGAATCGGGAACCCGCTTCGTCAATCAAACAAATTCTTCCATTACCCCGACGCTCAACCGCGCCGCGCGCACAGTCGCCCTCCTATTTTTTCAGGAACGCGCTGAACAAATCTATCGGCAACGGCAGGAATGTGGTCGTGTTGTGTTCGCTGGCCATTTCGCGCATGGTCTGGAGATAGCGCAGTTGCAGGGCAATCGGCTCCTTGGCGATCATCGCGGCGGCCTGCACCATTTTCTCGGCGGCCTGGAATTCGCCTTCCGCGTTCACAACCTTCGCGCGGCGTTCGCGTTCGGCCTCGGCCTGCTTGGCCATCGCGCGTTTCATGCTGTCCGGCAGCGCCACGTCCTTGATTTCGACGGCGGTGACCTTGATGCCCCACGGCTCGGTCTGGCGATCAATGATTTCCTGCAACTTCTGGTTGATCACGTCGCGTTGCGAGAGCAAATCGTCCAACGAGGCCTGGCCCAGCACGCTGCGCAGCGTCGTTTGGGCGATCAGCGACGTGGCTTTCCAGAAATTCTCCACCTTTACCACCGCCGCGTTCGGATCAACGACGCGAAAATAAACCACCGCGTCCACCGTGGCGGGCACGTTGTCGCGCGTCATCACTTCCTGTTTGGAAACGTCAATGGTCACGACGCGCAAATCCATTCTTACGAGTTTGTCCACGACGGGAATCAGGAAAATCAGCCCTGGCCCTTTGGCGCCCTGTAGTTTGCCGAGGCGGAAAATGACACCGCGTTCGTATTCGCGCAAAATCCGCATGGCTTGCGGCAGCACAATGATCGCCAGCACCACGAGAACGATTACGACCGGGCCCAGCGCGCCAAATAATTTAATCAGTCCACCAATGAGTTGTTCCATAATTTTTCTCCGTTAGTTTTTTGGTTTCACTTTCAACGTCAATCCTTCGATGCCAGTGACTTCGACGGGCTGTCCGGCTTCGACCGGTGTTTCACTCACGGCATTCCAAGATTCGCCCTCGATAAACACCCTGCCGCCCTGCGAGTCAATGCGGGAAAGAGCGTTGACCGTCCGGCCGAGCATCGTTTCCTTGCCGGCTTGGACGGGATTGAACTGCGCACGAATGGCCTTGCCGACGACAAACACAAAAAACGCCGCCGTAACGAGCGTCGCCGGAATAATCCAGGACATTGGCAATCCAAAGCCCGGCGCAGCGTGACTGAACAGCATCATCGCCCCGAGGAAAAAGGCCACAATGCCGCCCACAGTCAACACGCCGTGCGTCGGCGAAAAAACGTCCACGATAAACAATGCAATCGCCAGCCCGATCAATACCAGCCCGGTGACATTGACCGGCAGGATGGACGACATGTAAAGCACCAAGATCAGCGCAATCGCCCCCACAATGCCCGGCAGGATCGCCCCGGGACTGCTCAACTCGCCGATGATCCCGTAAATCACCATCAACATCAGGATGAACATGACTTCCGGCCGCAGGAACAGTTGGGAAAATCGCTCCCAAGGGTTCATTGGGATTTCAACGACCGGGACGTTTGCGGTATGGAGCGTTTTGTCGCCGATTTCGCGTCCGTCAAGTTGTTTGAGCAAATCCGGCAGGTCATCCGCGATGAGGTCAATCACGCCAATATCCAGCGCTTTCTCCGCAGTCGTCGCCTTGCTTTCAGTGACGGCGGATTTGGCCCATTCGACATTGCGGTGCCGTTTGTCCGCGATGGTTTCGATGAAGCTGGAGGCGTAGTTTTCCAGTTTTTGTTTCATCACGTCGTCGGTCTTTTCCACACTGCCAGTAGTGCCGATCTCGACTGGATGTGCCGCACCGATGCTGGTGTTGGGTGCCATCGCAGCCACATCGGCAGCCAGAGTGATAAAAACACCCGCACTTCCCGCGCTCGCGCCGGACGGCGCGACATAAACCGCGGTTGGCACTTTCGAAGCGTAAAACGTTTGGACGATTTGTTTGGTGGATTCAAGCAGGCCGCCGGGGGTGTCGAGTTGAATGATGAGGCACTCGTCGTTTTGCGCCGCGGCTTCGTTAATGGCACGGGCAATATAACTCTCCGTGGCCGGGCCGATGGCGCCATTAATTTTAATCAGCCCTACCTGCGTGGCTGGAACCGCCGCTGTGCCCAGAAGCAGTCCCGCCATGGTGATGAAATGCCAACGCTTCATAACTTTCCCGACTTGACGGCAAGTTAACAAAAGCCGCGCCGACCGCAAACGATTTAATTTGCGTGGAAATCTTTTGGCATTGTCACCGGCCGGGAAGCGGCCCATCTTTTCACCGGGCGAACCCGATGCGATTTCCCCCATGAGCGAACTTCTATACCGAGCCTGTCCGGTTTGCGGCGAGCCGAAGGCCGGGCGGTTTCTTCACAAGGGCGGATTCCAGCTCGTCCGCTGCGACGGCTGTTCCATGGTCTATACCAATCCCGTTTTGGCGGAGATGGCGACCGGGGCTTTTTATGACCGGGCGGGGGCCGAATACCTGTCCCCGGAAAAACTTGAGAGCGATTATGCGGAAGTCCGCTTTGAACGCGAATTGCGGATCTTTCGGACGCATTGTCCGCGCGGCTCGGTCCTGGATGTCGGGTGTTCCTCGGGCGCTTTTCTGTATCAGTTGAAGAAACGCCATCCGCAGGACTATCAAATCTGCGGGACGGATGTCTCCCGCGCCCCCCTGGAGCATGCCGCCAAAATGGGCGTCCCTGTCATCCGGGATGATTTTCCGGCCCATGTCTTTGAGGCACCCTTCGACGCGGTGACTTTTTGGGCGGTGATGGAACACCTGTTTGAACCACAGTTGTTCCTGCAAAAAGCCGCGGCCGTCCTCAAACCCGGCGGACTTTGTTTCATGCTGGTGCCGAACCTGAAATCCCTGGCCGTGAAGCTGCTGGGGGCGAAATACCGCTATATTTACGCCGAGCACCTGAACTATTTTACGCCGGCGACGCTCGAAAAATTTGCGGGACGGGAATTCACAGTGGTGGATTTTCAATCAACCCATTTCAATCCCCTGGTGATTTGGAAGGACTTTCGCGGTGGCGAACGCGAGGTTCCGCGCGCGGAGCGGTATCAACTGCTCAAACGCACCACCACCTTCAAAAAATCCCGGTGGCTGTATCCGGTCCGGCTTGGCTACCGGACCGCCGAGGCCGCTCTCGGAAAAGTCCTGATGGCGGACAACTTGACCGTCGTTGCGCGCAAGCGTTGACAGGCTGGCCCCGCCACCGGCTATCAGCCTGGTGCGGTGAACCCTTCCGCCATCGCCACGGCCTTGAGCATGGCCTTGGATTTGTTGACGGTTTCCTGAAATTCGCCCTCGGGCGTCGAATCGCTGACCCAGCCGCCACCGGCCTGCACGTAAGCCTTGCCGTCCTTGAGCAAGGCGGTGCGGATGGTGATGCAGGTGTCGAGATTGCCGTTGAACGAAAAATAACCGACGCAGCCGGCGTACGGGCCGCGCGTGGTCTGTTCCAGCTCGGAAATAATCTGCATCGCGCGGATTTTCGGGGCGCCGCTGACCGTACCCGCCGGAAACGTCGCGCGCATCAAATCGTAAAGCGTCTTGTCGGCGGAAAGCTTTCCTTCCACCTCCGATACGATGTGCATGACGTGGCTGTAACGCTCGATGATCATCAGGTCCTTCACCCGCACGCTGCCGAAATCGCACACGCGCCCGATGTCGTTGCGCGCCAGGTCCACGAGCATCACGTGCTCGGCGCGTTCCTTCGGGTCGGCCAGCAATTCCTTTTCCAGCGCCGCGTCTTCGCCGTCCGTTTTGCCACGCCACCGCGTGCCGGCGATGGGGCGAATTTCCACCCGGCCATCCTCGCAACGCACGTGAATTTCCGGTGAGGCGCCCACGAGCGAAAAGCCGTCCAATTCCAGCAAAAACATGTAGGGCGACGGATTCACCGAGCGCACGGCGCGATAAACGTCAATCGGCGACGCCTTCACCGGTGTGGAAAACCGTTGCGAACCGACGACCTGGATGATGTCGCCCGCCGTGATGTATTCCTTGGCCTTGAGCACGTTGGCAAAAAACTTTTCCCGGGTGATGTTCGACTCAAATGGCACCGCTGGCACTTCACCCGGCAGGCTGACCGGATGGTGTTCGCTCGGCTGTTCGAGCAACGAAACCAGCCGCTCGATTTCGCCGACGGCATCTTCGTAAACCTCGGTCGGACCTGCCGCACCATCGAGAAAAGCGTTGACGAGGACTGTGATGGTCTGCGCCACGCGGTCGAAAATCAACAACTGGTCGGCGATGAGAAAAACCAGGGTGGGCGTCTGCAATTCGTCCCTGGGCGGGCGCGGCACGACCGGTTCAACGTCATGAATGAATTCGTAGCCGATGAAACCTATCGCGCCGCCGGTGAAACGCGGCAAACCCGGCAGCAGGACCGCGCGATATTTTTTCATCACGCGCTCGACGACAACCAGGCCGTCCTTTACATCCTTGCCGATGGAAGCTGTTTCAATGACCTTGCCATTCTCGATGACTTCGACGCGATTGCCGGTTTGCTTGATGACCGCGCGCGGATTGCAACCCACGAACGAATAGCGCCCGAGATGCTCTCCACCTTCAACCGATTCGAACAGGAAGGATTCACCCTGGCCGCGAATTTTCCGGTAGGCGGAGAGCGGCGTTTCAATGTCGGCCAGCAGGCGGCGGGTGACCGGGATCACGTTGCCCTGCGCGGCCAGTTTCAAGAATTCATCCAGTGTCGGTGAGTGCATGGGCTAAATGATTTTGTCGGGTGCGCGATTTTCGACGCGAACCCAGGGGTCAACCGTCAAATTTTTTCCATTCGTTGCTGAATTTTGCCGCGTTTCCAATATTTTTGCCGCGCGCCGTATCCGCCAGATCGCCAGCAGCGTGTAGAACGCCACGGCGATCGCATAGGCCACCATGCCCATGCCGATGGCGAACGGCACCAGTCGCCGGTTGCTGAAATAAATCAGCGCCGCGCCGACGCCGGCGGTCAACAGCGTGTTGCCCGCCAGGCACAACAGATAAACCGTAATGCGCGTTTCCTGCACGCGTTCGACATGCCACCGGCGGTAAATTTCCTCGCCCAGCGAATGCATGAGCCACGCGGATTGGAAATTGCGCGCGGCCACCAGCACGCTCGCGGTGGCGACGACGATGGCCGACAGCGGCCAAGCCGCCAGCGCCACGCACAGCACAACGTTGAGCGCCAGGCCCCATTTCCAGCCGAGTTTTTTCGCGAGGGGATTGCCTTCCAGCACGAGGTTCGGCGTTGCAATCCACGTGCTGAGGAAATCCACTCCCCGTGCGAAAACCAGCAGCAACAGCATCAGACAATAATCGCGGCCGGCGAATGTGACTGTGTCATCCATCACTTTTTCTTTCCGTAAATCTGTTCCGGCGTTTCGAGTTGCGGCTCGGTGATTTTGACCGATTGGCCGTCCTTTTCCACCGAGCGGAAAAAGCACGACTGGTAGCCTTCATGACAGGCCGCACCGATTTGGTCCACCTGGATCAATAACGTGTCGCCGTCACAATCGAACGCGATGTCCCTGACCGTTTGCGTATGGCCGCTTTCCTCGCCTTTCATCCAGAATTTCTGGCGCGAACGGCTCCAGAAATGCGTCTTGCCGGTTTCAATGCTTTTTTCAAGCGAGGCGCGGTTCATCCACGCCATCATCATGACGCGACCGGTTTTTTGTTCCTGAATGATGGCCGGAATCAGGCCGTTCGAATCGAATTTCAGTTTGTCGTAAAAGCTCATGATTTGTGCAAATTGTGCCCGGCAAGGTAGCAGAAATTTCACGGTTAACCATGAAAAAGTTTTATGGTCTAGGATTCAATGCGTTGGTGGGAACAGCCAACGCGTTCGTGGAAACGGCGGCAGTATTGATGTTTGTCGCGGGGTTTTCGCGTTCGGCGAGGTTGCGTTCGAGCTGGCGCTTGACGTCGGCGAACGCCGCATTGGTCACGCCGTTGAGATGCACGCGGGCTTCGGCAAAACGACCGGCGGCTATGTTGATTCGCGCCAGATGGAGGTGAACGCCTTCGCGCTCATTGTCGTCGTGGGCGATTTGGAGCGCATTCGTCCAGGCTCCGATGGCATCGTTGGTGCGGAGCGGGCGGATGCCGTAATAGCTTTCCGCGTAATCGGCCGCGAGCAGGAAATTTTGCGGATCCAATTGCATGGCCTTGCGATACAACGCGAGCGCCTTGTCGAAGACCTGCTCCTCGCTGATGCCGTAAAATTCCCTCGCGTCCTTGCGGAAAAGATAAACCATTGCCGCGAGATTCTGGTAATATACCGGCTCCGCTGGATTCAATTCAAGGGCTTTGGCGTAATCCACGAAGGCGTTGGTGACCGGGCCATGTTCGCCGTAATAATTGGCGAGCTGGTTCCATGCCGCCGGATTTTTCGGATCGAGCTGCGCCGCTTTCCCGTATTGCGCTCCCGCCGCCTCTTCTTCGCCGATGTCGTTCAAAAAGCTGCCATAGGCCAGATGCCCGCGCGCGAAATCCGGATAACGCCGCAGAAAATCCTCGTAGTCTTTGCGCACCGACTCAAAGCGCGCGCGAATGCGCCGGTTCAATGTTTCTCTCGGCTCGCCCGCCCCCTGCGCGGCAAAGGCGTTGTTATCGCGAATCCATTTGTCCACCTCGGCCAGCACATCGTCGTCCCTGGCCATCAACTGCGTCAATTCCTTCTCCGCCGGGTCGTTGGGATTCACAATCGTGACCGAGATGCCGGCGTTCTGCTGGATCAAATTGCTGACGGCCAGCGGCTGATTCGTGGCCACCAACGCGCCGACCAGACCGATGAGAAGTTCATTCACGCGAACAACGTACCACTTCGGAAGCTCCAGTCGAGGGCAAGCCGGGCAGGTTCATCTTGCGAGCCGTTTCCGCATGGCTTGCAGTTCCTTCCGGCGCGCCCGGGTTGGTTCCGGATAACTCAGCTTCAGGCTTTTCAATGTGTCGAGGATGATCTGTGAAATGATGAGCCGGGCGTTTTCCTTGTCGTCCGCCGGGACGACATACCAGGGCGCGTGGTTGGTGCTCGTCGCGCTCAGGCAGTTTTCGTAAGCCTTCACGTAATCCGGCCACAGATTCCGTTCCTCGAGATCGGACTGGCTGAACTTCCAGTTTTTCCGCGGATCGTCAATGCGTTCCAAAAACCGTTTTCGCTGTTCCTCCCGGGAGAGGTGAAGGAAGAACTTGACGATCCGGGTGCCGTTGCGGTGGAGATGTTTTTCCAGGTCGAGAATGGAACGGTATCGCTCCTCCCAGATTTTTTTGCCGTCCAGCAGTTCCTCCGGAATTCCCCGGGCATGGAGAATTTCCGGATGGACACGAACGATGAGCACTTCCTCGTAATAGGACCGGTTGAAAATCCCGATGCGTCCGCGTTCCGGCAGGCAACAAGTCGTGCGCCAGAGAAAATCATGCTCAAGCTCTTCGGCGCTCGGCTGTTTGAAACTGAACACCTCGCAACCCTGCGGATTGATGCCGGACATCACGTGCTTGATGGCACCGTCCTTGCCGGCAGCGTCCATGGCCTGAAAGATCAACAGCAGCGCGTAGCGGTGGTGGGCGTAGAACAGACTTTGCTGGTCGCTCAGCTTCCTGGTGTGTTCGGCGAGGGTTTGTTGGTAATCATCCTTCGACTTGTAGCAGGGCTTGACCCGCGTGGGCCATTTTTTGAGTTTCACCTTTTCGTCCGGCCGGACGCGGAATTCGTCGGGGTCAATTTTCATTGGCTGAGGCAATTGGTTCCGGGCTGGAACATACGGCAGGTGTTCCATTTTGGCCAATGTTTCCGTGGAGGCCAATGCCGGTGGCGTTAAAAAACATCCCTCCTTTTCGCGCCGGTGAATTTTTTCAGCGGCGCACTGCGAAAATCCGGTTCTCAATCTTATGGCGGACGAATGCGATAACGCTCACGCCACCTGCCGCATCATGTTTTGGCTGCCGTAAGGATTCTGCGTGCGAAGAGCGCATTCGGGGTCGTCGCGCCATTCGCCGTCCACGAGGAAACGGTAGTGGTGCGTGCCCGGCTCCAATTCCACCGTTGTCCGCCACACGCCGTCCGCGCCTTTTTGCAAATTGATGGGACGCTCCTGCCAATGCGTAAAATCACCCACCAATTGCACGCTCACCGCGCCGGGTGCGGCGAACGCGAAGACTTGTTTTTGACCACGGCCGCCGTTCCTTGAGTTCGTTTTCTTTGCCATAACTTTTTCCTTTCCAAGGGCCGCAAAACTCCAAGCCCAAATGCAATCTTAGTCCGAAGCCGCGACAACGCAAACGTCAAACAAAATTTTTATTCGTTGATGCCCCAATGACGTGGCGGGCGCGACGACTCTGCAAACAATTCAAGCGTTGGCACAACCGGTTGAGGCGGCTGTTTCTGCTGCCACAACCTATGGACGAAATCCATCGAACCCCCGTCATCCCGCAAAATACGGCTGCCCAGAAAAGGCAGACCGTGCCTTTCCGCGAACTCTTTCAGTTCGCGCCAAAGCGGTGTTGACGCGGCGTTTTCGTCCGGGCACAGCACCATCATGGCGGCGTCCTCGGTTTGTCGTTTCATTGCCCAACTCTCCAGCCAGCCAATCAATTCATCCGGTAACGAAGGGGTCTTGCGCAAGGCAACCACAATCAAGTCCGCGTCGGTGGTTTCGCCGAGGGCGGCGTTGGCCAAGGCTGATGATTTCAGCACGTCGAGCCTCCACGGTTTGACATCCCACTTCATGGCTTCGTCCGCGCGAATCGCCACGCGCTCCAACAGCGCGGCGGCTCGCGCGGCAAAATCGAAGTCATCGTAAATGACCGCTGCTTTCAGCGTCATTTCAAACAAATGATTTTCATGCGTTGCGATGGCATTCATACGGCTTTGCCCTTCTCCTTTCGATTATACTGACACAAAGAACGCGGAATCAGTTCAAGAAAGCGAACAACTTTTTCCCGGAAAATTTTTGGCCTGAATGAAAACGCCGACAGGAAGCGCCAACGCATGCCATTCGCCCCAAAACGGGACAGATTTCAAACCTCCTTCACCACGCCCCAATAAACGTCGAGCCGTTTGCCGAGATAAAGTTTCACGGCTTTGACGAGCACGCCGGCTTCGAGTTGCTGGCCGCGCGCGACGAGTTCCTTGAGTGCCATGCCGGGCCGGATTTGAAATGAGCCTTGTGCGATGATCGGGCCTTCGTCCAGCCGCATCGAAACGAAGTGCGCCGTCACGCCGGCGATTTTCACGCCCTGTTCGTAAGCCTGACGATACGCCTGCGGGCCGGGAAAACTCGGCAGCAACGATGGATGAATGTTGATGATCTTGTTTTTGTAACGCCACACGAAGTTCGGCGAGAGAATCTTCATGAAGCGCGCGAGCACGACGAAATCAATCTGGTATTCTTCGAGCAGTCGCAACGCCCGGCTCTCGGCCTGCGCGCGGTCGTTCCACGGAATGTGCGCAAACGGCAATTTGTTTTTTCGCGCGAGCGGCGCGAGGTCGGGGCGGTTGGAAATCACGAGCGTGGGATCGGCTTTGAATTGGCGGCGGCGATGCGCGGCCAGGAGCGCGTCGAAACAATGCGTTTCCTTCGTCACCATGGTGGCGAAGCGCTGGCGGCGGTTGGGTTCGGTGAAGCGGACCTTGATTTCCATGCCGAGCCGGCGGGCGAGGGTGTCCAGTCCGGCGCGCAGGCTCGCGGGGTTGCAATCCGCCGGACGCCACGAGGCCTGGAGGGTCATGCTGAACTGGCCGCGGGTGACTTGTTCCTCCAGCGCCTCGATATTGGCGTGTTGCTCGAACAGA
>Ga0181536_10006534_pt1 | contig 11672 bp, 6 predicted proteins | sample PEATcosm2014_Bin_41_FD_121105 | JGI IMG/M metagenome (GOLD analysis project Ga0181536, IMG submission 121105) | Peatland microbial communities from MTU Mesocosm Facility, Houghton, MI, USA - PEATcosm2014_Bin17_60_metaG | ecosystem: Environmental > Terrestrial > Soil > Wetlands > Peat | place...
CCACGCAGGTAAACAGGGTAGAGAGCGAAACTCAAGTTTTGAGCAGTGGTACCGAGCTCATACGGGGCAGCCGGGGCGAGCGCGTCGATTGCCTTGGTGGCGCTGCCCGCTTGAAAAGCAGCCGCCGCGTGGATCATCGGCAGGTACTCGAACGTCACGATCGTGTCTTCCGGGAAGCGCTTACCCAGATCGCTCGCCATCCGCATGGCTTGAGCGGAATCGCCAGCCAGAGCCAGCGCGATGGCCGATATCGCCTCAACGTCTCTGCCGTTCGAGAGAGCGAGTGCGGCCTGTGCTTGCTGCTTTGCCGTGCTCACGTTGCCCACCAACGCATCGCGCACTGCAGCTTCCGCCTCGTAGTCCGCCGCCGTTTCTTTTTCATCGGCCCGCTGGGCCGAGTCGGAAGCGCGCCGCGTCAGCTCCCGTGCTTTGGCAAACTGCCCGGCATACGCGGCGGTGTCGGATTCGTCGTCGAACATAGCGTCTTCGAATCCGGGCTTTCCCATCAGCCCAGCCGCCTCATGTTCCATTCCTGCCGCGTCATGTTGCAGGAAATCAATACTGTAAAGGAGAAAGTGAATTGCAGGACTATCCAGATTGTGGGCTTGCGCCTCCTGCGCGGTCGTCCGGGCTTCATCCAGGCGGTTAACGTTCACATAGCTGTTGACGAGGTTCCCGTAGCCAAGCCCACTTCCGGGATTGCGCTTTAGCGACTCCTGCGACGCAGCGAGACCCTTATCGTAGTCGCCCAGACTGCTGTAGATGGCGCTCAGGACGGCGGGTGGAATGGCGTCATGCGGATAGGTCTGCGCCCACAACTCACAGGTCTTGCGGGCTGCCTCCAGGTTCCCAATGGCGTTAGTTTCATAGTGCGAGGCGATGTAGAGCTTTTCGCGCTCACCTACGCGTTCGCGCAGTTCGTACGCCTTGCGAGTATTCTCGGCGCCGCGGGCGGTTTGCCCCATGTTGCTGTAGCTGTTCCCCAGCCGCGCGTAGGCCATGGCGAAGTTGGGATCGAGGCTGACGGCCCGCTGGAAGAATGCGACGGCGCCAGGGTTATCGTTTTTCACTATCTCCACCTGGTAGCCGAGGGTATAGGCCTGAAGCGCCTCCAGCGATGGTGTAGTCACGTTCTCCGCCGGCTCGTCATACTTCTGCACCGAAGCCAGCGATTCGCCCAGCTTCTCGCGTATTTTGGTCGCCGTCTCGCCCAGCGCTTTCAGCACCTGCTCTTTGCCGCTAGCCGTGGACTGCTCGTTCGCCAGCACATCGCCGCTCCGGCAATTCACAGCTTTTAGCCCTACGACATACTGGCTGCCCAAGCTGGAAATCGAGCCTTCGATGCTGGCGGCACTGCCGGTGCGCTGGCAGACCTCGCGGGCCAACTCGCGCGTGAGCCGTGCGTCTTTCGGCTGCGCCATCAGAGCCAGGGTTTGCGCTACGCGCTCATCGGAGAGCAAGTTCAGAAACGGCGACTGCTCCAGTTGTGCCGACAGCCCCTGTCGCAACGTGCCGTCAAAGACCGGGTCGCCGGTCGTATTGGTGAACTCGGCGAGGACGATGCTGTCCTTCTCGGTCAGGCGATGTGTGGTCTGGCCGGAACGGAAGTAGAACGCCCCCGCGATTGCAACCGCGACAAGTATTAGGGCTGCGGGAACCAGAACCTTCCAGAGTTTCCTGCCCGCTACAGGAAACTCGCCCACTTTCACTGCGCTCGATGACGGAGATGGAGCAAGCGCAGAGGAGGAACCGGATGCTGGCAACGGCGGTTGCGCGACCGCGTCTTGAGTGACTCCTGAGCCGCTTTCCTGTGCGACCGCCACCGTGCCGGAACTCGCAGGTACACCGTGCCGCGATTCCGTTTCCCGTTTCAGCCGCTTCAAATCGGCCCGCATCTCCGACGCAACCTGATAGCGCAAGTCGCGGTCTTTCTCCAGTGCCTTATTGATGATGTCTTCCAGCTTCGGCGGAAGATCGGGGTTCAGGCGGATTGCGGGAAGCGGGTCGCGTTCGAGAATCGCATTGAAGATAACTGCGGAACTCTCGCCACGGAAAGGCAACTGCCCGGTGGCCATCTCATAAAGGACGGCTCCAAACGAGAACAGGTCGCTTCGGGCGTCCAGTTCTTTCGCACGCGCCTGCTCCGGCGACATGTAAGCAACGGTGCCGAGCGTCGAACCGGGGCTGGTGAGATGATCTGCGTCCACCGTCTTCGTGTTAAGAGATGCAACCTTGCTCGAAGAACTACCTGCCAGACTAACCTTCGCCAGCCCAAAGTCGAGAATCTTGGCGTGGCCGCGCTTCGTCACGAATATGTTCGCGGGTTTGATGTCACGGTGGACGATGCCAGCAGAGTGAGCGGCGTCAAGTGCGTCGGCGATGTCAATCGCCAGACCGAGCAAAACATCGGTGTCAATGGGCTTTCCGGCGATGCGATACTTCAGCGTCACCCCGTCCAAGTACTCCATGGAGATGAACGCTTTCCCATCCTGCTCTCCGATATCAAAGATCATGCAAATATTGGGGTGATTCAGCGCGGAGGCAGCTTGGGCCTCGCGTTGAAAACGAGCGAGGGCTTGCGGGTCGCGAGCAACATCCTCCGGCAAGAACTTGAGGGCGACGAAGCGATGCAGCCGAGTGTCCTCAGCCTTGTACACCACACCCATACCGCCGCCACCAAGTTTCTCGACGATGCGGTAGTGCGAGATTGTTTGGCCGATCATGGGTGGCGCAGAACTCAGGGTGCAATATTAGGTGTGCTGGGAAGGCGAAGTCAACGAGGACGATACTTCACCAAACGGAAGGAGAAACTGCGCCAGTCGCGCTTAGACGAAAATGAGGTTAATGCAAGTCGCGAAAAAACAGGAATCTCGCGGGCGAGCGTGATCGCCTAAGCCTGCTGACGCTTGCCAAAATCCCGCCCCAAGGTCTATAGTCCGGCTGAATTTCGATTCCGAGTCCTAAATTCCTAACTATGCGCCGCATCCTTCTTCTGCTTGCTGTTTCGCTTACGCTCATTTCATGTACCCGCCAGCCGGACTTCGACGTGGTCTTGAGGAACGGTCTGATCTGCGACGGCACGGGCTCGCCCTGCACCGCCGGAGGTGTCGCCATTAACGGCGACAAGATCGCCCGAACGGGCGATGTCTCCGGAGACCGCGGGCGCATCGATATCGATGTTCATGGCCAGGTCATCGCGCCGGGCTTCATTAACCTTATGTCCGCGCCGGATGGGCTTTTTGCCGACGGGCGCGGCCTCAGCGATCTGCTCCAGGGCGTCACGCTAGAGATCTTCGGCGAGGGCGAGTCCATGGGCCCTCTTACGGACGACATGCGCGCCGAGGTGCTGCGCCAGCAGAGCAACATCAAGTACGACCTCCCCTGGCACACGCTCAACGAGGGGCTCGAAACGCTCGTGAAGCACGGCGTCTCGCCTAATGTCGCTTCCTTTATTGGCGCCGCTACGCCACGTATCAACGTGCTCGGCCGGGCCAACCGCGCGCCCACGCCCGCCGAACTCGACCAAATGCGTGAACTGACTGCCAAGGCAATGCAGGAGGGCGCGCTCGGCGTGGCCTCGGCTTTGATTTACCAGCCTGGCAACTATGCGAAGATGGACGAACTGATCGCGCTCGCCCAGGTCGCGGCCAAATATAAAGGCATCTACATTTCGCACATCCGCAACGAAAGCGATCATGAGATGGAGGCGATCGATGAATTGATCACGATCGCCCGCAAAGCAGGAGTTCCGGCGGAAATTTACCACTTGAAAGTCGCAGGCGAGAAGAACTGGAAAAATCTGCCGGAAGTAATTCAGAAAGTCGAAGCAGCCCGCGCCGAAGGCCTTGCGATCACTGCGGACATGTACACGTATCCCGCCGGCGCAACGGGCCTGGATGCGGCCATGCCGCCGTGGGTGCAGGAGGGCGGTCTTGAGGCGTGGCGCAAGCGGCTGCAAAATCCCGCCATCCGGAAGCGGGTGAAGCAGGAGATGTTGGCGAGCGGCAAGTACGACAACCTGCTTCGTGCAGCGGGATCGCCCAGCAACGTACTTTTTGTCGAGTTCAAGAGCGAGAAGCTCAAGCCGTTGACCGGTAAGACTCTCGCGGAAGTCGCGGCCATGCGGCAGTCGTCGCCCGAAGATACCGCGATGGATCTGGTGATCGAGGACGATTCCCGCGTAGGGACCGTTTATTTCCTGATGAGCGAGGACAATATCCGCAAGCAGATCGTACTGCCTTGGGTGAGTTTTGGCGCGGACGCCGACCCCGAAGGCGTGGATGGCGTCTTCCTTAAATTCAGCGCGCATCCTCGCACCTTCGGCAACTTTGCCCGCGTCTATGCCCGTTACGTCCGCGACGAGAAGCTCATGACAGTGGCAGAAGCAGTCCGCAAGATGACCTCGCTGCCGGCATCCAATCTCGGAATCACCCAACGCGGACTGCTGCGGCCAGGATATTTTGCGGACATCGCCGTCTTCGATCCGAACACCATCCAAGACCACGCTACCTTTCAGAAGCCGCGGCAAACGGCTACTGGCCTCTCCGAGGTTTTCGTCAACGGCGTCGAGGTGGTGCACAACGGCGAGCACACGGGCGCGAAACCGGGCCGCGTCGTCAAGCGGGACCGCGACTAGCATTCGTCGGGATGACTCTGCTGCCCGTGTTTCCCTCTTCAGGATCACAGAGAGTGGACGATTGGACAGGCACTGTAGTCGGATCACGGGCAGACCTTCCCCAATCCGGTAAGGTAAGGTTTGCCGACAAACCGGCCAGTAATCTCGCCCCCTCACTTCAAGACGCCTATTTCCCGATCGAGTAATCATCTTTCTGGTAAGCCAAGCCAAAGAAGAATCGCCTCGATTTACCGACGCTCGAATGAGCTTCTTGCACAAAGGGCTTTACGCTTGGGGACAAGGCGAGTAGCATTCCTCAGCACGGGGGGGTACTTTGATGAACTACTCAATTCTGGCCATACTTTCTGGTTGTGTGCTCCTAGCTACTAGCGCCGCCTCGCAGACGAAGCCCGTATCGTGGACGACTCCATCTGCCGAGGAAATAAACGCGGTGTATCCCGAGGTGGAATCCCTCTACTTCGATCTCCATAAAAATCCCGAGCTTGCCATGCATGAGCAACAAACAGCAGCCAAACTGGCGGAGCGCGTCAAAGCGCTGGGATACGAAGTGACGACGGGCGTGGGCGGCACCGGCATTGTGGCTGTGCTGCGAAACGGGAAGGGTCCTACGGTCCTCTTGCGGACTGACATGGACGCCCTGCCGATCGCAGAAGAAACGGGGGTGCCATATGCCAGTCATGTCGTCGTTAAAAGCGATTCTGGAACGTCGATTCCGGTGATGCATGCCTGCGGCCATGACATTCACATGTCCAGTTGGATCGGCACCGCGAAGCTGATGGCAACCAACCGGGATCGGTGGCACGGCACTTTGATTCTCATCGGTCAACCGGCCGAAGAGACAGGCGAAGGAGCCCCCGCCATGATTAAGGACGGCTTGTTTACGCGCTTCCCGAAACCTGATTTCGCCTTGGCCGTTCACGATAGTGCCATCCAGCCAGTCGGACAGGTGGGTTTCACTCCGGGGTATGCGCTGGCCGCCGCTGACTCTGTCGACATCACCATTTTTGGGCGGGGCGGCCACGGAGGACGGCCTCAGAACACGATCGATCCCGTGGTGATCGCTGCCCGCACGGTCCTCGCCCTGCAAACCATTGTTTCGCGCGAGAATAATCCGTTCGATCCCGTCGTCATTACCGTCGGCACGATCCACGGTGGAACCAAGAACAGCATCATCCCGGGCGAGGTCAAGCTGCAACTCACCGTGCGCACGTACAAACCAGAAGTGCGCAAGCGCGTCCTCGCATCCATCGAACGCGTGGCCAAAGGAGAAGCGATGGCCGGCGGCGCTACCAAGGAGCCGCTGGTAAAGGTAACCCCAGCCGCAAATGCCACGTACAACGATCCGGAGCTTACCAAGCGCCTGGTCGCCACATTGCGAGGTGTTCTAGGTCAAACGAATGTGGTCGAAGTTGAGCCAACCATGGTGTTTGAAGACTTCGCGGAATTCAACCTTGCCGGGATACCCTCCGCCGATTTCTGGGTCGGCGCGGTTGAGCCAAGGAAATTTGCCGCTGCCCAGTCTGCCACAGACCTGCCGCAGCTCCATTCGTCCACCTGGAATCCTGACTATATGCCCACTCTCAAAATGGCGATGACGGTCGAAACTACGGAACTACTGGAATTGCTGGGACACTAACATGAGGTAGTAACGAGCCCTTCGAAGAAGCGTTTGCTGCAAGCTGATCTGCATTGCGTTCGGTGAGGCTCGCACTTTCCTACATGATCGCCCACGTCTGATTAACGCACTGTCACGCTGATATGGCAAAAATGGCTGGTTAGTAGATGCCCTTCACGGTTCCGCTCGAATCACGGGCTAACCTTACCTAATCCGATAAGGGAACCTAGCGGAAATTGGCGCTTAGCCCTGGTGGTCCAAAAGGGTTTCGTCGCAGCAGCCGCAAGTGAATGATTCGATTGGTCGGGAAATTCGGGTTCGGGGTGGTCAGCCCGGTATACCTTGTGGAACGGTGAAAACGGCTAATTTCGGTGGCGTGGCTTCAGGTTGGGCGGGCGCCGACGGCACCCCATTTGTTCGTAAGTGTCAGAGCAAACACATGGTTGACAGATTGAATCCGCGGCCAGCCTGGCTTTGCCGACGCTTGACCAGCAAATTCTCAGGCGCTCAGTCTTCGTTCCTTCGTCCAGGAGGGATTACTGCCGGTTTGCCCGTTACTCGGGCTGAATTTGCAGGAACTGCAAGAACAAGGAAAGGACCGAAAGACGACGGGCGTGTGACGAACGACGGGGCACGGAAGGCGAGATCATCCGTGCCCGTCAGAAGGTTACGCTCATTGCGGGGATAGGATATCCACCATATCCCAAAAATGCCGGAAGTGCCGTCTCAGCCCCGCATAAACATTGGCGCAAACGAAGCCTCTTTGTAGCAAGGCCGACAGTTGCGCTGTAGGTCATCCCGTAGGCTAGATGACTTGAAGCTCGGACGGAATCGGAGACACTACACCCAGCGACATTTCCTGCTGGAACTAACGCTGCAGAGTACCGCTTACAACCGTGTCCGCGTCCGTCTCAATGGCTAGCATTTCTTTCCCACAATCGACAATCACGAAGCTGAAATTCAATGCGGACTCGCCTTCCGGCGTTATTGTAAGTGTGCCCGTGCAGTTCGCATCGACCGAGTAAGACCCTGTGACTGGTTCCTCAGCGAACGTTAGAAAACGTGCCATCCTCGCTAGCCGCTACGTGTCCGCTTATCACTCCTTCTCCAGAAGGGTTGACCGTTAACTTCAACTCACCGATGAAAGCCACACCGGTCCTATGGCGGATGCCCCTGCGAGGAAGACGCCGGTTGTTTCAAACCCAAAACTACCCGTAACTCCGGCATTGGTGCAGGTCGGGGAGCCCTGCTTCACGGCGAATCCCTCCGAAAAAAGGTGAACGGCCAGAAACCCTGTTGACGTAACCACAAAGGAGAAGGGGCTGCCTCCCGTGGGGTTACCCGTGCCGGTGCAGTTCGAGGCGACTGCGTATGTTCCGGTGAGAGGCTCGGTGGCAATCACGCCGTCATGGGATGCTGTGGTCTCTCCGGTAAACGTGCCTGTGGTTGAGTCAAACGTGACCTGGCTCACGGCGGCGGTGGCAGGGGTGCCGTTGCTATCTGTGAGGTCGTGCAGAAACCCGTAGGTGCCACTCAGAGAGGCGTTGGAACAAGTCGCCGCCCAGGCAGCGGAACTGAGCGCAAAGCTGGCAAGAACAATCATTCGAGCGATGCGAAACGTTTTGGAAATCATGGTGCTCTCCTCTTCCCTGTTTTTTGCTTGCTTTAGAGCCGGCCCCTTCATGTGCCTATCGTCCCTATGAGCGTCAAGACACCGGTGGTCGCATCGATGCTGTAAATGGAGACCTCGTTTGAGGCGGAATTCGTCACATAGGCGAACTTGCCGGACGGATGGATGGCGATCGAGGTAGGATTCGATCCTGCGGCTATCGTCCCAATGGACGTTAAGGCCCCTGTGGTCGCGTTGATGGTGTACATGGAAACGTCGTTCGAGCCGAAATTCGTTACATAGGCGAACTTGCCGGTAGGATCCACGGCCACGGATAAAGGAGTTGTCCCTGCAGCTATCAACCCGCCTGACGTCAAGACCCCTGTGGTGGCATTGATGCTGTACATCGATACGTTGTTCGAGCCGGAATTCGTCACATAGGCGAACGCACCGGTCGGATCCACGACTATGGAGTTAGAGCTTGACTCTGCAATCATTGTTCCTGTGGCTATAGTTCCAAGGGAGGTTAAGGCCCCGGTCGTGGCGTTGATCGCGTACATGGACACGCTGCCCGGTCCCGGCGTGCCGGAGTCTGTCTCCGCCGCCACATAAACGAACTGTCCAGACGGATCCACGACCACCGAGGTCGGAAAGCCTTCTGCGGCGATGGTCCCAAAGTACTTCAAGGCCCCGTTAGCGCCGTTGATGGTGTACATCGAGACGCTGCGTGGAAAGGAGTCTCCATTCGCCACATAAGCGAACTTGTCAGATGGATGCACCGCCACCGCAGTGAAACAGCAAAACTCCGGACTGTTTCCGCTTATCCCGCCTGACGTCGACGTTAGGGCCCCGGTCGTTGGATCGATGCTGTACGCCGAGACGCTGCCATCAGTGTCATACAGCCCCTCATTGGCTACGTAAGCGAACTTGCCGAAAGGATCTATGGTGACGGAGTCGGTGCCTACGTCATTTGTGGACACGGGTGGTCCGATGGACGCCAGGGCACCGGTGGTGGGGTTGATCGTGTACATGGACACGTAGCCACCAACGCCACCACTGCAGCCCTGACTCGCCACATATGCGAAATTTCCGGCAGGGTTCACAGCGACCGACTGCGGATCGACTGCTCCTGTCGTAATGGTGAACGTCAAGGAACTCGAGCTACCACCTCCGGGTGGAGGATTGAAGACTGCGACCGCCGCTGTCCCTGCGGTGGCGATGTCACTCGCCGGAACCTGAGCAGTGAGAATCTCACCGTTGCTATTGGGATAAAGAGTGGTCGGCAGGTCGGTGCCGTTCCATTGCACGACGGAACTGGACACAAAATTACCCCCACTTACGGTCAACTGATTATTTACCGAATCAACGAACTGTTCCCCTGCAGGAACGCAGCTTGGAAAGAGACCATTGATCGTCGGGACGCCGCTGGGGCCGACGGTGAAGCTTAGCGGATTGGAGGTGCCACCGCCGGGCGCGGGGTTGATCACTGTCACGGCCAGCGTGCCGGTTGAGGCGATGCTGGCAGCAGGGATGGCCGCAGTCAATTGCTTGGAGTTGACGAAGGTGGTGGGGGGCGCCGACCCGCCGAAGTTAACCATAGAAGCTGCGACGAAATTCGTCCCATTGATTGTGAGCGTGAAAGCCGCACCGCCAGCAATGCTACTGTTCGGCGTGATTGTGGTGATTGTTGGAGTGGGATTAGATCCGCTCGATGACGGACTGGTGCCGCCTCCGCATCCGGCAAGGAGCAAAAGGCTCGCAATCCCCCCAACTGCGAGCTTTCTCACCAGCACTGTTTCGCTTTTCACGGCACCCTCCCGTTCCAGTTACCCACTTCCACATCACCGACCGTCGGCGAGATGCACAACCGCTTCAAATGAAGAAGTGTGCGTCCAACCTAGTCAGCGCACCGTTAGTCCTTGTCCTCCTCCAGCCTTATCCCCTCTCCCGTGATAACCTTGTCCGGCTCAAAGCTCATCACGGAGAATCTCTTGCCTCCGTCAAGGACGATGACGTTTTCGATTTTTGTGCCGTCCGCTTTGAAGAACGACCCGGTACAATCCGGATCGACCGTGTAGCTTCCGTTCGGCCACGGGACATTGGTCCAGTCGTAGGATTGAGGGTAGCTGATTCCGGTCGAGCGAGTGATGCCGCGCGTCCCGCCTCCGTTAAAGACGTCGAGGCCCATCTCGGCGACAGGGCCACCCATGGATTTGTTCACGCCCGTCCTGCGCCAGGCATAGGTCCCTTTGAGGCTGGCAACGCTACAGGCGCGATCGTGGGCATGAACGTTGATGACAGCCCCTGGAATGCGGGCAAAAGTCGCAAGGAGCGCGAAACCTGTCACGAGAAGAAAATACTTTCCGAACTTGCTCATTCTTGATTCTCCTTTCTTTTTCGGGCTTAAACTTGGGTTCGTGTCTCTGGGGCAATCGGGTCCCAAAATCCGGTTTGCCGACTTATCAGGACTTGAGAAAAGGCTCGCTGCAGCCTTTCTTAGGTCGCGACGCTTGCCTCAACCGTGGCGGGCGAGGCAGACATTCCCTTAAGCAGCGGACACCTCTGGTATTCACTGATACAACTCCGCGAATGCCAGACCGGCAAAAATACCGCCGCCCGCAACCAATACGCTCCCGTTCGGGAGCAGCGTTGCGGTGTGGCCCGAGCGCCCGATCTCCATCCCACCGGTAATGCTGAAAGAGACAGTCGCCGGATCGTAGACCTCCGCGGTAGAATTTTCGTCGCCGCCGCCTGCTACCAGCACCTTGCCACTCGGTAACAGCGTCGCTGTATGGAAACTTCGGGCTGCGGCCATTGATCCGGTAACCGAAAACGATCCCGTCGATGGGTCGTAAACTTCCGCAGTTGCGGTCGGGCCACTTGGGCCCGCGGAGGTTGCGCCGCCGACGATCAGCACCCTACCGTCGGCGAGAAGTGTTGCCGTATGTTGCTCTCGGGCCGTCTTCATTGCCCCGGTCATGGTGAAGATGCCAGTGGCCGGGTCGTAGACTTCCGCCGTGGCAACCGGGTCTGATGTAGACGTTAGGGCACCACCCACAATGAGCACTTTCCCACTTTGCAGAAGCGTAGCGGTGTGCAGGAAGCGCCCCATGGCCATGCTTTCCGTTTGTGTGAATGTGCCTGTGCTTGGATCATAAAGTTCGGCGCTGGCCAAGCCCGTTCCAGTTGGATCTGTATCGGCCCCTCCTGCAATCAGGACTTTGCCGTTCGCCAGCAAAGTCGCCGTATGATCCCCGCGGTTGGCCGTCATGTTGCCTGTCCCGCTGAATACACCGGTGGCCGAGTCGTAGAGTCCGGCCCCGTTGTCTGAGGTACTAGGTCCATAGTCCCAAACATCGTTTACAAAGCCCCCGGCCAGCAAAACCGTTCCGTTCGGCAATAGTGTCGCGGTGTGACCGAATATCCCTAGGCCATCGTCTCCAAAGATTTCAGTAAACTTGCCCGTGCCAGGGTCGTACACTTCGATCGACGTGAGGCCCACGTAACCGGCTGCTTCGGTGTATGAGCTACTGTTTGAGCCGTACGCCACGAGCACCTTGTTATTCGGTAGCAAGGTGGCAGTGTGCAGGCCCCGCGCCTCCTGGAGATTCCCGGTAGGCGTGAATCCACTGGAAGAGGTCGTCACGGTAACGGTGGCACTCGCGGTGACCGTCGTTTCGTCGACACTGCGTAAGCGTACGGTCTTGGCCGTCTGGACGTAGTGGTGAAGGAAGAACATCCTCATAGCGGAGACACGTGCGGATCGTGTCCGCGAGGGGATGATGGAGAGTTCCAGACAAGAAGTCGCCGTC
>Ga0181536_10006535_pt1 | contig 11671 bp, 5 predicted proteins | sample PEATcosm2014_Bin_41_FD_121105 | JGI IMG/M metagenome (GOLD analysis project Ga0181536, IMG submission 121105) | Peatland microbial communities from MTU Mesocosm Facility, Houghton, MI, USA - PEATcosm2014_Bin17_60_metaG | ecosystem: Environmental > Terrestrial > Soil > Wetlands > Peat | place...
ATGGGGCGTTCCACGGCCCGCCAGAGCTTCAACATGCTGCTGCTTACCATCTTCGGCGCCGTGGCGCTGGTTCTCGCCGCCATTGGCATCTACGGCCTGATCGCCTACTCCGTCGAGCAGCGCACCCAGGAGATGGGCATTCGCATGGCGCTGGGCGCAGACCCATCCGCCATCCGTAAGCTTGTGGTCTGGCAGGGCGTGAGGATGTGTCTGGTGGGCGTCGCGGTGGGTATCGCCGCAGCCTTCGGCCTCACGAGGCTCATCGCCACTATCCTCTTCGGCGTCAAGCCCTGGGATCCGGTGGTGTTTATCTCTGCGCCGCTTATCCTCTCCGCTGTGGCGCTGCTCGCCGTCTGGTTGCCTGCCGCGCGCGCCTCCAAACTCGACCCCATGGCCGCGTTGCGCGTGGAGTGATTTGGAAGCTTTGCCTGCTGCCACAGGATAGCGGATTGACACTCCCGCTCTTGGGCAAACACGCCGCGTGAGGCTTATTCAAGGTGAGTGTGGCTTTGGTAATCAGGAGGCGTCTCGAACTGGGGCCTGAACAGTTCCTCCAATTGAAGAGTTTGAGGCTCCCACCACAGCTTTCGCGAGACTCAGAAGCCCTCAATCATCCATACATTGCTGCTGGCGGCGTAGCTCTGTATGGCGAGATACCGGCCGTCGGGTGAAGGTACGCCCCCCCACTAGGCCGCCGGCTCCCTTCGACTGCCATAACGGCCGGGCATTCCCATTTAGATCCACGTAAAGCAGGGAGCTGCTTTGGGGTAAGGCAGAGCCGCAATAAAGCCCCTTTCCATCAGGGGACCAGGCGAGGCTGGAGAGAGTCGGCCAACCCTTCACCATAATTTCGCGATCGGAGCCGCCCGCTAGTGAAAGCAGGCGGATGGAAATCTCGGCCCCGCCGGTTCTCGGTACCGCGAAAGTTGAACCATCAGGTGACAACTGGGTGATGTTGTAGTCGGCCGAGGGGTCCTTCTCGAAGGTCCTAAGCACCTTACCCCTGCCCTGGAGGGGGTCGAACGCCGTGAGCATCAACTGTTTTTCATCCTCGTTCGCCTCAAGAACCACACAGCGGCTTGCCGGGGCGCGGGCGCAGCTATAGCCACCAACGTCCCGTCCGAACTGAATCTGCATGACAAACTGGGGCACTCCACCGTTCACGGAGACGCGCATCAGACGGCGCTGAGTCGTGGCTTGTTTCGGAATCTCATGGTAGAGTATCCAAGCACCATCGGCACTGAGGACGGCCTGGGGGACGTCTTGCGTTGCTGTGACCACAGGCTCGGCCGACTCCTGGGTGATTCCCTGCTTGAAGACGCCGAATGTGCCGTTGCGGTCTGAGAGGAACAATACCGCTTTACTGTCCGGGGTCCAGGCGGTGGCCATGTCAAGGGCTTCATCATTCGTCAGCCGCCGAGGTGGGCTCATATGCGTCCCTCCAGTTGTGAGTTCGCCCAGGAAAACCTGCATCTGGTAGGTCGACTTTAGGAACACTAGCCGTTTCCCATCGGCAGGCGCACTCAACGAAGTGATGCCAGATCCCGTCCACTGGGTGATCCGTTTGGGTCTGCCAATCGCGGTCCCTGCCTGACTGTCAACGGCGACCTGCCAAAGATTGTCGTTCCCCAAAGCAGATTGCCCTTGTGAGTAGACGATCCGCCCATCCGGAAACCAGCAAAAATCGTCCAGGGACTCGTTCGGATCCGGTTCCGAAACAACTACAGTCCGGTTCGCCCCCTGCAGGTCGCAGGTTTCGATCGAAAATCCCTGCTGCGCACCCGTATACGTGTGTTTCCACTTGAGGAAGGCGAGGCGCTGTCCGTCCCGTGACCAGTAAACATTACCGAGCCACTCCTGTTCTCCCAGCGCGAGGACCTTTCGCGGGTTGTCTCCCTGGCTGCCCATCACCCAGATTTCGCGAACGTGACCCGAGGCTCCCGGTTCCGGGCAGAAGGCGATGCGCGTCCCATCCGGCGAGACTTGGAAACCCCCTGCGCCCTCTCGAAGCTCGCGTGCAGATTGTCCCAACGTCGAGACCGTCCACATACTTGCGCGCCCGCCCGCGCCGTAGGTGTGAGCGAGAAATTGTGTGCCATCGGGAAACCACGGATCGACCACCCACCAGGCGCTGGCGGGAACACCGGCAGGCCGAGGGATGAGCCGCTCGTCGCCGGTCGAAAGCAGCTTGACGTGTATCCCGGCCGCGTCGGAGTAAGCGAGGTATTTCCCATCGGGAGAAATGGCGCCGGCATTGACAAAATTCTCGCTGGAGTTGAACGTCAGGCGCTTCTGCGTTAACTCGGCCGAAGGCCTTTGCGTTGACTCGGCGGAAGGCTTGGGACGGCGGTGCAGCAGGAACCATGCGAGGCCGGCCAAGGCAACCGTCAGAGCAACAATCCAGAGGGCAGCTTTCTTGTGCCGCTTGAGGAGGCCGGCGATGATGAAGGAATCCGACGCTGATTCGTGCGCGGCCTCGCGCACTGACCCTGCGCCCGGTGGGGAGGACGCCGCCCCTTCCGCGCGGCCCGAGCTCGTATCGCGTCTCAATCGCTTCAAATCAGCGCGTATCTCTGACGCGTGCTGGTAGCGAAGGTCGGGGTCTTTCTCCAGCGCCTTGTTGATAATTCGCTCGAGTTCGGGGGGGCAATCGGGATTCAGCCGCACCGGAGCCGCAGGCACACGGTTTAAGATGGCCTCAAAAATGAGTCCCGAGCTCTCCCCACGGAACGGCAACATCCCCGTCGCCATTTCATAGAGCACCACGCCAACGGAGAACAAATCAGAGCGCGCATCCAGCTCCTTGGCCCGCACCTGCTCCGGCGACATGTAGGCCACCGTCCCCATCGCCGTCCCCGGGCTGGTCAGATGCGGCTCGTCGACCGTGGCGGCGGTTAGACCATCCAAGGTTGCACCCTGACCGGAAGCGCTGCCCCCCGCTGTGCCCTTGGCCAAACCGAAGTCCAGCAGCTTGGCGTGTCCTCGTTTGGTTACAAAGATGTTCGCCGGTTTAATGTCTCGATGGATGATGCCCTGGCTGTGAGCAGCATCCAGGGCATCCGTAATCTCGATGGCGATCTCCAGCAGTCGTTCCAGCTCCAGGGGCCGGCCCTGAATCTGGTGCTTCAGCGTCACACCATCCAGGTACTCCATGGCAATGAACGCCTGGCCTTGGTATTCGCCGATGTCGTGAATCGTGCAGATATTGGGATGATTCAGCGCTGAGGCAGACTGTGCTTCGCGCTGGAAACGCGCCAACGCCTGGGGATCTTTGGCGACAGTTTCCGGCAGGAACTTTAGTGCGACAAACCGGTGGAGGCGAGTATCTTCAGCCTTGTAAACCACACCCATCCCGCCGCCGCCGAGCTTCTCCACTATGCGGTAGTGCGAAACCGTTGTTCCAATCATGATTTGGGAGGTCCCCTGAATACCAAAGAATCTTAGCACGACACGTTGAACACTACTTTATCAAATCGGAGGCTCCCGAAAGCCGCCTCCGCATCGCCAGCCGGACGAGTCCTGAACGAATTGTCGTCCACATGAAAGAGACTCGTATACGGGCGCAGAAGAAACCAATCGCCTTCACAGTGCAAGTTACAGCCGGTCAGGGCGTTCTGCCGAAATTATGGATTGGGAATGATAAGTCGGCTTCATGTTAACTGAACGTCGATCACTCGACTAAATGCTGAGCTCGCCGGTCGCGTGCCCTTTGGGACGGATATGGCTCAGCCCTGCTTTTGTTCGAGTTCGGCCCATCGAGCATACAGCTTGTCCACTTTCTTCTGGGTCTCATCTACCTGCGCACAAGTGACCTGAAGCCGCGGGGCGTCGCTCACGATCGCCGGGTCTTCCAGCGTCGCACGCAAGAGCCTAAGCTCCTGTTCGGCCTCGACGATTCTCGTTTCCAGGGCGGCAAACTCGCGCGCCTCGAGGTAGGAGAGCTTCTTTTTTACCGCTGTTGGTGGGGAGACGTCTGGTGAGGAAGGTGATCGCGGGGCTTCAGCCGGGAGGCTTCGCGCACCTTTGGCCTGCTGCCAGCGCTGCCAAACGTCCCATTGTAAGTAATCACTAAACCGTTCCGCTCCGCCGAGACCATCCAGGCCGAGAACGACGGTCGAGACCCGGTCCAGCATGAAGCGATCATGGGTGACCAGCACCAAAGCTCCACGATATTCCAGCAGGCTCTCTTCCAGAATTTCCAGAGTCGGAATATCCAGATCGTTGGTGGGTTCATCCAGCAACAAGACGTCCGCCGGTTGGAGCATGAGCTGCGCGATTAACACCCGGGCCCGTTCGCCTCCCGAGAGCCGGCTGACCGGTTGATTCAGGTCGTCCGGGGCAAAGAGGAATCTCGCCGCCCAGGAGGCGACGTGAATTACTCGCTCTTGATAAACCACTGAATCGCTATCCGGCGCCAGGGCGCGGCGTAAAGTGAGGTCAGGGTCGAGCTCCCGATTTTGGTCGAAGTATACGATCCGCAACGCGTCGGCCCGGTGAATCTCCCCGCCAGTGGCTTGGATTTCGCCTCGCAGCAGACGGAGTAGTGTGGTTTTGCCACTCCCATTTTGTCCAACCAGCCCCACTCGCATTCCCGGCCTCACTATGAAATTCAGGCCTTCGAACAGAATGCGATTACCGATGGCGTAGGTGACGCCCTCAAGCGCGATAAGCTGTTTGGTTTGCCGGCCCGTCGCGAAAAAGTCAATCTTGGCGGTGGCGGTGCGGCTCCGGGCGTTCAGGTCCGCCAACTCGCCGATCATTTCGTGAGCCTTATCGATGCGCGCCTTGGCCTTGGTCCGGCGGGCCCTGGGGCCCCGGCGCAGCCATTCCAGTTCCGTGTGCACGCGATTGGTGAGCGCATCTTGCCGCCTTCCCTGCGCCTCGAGGTACTCTTCTTTCTTCTCGAGAAACCTGCTGTAGTTTCCTTTGACGCGAAACACGCCATCCGCATAGATGCGATTAAGCTCCACCACCTCGCTCGCAATGGTTTCGAGGAAGTAACGATCGTGGCTGACCACCACGCACGCAAATGCCGCGTTCTGGAGCAGGGATTCGAGCCACTGAATTCCGGCGAAGTCCAAATGGTTAGTCGGCTCGTCGAGAAGCAGAATGTCTGCTCGCTGTACCAGCCCCTCGGTAATTATGAGGCGTTTGCGCCAACCACCCGACAAGGCTGTGGTGGGCGTATCAAAATCGATAAAACCGGCGCGGCCAAGCGCCTCAGCCGTCCGGGACACCCGCTCCGCCTGGGGTACTGCTGCCCGTTCAAGTGCCTTCTCGACTACTGATCTGACAGTCTCCCCAGGTGCAAATTCGGACACCTGTGCGACATAGCTGAGCCTGCAGCGCTTGCGCGTCGCTACCTCGCCTCTGTCCGGCTTTACGCGACCGTAAAGGATTTCCAAGAGCGTAGATTTGCCAGAGCCGTTCGGCCCAATCAGGCCGATCCGGTCGCCTTCCGACACCGTGAAGGAGACATCTTGGAATAGCGGGGTGATTCCGTATTGTTTCGATAGTCCCTGGGCATTAATGATGGGGGCCAAGTTGGTCGATGTTCTCCTGGATTAAACTGGGGGGACTCCAGAACTTTGTCCTCATTCGGGGGCGCACCTCCATTATATCGCGAGCTGCCTTTTGTAGCTTGGTATTCATTCGTCTCAAGATCTTACTGGCTTGTCAGTGGAGATAGAGCGAAATCGCTCAACTCGTGGATCGTGGCCCTCGGAAAGTACTCTCCGGTTGGTCGCCGAGAAACTTATTCGCTTATCTAACTGCAAGTTGTGGCGGGACAGATAGTTCCGGCGCCGGTGGGGATCCGGCCTAAAAAGTCGGCTTCACGTCAAATGAGCGCCGATCTCTTGGCATATTCCGCCTTACCCGTAGAAATGCAATCCCTGGCCATCCCGAAGTCCCTCACGCAGAAGTTTGCGGTGGCACCGCACTCGAACGGATTGATCGTGCCGTGCGGTACTGTTCGCAATTACCACCCGGTCAGGCGCGAACCAAGTCTGAACCCCCAAAGAAATAGGAGCACGGGAAGGATCGCCCTCACGGAATAGAGCGCCACTTCGAGAACCTGCGTGGAGTGGATGGCGCCCCTACTGAGATCGTCAAGAAGCGGGTGGGTAGCCCCGGCGAGAACGGCGGCCATGATCCCGAAAACCGTCGTCTGGGAGGTTGCGTTGGCCGCGCTTCGCGTCGGCGGAAAAAAGAACTCGATTCCGCCTTCGCGCAGGTGCGTGATTCGTACATCGATGCCGGGCCCCGGCTGCTACGACTTGCTATCCACGGCTCGCGCGGCCCGAATGGATTCCACCTCCGCTGCTTGATTGGCCGTTAGAGCCACTTTGAAAACCGGTAGTTCGAACATGGCGTGGCGGCCCGCGGACTTCCCGCTTGAGCCGTCCACGCTGAATATCCACTGCACCCACCGGCCCGCTCGCGACCGCAATTCCGCACGCCAGTCGCCAGCGCGCCGTCTGGCGGCCAGGTGTGCACCTTCTGGACGGAGTCAGCCGGCACTTTTAACACGTTACCCATGCGATTTCTCATATACCTCGCGATCCCCCTGCTTGCCTCCCCAGGTTTTTGCCTGCCGGTTGCGGACCCTACCCCCGCGGGCAAGGCAGCGACTCGATCCGCCCTACAATGGCTCCAAAGAGTCGTGCGCGTCAGAGGACTCTCGGCCAAGAGGATCCAATAATAGCAGGCATGTTTCAGCAGCCGTACGCACGGGGGAGATTGCGGTGGCGTAGCAATCGCCGAGATCGACCGCGAGTAACGGCGTGTTGACCGATGGCACTGCGCCGTGAGGCGTCCCCGCTAGTACCTTGGTGCTGTTGCGCCGACCTGAGGGGCAAGCGAACAATCTTCTGACTTCCGCGCGGGGGAGCGCCTTTGCGTGGATCTCGGGGATAACTGGCGCTGGGCCGACACTGGCGATTGCTCCTTTTTGGATTCTCCCTTCATGGGCAGGGGCACAGGTCAGGCCGCGCGGTGCCTCAGTCGTAGGTCAGTTCAAGCTAACGAGCCGACGCTCTCCACATGATCAGGTTTGAGAGGGCGCTTCAGGGGGGAGATGCCGATATGCGAAGAGTGGGAAATCTCGTGTTGTTTTTGCTTGCCACCTTGTTCGTGCCCGCCGTCAACGTATGCGCACAGAGTATCAGCGTCTCGCCCACTATGCCGTACGTTGGGCTTGGGCGCACGGTCCAGTTTTCGGCAAAGGTAACGGGGTTGTCAAGAACGGGCGTCCTGTGGTCGGCAGGAGGTAAAGTTGGGGGCAGCGCCACGTCGGGAAAAATCAGCGCCACGGGGCTCTACACTGCGCCCGCCACCCTACCCGGGCAGAATCCGGTGCAGATTACCGCAACGAGCATCGCCAACACAAAGGTGTCGGCAAGCACGTACGTCAATATCGAGTCTCTGGGGCCCACCATTACCTCGGTTTCCCCCAATCCGCTCGTGGTCGGCACGATAACCGTAACCGTTTTGGGTAAGACCTTCGTGACGGGTGCTGAGGTATATATCAGTTATGGCAGTAATTCTCTGGTCCAAATGGTTACCACGGCGGTTACTTCCACCACGGTCACGGCGACCGGCTACCTGGGACCTGCAAGTTCGGCGTCGTTTTGCGTGCGCAACCCCGGCTCGACTTACAGCAACTCCATCTCTGTCCCGGTGGAGGCTCTCTACTCCTTGAAGGTCACCAATGGAACGGGGAGCGGTACCTACGCCGCCAGCACCGTGGTGACGATTACGGCGAACACGCCACCCACGGGAGAGGTGTTCGTGGATTGGACGGGCGCAACGGTTGCGAATTCCACCTCATCCTCCACCACCCTCACCATGCCGGCCGCCGCCACCACTGTGACCGCGAATTACAGGCCCATCACCTACACCCTGACCGTCGTGGGCGGATCGGGTAGTGGCGCCTATGCGGCCGGGACGGTGGTGCCGATAGTGGCTGGGGCAGCGCCCAGCGGCGATGTCTTCACGGATTGGACCGGCGCAACCGTGGCGAACTCCACTTCATCCTCCACCACCCTCACCATGCCGGCCGCCGCCACCACCGTGACCGCGAATTACAGGCCCATCACCTACACCCTGACCGTCGTGGGCGGATCGGGTGGCGGCGCCTATACGGCCGGGACGGTGGTGGCAATAGTGGCGGGCGCGGCGCCGAGCGGAGAAGTGTTCTCTGATTGGACCGGCGCGACCGTGGCGAACGCGAACTCAGCATCGACTACCCTCACCATGCCGGCCGCTAACACCACGGTTACGGCCAACTACTCCCCCTCTAGTACAACCTACACGTTGACCGTGGTGAGCGGTGCCGGCAGTGGCGGCTATACCGCCGGAACGGTGGTCACCATCACGGCGGATTCGCCACCCAGCGGCGATTCGTTCGCAGGTTGGACTGGGGCGACGGTCGCAAACCCCAACTCGCCTACCACCACCCTGACCATGCCGGCCGCGAATACGACCGTGGCTGCGACTTACAGCGGGCCGTCCACAATTCCTTTCCCGGTCACCACCCATCCGCGGCTGTGGATCACCGAAAGCGATCTGCCGCGCTTGCAAGGCTGGGCGACCGCTTCCAATCCGACTTACGCAAACGGCATGCAGCCCATGCTTCAGACGGCTGTCTCGCTTTACGTGACGCAGTTTTTCCCGGGTGGCGTTCCCAATCCAAATTATCCTGATCCCGGCGACGTGCAGGGTTACACCGGCTACCTGACGGAGCAGTACGCTGCCATCCTGGCTTTCAACTCCCTGATCGATCCCAATCCCGCGAACCGCATCACCTATGCGCAGTACGCCCGGAACCTTCTGATGTACGCGATGAATCTGGCGGCGCTCGGCCACCTGGCCAATGCCCCCTTCCGCGATCCCATGTTTGCCGTGTACAATCGCGCCAACTTTTCCGGCGATCAGTGGCCTCTGATCGTTGACTGGATCTACAACGCGACCGACTCACTCGGGAACCCGATCCTGACGGCCAGCGATAAGGCCACCCTCCGAAACGTTTTCATGCAGTGGGCCAACGACTGCCTCAATGCCTCCACCACCGGCGGCGACCATCCTAGCCCCATCGGTACCATGAACAGTCTCGAGCTTCTGCCCAATAACCTGCCTTACCGCATGGCGTCGAATAACTATTTCTTAGGTCACGCCCGCATCCTCACTATGATGTCGCTGGTTCTCGACCCGGCCGATGACCCGCCCGTCGACCCCAGCCAGCCCGCGGATGTTTTGGGCAACTCGATGCGCAGCTACATCCAGGACGCCACCGGCGCCTGGCTCTATCAAGAATTCGCCATGATGGGCGATCCCTCGGTTGTCCCCGCCGCCTATGGTTTGCCTGCCAACACCCCAGGTTTCGGATTGGCATCGGGCGGCATGCCTCCGGAGGGGATGCTCTACGGTCACTCCTTCGGTTTTGTTTTGGGCCAATTGCTGGCATTGCAAACGGCGGGTTTCAACAATCCGGCCTACTCCGGACCGCAGATCGGACTGATCAGCGCCCCGGTTTGGGATCGTTGGGTTACCGGAACGCTGTCTTCGCTCACGCCCGGTTCGGCCGTCCCCCCTTCTGAGACCTGGCTAGGGCCCGTCTATCAGTTTGACAGCTTCGGCGACTTGCTGCGCTTGTATGTCACTCCGGATTTTATGCAGCCGTATGCGCTGCTGGCCCTGCTGGAAGCGGAGAATGGGAGCACGGCACACGCCAACACCGCCCGATGGTATGTCGTCAACGTCACTCAGGGCGGACCCAGCTACCTCAACCAACGGATGACGCAACCCTGGAGCACCGATGAGACCATCTTGTATTATCTGCTCCTCGATCCCACGGCGGCGTCAGGCACCGATCCGCGGCCGAACTACCCCACGGTGTTCTACGACCCCGGCGCCGGCCGCATCGTGGCGCACAGCGATTGGACCGCCACCGGAACGATGTTCGACTATCGCGCCAGTTGGATTTCTATTAACCACCAAGACGCCGACGGCGGGCAGTTTGAGCTGTTCCGCAATGGCGAGTGGCTCACCAAAGAAATGAGTAATTACGATAACAATGCGGTGGGCATGACCACCGTTTACCACAACACCCTGGCACTGCAGAACTGGTGCGCCGACGGCACTCCCGCCAATCTGCAATGGTACGAAAGCGGCGAGTGGGCCAATGGCAGCCAGTGGATGGAAGGCATGGATGCCGGCGACCCCTCCACCCTCGTCAGCACAGGTCCCGGCTACGATTACGCCACAAGCAACCTGACCAATCTCTTCAACCGACCCGATTTCTGGTCACCGAATGATGCCGCGAATGATGTCACTCAGGCCACGCGCTCGATCGTGTGGCTGAATAACGACTATGTTGTGATTTACGACCGTGCCACCACGCTGCATTCGGGCTTGTTCAAGCAGGTTCATTTCAGTTTAGTCAACCCGCCGGTCATCAGTGGCAACGTCGCCACCGAAACCATGCCTGATAACCAACAGTTGTTCATAACAACACTCCTGCCTCTCGTCCCGGCTATGAGCTCGTTCAATGGCGCCGCCAATCTGAACCCCATCGCTGAACTGGAGCCCACTCAGTACATTTACCAAGTCGCGGATCCTGCACTTCCCAGCGATACGCGCTTCCTGCATGTGTTACAAGGCGCCGATCCCGGTGCGGCGATGGCTCCGGCCACCTACCAGCAAAGCACTAGCGGCGTGGCCTTTGACGGTGCAGTGTTCGGCAGCGCGGCGGTTTACTTCCCGGTGAGCGCCACTGCACAGTTCACGGGAACCACGGTTTCTACCCCCGTCGGCGTTCACACGCTACTGGTTACCGGCCTGGTGCCCAGCACCAGCTATGGAGTCAGCATCCTGCCCAACGGTTCGGGGCACGTGGTTGCCATCGCCACCGGTGGCGCTGTCTCCACCACCGATACCGCCGGGGTATTGGAACTGTCCTTCTAATCTCCGGCACCACTGGCGGACTTGTCACAATTGATGGGGCTGTGGAGCCGTACGCCCAAGCGGATCGGTTCTAATGTCACCCCTCTGCCGGACTTCGGGCAACCGACGCGACTGCAGAGCCTGACACCCAAGCAGAAATTGGATTTGGTCAAGCTCCCCACCCGCGATATGACAGAGCCGGGCACACGTGCGGCGCAGATCATGAGGCGCCAGATTGGCTATTCCTGCTTTGGCTGCACACTCCCTCACCACAAATCAGACGACCTGTTCGGTGACTTCTGCGCCCCATACGAATCCGCTCTTATTCACACATCGAAAGACTCGCCCACTGGATACACCGGCGGGCTCCGACCGGATACCCCCTGGTGCGGAGTTGCTAACAAAGAGCAGGAAGGCCTTCCTTTTGGTGGTATCATCAGATCAAAGGGGCCACGCAAATGAGAGAAGTAGCCGTCATAGGTGCGGGGATGACTCCTTGCCGTTCCCGCTGGATTGAAAAGACATTTTGGGAATTGGCGCAAATGGCCGTATGTGAGGCGGTCCGTGACGCCGGAATCCATGTCCAAGAAGTGGAAGCCGGCGTTGCGGGGATTTACAACGACATTTTCGAGTTCCAGGCGATCCCCGAAAGCGGCTTGCAGGGTATTGTAGGGCTTCAGAACAAGCCATTGATGAGGGTCTCGAATGGTGGCGCAACCGGGGCCTA
>Ga0181536_10006538_pt1 | contig 11667 bp, 6 predicted proteins | sample PEATcosm2014_Bin_41_FD_121105 | JGI IMG/M metagenome (GOLD analysis project Ga0181536, IMG submission 121105) | Peatland microbial communities from MTU Mesocosm Facility, Houghton, MI, USA - PEATcosm2014_Bin17_60_metaG | ecosystem: Environmental > Terrestrial > Soil > Wetlands > Peat | place...
ACGACGACCTTCTCGGCCGCGTCGATGCCATGGACCTGGAACACGTTCTTGGCGATATCCAAACCGATCGTGGTGACTTGCATGTCGATGGCTCCCTGATGTGATTCGATCGCAACGATCACCATAGGGTACCTCGTTGCTGGGAGCGGGCACCGTCCACCACATCAGGAAGAGACTCATGCACTGCAACAAAGTGGGGGGCGGTTTTGAGTTACCGGGTCAGGCTTGCAGCTCGTCTAGCAACGCCTTGGCCTCTTTCAGATCGAACGTATCGAAGCCTTCCGTGAACCAGCCGAAGACGGGACCAAGCAGTTCGCGAGCTTGCTGCTGTTTGCCCTGGGAACGCCAGAGGCGAGCGAGGCTCGTTGAAACGCGCAGTTCCAAGGATTTTGCTTGCTGCTGGCGAGCAACCGCAAGAGCACGCTCGAAATACGATTGCGCCTTTGCAGCATTCGACTCAGGCGATTTAAGCGCGATTTCGCCGGCAACGCGATGGACCTCGGCCTCCAACCACGTTTCCCTATTTGTTTTTACCGCTGTCGTCGCGTCGCCGATGCAGCGCCAAGCGTCATCGAATTGGCCGAGTTCAATATAGGCGCGTGTCAAATGTATTAACCAGAACGGCGACCATAGCGTCGATCCTGTTGACCGATATTTGGTGAGTCCGGCGGTAATCTTGTTGGCAGCGCTCGAGGCTTCACCCGTTAGGACCAACACGCAACCATGGGTCATCATTGCCCACGACTGCCACAGTGCTGCACTCTTTTCCTCCGCCAAAGCGGCCAATTCATCAGATAAAGCGGATGCTGTCGCGTGTTTTCCGCACAAGGTATTCGTCATACTTGAGACGGAGAGCGCAACCATCAACGAAGAAGCCTGACCGCTCTCGCGTGCGTCTCTGATTGAGTGATCTGCGTCTGCAAGCGCAGCCTCGGAATAGCCCAGCACCCACTCTGTCAGCGAACGAAAACACAAAATTGTCACCCTCACATCTTGGCCAAATCGGGTCGCCAGCGGGCGATGTACGGCAGGATCGTAGAGCGCGAGCGCTTGATTGTAATGAGAGTACCCTTCCGAAAGATCACCCGTTAAAAAAAGCGAAGTGGCAAACAGGCGATGCCCGACCATCAATGGAACCGTTGCCTTTCTCTTTTCGGCGAATTCGAGAAACTGCGTTGCAAGCGCTCGCACCACGTCACCATTAAAGGCCACAATGTTCGCGACCCAGAAGCTGTACAGGACGGAGAACAACAGCAAGGGATCATCCGGAGACTCGCCGAGCGCATCAGCCTTCTCGATCAGAAGGCGTGCCCGATCTGCCGCCGCCTTGGACTCCGCCGCGGCATAGCCTTTAACGTGTAAGAGCGGCGTTATCAGCGCGACCTGGAGATTGATCTCGTCGCTGCGTAGCGCCCGGGTGCTGGGCAGGGTCCGGATCAGTTCCAGGGCCCGCATGAGTTGCTCTGCTGCTTCGGCCAGCGCCGAACGCTGCAGCGATTGCTGCCCAGCTTTGCCCCACCATTCAATTGCTTTTTCAGTGAGGCCAGCCTGGGTGAAATGATGCGCAAGTAACTCGGGTTCGGCCGCAGTCGCACCGACCTTGTCCTGTAATGCCTCGGCAACACGTCCGTGCAAGACCTGGCGTCGACTTTTGAGCAGGTTCTCATAGGCCGCATCCTGAATAAGCGCATGCTTAAACCGGTAGTCAGATTCCGGCGGCAGGCCTTGCACCAGCAGGATATCGGCCTCGGCTAGCCGTTCCAGCACTTTTTGCAACGCCCGTTCGTCCATTCCTGCTACAGTTCGCAAGAGAGGATAGGAGAAACCGCGGCCGATCACGGCGCCAATTTGCGCCACTTCGCGCGCGGGACCGAGACGGTCGAGCCTGGCTGTCAATGATTGCTGGAGCGTAGGCGGGATCGCCTGGACACCGCTGTTGTGTTCACCACGCTCCAGCAGGAAGCGCGTCACTTCCTCGACGAACAGCGGTACACCGCCGGTGCGCTCGGTCACGCCATCAATCAATTCTTGTGGAAGCGCGTGTCGGGCAGACAGCTCTCCAACCATGTGCCGCACCTGTTGACGGTCGAGCGGCGCCAGCGAAATCGTGCTGTGATGCGAGCGCATGCCCCATGGTGCTCTGAACTCCGGCCTAGTCGTAACGAGAACTAGCAAAGGTGCCAACGCGCCACGTTCGGCAATTCCTCGCAGGAGTTCGAGCGTCGTCGGATCGGCCCAATGCAAATCTTCGACCACGAGCACGACGGGCATGGCCCGCGCGCCGAACATGACCCAATTGGTCAGCGCTGCAAGTTGCCGGCGCCGTAATTCCTCAGGCGTCAACGCCAGCGCGCGGTCGGGCGGTACCGGAATGTCCATAAGTGGCGCAAGCAAGGTGGCGTGCTCTGCCGCGTCGAGGTTGACCGTCGCTAGGGTGTTCTGCAGGTCCTCCCGGCGTCGTTCTGCGGGAACCTCGGCGCCGCCGAAGCGTTGCCGACCCCATTCCACGAAAGGATGCAGCGGCGTGTTCTGTAAAAGCTGGGAACAAAACCACTCGGCCCAGGTGTGCGGCGCTTCTCCCAGTCGGGCATGAAACTCTTCGATTAGCCGCGATTTGCCCAACCCAGGCTCGCCAATAATCAGCACCAATTGGCCGTCACCTTGCCGCGCCCGTTCCCAGCGCCGCATCAGCATGGCGATTTCCTCGTCGCGACCTTCGAGCGGAGTTAGATTACGTTGTCCCGGGCGGCGTACCCCACCGCTCACGCGCGTTATCCGAAACAGCGTCACTGGCTCTGGTACGCCTTTGAGTTGATGGCTGCCGCGTTCTTCCGCGAAAAACATACCGGCGACTTGGCGCTGCACTCGCGCGGTCACCACAACGGCCCCTGGCTCTGCGAGCGCCTGCGCACGGGCCGCGATGTTCGGCACATCGCCGAATATCTCGCCCGCTGCATCGACCACGACCGGGCCAGATTCGATCGCGATGCGCGCGACCAGCGCGGGCTTCCTAGTACCTTCGTTCTTACGGTTTAACTCTGTCAGCGCGCGCTGCACCGAGAGCGCCGCACGTATCGCGCGTTCGGCATCGTTCTCCTGTGCTATCGGATAACCGAACACCGCCATGAGCCCGTCGCCGAGCTTTTTGGTCACGTTGCCGCCCATGTCCGCGACTGCCGCCGAAGCGGTGTCAAGATAGCCACTGACAAGGTCGCGCCACTCTTCCGCATCCAGTTTCGCGGCGATGCCGGTTGAGTCGACAAGATCGCAGAACGTCACCGTGACATTCCGGCGCTCGCCAGCGGCTTCTGCGGCGGGGGCGGCTGGTGCGGCAGCCGTTACAGTCGATAGCGCGGACGCCGGTCCAGGAGCAGGCGCAGCCGCAGAAGGCGTGGCGTCGAGTTTGGCAATTGCGCGCAGTATTTTGCGCCGATCGCCAAGAAGCACGCCTAGCTTTTCCAAATCCTGATCGGTCAGATCGGGTAGGACCGAAAAATCAATTCGGTTTTCAGCGAAACGCTGGGCGTACTCGGACATGCCGAGTTTTTCCAGCCAGTCAGCGACCTGTTGCATCGGCGACCCCTGCCGATTTCCGTGCAACCTGCGGAGCTCAGAGCTTAGCAATTCTGATCACTAGGTTGTAGCAGCCTTCCATGCGGGCGGCACGTCCGGAGTGGGTCATTCAGTACCGAGGCGGTCAAGACCGCATCGCCCCGCATTTCCGGAGCGCCCGAAAGTAGACGTCAATTCACCCCCTTGGCGTTTGTAGCGACGGGCCAACAACCGAAGTCACTAGCGGATTACGCCAACTCGCTAAGTAGCGCCTTCGCCCCCTTCAGATCGAGCGTGTCGAAGCCTTCAGTGAACCAGTCATAGACCGGGGCAAGAAGATCATGGGCCTGCTGTCGCTTGCCCCGATCGCGCCAGAGCCGCGCCAGGCTCGTCGCCGCGCGCAGTTCAAAACTCCGCGCCTTCTGCTCCCTCGCGATGGCGATGGCGGTGAGGAAGGCTTCCTCGGCCGGCGCCGTGTTCGCCGCATCGCGCTTGAGCAGAATCTCGCCGCGGATACGGTGCAGGAAAGCGTCGGTCCAGTGTTCTCCCGTCTCGTTCGCGAGCGCCAGCCCTTCGTCGATACGGCTCAAGGCTCCATCCGCGTCTTGCGACTCGGCTTCGAGCTCGGCGAGAGCGCCTTGGAAGAACGGAGCAAACAGCTTGTTCCCCTGGGCAAGGTATGCCGCCAGCGCCTGTCGCAGCTCCGTTATGCCGGCTTCACGATCGCCAAGCCGCGCGCCTGCCCAACCGTGGCATTGCAAGCCCCAGCCCAGATAGAGTCCCATCTGATGATCTCGGCTAAGTTCGACGAGCGCTTGCGAGGAGCTGAGGACAGCGTCGCGATCGCAGCGGAATATTTCGAACATGGCCTTCATGAAATAGACGTAGGCAAGGGTCGGGGCGTGATCGGATTCGACCGAGCGCGCGACTGCTTCGTCGATCAGCTCGCGCCCCCGTCCGACTTCACCCAGCACCCAATTTGCGTGAGCCAGGAAACCCCTGGCGGCACCGGGATCCGTGCCGAAGCGGAATTTGGCCTCACGATCGCGCTCGGGATCATAAATTCTCAGCGCTTCCTCGAGATGTACTCTGGCGTTAGTGAGGTCTCCCTGAAAGAGGCAGGTCATGCCTAGGTTGCGGCTGGCAACCCCTGCTTCCGTCATCCGCCTGGCGCTGTTCGCTTCGCGCCGGAAGGTCTCGGCCGTCTTCCGCGCTAAGCCCAGATCGCCGCGCAATAAGCTACTGACCCACAGGCCGTAATAGGTGTCGAACCGCTCGGCGGCATTTTCGGCCCCCGTGGCGAGTTCTTGGGCACGATTGAAGGCGGCCCTCGTTTCCTCGGCGCCGAAACCTCGTGACAACATCATCGCCTGGCCGTAGCTGGTTTGTAGCTTCAGCCGGCGTTGGCGTGCTGCGGCGGCGTTTTTCACTTCGTCGGTGTCGGCAAGCGCCGCGAGGAGCGTTTGCGCCTCCTCGATCTCAGGGAATTCCGGCGTCGGCGAAAAGGCTGCGAGCGCGGGAACGAGCGCGGCATGGGCATCGGCGGGGCGGCCGGTCGATTGAAAAAGCTTCGCCAGCGACAGCGCCGCATGGAGCTCGAAGCTTCTCGCCTTCTGCCCTTGGGCGACGGCAATAGCAGTGAGAAACGCTTCGTCGGCCGGTGCAGTGTTCGCGGGATCGCGCTTGAGCAGAATTTCGCCGCGAATGCGGTGAGTTTCAGCTTCGTACCATCGCTGACCGCTTCTCTCCGTAGCGGCGATCGCACGGTCTATAGTGGCGAGTGCGGCTTCAAATTGACTCGCTTCTGCTTCCGCCCTCGCTAGGGCTGTCCCAAGCAGTGGACCATATAACGAAACTCCTTGCTCCTCGAGCATTGTTATGCCGCAGCGCATTGCCTCGACGCTCGCGTCCCGATTACCCGCATGCGAATGAGCCCAGGGCTCAAGGAAGCTGCCGAAGGCCATCCATAGCTTCATCCCGTGCTCGCGCGCGACGGCAACCATTTCTGTGACATTGGGCGTGGCCCGGGCCGGGTTTCCACACATAACTTCAAATAGGGCACAGACTGCTCGCGCCCAGGCGATGGTAGCGATGTGCCCACCTCGCACGGCTCGCACCACCATTTCCTCTGCGAGCTTGCGAGCACGATCGACCTCGCCAAGCGGCCATAGCACGCAGGCTAGAAACAGATTTGCCGTAACTATGACGTCCTGGCCGAAGCGGAAGGCCAGTTCGTGGTCGCGCTCGGGATCGAATATCGCAAGCGCCCGCTCGAGGTCGGTGCGGGCTTCCACAAATTTCCCTTCGAACCAATTGGTCTCGCCGCTCAGACGGTATGCGACGCCGGCCTCGCTCGATGCTGCTCGGTCTGCGCAATCGCTTAAGAGCGTCTGCACCAGCTCGCGCATAGGACGCAGTTCGGCGCGCACGAAGCATCCAGCCCACTGACCGTAGTGCACTGAAACACGCTCAGACGCATCCTCGATCTCGGCAGCCAATTCTCGAGCGCGCGCAAAAGCAGCAGTGGTCTCTGGTGCTTGATATCCTCGAGCCGAAATCAGGGCGTTGCCGTAGGTGGTTTGCAATTTGAGCCGCTGGCTTGTCGAGGTGTTTGCGATTGCAGTGCTTGATGCAGAACTGGCATCGGCTTCGTCTGCCATCTCTATGGCCTTGCCAAGATGCGAGATCGCTTCCTGGAAGGCAGAGCGGCGCAGCGCCTGGTCGCCGGCCTTGCCCCACCATTCGATCGCGGCGTCGGTCAGGCTGGCTTGCGTGAAGTGATGCGCGAGCACTTCCGGCTCGGCGGCGGCAGTATCGGCGAAACGGTCGCGCAAAATCTCCGCGACGCGGCGATGCAAGACCTGGCGCCGGCTTTTCAGCAGATTTTCGTAAGCCGCGTCCTGAATGAGCGCGTGCTTGAACCGATAATCGCTCTCCGGCGGCAAGCCCTGGACCAGCATGATGTCGGCTTCGGCGAGCTTTTCCAACGCCGCTTGCAGGGCTGGGTCTTCCATGCCGGCGACATCGCGAAAGAGAGCATAGGAAAAACCGCGGCCGATCACCGAGCCGATCTGCGCCACCTCGCGCGCCGGCCCGAGCCGGTCAAGCCGCGCCATCAAAGACTGTTGCAGCGTGGGCGGAATGGCCTGGCTGCCGCCCTGCTCGCCGCCCTCCAGCAAAAGCCGCGTCACTTCCTCGATGAACAACGGCACGCCGCCGGTGCGCGCGGCGACGTCCTCCACTACGTCCTTCGCCAAGGCGTGGCGGGCGGAAAGCTCCGCCACCATGTCGCGCACTTGCTGCCGGTCGAGCGGCGCGAGCGAGATCGTGGCGTGGTGCGAACGCATGCTCCAATGCGGGCGGAATTCCGGCCGGGTCGTCGCAACGATGTAGAGCGGCGCCGGCGCGCCGCGCTCGGCGATGCTACGCAGCACGTCGAGCGTCGTCGGATCAGCCCAGTGCAGATCCTCAAACGCCAGCACTACCGGCTGCACCTTGGCACCGGCTATCACCCAGTTGGTCAGCGCCGCCAACTGCCGGCGGCGCAATTCCTCGGGCGCCAAGGCCGGGGTGCGTCCTTGCGGCAGAGGAATGTCGAGGAGCGGCGCTAGCAAAGAAGCATTTTCCGCCGGGTCGAGCTTGACCTGCGCCAACGCGCTTTCCAATTCGGCGAGCCGCTGCTCCGCCGGTACGTCGGCGCCGCCGAAACGCGCCCGGCCCCATTCGGCGATTGGGTACAGCGGCGTGTTCTGCAAAAGCTGCGAGCAGCTCCATTCGACCCAGGTGTGCGGCGTTTCCGCGAGCCGGGAATGAAATTCCTCGATCAGGCGGGATTTGCCCAAGCCCGGCTCGCCGACGATCATCACGAGCTGGCCGTCACCTTGCCGCGCCCGTTCCCAGCGCCGCGTCAGCATCGCTATTTCCTCGTCGCGGCCGACGAGCGGCGTGAGCCGGCGCTGCCCCGAGCGGCGGCCGCCGCCGCTCGCGCGCACGAGCTTGAACAGCGCGGTCGGCTCGGGCACACCCTTGAGCGTGTGCGTCCCGCGCTCCTCGGCGACGAACAGGCCGGCGACCTGGCGCTGGACCCGCGCCGTGACCAGTACCGTGCCCGGCTCGGCGAGCGCCTGCACCCGCGCCGCGATATTGGCGACATCGCCGTAAATCTCGCCGGCGGCATCGACCACCGCGGGCCCGGTTTCGAGGCCGATGCGGGCAGCGAGCACTGGCTTGCCGGTGTCGTCGTTCTTGCGATTGAGCTCGGTCAGAGCGCGCTGGATCGCTAGGGCGGCGCGGGCCGCTCGCTCGGCATCGTTCTCCTGCGCCACCGGATAGCCGAACAGCGACATCAATCCGTCGCCAAGCTTCTTCGCCACATGGCCACCCATTTCGGCGACCGCCGCTGAGGCGGCATCGATGTAAGCACCAACGAGATCGCGCCACTCCTCGGCGTCAAGCCGCGCCGCGATGCCGGTCGAATCGACGAGATCGCAGAACATGACCGTGAGATAGCGGCGCTCGCCGGCAGCCTCCTGGGGAGGTGTGGCCGTCGCCAGCGCCATCGGCCGAACTGGCGTGGGAGCGGGCGCCGCCGCGTTCGGCGTGATACCGAGTTCGCCGATCGCGCGCAGCAGTTTGAGGCGATCGCCAAGGACGACGCCGAGGTCTTTCAGGTGCTGATCGGTGAGGTCGCGAAGGACTGAGAAATCAATGCGGTTTTCGGCAAAACGCTCGGTGTACTCGGACAGGCCGAGTTTCTTGAGCCAATCGGCAACCTGCTGCATCGCGGCCCTTCCCACGAGGACCAGGGCGTCAGGGAGTTTATCCGATAAATTCTCAGCGCAGTAGACCGCTCGAACCTGGCCAAAACAATCCTCGGCGCTAAATTTTGAGCTGACGTTACGTTGGGACCGGCCCTCCTTGGGGTATCAATGAACGACGGATCGAACCGTCGATGACGTCCTGCAATTTTGCGGGATGGCCTCACACAATCACAATAAGTCTCGACCGCTGCAATGCACCCTCCACTTCCGCAACGGGTCATTCGCTACCGGTGCGTTTGAGGCCGGTGGCACACCAAGTCCGAAATGGTCTAAAAGCGGACGCTGCCGGTGGTGACAAACTAAACACGGCTGCTTGCTTGCGCGAGCCGCACCGTAATCAGAAGCGCCGCCTGCCCTACTGTTTGGGCGAGAAGCGAGTTGCCACGCTGGCCTTGCTCACCTTTACCGCGCTTTCGTGATCACGTTCCTGCGGGGTGACTATCACCAAAGTCTCGGACCACGCCGTCACCTTATGAAGTTCGCCAACGGTCTTTGCAGACACTCCAATGTCTGGGTCTACCTCGACCCGCATCTTAACTGGCAAGCCACCAAGAGCGATGTGAAGTGCGGCAATGCTTTTTGGCTTATATCGCATGAGTTTCTCCCTCATTGTCCGGTACCCGACTGCTGACTGCCGGAAACGGCCTACAACTTCTCTACGCTGCGGCAACGGGCCGAAGACCGTCGTGACCGGGCTGGAGGTCCAAAAGAACGAATGAATTAGATGCTTTTAAGATCGCTCAGAAATTTTGTACAGTGATTTGACAGTCTCATGGCTACGTCGAGCCTCAGCAAGCGCAAGAAATGCGCCCGTGTTTGGACAATAAGTTTCCCACACCGGGTTGTTCGGATCGCGTTTCAAGTCCGCCGCACAGGCTTCCCGATGTCCACAACTCTTGCAGCGTCGCATTATCTCGTTGAACGTGTCGCCGTTGGTCACGTCGAGATTAAGACCCAGCAAGGCCATCCGGCAGTTGAGGAGCTCGTCGCGCTCGTCGGGCATCGTTTGCATGGAAATTCTGTGTTTGGGTTGAATCAGGCTGAAAACTATCCATTCGTGCATTGACATAAATCAAAAATGACGAACTCAGCGGTGCGCTCCATCTGGCTAATGATCGGGTAAAGCGCGCTATCAGTACGTCGCGGGATATCAATGAACGACGGATCGGACCGTCGATGACGTCCTGCAATTTTGCGGCATGGCCTCACACTAAACGCAACGGGTCAAAACCGGTCTTCCGGTGAGGTCCGAAGCATGTCCGTTTCTCCGCTCATAGCGACCAATACCAGACATTCATTGCGGTAGCAGCCAGCGGCCCTACAAGAGCCTTGCGGGGAACGGACGCCTACAGATCTTGATCTAGTTTATTCAGCAGTGTCTCTTCAACATCGGCCGGCACCGAGAGCCGCCGAATGACTTTCGGCCAAAGCTCGACAGGAGGCGATGCAATCAGCTCCTGCGATAGCGTGACGATACGAAGATCGTCGTTAAGATGGTCCCGCTGCCCGCAATGCTGGGCGTGGCAGAGAATACGTGGATGGCATTCGCGATAATGGCAGATACGACCAAGGTAACGCCTCGTCGCATCGGCGAGGAAGACATCGGCGCCAAGATTGATAGTTTGGGCACGCCCCATAAGACGCCGACCAGAGCGCGCCAGCTTAGTCAAATCCATCGCAGCATCGATCGTAACGAGAATATCGACGTCTTTGGGGATTGCCTTGACTGTTAGAATGGAACCCAGGAGTGAGATCCGCTGCACACCTGGACAAGTCCGGGCAGCCAGCACGAACGCAAATACGGCCAGCAGCAGCGGGCGGCGCGGCTCGGCTCGGCGACTGAAGGTGAAGGAGCGAGGGGTTGGTTGCGACGCTTTCTGCTCGACGCCGGTCTCCGAAGGTGCGAGGTATCGTTATTCATTCCAGCGGCTCGTCAAAATCGGCCGCATGCCAAAGATCGTTGAGTTCGTCCTCCACGCCCCAACCGACGCGCTTTGCTCGTATTCTCAATTTGCCGAGGCGTTCAACATAGGCGGGTCGCTCGGCGAGCGGCAGGCTCAATACTCGGTGCACTGACCGGTCATACATACGGATCAGAGCAATAAAGTAGCGCTCGTCGCCGAAGCTGCAAGATTCGACGAAACTGAAAGCCTGCTCGCAAAAGAATATCGACAGCTCCGCCAAACCCTCCGGGCGCCCAATCGCTTTGCTGTAGTCTGCAATTGCCTTCTTGGCTTTTGCGACCGATACAGTGTGGTTCTTCATCTGGTCGGGGTTTATCCATCGCGAGATAGTTGCCTTGTAGGGCCCGAGCTGATCGGAACCCAAGCCGAACCTGGCATGCAAGAATGCTTGATTGTCCTTGCTCGCAGCGTAAAGGTCTTGAACTAGCCCGTGAAGGCCGGCCCGATCGAAGGTCACAAGGAACGCCCTGACGTCGGCCCATGTTGGCGAAGCGCTTTTGTCCTTGGCCACGATCAAAACCGCGCGGATGGTGGTTGAGCTTACCGATTAGTTTCCTCGAAGATAAACGACTTCCTGAGCGGATCGACAGTAAACTCCGTTGTGCATCACAGCAAAATGGACCGCTCGACTTCCGTTGTGGGTCAACAGCGCCGTATCGAGCGCACTTCAGCCACGTCCGCTTTGCCTGCAATCGCTCACCAATTGCAGCGGCGAGCGTCGAAAGAGGCCAATAGGCGACAGCACGCTTGGTTTGAAATGAAGAGGCCGCCAACTTAGGCAGCTCAAAGGAAATGGCCGCCATGCGGCGGCTCTTCTTTGCAGCCCGCGGCAGATCTGGCATAGTGCATGCAGCCAGGTCCCGATCATCACCGTGGACAACTTCAATTTCGAACTGTGTTCCTCTATGGCGGGGTTTGATTGCCATGTCTCCAGATATCGTTTCCAGGCCGCCTCAGTACGGCAGCATATCCGATTGGCTGGGAACGGAAATGGTTGCGCGCCTCTTGAACTTTGCACAAACATCGCGCGACCAATTCAAGGCGTCGGATGTGGGCTATGGAGAAAGTAATAAAATTAATCTTACTATACGGCGATCGAGCAAGCTGAAGCAATTAGGCGAACTGGAGAACGAGCTGCAGGTACGTGCTCAGGCGGCATTGCCATCTATGTTCGAGCACCTAGGCTACACACCGTTCAATCCAGCTCGGTTCGAGCTTGAAATGGTCGCGCATGGCGACGGAGCGTTTTTCTCACGGCATGAAGACACAGTTATACGACCGGAGATGACCAGTTACCGGGCCATCAGCGCGGTCTACTATTTTTATCGGCT
>Ga0181536_10006540_pt1 | contig 11666 bp, 10 predicted proteins | sample PEATcosm2014_Bin_41_FD_121105 | JGI IMG/M metagenome (GOLD analysis project Ga0181536, IMG submission 121105) | Peatland microbial communities from MTU Mesocosm Facility, Houghton, MI, USA - PEATcosm2014_Bin17_60_metaG | ecosystem: Environmental > Terrestrial > Soil > Wetlands > Peat | place...
CGCAATCAGCGCGCAGGCGAATCGACACGGATATCCCACCGTCCTGTTTGTGCCTGTTGACGGTGGGTGGACGCTCACATGGAAAGACGGCGAGAACCCAACAAATCGAGTGTGGCGGGTGTACACGACCCGATGGAGCTCGAGGATGGCATGACGAAGTTCTGCGCCAAGTGCGGGAGAATCCTAGCGTACCGCGCCGCACGCAATGCATCCTGGATCTCAACTGAGGCCGGGAACCGTGGCTGCGACTGGGGAGGCTAAGACGGGTGCCCCCGATAGAAACGTGTCCGAGGATCCACTGACTTCGATTCGACCATCCCTACAGGGAATTAGATTCCAAGTCGATCAACAACTTCGGGCCTATGGTGCGAGGCGGGCCAACCCCCCCATCGCGAGAGAGGCTGCGTCCCAAGAGCTGTGGGGACAGCTCGGCGGAGCGCTTTCACATGAGTTCCTAGGAGCAAAGCGTCCCGGTTCAAAGGTCGCCAGAGCTCTCGTTGCCGCGAACCAGAAGGCGCTGAAAGTCAAGGCCGAAGTGGACTCGAGGAATCAGGCCCTGTTCATTCTCCAGCAACTTCGCCAGGCCGTGGATTCGGTTGAGCCTGTCCTTGAACCGCGATTTCGGCAATCATTACAGCGAGGGCTCGCGGAGGCTAGTTCGGCTCAAAGGCCAGAGACGATTCTGAGAAAGGTACTCCAAGTCACAGGCCGGCTCGAAACATATCGCCCCCCAGCGCCCAAGATCGTCAGAGAACCTCCCTTTCCAGAGGTGCTCCGGCAGCTCGAGAGCGGACTCCGCAAGATCATTGCGGACCGGTTATCGGCGCTAACCCCAACTTGGTGGACGGATCGCGTCCCAGCAGACATTCGCACAAATGCGGAGAAACGTAAGGCGAATCGCGATCGAGTTTGGCCCTGGCTTGACGCGGGAGATCATCCGGTGGAAGAGTACCTCGGCTTCCCCGATTACTCGAGGATCATCCTTGATCCCTACAACTGGGAGCACGCCTTCTCGCGAGTGTTTGTGGACGTTGACGTCATCCGAGTGAAGTTACGTGAACTCGAACCCATCCGAACCGACGTCGCTCACTCGAGGAAGCTGACCACCGCGAATCGTCGGCGCCTCGAGGCTTACGCCGAGGACCTTCTCGCCGTGTTTTCCGCAAGCTAGCGGCGGAAGTCGCCCTCAGCTCCTTTCAGAGGTAGTACCCCTGATACCGGGGCCCCGACCTGAAACGTGGGACGTGGCGCCGTGAAATGTGGCGCCTTAAATGGGCCTCAACGCGACTGCGCCTGCGGTGGTCCATTAGGGATTATGTCGGGCAGACAAGTGGTTCTTTGCGTCCTGATCGCGCTTGCGTTGCAGTGCGCCTGTTCCGCGATTCTGTGGGTCGTCGCGCCGCATTGAAGAACCAACCCACACGGTTAGCGGGTTTCTGTGGGAATTGGACTAATTCTTGGAACAAGCGGGCGGCAAATGTCGCATTCACCCAAAAGCCGGCCCGAAAGTTGAACGCGATCCGCGAAGAGGCGGATGAAAGGCTTTGCGTCCTCGAGTGCTTTGCGGGTGCGATTGTAGGCCTCGTCTAGCTTCCTCCAGAGGTCCGCGAGAGCGGCACTTCCCCCGAGCGTTCTCAGCAAGGTGTCGACATGGGTCGGGTCTACATCTCGGCGATTCCGGACCACAACGACTGGTGTTGCGCTGGGCGGAGATATCCCGGCATATCCGAGTCCGGCGTCAGTCACTTGAGACGGTTGAAGTACAACTACCGAGGAAAGCATAGCTCCCACAAGAATCCGGATTTGATTCATGTTGTAGGTTCTATCAGGAATGTTCTTGTCGATTCCGTCAACCGGGACAAAGCCGGAGCCGAGTAGAGTGGACACAAGATTCTCGAGCTCGGCCCGAAACTCCTTCTCCCACTCGGCTGCAGCTTGCTGGTAAATCTGGCAATCGATATCGACCCACGCCCAATACCCTGCTGCCTTCGACTCCGACTCCGCTCTGAGATGAGGCAACCCGTAGGACCAATTCCATAGGCTTTCTATCCGTAGTATCGGACCGCCGTTAATGGCGTCCGGTCTGACGAGAATATTGGCCTCGGGGGGCGACCCGACCCAGGCCTCCGCCAGGGGTGCGAAGGTGCGTTCTGCGAGGCTCCGTGAGTGTGTAATGAACAGATCTTCGTTTCTGAGGCGAATTTCGTGGTCCCGGTAATTGTCCTCCCCCTGAAGTTGTCGATACCCGAGGATAAGTTGACCGGCGACAAGCAGGGCGCCGAGGGCTGCGATCGCGATTGAAAGGTTCGTCTGTCCTCCAAAGAAGATTAGAACGAATCCGACACCGAGCACGATGCCGGCCACGAGATACACGATGCTCGCCCCACTCGGTTTGAGGTCCACGATTTGAGCCCATGCCACTCGGGTTCTTAGATAGACCTTCGCGGTCCAGACGCAGAAGAACGGGGCAGGATGAGGCTGGGCGAGTCTGGGAGAGCCCCGGAGCGAGGTCTCCGCTTCGAGCGCAAGGCCGAAGGCGTCTGACGACCCTGCAGGAGGAGGGGGCCTACGCAGAGCCACCCCCATGCGGTCAGGCTAGCGATTCCGGTTCTAGGATGGCGCGGATTCCTTAGGCGCGGAATGTATTCCCAACCGTTCCGAGATCCCACCACGTGGTCCATCTCCCGTCGCCTCAGTGGTCGCGGTATGGAACCCATTCCTACGTGCCCGACCTGCGGGGCGCCGGTGGACCTGACCCGGCGAAACGCGGTCGCTCCCGTGATCTACCGGAACGTGGCGTGTCGCGGCTGCGGGGTCATCTGCATCTTGGAGGGGCCGGAACGCAACGTGGATGACGGGTCGGGCACCGAACCGTAATCTCCCCCCAAACGTACGGTCAGCCCGAGGTCCCGTCGGCGGAGGCGAACAACTTGACCTACGCTCGGCCACGCTACACTAGAACTGAGGTCAATTGGGCGGGTCGGACAATCTTGGACACGGGCGCGGATTTGGCGAACCTGACCCACGCTTATGAGATAGTCAACAATTGGCGCTCGTCACACAGCTATCCCCTGCTAGCATTTCGTCTCGGGGTTAGGGTGAGGCTTCGTAGGTGGGCCGCGGGTTCCTCCCTCGTGGCCCAAAGAATCAAGCGGCTCGAATCAATCCGGCTAAAACTATCCCTTCAACCCTCGATGAAATTGTCCCAAATGCAGGACATCGGTGGCTGTAGGGCTGTGGTCACCACAACGCGGCGAGTCCTTGAGCTTAGAGATTCCTACATAGCGAGCCGGCAGGCCCACGAACTCGTCCACGAGGACGACTACATCCATAACCCGAAGGCTTCCGGATACCGGGGTATCCACTTAATCTACAGATATCGAAGCGCGACGAGACCCGAGTACAACGACCTCAAAATCGAGTTACAACTCCGCTCGAACCTGCAGCACGCATGGGCGACGGCAGTCGAGACCGTCGGCACGCTCATAGAGCAACCTCTCAAGTCGAGCATCGGCAGGGCCGACTGGCTACGCTTCTTTTCCCTTATGGGATCCGAGATGGCCGCCCGAGAGGGCACACCTACAGTTCCGGGAACCCCTACCTCGGAGAAGGAACTGGTTACGGAGATACGGGATCTGGCCGAGTCGTTGCGAGTGGAGTCTGTCCTGACTGGCTACGGCGAGGCCATTCAGAAAATCTACCTTGGAGAGCGACAGGCTCCGTACTACCTGCTGGAACTTCGTCCGAGTGCCGGCCCGACGGGAAAGGGAGTGGTCACGATCACAGGATACGAAAGCAACCAGCTCGATGAGGCGAATGCGAAATACCTTGAGATAGAGAGGAACTTGAAGGAGCCTGGCGCGCAGGCAGTTCTAGTGCGGGTAGAGTCGCTTACCGCCTTGCCGTCGGCTTACCCCAACTACTTCCTGGATACTCGGCTATTCCTTGACGCCGTCCGAGAGGTAATCGGTGTTCCGGCTTCCAATCACACTCTACCGCCCTCGGAGACCAATGTTGACGGGGGCCGAAATAACCCTTAACCGGGGGAACTCCCGAGTTGAAACGTGCGAAAAACGAGGGTCTTGAATTTCGAAAGAGGAACAGCGCCGGTTCATCCCGTCAAGGGACTCAGGTAGAGCCGCCTCACCCGCACTGTGGGGAAATCATCCCAGTCGATCCGAGTCGATTCGCGATCCTGGAAACGATCCAGGTGGTCGACCAGGGCGCGCGTCAGGTCCGCCTCGGCCTGCGCGGGCGAGGTTGCATGCGCGAGGACCTCTGGGAACCCCTCCACGATCCCGAGGAAGGAGCCCTCCCCTACGTCCAGGATCCGCAAGCGGAACTCGAACATGCAGCCCCCGGGCCCGCTTCAAGCCGGTCGCGACCGCGCGACCACTCCGGCGAACGACTCTCCCGCGTCCTTGTCCCGGAGCTTCGCGTGGAGCGCCCGGAGGGCGAGCACCTTCTGCTCGAGGTCCTCGAGGATGATCCGGTTCACGCGGGTCCGGAGCTGCCCGCCTGTCTCCCCGTCCTTCGCGTAATCCGCGAACCCGCTGCGCGCGGACTCGAACTGGCCCGCGTTGAAGACGAGCTGGCCGGAGGCCCAGGGACGGCCCGCCTCGACGCTCGGAGAAGCATCCGCCTCGGAGAGGGCAGGGTCGGTTGTGAAGTCCAGCTCGACTGGGGGCTTCGACTCGGCCGGCTTGGCCAGGAGCGCGCTCGCCGGGACGAACCCGGGGACTGACGCGAGGTCGATGCGGTCGCGGGGTCGACCGCGGTAGCTCCCGAAGTCGGGCGAGTGCTCGCGGAGATAGGCGGGATAGGGGCGTTGCGCGCCGAAGTCCACCACGAGGCGGATCTCCGGGTCGCGGGGGATCTCCCGGCCGCACCCGCACGAGCACTTGCGGGGGAAGCGGTTTCCCGTGACGGTGCGGAGACGGGAGGGGGCGTGTTCAGTCGGTGTGGGGCGGTCGGTGGTTGGGTTCCGGTACTGGATGCTAGGCTGCATCGCTCGTTCCTCGCGAAGAGGGGAACAAGCGATGCGCGAGGACGAGGCGATCTAGGTCGAGCGAAGAACCTTTCCGTTATGAAACGGTTGCCGTGTCGAAAATGCCTCTCCCCCCGGATGCGGCGAACGGGTATCTCCCGATCGGCGTTCACCCCGCCACCCTATCGGAGATCGAGGCCCGGTTCGCCGTGACTCCCGACCGGAAGGAGCAGATGCGACTTCTTGCGGAGCTGGTCGGCGTCCTTGCCTCATTCCCCATAGTCAGGAGAATCCTTGTCGATGGGTGTTTCATCGGCCCTCGTTCACCTACAAAAGACGTCGACGTCGTTGCGTTGATCGTGCCCCCTGATCACCCGGATGCCGACGAGGAGCTAACCGGAAGGATGAGGGACCTACGAAAGGCGTACAACCCAGCGGTGGAACTCCTGTGGTTCTTCGACGGAAGCACCAAAGCGGAACTTCTGATCAACCTGATGCAAGAGGACAAACCTGAACATGGCAGCGAACCTAAAGGAATAGTCGAGTTGGTAGAATTCAGATGATTACATCAGAAAAGCAGCTCGAACAGGCCCGAAAGCAGGCCGAGAGGCTTGAGACTCTCATACTCGAAATCCGCAGAACCCTACCGGAACGGAAAGAGCTGACGGAGGAGATGGTTCGGGGGTACGAGTCCCGACTCCGGAGCATTCGTTTGGACATCGATACGTTTCTCGGCGTGGGAAGCCCACGGCAGGTCGACCTTGTTCTCAGAGTTGTGTCTCCTGACATTGGGTCCGATGGCGCTCCGTCAACAATCCTAGTGGACACTCTGGAGAAGTTCCGGAAAGCTGTCGCCACCTCATACTCTCAAATCGTGAGGGGGGGACAGAGAGGAGCTGGAAGGCCCCCCGAGGAACTCCGAGTCGCCTCGGAACCCCGTGTTCTTTGGCTAGCACCCGGAAGCCTTCGAATTGGCCTTGACCTTCCGCCTTCATTCCACCAGAGGAGTGTCCTCTCCTGGTCGTCGGACTTGGCCGATCGATCGGTGAAATCGCCGATTCAAGATTCGATAGCTTTTCTGCTGATTGCAGCATCGTGGGCGGCCTCAGAGGAGCCAGTGGAGAAGATTGAGGAGGCCATCCCCAACCCGGGCACTAGAAAGGTCGTGCTCGAACAGGTGCGGCAACTGAGCCCCACTCCAAAGGGCCGGGTTTCCTCGCTAGTAATCGAAGGAGATCCGAAGATAGTCGCTCGCCAAATCGTTCTAACAAACTCGTCCCGGGTGCGCGCGAGAGAGGGGGCCTACCCCGGTTCATCCACCCAGGAATTCGAAGATACGGGAATCCTGCGCAAGGTGACGGTCGACACCGAAAAGGCAGAACACTTCTTCGAGCTAAGGGAGCGACCGCGCGGAAGACCTCCCGTTCGCGGAGACTTCCCTGAGGATCTCCGGGTTCGCGTGTTCCACGCGATTCATGGAAAGTACCGGGTTACAGTCCGGGGGATCCTGGAGACGAAGGTCGGACGACAGACCAAACAGACCCTCCACCTCGAGGATTTCGTTAGCGAATCGGGTGAATAAGCTCGAAGGGTCGCCAGGGACCTAATTGGAAACGTTGGACGCAAGCGACTGGCTCGTTCCTCGCGAAGAGGGGAACGAGCGATGCCGGATTCCACGAGCCGTGCGGCAACTAAGCAGGTGAAAAGCGCGGCGTCCGACCCGGGGAGCATCCTGATGAATAACCGAGGTTCTTCGCCCTTGAAAGATGGCGCTCAAGAAATCTCAGCTCTACAGCTCGCTCTGGCAGAGCTGCGACGAACTCCGTGGGGGGATGGATGCCTCGCAATACAAGGACTACATTCTCACACTGCTCTTCGTGAAGTACGTCTCGGACCGGCGGGCCAGCGACCCGAAATCCCTGATCGAGGTCCCCGCCGGAGGAAACTTCGCCGACATGGTGAAGCTGAAGGGGGACGCGGAGATCGGCGAGAAGGTCGACAAGATCATCGCCAAACTCGCCGAGGCAAACGAACTTCAGGGGGTCATCGACGTCGCGAGCTTCAACGACGAGGACAAGCTCGGGAAGGGCAAGGAGATGGTGGACCGCCTCTCCAAGCTCATCGGAATCTTCGAGGGACTCGATTTCGGTGCCAACCGCGCCGAGGGGGACGACCTCCTCGGCGACGCCTACGAGTACCTCATGCGACCTTTCGCCACCGAGTCCGGCAAGAGTAAGGGCCAGTTCTACACGCCCGCCGAGGTCTCGCGCATCATCGCCAAGGTGGTCGGCATCGGTGCTAAGACGCGCATAGACCAGACCATATACGACCCAACCTGCGGCTCAGGCTCGTTGCTTCTAAAGGCCGCAGATGAGGCTCCCCACGGCCTGACGATCTACGGGCAGGAGAATGACAACGCGACGTGGGCCTTGGCCTGCATGAACATGTTCCTCCACGGCAACGACACGGCCGAACTGAAGAAGGGAAACACACTCTCCGCCCCTCAGCTCAAGGATAAGAATGGCAAGCTGCAAACCTTCGATTTTGCGGTCGCCAACCCACCCTTTTCCTCCAAGGCCTGGTCGAACGGGGTCAACATCGAGAACGACGAGTTCGAGAGGTTCGAGTACGGGGTCCCACCTCCCAAGAACGGCGACTATGCGTTCCTTCTCCACCTCATTAAGTCGCTCAAGTCGACTGGCAAAGGCGCTATCATCCTGCCTCACGGGGTACTGTTCCGAGGGAACAAGGAGGCCGACATCCGCCGGAACCTCGTCAAGAACGGCCTGATCAAGGCCATCATCGGCCTCCCACCGAACCTCTTCTACGGCACGGGCATACCCGCGTGCATCGTCGTCGTCGACAAAGAGAACGCCCACGCACGGACGGGCATCTTCGTTGTGAATGCAAGCCGAGGCTTCATCAAGGAAGGGGACAAGAACCGACTTCGCGAGCAGGACATCCACAGAATCGTAGACGTCTTCAACAAGCAGACCGAGGTCCCGGGATACTCACGGATGGTCCCAGCCGCCGAGATCGGTAACCCCTCCAACGACTACAATTTGAACATCCCGAGGTATATCGACTCCTCGGAGCCCGAGGACATCCAGGACCTCGACGCCCACCTTCACGGAGGCATCCCGAACCGAGACCTGGATGCCCTTGATGACTACTGGAAGGCCTTTCCCTCGCTTCGGAAGGAGCTCTTCGACGCCGGCGACCGGTCGGGTTACAGCCGCGCCAAGATGGACGCTCAGAAGGTGAAAGACGCAGCCCTCGCGGACCCTGAGTTCAAAACCTTCGGCGACCGGGTATCAACCATCTTCGACGGCTGGGCATGGGCGCATCGGCCCATCCTCGAAGACGTCAAGGTGGGCGCCAAACCCAAGGAGATCATCCAGACGCTATCGGAGGACCTGCTTGCCCGCTTCTCTAACGTGCCGCTCCTCGATAGGTACGGCGTCTACCAGCGTCTGATGGACTACTGGGCGGAGACGATGCAGGACGATCTGTATCTCGTCTCAACGGAGGGTTGGCTCGAGGCGGCGAAGCCACGGGGGGTCGTGGAGGAGCCGGACCAGAAGCTCAGGGAGACACCTGACCTCGTTGTGGGCCGCAAGAAGTACAAGACCGACCTCCTACCACCCGAACTGCTCGTAGCGCGCTACTTCGCCAGCGAAAAGCACGCCTTGGAGGACCTCGAAGCCGCGAGCGAGGCGGCGGCCCGGGCCTTGGAGGAGTTCGTCGAGGAGAACAGCGGAGAAGATTCGGTCCTCGAGGAATCGCGAGACGACAAGGGGAAGGTCAAGAAGGGACCGGTGAAGGAGCTGCTTCAGCAGGTTCAGGGAGACAAGGAAAGCGCGAAGATCCTCAATCAGTGCCTCAAACTGATGGACGCCTTCGCCGAGGCCGAACGGGCAGCGAAGCAGGCACGGGCCGCAATCGACGAGGAGGTCCTGGCGCAGTATGGGAAACTCTCCGAGCCTGACGTGAAGGAACTCGTGATAGACCGCAAGTGGCTGGCGACCTTGAAGGATCTCGTTGCTTCTGAATTCGAACTGGTCACTCGCCGGCTCGTTTCGCGAGTCAAGGAGCTGGAGACACGGTACACGGTCCCGCTGCCCCAGATTCAGAAGGAAGCGGAGGCCCTTACGACTAAGGTGCGCGCGCACCTAACCAGGATGGGGCTTGCTCCGCCATGACGGCGGATGCCCACACACCATTTCGTTTCAAGGACACTGAGATTGGACCGCTCCCCGCCGAATGGAAGGTTGATCGAGTCGGCCAAGTGGCACGCATCACGACCGGGGCAAGAAACACGCAAGATCGTGTCGAGGGCGGAGCGTACCCTTTCTTTGTTAGATCTCAACAGGTGGAAAGAATCAACTCCTTCTCCTACGACGGGGAGGCGGTGCTAACCGCGGGCGATGGAGTGGGGACCGGCAAAGTTTTTCACTACATTGTTGGAAGATTCGATGTCCACCAGCGCGTCTATCGGATCAGCGATTTTAGCCCGCACATCGACGGTCGCTACTTCTTCTATCAGTTCAGTAGCCGGTTCTATGATCGAGTCATTTCGATGACGGCCAAGTCATCGGTAGACTCAGTACGCTTGGACATGATTACCGAAATGGAGATTCCAGTTCCTCCCCTCCCCGAACAGCACGCCATCGCCTCGGCGCTTTCGGACATTGAATCCCTCATTGCCTACCTCGACGCCCTGATCGCGAAGAAGCGCGCGATTAAGCAGGGTGCGATGCAGCAGCTCCTAACCGGAAGGACGCGGCTTCCCGGTTTCGAGAAGAAGCGAGGCAATCAACAATCAGTGGTTGGGATAATCCCGAATGACTGGAAGCCGATTCGCATTGGTGACCTGTTCGTATTCAAGAACGGTCTCAATAAGGCGAAAGAGTTCTTCGGAGCAGGGACACCGATTGTAAACTATCTGGATGTTTTCCGACGCTCATGGATTCGGGGGTCTGAGCTTGAGGGGCGAGTCACTCTTTCCCGTGCGGAAATCGAGAACTTTCTGGTCCAAAAGGGTGACGTATTCTTCACTCGTACGTCCGAAACATCCGCGGACATCGCCACCGCCTCTGTAGTCGTAGACGAGCCAACTGACACAGTGTTCAGTGGCTTCATTCTCCGCGCCAGACCGAAGTTTGACGCGCTCGATGAGAGTTTCAAGAAGTACTGTTTCCAGACAAGAGTTGTTCGAGAGCAAGTTGTTTCAACGTGTACAGAGACGACTCGCGCACTGACAAGCAGCCGGCTTCTATCGGAAACTTGGATGGCGATGCCCCCGCGATCCGAACAAGCGGCTATTGCCGGGGTTCTATCGGACATGGATGAGGATATCGATGTCCTGGAGCGAAGACTGGAGAAGGCGATTGGAATCAAGCAAGGGATGATGCAGTCGCTTCTCTCCGGTCGCATCCGGCTTCTCAATCCCGTCAACTGAGCATCAATCTCCATAGCAGGTGAAGCAGTGAGGGAAGGCGCGTGATCGGGCAAAGGGAGAGGGCCACTCAGACGAGAGTCGTTCAGTTCTTCCGAGACGCCCTGGGCTACTCGTACCTCGGCAACTGGGAGGAACGCGGCGGTGAGAACGTCGAGGAGCTTCTCCTGCGAGACTGGCTTCTGAAGCAAGGACACGACGAACAAGTCGTCAAGAAGGCTATCCACGAACTGGCGAAGGCGAACGTCGTCGGCGGTGCCCGCTCACTCTATGATGCGAACCAAGAGGTATACCGGCTCCTCCGCTATGGCGCAAAGGTGAGACCGGAGACGGGTAACCAGCCCGTCACCGTCCGCTTCATCGATTGGAAGAACCCCGAGAAGAATGAGTTCGCGATAGCTGAGGAGGTCACCGTCAAGGGCAAGAACGACAAGCGCCCGGATGTGGTGCTTTACGTCAACGGAATCGCCCTCATTACCCTCGAGCTCAAGCGGTCCACGGTCAGCGTGGCCGAGGGCATCCGTCAGAACCTGGACAACCAGAAGGAGGATTTCATCCGACCCTTCTTCTCCACCGTCCAACTCCTGTTGGCGGGCAACGACACCGAAGGCCTTCGTTACGGCGTGATCGAGTCCCCTGAGAGGTACTACCTGACCTGGAAGGAGAAGGATACCTCGGAGATTACCAATCCACTCGACCTCGCGCTTTCACGCGTCTGCCGTAAGGACCGGCTTCTGGAGATCGTCCACGACTTCATGGTCTTCGACCTCGGAGTGAAGAAGACCTGCCGTCACAACCAGTACTTCGGGGTCCGCGCGGCCCAGGACCACGTCAAGCGGCGCCAGGGGGGCATCATCTGGCACACGCAGGGGAGCGGGAAGAGCCTCACGATGGTATGGCTCGCGAAATGGATCCGCGAGAACGTGAGCAATTCGCGCATCTTGCTCATCACCGACCGGGAGGAGCTCGACGACCAGATCAAGGACGTCTTCCTCGGCGTGGGGGAGCCCGTCCACCGTGCCAAAAGTGGCGCGGACCTCGTCAAAGTCCTCAACGAGGCTGACAAGCCGATCATCTGCTCCCTCGTCCACAAGTTCGGAAGCTCGGAGGAGGGGGACGTCGACGCCTTCCTCGCCGACGTGCAGAGCCACCTACCGAAAGGGTTCCGGGCCAAGGGCGAGGTCTTCGTCTTCGTGGACGAATGTCACCGGACGCAATCCG
>Ga0181536_10006542_pt1 | contig 11663 bp, 12 predicted proteins | sample PEATcosm2014_Bin_41_FD_121105 | JGI IMG/M metagenome (GOLD analysis project Ga0181536, IMG submission 121105) | Peatland microbial communities from MTU Mesocosm Facility, Houghton, MI, USA - PEATcosm2014_Bin17_60_metaG | ecosystem: Environmental > Terrestrial > Soil > Wetlands > Peat | place...
GCTCGCGAGCGCGATCACGGGTATGCCGTCGCCGTCCACGTCCCAAACCGCGCAGTTGATCATGTGCGAAAATCCACCCGCAATCACGTGCCGTTCCCACGTCGGATTCTCGTACCACACCAGCTCCGGCATACCGCTGGCAAGCGCGATCACATCCGGCTTGCCATCGTGGTTCAAATCGGCGATCACCACCTGGTAACCGCCCTTCCGACCCGTGGCAATCGTATGCTCCGCAAACCGCGCAGGCTGCGCCGCATTGAGGGCGCAGCAAAGAAGGAACATTCCGGTGTAACGCACGCCCCAGTATAAAATGGACTAAATGCCCATCCGGACCACGGTCGTCGGCAGCTACCCCGTGCCCCATTGGCTGCTGGGCGACAACTCACGAGTCACGCTGCGCGACGCCATCATGGTCGTGCTCAAGACCCAGGAACTCGCCGGCATCGACGTGATCGCCGATGGCGAGCTCAACCGCTTCAACCCCAGCCATCCCGAAACCAACGGCATGATCGACTATTTCGTCAGCCAAATGGATGGCATCGCCACCCGCTTCTCCATCAGTGATCTCGATCGCTTCCGCGCCGACTCCGGTCTCGCTTATCGTGCCGAGCCCGCCGGCATTGTTACCGGGGAAATCGGCCAGGGCTCGCTCAACCTCCCGCGCGATTTCGAGCTCACCCGCTCGCTCACCTCGCACCCCATCAAGTTCACCTCCACCGGCCCGCACATGCTGGCCAAAGTCCTCACCGACCGCCATTACGGCAATCCCGCCGATCTCGCCATGGCCCTCGCCCGCGTGCTCCGCTCTCAGCTCGAGCGCATCAACGCCGACGTGATCCAACTCGACGAAGCCAACATCAGCGGTCACCCGGAAGATCAGGACTGGGCGGCCGCCGCCATTAATCATGTATTCGAAGGACTCCGCGGGGAGCGTGCCGTCCACGTCTGCTTCGGCAACTACGCCGGCCAAAGCGTGCAAAAAGGCTTCTGGTGGGATCTCATGCCCTTCTTCAACCAGCTCCACGCCAGCCATCTGGTGCTCGAGTTCGCGCGCCGCGGCTATGACGAGCTCGAAGCCTTCCGCGACCTCGACCGCCGCATCGGTCTCGGCATCGGCGTGGTCGACATCAAGGACAATGCCATCGAAGCTCCCGACGTCATCGCGCAACGCATCGAGCGCGCCGCCAGAGTGCTCGGTCCCGACCGGCTCCACTACGTTCACCCGGATTGCGGCTTCTGGATGCTCCAGCGCACCATCGCCGACGCTAAAATGCGCTCGCTCGTCGCCGGCAGAAATCTCTATGAAGGCCGCGGCTAGCTTCCTGGCTGCCTGCCTGCTGGCCCACGCGCAGTCTCCGCACCTCGCCAACATCCGCCAGCTCACCTCCGGCGGTCAAAATGCCGAGGCTTACTGGTCGCCCGATGGCAAGCGCCTCATCTTCCAGTCCACGCGCCCGCCCTACGCCTGCGATCAGATGTTCCTCATGAATGCCGGTGGCTCCGGCCTGCGCCTGGTCTCCACCGGCAAAGGCCGCACCACTTGCGGCTATTTCCTGCGCGATAACAAGCACATCATCTACGCCTCCACACACGAGGCCGGCGACGCCTGCCCCACCCCGCCCGATCGCAGCAAAGGCTACGTCTGGGGCGTCTTCCCGGGCTACGACATTTACCTCGCAACCGACACCGGTAAGATCCTGAAGAAACTCACCACTACGCCCGGCTACGACGCCGAAGCCACCGTCAACTGGAAGACCAACCGCATCGTCTACACTTCGCTCGCTTCGGGCGATCTCGATCTCTGGACCATGCGCCCCGATGGCTCCCACAAGCAGCGCCTCACCACCACCATCGGCTACGATGGCGGCGCCGTCTTCTCGCGTGACGGCACAAAGCTTGTCTGGCGCGCCAATTATCCCGCCACTCCCGAAGCCTTGGAGCGCTACAAGTCCCTGCTCGCCGAAAACACCACCGCGCCCATGAAAATGGAGCTCGTCGTGGCCGATTCCGACGGCTCGAACGCGCACACCATCACCCACTACGGCTGCGCCAGCTTCGCCCCCACGTTCACGCCCGATGGCAAAAAGATTCTGTTCGCCTCGAACAAGAACGATTGCGACACCCGCAAGTTCGAGCTTTTCCTCGTCAATCTCGATGGCACCGGCCTCGAGCAGGTTACCGATTTCGGCGGCTTCACCTCCTTCCCCGAAATCTCGCCCGACGGCAAGCGCCTCGTCTTTTGTTCCGACCGCAACGCCAAAGAGCGCTACGAGTTCAACATCTTCGTGGCGGATTGGCAATGAAAACCGAGTTTCGCAAAGCCAACCCAGCCACCGAAATCCGAGGCCTTATGGCCTTCGATCGCAAGGTTTTTCCATCATCTGATTTGTTCGATGCCGATTACTGGAAAGCCTGTGTGGTGTACTGGCTGATTGTCGATGGCGTCAAGGTCGGCTGCTGCGCCTTCGAAGAACACGTCGATTTTCAGGATGACCTGAGCGACGGGAACCCTCCACGGAAAGGTTCCCTCTACATCGCCTCAACCGGCATTCTCCCGAAACTTCAAGGCAAGGGCCTCGGCACCCTTCTAAAATCCTGGCAAATCTGTTACGCCCGCCACTACGGTTTCAAGCGCATCGTGACCAATACCCGCGGCCGCAACACCACCATGATCGTGCTCAATCAACAATTCGGCTTCCGGATCATCCGAACCACGCCTCACTATTACTCCGATCCCCCCGATTCGACTGTTGTCATGAATCTCCGACTTTAGGCAGTCTCCGAAAATAAGCTAAGCCCATCCCGAACACGGAGGCGTCAGGGAGCACCTATCGGATGACCTGCCACATGTCAGCAATGGGCGTGTCACGTCCAAGTGCTGGTGGCTTCGGTCGGCTGACAGACGATAACATGACTTTATCGTCTATCAAAAGCAATCGCTAGTTCGACGGCTCGGGGAGCGACTGACCTCATGGAGCAAGATGCACTTAAACAACCTGAGTCGGTTAGACCGTGCACCGTGAAACCACAAGATTCCGTACTTGCTCGCCTGTCTTCCGCCCAATGCGCCGCTCTGCGTCATGTAGAAGCGGTCGTACGCGCCGAGGAGCCGGCCGCCCGTCGCCTCCTGGCCGCCATCCTTTCGCGCGCCGATCGCAAAATCGACGACTATAACGAGGCGATGGAATGTATGGGCTGCACGCTCGCGTCGTGCTGCACTTTCATCCAGACCGGCTCGGGATTAAGTCTGTGACAGTGGCAGAAGCTCTCCTCAACGAGGGTGTGTACCGAAATCAGTTTGAGACCGGGCTTTCGAGCGGTAGCCTCTCAGCATTTCCCGGCGGGGTGCGTGACACCTGGGAGAATACTTTGTTCGGAGGAGCCTACCACACAGACGGGGTGACAGGTTCAGAGCGGCCCAAATACGGAGCCTTGGAACTGGTTCGCTATTCTGACGGTCCTATCCCGCGTTTTGGATCGTGTTACCTGGTGCTGCGGCCAAACGTGTCTGCGCGTACATCTTTCACGTTCATGGGTAGCGAGGACCCGCGTGCGATCGAACGTCTAGGCATCATGGGATTGATGGACTGCTTGGTGGCCGCATTACTCGCAGAGATTGAGGATGGTGGAATGGCCATGCCAGCGTGGCCACCATTTCGCACGCCCACGCTGGGTGTTCCACGCCTCACCGTCTCTCGATTCCTGAAGCTTATGGGCGAACTCGCGCAACCGCGGATTGATCCGGCGGAGGGCAGCGCGGGGCGAGTTCTCGATAGCGGCGTCGAGGCCCAAGTGCATGGTCCTATCGAGCTGCACGAAGATGTTGAGCTGTTAGTAGCGGACCCATCGTTTAAGCCGACGGCCACCGGCATAATTTTGCGGGAAGTTGCCCAGAAGTACGAAATACCCCTGCGATGGCACTGTGGATTTCGACTCCGGGTTCGCGAAGTTCCAGACAATTTTCGCGGATCTTCGATGCCGCATCTCGCGCGGCATATTGCTGGGGATGACGGGACGTTAGATGCCGCAGGAATCGGCGCGGCCGCATCGTCGTTGTATAAACAACCCGAGGCGTGGCTGGAATGGGGTACTCCTGGAGAAGCGCTCCAGCAATTGAAGCAGCTTTGGCATGTCCTCGTGCACTACGGATCGCCGGCTCGCGGCAGGCTGAGTCCATGATCTGCCGTCATCGCTCTCTTGAAGCCAAGCTCCCCCTGGCTTCGGTCGACCGCGCCGCACAGTGTCCAGCCCGTACCACTAGTTTATCGTCTTCAACTCACCGCCTTCCCATAAAACTTCTTCAGCCCCCCCACAATCAACCCCGCGTCAATCACCAGCAGTGCGCCCGCCACCGCCACAATCCGAATGTGCGGAACCTGCGGCACGAGTGCGCCCCGAAACCCCTCGCTCGCATACACCACGGACTCAGCCGCATGAGTTGCTGTAGCTGTCACGTGGCCGAATCGCAGCAACTCCACCGAAATCTGATATACGATTGACACCGGCGGGCACAATGCAGCAGCCCAGTGGATTCGTGTACAGCTTCGGCCCGTTTCGCTATGACGCGTCGCAGCGTTTGCTGTTTCGCAACGGTGAGCTGGTTCCGCTGGTGCCGAAGGCAATCGACACACTCCAGGCGTTACTTGATCATCGTGGGCGGGTGGTGGACAAAGCCGAGCTCATGAAGCTGGTATGGCCCGGCACCACGGTGGAAGAAGTCGGGCTCGCGCGAAATATCTCCCTGTTGCGAAAGGCCCTCGGCGACGAGGCCGAGACCGGCACCTTCATTGAAACAATTCCCAAGCGAGGATACCGATTCATCGCCGCCGTTGAGGTGACGCAAGGGGAGAGTGGCGAGCCCCAGGCGGCCGCGCCTTCACGGGAGACGAAACGGCCGCGCACAGCGTGGTGGGCCGTCTTCGGCGTTCTCCTTTTGGCGCTGGGTGCATTCATTTACTGGCAGTTCTACATGCCTTCGCGGTATCTGCCGCGTGGCAGCGGATTGGCCGGCCTGGCGGTGGTCCCTTTCGAGTGTCTGACGCCCGAAGCGGATTGCGCGGATTTCTCCCGCGGACTGAATGAGCTGCTGGTAGCGGACTTGTCGAAGCTGCGCGGAGTGCTGGTGGTCTCGCCAAGCACGGTACGGCGGCATCAACGGGCGGGCATGTCGATGGGGTTAATGGGCCGCCTGCTCAACTTGGACGTGCTAGTCGAGGGTACCGTCGGGAAGATAGCTGACGGGCGGAGAATCGCGGCGCGCCTCGTGGATGTCCACACGGGCAAGGTGATCTGGGCGGAGACCTACGACCAACCGTCGACCGATGCCGCGCAAGTGCAGAGCGCTGTGGCACGGGCAGTGACGGCCCAGATCGGCGCGCGCATCGAACACGGCACAAATCGTTGATTCCACTCCAATTCAGAACTCACGTAGCGTTTCTTCAAGAATTTCGGAGGAATTGCGAAGGCCGTTCTGACTCGGGCTGGTCCGATACTCGCGTTGCGGGCAGGTTCCGGAAAGGAGCAGATCATGAATTGGATGCAGATGCCGTCGCCGCAGGTGATGCGGCGCGCCGCCCTGGTCCTGGCGCTGTTGTGGACCGGCTGGTGGGTGTTCTTCGCCACAGCGGACGCGGTCGTGTCGCATAAATTCGTCGGAGGCATCATTTTTGTGGCGGTGGTGATCGGTACACTAGCGGTCGCATGGAAATGGGCGGCTATGGGCGGCGTTTTACTCATGCTGGCCAGCGTCGCGTCCATCTGCATATGGGCGCCCATGTGGATCCGCCGCTTCGACTTCTGGCAGATTGTGCTGATGTTCACGATTATGCCGCTGCCGCCGCTCGTGGCGGGCATCTTGCTTTTCTTTCTCAGACACAGGCGGAGTTGATGTTGCGGGCCAGCTCCGGAAAAGAGCAGATCATGAACTGGAATGCAATTCTCAAGGTGTTCAGCGCGGTGGGGAAATGGGCTGGCAGATTGACGGCGCTCCTGCTGCTGGTATTTTGGGGCGCGTTCTTCGTCGAACATCTCACAGAGTGGTTCCTACGAGGCGATGGTAGATATCCCCCTGCCTGGGTCTGGAGACAGCAGTCGTTTCATTTGGTGATGCTCGTGGGATTGGGAATGATGCTTAAGTGGGAGCGGCTCGGAGCAGTGGTGATGACGATTGGGACGTTGGCTTTCTTCGCCGCCATCGGCTTTCACACGTTACCCGTCATAGCGCTGTACAATCTCGTACCCATCGCTTGCTTCAGCGTCTACTGGCTGGCAAGGTGGAGGCTCAACACAACCGGCGCGCAAGCGAATAGCTTCCTAAGACCGCAGAAGGCCGTACTTGTGGCACTGGGCGCAACATTCACCGCATTCGTGGTGCTCTCCGCGAACGAAATTCTCGGCAATCCCCCGCTGATGACGCCGGCCTTGCAGCCTCTCGCCCTGGCAGGTTCCTGGCAGGCGAAAGCGGATGCATGGCCCGGTCCAAGCGAAATCGAAATTCTGTTCACCGTGAGCGCAGACGGATCAGTGTCGGGAAAAATCGGCGATGCCACTCTCGCCAGCGCACGCATCACCCGCAATCGCACATGGTTAGGCCAGGCGATCAACTGGCGCACCGGCTACATTATCCGAGGTGAGCTTGATGGAACAGTAGGCGCGCCGCCGCTGAGAAACGGAAACCGCCTTTCAGCACCACTCAATCTCGATGGACCAGACCTGGTTGGGTCCCTCTTTACAGCCGGGAAGGACACCAGAGGCAACCGTGTCACTTCCGCTCCCCTCGTCCGCCGGTTGAGGCTCAAGAAGATGTGAACGCGCGGGGATTGAGACAGATTGACTCCCGGACCGCGTGCCGGCGCACTTCGAAAGAGTCAGTTCAAAGCCAAGCGCCTGAGTGAACCGAGCGGGGAACATGACTTAACTACATAACAGTCTCCCCGTGCGAACTCCGCGGCCGTGAGATGCTGCTTGTGGACTTCCAGCAACCGGTCGGCGTTTCTGGCTCCCACCACCGTGTCGACGACTTTCGAAGTACAGCGTAACAGGTTGACCCGGACGATGTGGTGCCGGGTCTGGTCCCTGTTTGTTGCAACCACCGTCTTCATGCCTTCAGCATACCTCCGGCAGTGACCGCTCGGCAGCGCGCAATCAGCCCAGCTTGGCGAGGCGCTGCTCGACGTCGGCTCGCAGTTGGTCGATGAAGCCCACGACATAACCGGGAATCGGCAGCCTGGGGTCTTCAATCAGCGGCGTGAGGTCCATCGCATAACTCAAGGCGGTCTCCACGTCGGTGCCATGGGAGGCAAAGTAGGTGGCATGCGCCAGCCGCCTGCCTTGCGTGGCGAGATCGTACCGCTTCCCGCCACTCACCTGAGAATCGAAAAGCCCCACCAGCGATGCCGCGATATTGGAACGTGCGGAGACCGGCAAAGCCTGCTTGTGTTCGTCTGCCAGCCAATCGAGATCGCGCCAGACCTCGCAGCCGTACACCTTCTCGGGCCGAAACTCGCCGCGTAGCGCACGCAATACGTGGATCGCCCGCAATGCTGTCCCGACATGTGTGTCGTGTTTGTCGGCGAGGTTGTGAAGATAAACCACCTGCGGCTTGGCTGCCCGGAAGATTGTCGTGAGATCGTCGCGCACACCAGCAAGGCTCGGGTTTTTGACGTCAGAACTGGAGTAGTCAAGCTGGATCTGGCACGCGTATTCTCCGACGTAGGCAGCCTTGCGCTGTTCCTTCAACCGGACCTTCTGCATTTCCTCATCGTTGTACTGCGCATAGATGCCGGCACGAGGGCTGCCGGCGCCGTTCGTCACTACCACACCGGTGAACCAACGGTCTGTGCGGCCGAAGCACTCGGCGATGCCATGGTAAGCCATGATCTCAATGTCGTCCTGGTGCGCGGTGATGCAAAGATGAGTCGTCCGTGAGAGAGCGACGTTGGGGTCCACGCCATCGGGAACGAATACATCTGCATGCGGGTTATGAAAGTTCATCGTTTCTCCATTATTTCTTGTTCAAGCTCGGCAGACTGGCTGCGGCCACGGCTTGTCCGTGCCGCTTCTCTGTTTCTCCCGGAATATGCACCCGGATCGACTTAGCCAGTGCCGGGAATTCTTCCTGCAAGATCTCGGCGGCCACTGACAGAATGAGATCGCCTCCTTCACCCGTCATCACGCGGCCCAACACCAGAAGGTACCGGATCTCATAGAAATCAGCGAAGTGGGCCATGCTGTAGCCGAGGTAAGTTCCGATGGTTTGATAGATCTTGCGCGCGCGTTCGTCTCCGGCGGCCATCAGCTTCTGAACTTCCACGAGTTTCGAGGCCAGCGGCATGTCCTTCGGCAGCTCGATGCGGGCTGCTGGAAGCAGGCGGCCGACGGCCTGCTGCGAGAAGTACTGGGCGCCGACACCTTCATCACCTGACCACTCGTCAACCGGCGCGTTCTCGCGGTAGTCCATAGGAACAAAGGCCAGCTCATTCAGCCAGCCGGTGATGTTGCCTTGTGGCGTCACATAGCCCGCAGCCAGGCTGCTGCCGAACGCAACGCCCAGAACCGCGTTATCGTTGAGCGCCATCGACCCCGCGAGTGCTGTGACCTCACCGTCATTGACCACTTCGAAGGGAATTCCGCCCCATGCCTTCTGCAATTCAAAGAACAGGCGGCGTACCCGCTGGTCGAACAGATTCTGCGGAATTCCGCGGTACAGAGAACCAACGCGGACTTCATTACTCACATAAACACCGGCCGCACTGCCGCCGATCGCATCGACGCGTGGCAGTTTCGCCGCAGCGCGCTTCAGCGAGTCGTTAATACCGTCGAAATGGTACTGCGGATCGGCTTGGTGGCTCGGGTCCCAAGGCACTTCTTCACTGAACACCACTTCGCCGTCGATGACGGCCGCGCACTTCCGGTCGCTCGCGCCCAGATCGAAGCCGATGCGGCAACCTTCTATGTGGCGGCCGAGAGGTGCCACCGTCTCCCGCTCCGCCGGTACGCGATCGTACTCGGTCTGCTCGATGACCATCGGGTGCCCGTAAGCGCGCTCACCCATGAAGTGATAATCGAACGCACGCTTGCCGTTAGCTGAGTACACGCTTTGGAGGTATTTGGCAATCCGCGCGTCACCGCCGATCACTACTCTGTATCCACCCTTCTGCCATAGCAGAAACTTCAGCAAGCGCTCGACGTAGCGCTCATTGGCCGCGATGTTGGGTCCCTCGTGCGGCAGTATGGCAGTCCGAAAAACGGATACAGATCCGTCTGAGCGTTCCAGCGCGATTGCCAGCGGAACCGGCTTTCCACATTCCTCGATCTTTGCTCGGAAACATCGATTCCACAGCGATGCAGGTACGAAATCCGGGTCCAACACCGGGCAGAACCTTGGAGACACACGTATGAGAGCGGGCATTTTTCTCAAGTTTTGCATATTCGTGTGACTGCCGCCATAGTGTTCAGCGACTAGCGGCTCTCCGCACGTTCTCTGGAATTTCGTTGATTTTGTCGCGCTAGAAAAGAGGCAGGACGCGCTCCAAGCCAGAGCGTTTGATGCACGCCGAGACGTAAAGGTCGTGATCGGAGATGGGCGCTGCCATCCCTCTAACTTACCGCCTTGCCATAAAACTTCTTCAATCCCCCCACGATCAGCCCTGCATCAATCACCAGCAGCGCGACCGCCACAGCCGCAACCGGAATGTGTGGAACCTGCGGCACGAGCGCACCCCGCAGCCCTTCGCTCGCATACACCAGCGGGTTCAGCAGCACCAACTTCTGTAGCACGGGAAAGCCCCTCAGCGCGCTCCATGGGTAGTACACGCACCCGAAAAAAATCATGGGCGCAATCACTAGGCTGAACATCAGCCCGATCTGCGTCTGCCCTACGCTGCATCCCAACATCAGCCCGCCTGCCGCCGAAAGCAGTGCCACCAGCACCATCACCGCCGCGAACACCAGCGGCCGATGGAAATTCAACCCCACCTCCCCGCCCAGCACCAGCCACGCCGCCAGCATCACAACGGTGCCCGACACCAGCGCCTGGATCATGCCCGCCAGAATCTTCTCCACCGCCAGCCATTCGATCCGCATCGGCGCCAGTAGCCGGTCTTCAATCTCCCGCGTAAATTGAAACTCCGCGATCAGCGGCATCGAGACCGCCTGAATGCCCGTCATCACCATGCTCATTCCCATGATTCCCGGCGCCAGCATTCCCTTGTAACTCGCCGGCATCAGTCCGCTGCCCGTCATCACGCGCCCGAATACAAATGTGAACAGCAGCGGTTGCAGCATGGTCTGCGTCAGCAGCGCCCAAATATTCCGCCGCGCCACGTGAGCGTCACGCGCCAGCATTGCCAAGAAGGTTTTCGCGTTCATGCCCGCAGGCTCCTTCCGGTATGATGCAAAAACAGGTTCTCCAGACTCGGCTCGGAGATGTGAACATCACACAGCTCCGTGCCAGATTCTCCCACCGCCGCCACAATCGCCCCAATCAGCGCGCCCCCGCGGTCGGCATACAAATCCAACGCGTTTCCGTCCGCGCGCACCTCCGTGACCCCCGGCAACTGTTGCAGCCGCTGCACCAACTCCGCCGATCCCTTCCCCACGTGAAGCCGCACCAGGTACCCGCCCGGGATAGCCGCCTTCAGTTCCGCCGGCGTCCCCTGTGCAATCACGCGCCCGTGATCCACAATCGCAATCCGGTGGCACAGCGCGTCGGCTTCATCCATGTTGTGCGTCGTCAGCAGAATGGTCTTTCCATTCTTGTTGTATTCGCGGATGATCTCCCACAGCAGCAGCTTCGTCTGCGGGTCCAGCCCCGTGCTCGGCTCATCCAGAAACAGTACTTCCGGATCGTGCACCATGGCCCGCGCGATCGATAGCCGCTGCATCATGCCGCCCGAAAATCCGCGCACCATGTCGTCGGCGCGCGTCGTGAGTTGGAATCGTTCCAGCAGTGCCGCCGCCCGCCGCGCTCGCTCACCTTTCGCCAGCCCGTAATACGCGCCATGAAACAGCAGAATCTCCCGCGCCGTCAGCGAAAAATCCAGGTTCGGTCTCTGCTGCACCACGCCGATCAGCCGCTTGGTCTCCACCTGCTGCCGCCAGACATCGAACTCCCCAATCCGCGCCTCGCCACTCGTCGGCCGCACCCGCGTGGTCAAAATCCCGATGGTCGTCGATTTCCCCGCCCCGTTCGGCCCCAGCAGACCAAAAATCTCTCCCGGCCGGATTTCCAGCGAGATCCCATCCAGCGCCACAATCTCAAACGCCTTTTTCTGTCTCGGAGCGCTCCCGCGCGCCCCCATCATGCTGAACCCCGCCGGACCAGCCGCCATGGGCGGCGGCGACGTGTACACCTTCCGCAATTCTTTTAACGAAACCCCAACGCCCATTCGCGATCGCCCCGCCTAACTTCTGCCTTTTGCCTTTTGCCCTTTGCCTTTTGCCTTTATGTCTTTGAAGTAATCCGGCGCCTCAGGCACCGCCGCCCCATCTTTTCTCGGTGAGGACGCCCCGTAATTCACCCCCGTAGCCGAATCATGCACCACCACCTGCCCGCCCCCCATCCAGCTCGAAAAGTCTCCCTGCACATCCAGCTTGTGCCCCCGCGTGGTCAGCTCATTCCGCACATCCGCCGGTACCCGAGCCTCCATCATCACGTCGCACCC
>Ga0181536_10006544_pt1 | contig 11657 bp, 9 predicted proteins | sample PEATcosm2014_Bin_41_FD_121105 | JGI IMG/M metagenome (GOLD analysis project Ga0181536, IMG submission 121105) | Peatland microbial communities from MTU Mesocosm Facility, Houghton, MI, USA - PEATcosm2014_Bin17_60_metaG | ecosystem: Environmental > Terrestrial > Soil > Wetlands > Peat | place...
CAACTCGTTGAATTCACGAGGGTTCTCTAGCGTGTATTTTTCGGCCTTGGATCCGGTTAGGCCGAGCTATCGGCGTCGTCGCCCGGTGTCATTTCCCTTTGCTGTCCCTTCTCCAGTGTGCTGATTAGCTCACGAAAATCAGTGGAACTACATATCTCACAGTGGGGACTGCGGATTGCAGCTCAGTGTTGTACTGCTATGCTTTAACATCACGCTTGCCTAAATGCGTAATTTGAGTTGGGGTATTGGGCTCTTTGCATTCGAGGAAGGCTGAACCATGAGCGCCACATAGCGGTGTAGGCCGCACCTGGCGAGTTCTTTTCAAGATGGCGACCTCGAGACGGGCCCTTGAATCAGACCTGCTCTCGGCAAGGCGATCAGCCAAGAGCATGCATGGAGGGGTGTCTTGTCGGCACCAGGCACGATGACAATCCTAGCCCACATTCTCAATTCGAAGCCCGATCATACCGTCTATACGATCACGCCCACGGCGCCGGTGTTCGAGGCCGTCAAGCTGATGGCAGAGAAAAACATCGGCGCATTGGTGGTCCTGGATGACGAAAAAGTCGTCGGAATGATCACCGAACGCGATTACGCACGGACAATCGTGCTGATGATGCGGTCATCGAAAACAACGGCCGTGCGCGACATCATGACGACCCCGGTGATGTATGTGCTTCCCGATCAAACGAGCGAGGAATGCATGGCGTTGATGACGGAACATCGGCTGCGGCACTTCCCCGTGATCGACAAGGGCAAGCTCCTCGGCCTCATTTCCATCGGCGACCTGATTAAAGACGTTGTCTCCGAGCAGAAATTCATCATTCAACAGCTCGAACACTACATCACCGGTGATCTTGGTTAAGTGCCATTTGCGGGAAAAGACCCGGAGGCACGCGGGGCGCTCGTTTTCCGAGTCGAGGTACTTTGTTAATTCATGAGTTGAAATGTGCCACGTTCACGTCGAAGCAGAAAGCGCGGGTCTGATCGAAGTTCATGTCGGCGGCAGCCTAACCCACCCCCCGGATCTGGTTACTCTCCTGTTTCTGGACATTACGGGGTCAGATCTTCTTGCCGATGGCCTCGAGGATGCCCCGCATCAGATCGAACGGCGTCGGCGGGCAGCCGCGGATGACGGCATCGACGGGGATCACGTTCGATACCGCGCCGCAGGAGGCGTAGCTGGTGCCGAACTCGCCGCCGTCCGCGCCGCACGCGCCGACGGCAATGACCAACCTGGGTTCAGGCGTCGCATCATAAGTGCGGCGCAGCGCCGCCTCCATGTGGCGAGACACGGGGCCGGTAACCAGCAGCATGTCCGCATGACGCGGACTGGCGACGAAATGCACCCCGAAGCGTTCGATACCATAGTAGGGGTTGTTGAGCGCGATGATTTCAATTTCGCAACCGTTGCAGGAGCCGGCATCGACTGCGCGGATGGCCAGGCTGCCGCTGAACCGTTCGCCGATGTGCGTTTTCAACTGCTCGCCCAATTCAGTCAACCCGGGTTCGTCGCGCCGGGGCACCGGCTCGCTGATGATGCCGATGCGTTGGATCTTTCCGAAGATGCGCAGCATTGCTTAAAGATCGTGGCCCGAATACGAGCCGTTCACCGACTTGTTGCACACCGGAAAGTCGGGGACGATATTGTCGTGGATCAGCAGTTCGAGCGCCGGCCAAGTGGTCCACGACGGATCGCGCGGGAAGAATCGCGCGATTTGCCCGTTTTCACCGAAGCGCACGTAAGTCAGGATCTCGCCGCGCCAACCCTCGACCAGGCTGAGCCCTTCGGCGCCCGCATCGGGCGCACGCCAAGGGGTACGGACCGGACCGGAAGGCAGACCGGCGAGGAGCGCCTCGATCAGTTCCAACGAGGCCGCGGCCTCTTCCAGGCGCGTGCGCGCGCGCGCGTTGACGTCGCCATAATGATGCACCGGCACCGTGACGCCGAGGCGGTCGTAGGGCGGGTAGGGCGCATCGCGCCGGACGTCAAAATTTACGCCCGACGCACGCCCGACGTAGCCCATGCAGCCGAGCGCTTTGGCATATTCGGGCTTCAACACGCCGGCACCGCGCACGCGGTCGGCAACCGAAGGTATATCGTTGATGATCGCCATCAGTTTGCCGATCTGTCGGCGCAGATCGCGGGCCTCGTCGGACATCGTCGCCATCATTCGTGGATCCAGGTCCGAAGCGGCACCGCCGGGCACCACGCAATCCATCATGAAACGGTGGCCGAAAGCCTCGCGCGACATGCGCTGCCACTGCTCGCGCAGCCGCGCAAACTGGATAAAGCCGAAGGCGAACCCAATGTCGTTGAGCATTGCACCGATGTCGCCGACATGATTGGCGACGCGTTCTCGTTCGCACATCACCGCACGCAGCCCAAGCGCGCGTTGCGGCACCTTAAGGCCGGCCGCTTTTTCCATTGCCATGCACGCCGCCCAGGCGTGCGCGACGGTGCAATCGCCCGAGACACGCCCGGCCAGGCGTGCGAGGCCCGCAGCGTCGCGGCCCTCGGCGATCTTCTCGATCCCCTTGTGCGTGTAGCCGAGGCGCTCTTCCAGGTTGAGCACCGTCTCTCCCACGGCCTGAAAGCGGAAGTGCCCCGGCTCAATGACGCCGGCATGCACCGGCCCGACCGGTATCTCATAAACGCCGCTGCCCTGAGCGAGCAAAAAATTGTAGTCATGATCGGCTGGCGTCTGCGCCGGCGGCCGGCCGGCAGTTGGGAAATCTTGCCGCAATGGATAATCGGAATCCTTCCAGGCCTGATGCCGTGTCCAGCGGCGTTCGTCCGGGTGGCCGGTAAACGACACACCCAGCATGTCGCGCACATGGCGCTCGGGACGCTCGGCGCCGGGATAGGACGGCGCGTGGGACGGCAGCGCCGGACTGCCGCGGGTTAACACGGTGCGCGCTACCAGGTAAGCACCGGCCTTTTCGAAACAGGCGTTGACGCGGATCGTATCGGCCACATCCTCGCCCCAGCCCGCGACCCAGCGACAACCCCAGAGGCTCGCCTCGTTGCCGAGCCGCCCCCAATCGTCGGCCTGAACCGCGAGGACTCGCGCCGGCACGAGGCCAGGCGCGGCCTGCTCCTCGCACGTGAGGCCGGCAGCCTCGAGGCGCCGCAGAAAGGGCGTGAACGCTTCTGTCGTCGTCATCTGAGCGAGACTCCCGAAATGAGCAGCGTGGCCTGCTCGAACCAGCCCGAAAGAAAGGCTGGAATCGACAGGCCAAGCCACAGAACGAGAAACAGATGTACCGCCACCGGCAGCATGTTAGCTTCGACCGGTTTCTGTCCCGGCGGCGGCTCGCCGAAGACCATCGGTTGCAGGTGCCGGAAGAGGCCGGCGAATGCGACACCCAAGCCGACGAGCAGCGGAATGGCCAGCCACGGCCAAGCCTTCATGGTCGCCATCAACAGCAGGAACTCGCTGATGAACACGCCGAACGGCGGGAAACCGGCGATCGCCACCGTGCCGATCAGCAGGCCCCAACCGATCGCGGGCTGAGTTCGTATCAAGCCGCGGATCTTGTCGATACGCTGCGTGCCTGCGAGCTGCGATGCGTGGCCGACGGTGACGAAAATCGCCGACTTGGTGAGCGAATGCACGGTCATGTGCAGCAGCGCGCCATAGGTGGCGAGCGGACCGCCCATGCCGAAGGCGAACGTCATGAGCCCCATGTGCTCGATCGACGAATAGCTGTACATGCGCTTGATGTCGTGCTGCCGATGCAGGAACAGGCCCGCCACCGTGAACGACAGCAATCCGAAACCCATCATCAGGTGACCGGCCAGGTTGGTTTGCAGCGAGGCGTCGACCAGCATCTTGACGCGCACCAGAGCGTACAGCGCGACGTTGAGCAGAAGCCCGGAAAGCACGGCCGACATCGGCGTCGGTCCTTCCGAGTGTGCATCCGGCAGCCAGCTGTGCAGCGGCACCAGGCCGACCTTGGTGCCGTAGCCCACCAGCAGAAATACGAAGGCCAGCGTGATCACCGCCGGATCCAGGGCCCCCGCCTGGGCGCCGTGCAGCACCGTCCACAACATGATGTCGTCGCGCTCGGCGCCGAGCTTCTGCTCAGCGGCGAAATACACCAGCACGGTGCCGAACAGCGCCTGAGCGATGCCGACGCCGCAAAGAATGAAATACTTCCATGCCGCCTCGATCGCCTCCGGCGTGCGATACAGCGAGACCAGCAGCACCGTGGACAGGGTGGCCGCCTCCATCGCCACCCACAGGATGCCGAGATTGTTCGCCGACAGCGCGAGCAGCATCGTGAAGATGAAGCATTGGTACATCGAGTGGTACAGGCGCAGCCGCAGCGCGGTAACGCGCCCGCGTTCGACTTCGTGGCGCATATAGGGCCGCGAGAATATTGCCGATGTCATGCCGACGAAGGCTGTCAGGGCGACGAGGTACACGTTGAAGGCGTCGATGTAGAACATGTGCCCGCGGGACAGATGCGGGCCGTGCGCGAAGACATCGAGCGCCATCGCGAGCGAGGCGCCGAAGGTCACGGCGCAAATCGCCACGTTGATCCAGCCGCCGAATGGACGGTGGCCGACAAAGGCGAGCAGCAGGCCGCCAAGGAGCGGCGTCAGCAGGGTGATTTCCAGCAGCGTCACGAATGCGTTCCCGTGGGCGGCGCGCTGATCGTCTCAGGCAGCGGCACCGCATCATCGGCTTCCGACAGCCGGTTCAACCGGTTGACATCCAGAGAGTCGAGCGAATCGCGCAGGTGAATGAAGAACACGCCGAACAGGATCGCCGCAACCAGCACGTCGAAGGCCACGCCGAGTTCGACGATGAGCGGCATGCCGTAGGTCGATACCACGGCCGAGAAAAACAGCCCGTTCTCCATCGACATGAAGCCGATCACCTGCGCCACGGCGGTTCTGCGCACGATCATGAGCAGCATGCCGATGAGCTCGACGGCGATGCTGACGGCGATGGTGTTGCGGGTGGCGAGTCCCGACAGGTGCACGATGGGCAGGGACACGTAGTAACTGAAGATGACGAGGGCGGCGCCGCCGAGCAGCAGCAAGGACGGGTGCGCCAATTCCTCGGAATCATATTGCATATTGAGCTGAACGCTGAGGCGGTGAAGCAGCCACGGGATAAGCACGACCTTGAGGCCGACGGTGAGGGCGGCCGACACATAGAGGTGCGGATGCTTCGAGACGTGCGCGACAAGAACGGTCACCACCGCGAGCAGCAAACCCTGCCAGGCGAAAGTGAAAATGAGCGGCATGGTCCGCGTCTGGCCGAGCATGATGAACGAGGTCAACAGCACCAGTGCGGCGAACAGGATGATGGCCTGGCTGAACAGGCTGAGCTCGGCAAGCATCGTCTAGCCTCCCGTCTCCAGCACCACATGGCTGAGCACACCGAGCAGCGAGAGCAGGAACGCATACCCGAGAAACTGTGGTACGCGGAACAGCCGCTTCTTCGCGAGCACCGTCTCCCACGCGACCAGCACAACGCCGAGCAGCATAAGTTTGGCGGTGACGGCCACCGCACTGATCGCGAGTGCAGCAGCGCTGAAATCCCGGGCTATACCCCAGGGAAAGAAAAAGTCGACGATGAGCACCGCATAGATCATCAGTTTGATCTGCGACGCCCACTCGATCAGCGCCAGGTAGCGGCCGCTGTATTCCAGAATCATGGCCTCGTGCAACATTGTGAGTTCGAGATGGGTTGCCGGGTTGTCCACCGGGATGCGGCTGCACTCGGCCACTGCCACCATGGCAAGCCCGAGCAGCGCGAATAGAAACGAGGGGCGCAGCACCAGACCGGCCTGAAGAATGTACTCGGTGGCAATCGAGAGGTTGGTCGTCGCCGCCGTCATCGACAGCGTGAACACCGCCATCAGCATCGCAGGTTCTGCCAGCGCGGAGACCATCATCTCGCGAGAGGCGCCCATGCCGCCGAAAGCCGTGCCGATGTCGAGGCCCGCCAACGCGGTGAAAAAGCGCGCCAGCGCAAAGAAGCCGACCAGCACGATGACATCGGCAATCGCGGCCGTGGGCAGGCGTACGGCGACCAGCGGGACCACGGCCGCGGCGAGCAGCATGGCGCCGAACACGATGTAGGGAACGTCGCGGAACAGCCAGGAAGCGTTCTCGGCGAGCACCATGCGCTTGCGCAGCAGTTTCGCGAGATCACGGTACGGTTGCCACACCGGCGCCGCGGCGCGGTTCTGGAGGTGGCACTTGACCCGGTTCACCCACCCGGTCAGCAGCGGCGCGGCTGCTACGAACAGCAAAGCCTGCAATGCAGCATGCGCCCAGGCGATCAGCTGACTATCCATAGAAATATGAGCAGCGTCACGAACGAGTATTTAAGATACGTGTGGATGTTGCCGGTCTGAATCACACCGACGCGCTTCGCGGCTGCAAGCACTAGTTGTCCGATCGGCACATAGCACAAGAGCCAGGACCAGTCTTGCACGTGCAATTGATGATGGATGCTCTTCGCGCGCGGTAGCGGCCCGGGCAAAGCGCTCGTCTCGACCTGCTCTTCGACCTTCCACACGGCGCCGAAGACGCGCCTGATCGGCTGGCTGAACGCTGTGGACGTGTACTGCATCCGGTGACTGAGCCGCCCGAAGCCGCAGTCCCAGGCATACCCGGTGCGCCAGGGGGCGGCGCGGCGCTTCAGGAACACGTAGCCAATGAAAAATACGCCGATGATCGCGATCACCAGGAAAGGCGCAGAGTAGGAGGCGACCTGCGGCGCAATCGGCGTCAGCCACCACCAGCCCTGGGCGAGAGTCGAGGGCAATGCATCGTGCACCAATAAGCGCGTGATCGGCGCCATCGCCTCGATCACCGAAGTCGGAAACACGCCGAGCAGCAGGCAGAGGGCCGCCAGGAGCCCCATTCCCGCGAGCATGCTCGCGGGGACCTCGCGCGCGTGGGCGACCCGGCGCGTGCGCGGTTTGCCCAGGAATGCGATGCCGAAGACCTTGACGAAGCAGGCGGCGGCGAGTGCGCCGGTCAGCGCGAGCAGCGCTGCGGCAATCGGAATGAGCGCGCGCAGCACGCCATTGTGCAGCACCGGCGCCTGCAGCGCCGTTTGAAACGTCAGCCACTCCGAAACAAAGCCGTTGAAAGGCGGCAGCGCCGAGATCGCCACACAGCCGATGAGAAACATCAGCGCAGTGACCGGCATGCGATGAATCAATCCGCCCATGTGATCAAGGTCGCGTTCATGCGTGCGGTAGAGCACCGCGCCGGCGCCGAGAAACAGCAGCCCCTTGAACAGTGCGTGGTTGAACGTGTGGTAGAGCGCGGCCACCAGACCCAGCGTGCCCAGCATTGCGTGACCGCTGCCGAGAAAGATCATTGACAGCCCCAACCCCATCAAGATGATGCCGATGTTCTCGATCGAGTGATAGGCGAGCAGGCGCTTCAGATCGTGCTGCATAATGGCGTACAGCACGCCAAGCAGCGCAGAGGCGGTGCCGACGATTAGCACCACGACCCCCCATTCCCAACGCACGTTGCCGATCAGATCGTAGCTCACGCGTACGATGCCGTAGATGCCCATCTTGATCATGACGCCGCTCATCAGCGCCGAGATGTGCGAGGGCGCGACCGGGTGCGCATCGGGTAGCCAGACGTGCAGCGGCACGATGCCCGCCTTGATGCCGAAGCCGATGAAGGCGAAGGCAAAAGCCAGCGTTGCCCACAACGGCGTGACGCTGGCGGAGCGCATCTGGTCGAAGCTCAAGCCGCCGCCGAATGCAGCGAGCACGCCGAAAGATATAAGGATGATCAGCGCGCCTACATGGGCGAGCAGCAGGTAGAGGAAAGCGGCATGGCGGTTAGCGGGATGTTGGTGCTGATACGCCACCAGAAAGTATCCAGAAAGCGACATCATTTCCCAGGAGATCATGAACATCAGCGCATCATCGGCGAGCAGTAGCCCCTGCATGCTGACGACAAAGAAAGCAGTAAACACGCCGAGCGGAGGCAAGGGCTGTGCGGCTCCGCGGCGCGCGAACTCGCGCGTGTAGCTGGGACCGTAGAGCGAAGCGGCGACTACCAGCGTGCCGAGCAGCACCAGGAAGTAGCCGGACAGCGGATCGAGCCGCAGGTGCCAGCTGAGCCACGGCGGTCCGAGCGCGAACTGGTCGGTGACGGTGATGTCGGCGAGCAGCGTCCAGGCGCCTGCGGCGATGCTTGCTGCACCGGCGGCGAACAGGAACAGAAATGAGCCGAAATGCAGGAAGCCCGGGTGGCGGCGCACCGCGAACACCGAGACGACGCCGGAGAGCAAGCTGCACGCCGCTGCCGTATAGGCTAGAAGCAGAGGGATTTCATTTGTCCCGCTCATCGCGACGGCTCCGTTGACCGAAACGTCAACCGCACACCTGATTCTCCAATATTATGAATCGGGGACATGTGATCAGTGTACGCCTGCCAACCGGCGGCCGTCGTTGGGCGATCGCGAATCGTATAGCCTACATACGCGTACTGCTTGTCCAACACCTTTATTAGGCAGGTGGGGATCGCTGTGGCGCGTGCCATGGGTTCAGGCGGCGCGCGCCTCGAGCACGATGTACACCGAGGGCGTAGAGACTACGTTCGTCAGTTTCAATCGCGCACTGGCAAAGAGCGCGCCGTACTCCTTGGCGGTACGTTCCTTACCAGCGCCCATCACGAGCATGTCAAGATCGAGCAGTGGCGCGACAGATGGCGGTCCGTCATCGACGATCAGCATCTCGACTACGATGACGCGACCGTCCTGGCTCATCGCCTTGCGCACATTGCGGAGAATCTTCACGCACTCATCGTCGCTCCATTCGTGAAGGACATGCTTCAGTAGATAAACATCACCCCCAGGCGGTACGATCCCGAAAAAGCTTCCGGCAACGCACTCGACGCGATCGGCGACGCCGGCGGCCTTAAGAGTGGGTCCGGCACCGGTTATCACGTCAGCCAGATCAAAGAGAACGCCGCTCGCTTCCCGCTCCCGTTGGAGCACCGCTGCGACGAAGGCTCCGTGCGACCCGCCTACGTCGATCACTTTGCGTGCTCCCGCGAACGAGTAGGACGTTATCACGCTCTGTATCGCCATCGTAGTCCCACCGCTCATAGCCTCCGCAAAGTAATGCTGTTCCTGAGAGCGTTTCCTGTCCCACAGCGGCATGCTAAGTGCGCTCGTGAAGGAAGGCTTGTCCTTGCGCACGCGGTCCTCTAGGTTCCCCCAGGGATGCCAATGATCTGGCGCCATCTCGGCAATTACCAACGAGCGCATCGACTCGTTAACATCCGAGCGAAGACACTCGCCGGCCGGCGTCAGGCTGAAGCGCCCGTGAGCGTCGGCACGAAGCACACCGACAGCAGCAACACCGCGAAGGAGCCTATAAAGGGCTGCTGGACTAGCTCCGACAACATTGGCCAGCTCGGATGCGGAGCAGGGACCGTGCGCGAGCTGGTCGGGAATTCCGAGGCGCGCCACGGTGGCGACGGCTTGAGCGGCCCACATGCCTGTGACGAATCCTAAGATGACGGCCCTCGGGGGCAGCGGGTTCGGTACATCGCCCATGATGGGTTCCTCCGTGAGCACTGTTCAGGTGGGTTCGAGATTCTTGCAGGCAGCATATTTAAGATGCCGGCCGCCCGGACCTTAACGCGACTGTCGGGGAGCTACAGCCGCTCGAACACCACTTTTTTATGCGGATTGATCAGGATCGTCAGACAAGTGGTGCGCTCTTCGGTAGGCACGACAGCGGAACTCTTCGTTTCCATGCAAATGACATTGCAAGTTAGCGAAACAATAATCCGAGTGGAATCATTGCGCAAGTACCAGCATTTTCCAGTGGGGTATGAGTCTAGAGAGCGGGGTTTGTTTCGCTCTCGGTAAATCGGCCAGAATGCGACGTATTCGGGAGGAGGGCGCAACCATCGATGATGAAGAGAATCTGCCGCACAGTCGTCTATAGCGTGACAATGGGGCACTTTCACTTCATAAAGTGAGGCACTTTGGCTTCAACGGACGACAGGCGGAGACCTTCGTGCGCAGCATGCACGGGGAGGGACTTCCTGTGGCTCGGCTATGGGAATCGAAATCGGGCATGATCGCCATTGGACTGAATCCAAAAGGTAAGGCGGGATCGTGGTTCATTCAAAAACCTCATTGGCAGTCGCGCAGCGTTGTATCGGGAGGTGACCCCGAGACATTCTCATGAGACGAGCAAGCCAGTCATATGTAGCGCTAGGTGCGGTCATGGGCACCATCTTGCTTGGTGCAGTCGCCGAAGGACGTATTCCCGGGATCTGGCGCACGTACCGCCCCTTGGAGAGTGATGGTCGAGTCGTTAAAGATCGATTGCATCCAAGTAAGAACTTGAAAAACGAAGATGACTCTTTTTTGAATGCAGTAGGCGCCGTATGGTCTTACGGGATAAACCAATCGGCTGTGCGCCGCTTCCCGTCAGCCGGTTACAACGCGTCAACCGGATTTCTGATCGATCGGTGCCACGTGCTTACAAACCTGCACGTGGTGTATCCCGACGCCGTCGTTGTGGATCCACCGGTCGGTAGACGTGTAGCGTTCGCCGTAGGTCAAACTACCGAAGACAACGACAAAGGTGCTTTGCAGGGATTGAAGTTTCTCGTGGAGGGGGTAGTCATAGCGCACGGCAACGCAATCATCGTTGATCGCCTGGTCCAGAATCCGGGCAGCGACTGGGCAGTCATTCAGCTTGACACCAATGTGGATAGTGCTATTACCCCGATGACCATCTCAGCGACAGACCCTGTGCAGCTCCCCACGCATTCCAAGCTGTCGGCCGCCGGGTTCCCGGGAGATCATAGAGACCTACGCAGCGATGGATTCAAATTGAAGGACTTGTGGGGGTCAGAGGGTCAAATTGTGGAGATCGTTATCGACAACACGAAGGGAGCCTTCATCCAAACGACTATTCAAACAACTCCTGGCGACTCGGGAGGCCCCGTTTACGGGGACTTGGAGAGCATCTTATTGTTGGGGGTGTGCGGCGCACAAGTGTAGGCTCACCCCATGGCGGAAACTGATCGTCATGAGCCGCAGATCTACCAGCTGCGCGTGGTCCTGCGCGGGATCAGCCCCTTGATTTGGAGACGGCTTCTGGTGTGCAGCGATAGTACCGTGGCCCAACTCCACGAGGTATTGCAAATTGCTTTCGGTTGTGGCGATGAGCATCTGAACCGCTTCGAAATTCGGGGCCGCGAATACTCGGTATATCGTGACGGCGGCGGCATGATCGGCATCGATGCAACGAAAGTGCGACTCTGTGACCTGAAGTTGCGCCGACTCGAACGATTCGTCTACGAATATGACTTTGGTGACAGCTGGATTCACGATCTGCGGCTCGAAACCACGTTGCCGGTCAACCCGCGGAATACCTATCCGCTGTGTGTCGCGGGGAAGTGCTCGGCACCGCCAGAGGACTGCGGTGGACCTGGCGGATTCATGGCGAATCGCCGGTACTTCGCTGGACTCGCCCGCCGGCAATCGGATGAGGATCTTGAGGATTGCATGGACGCGCTCGATGATGAGGAGCTGGACTGCTCCAGTGACTATGACCCGGACCGATTTGATCGACGCCAGGCTAATCGCGCGCTTGCCAAACTGGCAACCGGTTCGTATGAGGAG